>Ga0209456_10000232_pt1 | contig 31219 bp, 31 predicted proteins | sample COG_11_FD_184755 | JGI IMG/M metagenome (GOLD analysis project Ga0209456, IMG submission 184755) | Pelagic marine sediment microbial communities from the LTER site Helgoland, North Sea, for post-phytoplankton bloom and carbon turnover... | ecosystem: Environmental > Aquatic > Marine > Neritic...
ATCCACGATACGGCTGAAGGCCTTTAATCTCGCCGGATTCAGCTTAATTGGCCGCATTTCTGTGACCTGATCCGCAATCCGTGCTGTGGAATGCGGAACAGGTCGCATTATGTAGCGTCGGACCCCGCTAGCATTACTCGTATGTGGTCGTTGACTCAAACAGTCCCGCCAGTCCTGGCGGTGTCCGCCGTTGCGTACGCGGCGCTCGCCGTGCGCGTGGCCCGTTCGACTCCACAGAACCCGAACAACCTGCTGAGCTTCTTCCTGTTTCTTATCGCTGGCATGGTTGCGGGGTCGGCGTTTTCGTACGGCGCCACCGACGCAACAATGTACGGTATCGGTCGCACGCTGAGCTTCTTTTCAGCCGGCTTCGTGCCGATCGTCTTCTACCTGATCTACCGTGAGTTTACTGTCGGGCAACCGCATCCGCTGACAATTGTCATGCTGGCAATCATCCCGTTTGCGACGACCGGGCTGGCGCTGACCAACAACCATCACAACATGATCTGGATGGTCACGGAGACCGAAGCCGGACTGCAATTCTCCGAGATGCTGAATCACTATTGGTATCGACACATTTACGCTCCATTTACTTACGGCCTGTTTGCGTATTCGGCGATCGCACTGGCCAGTCGCTTGCCAACGATTGCCCCGGCGCATCGCAAGACATTGCTGATTTTGCTGATCTGCGCGATCTTCCCGTTTATTGTGAGTATTGGTAATACGTTCCTGGGCATTGGCGCGCAGGATTTCCCATTCACGACAGCATCACTCACGCTGATGTTCCCGCTGCTTGCTTATGTCAGCCTCAAGCAGCGCCTGCAGGAATTCAGCCCGCTCGAATACCAGACGCTTTTCGATCACGTCCGCGACCCCATCTTTGTCATCGACAACGAACAAATCATTATCTGCGCGAACAAGGCGGCACAGGATCTGCTCGAAGGCACCGAGCGGGAACTCGTCGGTCGACGACTGTGGGAGGACTTTCCGAAAGCGCGCGCGATCATCGAGCAGGCGAGGGAACTGGACCTGACGCAAACGCTGCGCATGGATACCAACAATGTCTACGAAGTCAGTGTCGGGCCATTGAAGGGCAGGAAGGGGCAGAACCACGGCATGGTTGTCGTGTGTCGCGATGTCACCGAGCGCAGGCTTGCATTGAGCCAGTTGGCTGACAGCGAACATCTCGTGCGCACGCTGATCGAGACGTCGTCGAACGGCATCCTGAGGTTCGCACATGATGAGAATGACGCGGATCGGAAGTTTCGCTGTGTATTCGCCAATCGCGCAGCCGAATCGTTCGCGGGCGATGGTCCTGGAACACTCGTGGGTATGCCGCTCGAGAAGCTCGAGCAGCTGGATCCCGACCGCCTGCTGCGCCACTTCGCGGCGACCGATCAGCCAGTCACCCAGGTAAGCTTCGAGGCCGTCAGCGAAAACGATGACGGCGAGAAGTGGATACGTATTGTCGCCGAGCCGGTTGGCGAGGACTTCTCGGTCACGCTGATCGATATTACGCAGCGCAAACGCAATGAGGACAAGATGCTGGCCGATGCACTTCGTGATCCTCTGACTGGCGTCCTGAATCGCCGTGGCTTCGAGCAGGAGGGCGCCGCATGCATTCGACGTACCTCGGTCGGTGCAGTGCTTTATCTCGATCTCAATCAATTCAAGTCGATCAATGATCGCTTCGGGCACCAGGCCGGCGATGCGTTGCTTAAGGCCTTCGGGCACCGTCTCGAGTTTTGCCTGCGTCCCGAGGATGTCCTGGGGCGCCTGGGTGGCGATGAATTCGCGATTGTGCTGCCCGGCGTCAACGTAGACGACGTCCGGCATATCGCCGAGCGTCTCGTGCAGACCGCATCAGAGGCCTACATCATCCAGGGGCAGGAAATAAAGTGCACGGCCAGTGTCGGTATTGCACTGATGCCCAAGCATGGCGAGGAACTCTGGCACTTGCTCAGCGTTGCCGACGAAGCGATGTACGCGGCGAAGTCCATCCCGGAAGAAGAGGCCGCGAACGACCGCGCTGCCTACGTCGAGGCTGCCACTGCCTCTTAGCGCCTCATTCGGGATATAGTTTCCCGCATGACGATAAATATCCTGGTTCTGTGCACGGGAAACTCGGCGCGCAGCATTCTCGGTGAAGTCCTCGTTAACGAACTCGGCCCTGGCAGGTTTCGTGCATTCAGCGCCGGCAGCCAGCCTGTCGGGCAGGTGAATCCGGGCGCGCTGGAGAAACTGGCTGCGCAAGGTCACTCCACTGAGGGCCTGTCATCAAAATCATGGGATCGATTCAGCGGTGGCGGTGCGCCCCAGATCGATGTCGTGATAACCGTTTGCGACAATGCGGCAGGAGAGGCCTGTCCGTTATGGCACGGCAGCCCGGTGACAGTGCACTGGGGTATTCCGGATCCTGCGGCCGATGGCGATTTTGACAGCGCCTACGCCCGGTTGCGCGGGCGTATCGAGGCGATGCTGGATTTGCCGCTCGCACAAATGGACGCGGCCGAGCGCCGCGAGGCGCTCAGCCGAATTCACGAGGAACGGCTTACGGAACCGGAACGTCGATGAGTTCGACGACAGCCGGGTCCACTGTGTCGACCGCGATCAGGTCAACAATGTCCCCCAGCGCGACATCGATGGGATACGGACCCGCGATTTCGGTCTTTGAATCGCGTTCTGTCAGGTAAATATCGTAACTGCCTGCGTCGAGTTGCAGCAGCTCGGACGGGAGCTTGTACACCGCGACGGTCGTCGGCTGGTCATCTTCTTCAATCAGTTCATCCCGGTCTTTCACGTACACGTCAAACAAATTGAAGTTAAGCGCACCATGATAGATGCTCAGCTTCGCGCTAAGCAGCGCGGATGCTCGATCGGGAATCTCGCGGATCGCCACCCAGTCATCGGTGTCGCCGACCAGGTAAACGTGGCTGAATATTCCGGTTGCCTGGGCCGCAATATCCTGTTGGAACAAGATCGTCGCCTGGCTGTTGGCCGGCGTGAAATAGTAAGTCTTTGGGTCCGTCGTCGTATCCTGGTCCGCTGTCGCAACTGTGAACTGAACGTCTTCAGCGACGAGATTCGTTAGTGCTTCGTCATCGTACACGTCGACTGTCTCGAGCGTATAGGCAGAATGAATGAACCGCGTTTGTGATGGGTACGCGGCGTCTGGCAGGGCCAGGGGATTACCAACCGAAGTCATGGATCGGACCACCACCGGCGCCGTGTCGTTGCCATCTCCTTCATAGATGGTGATTACATGAGCGAACTGCGGCAGAAGATCTGTCTCGAACGACGAGTAATGCACAATCCCTGGGTCGCCCGCGGCGGTCACTGTTATCACGTACTCGCCGGCCTCGTAATCACGAGGATCGGCAATCTCGCCGAAGGACAATGTTGCGGCGGGTGGATTGGTTCCAGGCGCAATACCGGGCTCGTCAAAATAGACATCAATCTCGCCAAGTGATTCGCTGGCGTGCCCGAAGCGCGCTTCCAGTACGGTTTCGCCCTCTTCAAACACGCGTCTGTCCCCATCCCAGATCGTAATCGTTGGCGCGTTGATATCACCTGTCAGCAGGAACATGTGCTCGCGGTCCTTTTCCACCTTGAGGACCTGCGACGCCACGCGAGTTAAGGTCAGATCGCCGGGATATCGAATCTCGAAATTGAAGATATACTCAAAATCGTCATAGCGAACAGGGGGGGTGGAGTTCTTGTACCGTACCCCGCCAAGTAACCGTTCCTCGATCAGGAAAGCGATTTCAGGTGAACCCGGAATCGCGTTAATCGCGCGAATCGAACCTGTGCCTGTCGGCGTCGGTAGCTTTGAGTCGCCACCGCATGCAGAAAGAAGCAACGCGCCGAGGCACGTAATCAGCAGAAAGATCCGTTTCATTACTTTTGTCTCTTCTCGTATCCGTAAACGGACTTCACTTCCAGGAACTCGTCCAATCCATGGTGCCCCCACTCACGGCCGTTGCCGGACTGCTTGTAGCCGCCGAAAGGCGCAGCGGAGTCCGCCCAGGCGCCATTGATATGGACCATGCCGGTGCGCATGCGTGACGCAATCCGCCGCGCAGCGTCCAGGTCAGCACAGGAGACGTAGCCGGACAGACCGTAGGGCGTGTCGTTGGCTATGCGAATGGCGTCCTCCTCGTCGTCGTAGGGAATGATCGAGAGAACAGGGCCGAAGATTTCTTCGCGGGCGATCGTCATGTCATTTGTGACATTGGCAAACACGGTAGGTTTCACGTAGTAGCCCTTGTCGAGATCCTCCGGCCGTCCGGTGCCACCTGCTGCCAGCGTGGCGCCTTCGTCGATACCGGCCTGGATCAGGCCCTGGATCTTCCCCCACTGGACATCCGAGACAACCGGTCCGACTTCGACATCATCGCCTCGCGGGTCGCCAACCTTGGTCGCCGCGGCGACCTTCGCCGCGATACCTGCCGCCTCGTCCATACGATCGCGAGGCACCAGCATGCGGGATGGAGCGTCGCAGGACTGGCCCGTGTTCTCGAACATGTCGCCGGCGCCACTTTCTACGGATTTCTCGAACATCTCGTCATCGCAAATAATATTGGCCGATTTGCCGCCCAGTTCCTGGGCAACGCGCTTGACCGTGGGTGCCGCGTTTTGCGCCACCAGCACACCGGCTCGGGTCGAGCCCGTGAACGAGACCATTGCGATATCGGGATGGCCGGAGATGGCGCTGCCGACGCCGGGCCCGTCGCCATTCACGAGGTTGAAGACGCCTGCCGGTACGCCGGCCGCGTCGAGAATCTCGGCGAACAGGATGGCATCGAACGGCGCGATTTCGCTTGGTTTCAGGACCATTGTGCAGCCGGCTGCGATCGCCGGGGCGACCTTGACCGCAATCTGGTTCATCGGCCAGTTCCAGGGCGTAATCAGTCCACACACACCGATCGGCTCTTTGACGATGTTCGTGGTGCGAATTCGTTCTTCGAATGCGTAGTTTTCGAGTGCCTTGATTGCCGCCTTGATGTGCTGCGAACCGCTGGCTGCCTGCGCGTTCTTCGCGAGGTCCCAGGGCGCACCCATTTCGTCCATGATCGCTTCGGCCACTTCGTCGTGGCGCTTGTTGAATTCAGCCAGGATCGCCTGGAGCAGGTCCTTGCGCTCCTCGATCGTCGTCTGCGAGAAGGTCACGAACGCCCGATTGGCGGCCGCGACAGCCTTATCGACGTCGGCAGCTGAGCCGATACTGATGCGGCCATAAGCTTCTTCAGTGGCCGGGTTTACGACATCGAGGGTTCGCGGTTCGACCGGATCGACCCACTGGCCATCGATATAGAATTTGAGCTTCTCAAGCATTGCATGTCCTCAATCGAGCAAGCCGCGAATAATAGCGTAATTCCGGCCCCGGGGGGTCGTTAGATGACGCTGGAATGACTTCTGGCTGTGGCGTCCTGGCGGGACGCAAAATCAGCGAATGGCGAGGAATTTTTGCCGGTACTCGGCCGGCGGTATGTCGTACCAGGACTTGAATGCCGTGGTGAACGAGCTGATGTTCGAGTAGCCGAGCAGCATCGCGATCTCCAGCGACTTCAGCCGCGCATCCCGGAGGTAGTTGATCGCGAGTTCGGCGCGCACTTCCGTGAGTATCTTCTGGAAGCTGGTCTTCTCTGCCTTCAGCCGCCGCTGGAGGGTCCGGCGACTGAGTTTCAGGGCTCGACAGGCGGCATCCGCGTTGGCCTCGCCACGGGCCATCAAATTGGCGAGCCTGCGCTTGAGTTGGCCCGCGATATCGTCCTGCTGGTAAAGTGACCGCAGGTATTTTTCCGCTTGTTCTGTGAGTTGCCGGTACATAGCTACTGTCAACGATACAGAGTGCATCGACAATTGAAAAGGAGACTCGATGTCATCCCCGGTCAATTACACACTTAGAGGCAATATTGGCGTTATTTCAATCGATAATCCGCCGGTTAATGCGCTATCGCTGGCGGTTCGGCAGGGGATTATGGACGCCCTGGATGAAGCCGAACGGGACGCGTCCGAGGCGCTGCTGATTATCTGCGAGGGGCGCACGTTCATCGCGGGTGCGGATATCTCCGAGTTCGGCAAGCCCATGCAGGACCCCTGGTTGCCCGCCGTCGTGAATCAGATCGAGGCATCGACGAAGCCCGTGATTGCGGCAGTCCATGGCACCGCGCTCGGTGGCGGCTTCGAGGTCGCGATGTCGGCGCACTATCGTTGCGCGCTGCCGTCCGCCAAGGTCGGCTTGCCCGAAGTGAAGCTAGGGCTGCTGCCAGGGGCAGGGGGCACACAACGCGCGCCGCGGTTGGCGGGCGCGGCGGCCGCGCTCGACCTGATGACATCCGGCGTGCCCATCGGCGCTGCGCAGGCGATGGAAGTCGGGCTCGTCGATCGCATTATCGAAGGGGACCTCCTTGACGGCGCGCTTGCCTGGGCTGCGGAGTTGCTTGCCGATGGGGCGGAACCTCGCCGGACGGCAGAGCTGACGGTCCCGGAGCACGATCCGGGCCTGTTTGATACGTACCGGGCGACGCTGGCGAAACGGGCGCGGGGGCAGATTGCGCCACAGTACATCGTGGACTGTGTGGAGGCAGCGACCCGGCTGCCGCTGGCAGAGGGTCTGAAGCTGGAGCGCGAGCGTTTCGCGGAACTTATGGCTGGCGAGCAGTCGATCGCGCTGCGGCATATCTTTTTTGCCGAACGGCAGGCGGCGAAAGTCGACGGGTTACCCAAGGACACGCCGCTGCGCCCAATCGAGAGTATTGGCGTCATCGGCGGCGGCACGATGGGTGGCGGAATCGCCATGAGTTTCGCGAATGCCGGAATACCCGTGACGCTTATCGAAATCAGCGACGATGCGCTCGAGCGCGGGCTGGGGATTATTGATGGTAATTACGCGGGCAGCGTGAAGCGCGGCAAGTTGAGCGAGGAGAAGGCGGCGCAGTGCCGCTCACTGATCACCGGCTCGACCGACTATGCATCCCTGGCTGATGTGGACCTGGTCATCGAAGCGGTCTTTGAAGATCCGGACTTGAAGAAACAAATCTTCGCGAAGCTCGACGACACCTGTAAGCAGGGTGCGATATTGGCTACCAATACGTCGTACCAGGACGTCGACGCGATTGCCGCGGCTACGCAGCGTCCCCAGGACGTTATCGGCCTGCATTTCTTTAGCCCGGCACACATCATGAAATTGCTGGAAGTCGTGCGCGGGGCGAAAACGGCGGACGACGTGCTGGCAACCTGCATGAAGCTCGCTAAACGGATCCGCAAAGTCCCGGTCGTGTCGGGCGTCTGCTATGGGTTCATCGGCAATCGCATGTTGCAGCCCTACGGAAAGCAGTCGCAACTGCTCCTGCTCGAGGGGGCGACGCCGGAACAGGTCGATGGGGCCATGGAAGGCTTTGGCATGGCGATGGGTCCGCTACGCGTCTTTGACCTCGCAGGGCTCGATGTCGGCTACCGCGCCCGGCAAGCGCTCAGCGATGAGGAGAAGGGTGACCCGGCCAGCTACAGGGTCCTCGATCACCTGGTCGAAGCGGACCGTCACGGGCAGAAGTCCGGCTCGGGCTTCTACACCTACGACGAACGCCGCAGACCCACACCGTGCCCGGAAGTCCACAAGATTATCGAAGACACAGCGGCGGAACTCGGCATTGAGCGCCGTGAGATCCCGGATGAGGAGATCGTCGACCGCCTGGTCGGCGCACTTATTGATGAAGGCCGCAAGATCGTGGACGAGGGCATCGCGCAGCGCGCGAGCGACATCGATGTTGTGTACGTCTACGGCTACGGTTTTCCCGCCTACCGGGGCGGCCCAATGCACTACGCGGAGGTCTCGGGAAAATGAGCTGGAATTCGGGGTCAGTTTCCTATCTAGTTCGGGGTCAGTTACCGAATAGTCATTGTTAACAACTTTGCCAGAAACGGTTAATAGCGGGGCGCGTGAAATCGGTCATGCTCTCAGACTCGAATGTTGAGTCTATTGACGGAAGTACACAATGGCGAGGATTCCCCGAGTTGAGGTCGTTGGCTGTCCACATCATGTAACGCAGCGTGGCAATCGGCGCCTTCAGACGTTCTATTCGGACAGCGATTATCGTGCGTATTTGCGACTCTTAACAGAAGCCAAGGAGAAGGCAAGGGTCGCCATTTGGGCGTACTGCTGCATGCCCAACCACGTGCATCTCGTCGTTGTTCCTTCTGAGCCAGGTAGTCTGGCACGACTGATGCAACACCCGCATCGACGATACGCTTGGCGGATCAATAAGCGTATGAATTGGCAGGGACATTTATGGCAGTCGCGCTTCTATTCTTGCCCCATGGACGAGGATCACTTGTTTGCAGCGGTGCGCTATGTGGAGCTCAATCCGGTGCGCGCCGGACTTTGTGAAGATCCAAGAGATTGGCGCTGGTCGAGCATTCATGCACATTTGCAGGGTATGGACGATCTGATTGTCGATGTAGACCCAATGCTGGGCCGGATCCAGGATTGGGACGATTATCTGGCCCAAGCGATCGACGACTCGATGATTGAATCCATACGTGGCTGTTCGATCAGTGGACGTCCAGCCGGCAATAATGACTTTGTTAATCGCGTTGAGACGACCACCGGGAGACGCCTGCGAAAATTCAGACCGGGACCAGCACCGAAACAGATAGGAAACTGACCCCGAATTCGAAAGGTAACTGACCCCAAAAAAAGATGTGTGGAGCCGGGCACATCCAGCGCCCGAGCCCCACACGGATGGACTATCGCACTACGCTACTGCTAGCGCACCGCGACCTGTACCAATTCTTCTCCTTCCGGATCCGTCACGTGAACTGCGCACGCGATGCACGGGTCGAAACTGTGAATCGTGCGCAGGATCTCCAGCGGCTGCTCCGGATCGTGCATGGTGTGCTCATCTTCGAGCGCCGCCTCGTAGGCGCCTGGTTTCCCATTCGGATCGCGCGGACCGGCGTTCCACGTACTCGGAACGATCGCCTGGTAATTGGCGATTTTGCCGTCTTCGATAACGACCCAATGTGACAGTGCGCCACGCGGTGCTTCCATGACACCGACGCCCTTGCACTGCTTCGGCCAACTCTTGGGCTTCCACAGCGTTTCGTCAAAGGTCCGCACTTCGCCAGCCTGGATATTGCCGATTAACGAATCGAGCCATCCCTGCATACCGTCTGCGAGAATCGCAGTCTCGAGCGTGCGTGCCGCGGTGCGGCCCAGCGTCGAGAACAGTGCGCGCGTTGGCAGTTCAAGTTGCTGCAAAGTGCTGTTGACAAGATGCTGCGTGAGGTCGTGGCCCTTTGCGTACAGCATAAGAACACGTGCCAACGGCCCGACCTCCATTGCATGTCCCTGCCACCTTGGCGACTTCAGCCACGAGTAGCCCTGTTCGACATCAAGATGGTCATAAGGCGGCTGCGGTCCCGTGTAGTTCAGGTTGGTCTCGCCGAGCCACGGGTGCAAGCCGGATTCCTTGCCGCTTGAGTAGTCGTACCAGGAACTGGATACAAATTCCTGGATACCGTTCTGGTCCGTAAAATCGATTTCGTGAATCGTCGAGATGTCACGATTCAGAATCGCGCCACGCGGGAACAGGAAGGAATCGGGATCGTCCATGCTGGTACCCGGCAGATCACCGAAGCACATGAAGTTGCCGAGGCCTTCGCCGCGGTAGAACCAGTCCTTGTAGAAGCTTGCGATCGCGAGCGTATCGGGCACGTAGACCTGCTCAACAAACACTTTCATCTTGTTGATGATGTCCTGCACTTCGGCAAGCCGCTTCGAGTTGATCGCGGAGTCGGAGTTCAGGTCGATCGGACAGGGTACGCCGCCTACGACGAAGTTCGGGTGCGGGTTCTTGCCACCGAAAATCGCGTGCAGGCGAGCAACGTCGCGTTGCCACTCGAGGGCATCGAGATAATGCGCCACGGCCATCAGGTTCGCTTCGGCGGGCAGCTTGTACTCCGGGTGACCCCAGTAGGCCTTCGCGAAAATACCGAGCTGTCCGGCTTCGACGAATTCCTTCACTTTCGTCTGCACATCGCGGAAATAGCCTTCCGACGAACGCGGATAGCTGCTCAGCGATTGTGCGAGAGCGGCCGTTGCCTTCGGGTCAGCACTCAATGCCGATACGACGTCCACCCAGTCCAGCGCATGCAGGTGATAGAAATGCATGACGTGATCATGGATGTACTGTGCGCCGATCATCAGGTTGCGAATCAACTCGGCATTTTGCGGGATCTTGGCGCCAACTGCGTTCTCAACCGAACGAATTGAAGCCACGCCATGCACGAGTGTGCAAACGCCGCAGATGCGTTGAGCAAACGCCCAGGCATCGCGCGGGTCTCGGCCCTGCAAGATGATTTCGATGCCGCGCACCATCGTGCCGGACGAGTATGCCTGGCCGATCTGGTTGCCTTCCATCTGCGCCTCGATACGGAGGTGTCCTTCGATGCGTGTGATGGGATCTACTACGATTCTCTCGCTCATGACCCATCCTCCTCAAGGTTCTCGGCAACCATTTCCATGAGGCTACCCATTGTGTAATCCCAGGAGAAATGCTCCTGCGAATCGTCGAAGCTTTGCCGGCAATTGGCACAGCTCGATATCAGCTCGTCGGCTTCAGTCGCTTCAACCTGGTCCATCTTCAGTTTGAATACCCGGTGTCTGAGCGGGTCGGCCCGCGTAATTGTCACCACGCCACCACCGCCACCGCAGCACCAGTTGTAGTCGCCGCCCAACGGCATCTCGCGGAAGTCGACGCCAAGGTGCTTGATCACATCACGAGCAGCTTGCGTCGCACCACCACGGCGCGACACCTGGCAGGGATCGTGATAAGTGACGCTCTTGTCGAGTTTCTTCACCTTGATCTTGCCGGTGTTCAGCGCGTCGGCCATGTATTCGGAGATGTGCATCACCTTGAACGGCAAGGGTTTGCCGTACATGTTGGCGCCCATCCAGCGCAGGGCCATGTAGGCGTGCCCGCACTCCGGGAGTACCAGGGTCTTCGCGCCGATCTTGACCGCGGCATCGATCAGTTTCATCGACGCGGCTTTTTGCCAATCCGGATTACCAGAGAGCATGCCGAAGTTAGTCGCTTCGAAACCATCGGTCCTGAAGGTCCAGCTTTCACCGGCGGCATTCAGGATCTTCGCGGTCGCAGCGATCGACTGGGGGTACTTCTGGATTTCGATCGAGGACATCACTGCCAGGACGTCAGCCTGCTCAACGTCTATCGGGATCTCGACGTCGTGCTCGTCCGCCATCCATTCGGCGCGGTCTTCGAATTTATCCGCAGTAATTCCCAGCGGGCTACCGGTTTCCGCGGCCTTCTTGGCCACTTCATGCAGCTCGTGAGGGATCAGGCCGGCTTTGAACATGCCGTGCCTGGCCATCGAAACGAGTCCCGCGATATCGATGCCCATGGGGCATACGAGCGAACAACGGCCACAGACTGTGCAGCTGTCATACAGCAGGTGCTGCCACTCTTCGAGGTCCTCGATGGTGACTTGTCTCTTCAGCCCGAACAGCCGGTAGAAGAATGCAAACGGTCCGACCTGGCGTTTGTACGTCCGCTTGAACAGCTCGATCTTCCAGATCGGTGTGTAGCGCGGGTCGTCCGTGCGCACGTGGAAATGACAGGCGTCTGCGCACATGCCGCAATGCAGGCAGCCGTCGAGGTACGAGGCCGTCTGGGTATTGAAGTTCTTGACGAAGTTGTGCATCGCTTTCGTGATGCGTTCGTCATCGTCCATGTCGCCTTGCTTGTCGTGACGAATTTCGGGCGGCTTGTAGGCCAGCCGTTCAGCTTCACGATCGAGTTCGTGTCTTCCATCAACAGTGGTCATGTCTTGGCCCCCCTGCGTTCAAATACCATTCCTGTCGTGCCGCGTGTGATGAACACGAGGAACGTGTGCCCGAGCTTGCCGAATGGAAGCCAGATCATGAGTAGGGCGACTGACAGTATGTGTATCGCCAAAATATCTTCGTAACGCAGACCCATGCGAACCGGAATCATTAATCCGGTCAGCAATGGCAGAATGGTTACGAACCAGCTGAAATAGTCATCGAAATTCGAAATCAGCTTGAGTACCGGGCTCGTCAGGCGACGCACAAGCAGCGCGAAGCCGGCGACGACTGCCGCAACACCCAGCAGGTAGATGATGTTATTCGGCAATCCCGGCCAATCAAATCCCAGGAATCCCTGGAAAAACATGATGTGCGGAACAAACAGGAAGATAACCGCGAATAAGCCGATGTGCATGACGTAGGCCAGCATTTTCGGGTACATCGTCGCGGCCTTGAACGGAGCCGCGGTGAAGCTGCGTGTGTAGATGACCTTGAGTGCTGCCATTAACCCTGCACGCTGACGTGGTTCCGAATAGTCCGGTTTTTCCTTGAGCAGCAGGATGCCGATAAAGCGCCAGATCGAGCCTGCTACCAGGATATAGGCGGCAACCTGCAATGCAGGGCCTTTTGCGAATTCAAGAAGGTCCATCTCATCCCTCCTTAGTAAATTTGGCTTGACGACGGCGACCGGCGGCAGCAGCGACTGCACCGAGCGCTACACCTGCGGCAGCGGCGCCAGCGAGTTTCTCGCCGCTGTCGAAGTTGCCTGTCGACAAGGGTTCGTAGAATCCACCGCCGTCCCAGAAGTTCGGTTCAGAACAACCGAGACACGGGTGACCGGCTTCGATCGGGAAGCTCGTACCACTGTTCCACTTGGCGGTGGCGCAGGCGTTGTACGTGGTCGGGCCTTTGCAGCCGAGTTTGAACAGGCACCAGCCGGCTCTTGCTCCCTCGTCGTCGAAGGTCTCGGCAAACTTGCCCTGCTCGTAGAACGGGCGGCGATAACAGCGGTCGTGAATTGTCTGCCCGAAGAAGGCCAATGGACGGCCGTGTTTATCCATCTCCGGAAGTCCGAACGTCAGGACCTGTGTCAGGATGGCGGTCATAACCATTGGAATTGGCGGGCAGCCGGGAACATTGATAACTGGCTTGTCGGTCACGAGGTCCATCACCGAAACAGCACCGGTCGGATTCGGGTTCGCGCCGGGAATGCCGCCAAATGCGGCGCAGCTGCCGATTGCGACGACAGCCGCCGCGCCAGCGACGGTTTCTTTCAACATCTCGACATTGCTCATTCCGGCAATGGTCGAGTACCCGGGGTTACCGAGAGGAATCGAGCCATCGACAAGGACCAGGTAGCTCCCGTCGTTCTCTTCCATCGCGGCATGCCTGGCGGCTTCCGCCTGGTCACCGGCTGCAGCCTGCAGCGTGTGATGGTAGTCGAGCGAGATAGTGTCGAAGATGAGTCCTTCGACGGTTGGCGACGCCGATCGTGTCAATGATTCGGTGCAACCGGTGCATTCCTGGAAAGACAGCCAGATGACTGACTGGCGCCGGGTATTCTCGAGGGCCTCGGCGATCCTTGGAATCATGCTGGGCGGCAATGCCAGTATTGAAGCCGTGGTCGCGCAATACTTGAGAAAACCGCGTCGCGAAACCCCTTTCGCTCGCAATACTTCCCCGACGGTCGGTGTTCTTTTCATGCTGTTCTCCTCCCGCTAAAACTCTGTTACTCGAACATATCCTCCAGACGAGCGCGGCCGGCAACAATGTCGGCTTCCTGTGACGACAGGATTTCTGGTGTGCGTGTGATTTCAATGTAGCGGCCCACTACCTCGTCATGAGCGTTGCGGTGTTCGAGCCACCACACGCCCGGGTAGGCCGTTTCCCGGATGCGACTCGTCCCCAGTGCATCCAGTTTTGCTGCAAGCTCACCCGTACCAAGGGTCGCTTCCAGGTGTTCCAGCTCGCCGGGACCAAATGGCAATCCCGCGAGGTCGATCGTGGTTGGTTCATCGGTCTCAAGCAGGCGGTCGATCGCGTGCAAGACTTCGTTGAGAATCGGGCGCACGTTTCCGTGGAAGGGCGAAGCCTGCGCCGGAATATCCTGTGGTGTCGTCATTGTCGTACCTCATCGGGACTTGCACCGGTACGCCATTCGCGAACCAGGTCACGAGTGCGTGAGGCGGCTTCAGGAATCGCGGCGGCGACGGTCGCGGTGGGCTCGGTACCCCAATCCATGTCCTCGGGCTCGATGCCGATCAACGCGCGATTCGCCGGGAGCTGGCCACTCAGGCGCAGGGCGTCCATGAGGTCCGAGAGCCCGACTTCATGGACGCTGCCGTGCTGGTTGCGCAGGTGTGAATCCATGTCACTGCCGCGGAGTACCGTGACGGCACCGGGCTGTTTGCCCAGCTTCATGGCATCGAGTGCGACGAGACCGTCCAGGTTTGCCAGGCGATCGAGTAGGGCCAGACCGACGGTGCCGCCATCGAGACAACAGACGCCATCGTCTTCGTTTTCCTCGGCAAATCGCTCCAGCGTGTGTACTCCAGCACCGTCATCCGTGAGCAGGCTGTTTCCTATGCCGACGACTGCAATTTTTTTTTCTTTTGTGGCCATGGCTTTACTTTCTATTAGTGAAGACTAATGAAAGGGGGTATATGTCGGTATACTGGAAACTACGAATACGTTGCACGAGAAACCATGACAATCCGTAGTTTCATCAGGGTGGTTACGCTGATTTGCGTGATCGCAGTACTTTCAGCAGCTTGCGCGCGGATTGACGAGTCCTGTGGCGCCGATGAAGGGCTTGCGCTGCAGATTTTGGGTTCAGGAGGACCGATTGCGGACGACGGACGCGCATCGTCGGGCTACCTCGTCTGGGCGGACGAGGAATCCCGGGTGCTCATCGACGCGGGGGGCGGGACATTCCTGCGCTTCGGCGAGGCCGGTGCCAGTTTTGCAGAGCTCGATTTCGTCGGGCTGAGCCATTTGCACACGGATCACTCGGCCGATTTCCCGGCGTTGCTCAAGTCCGGGAGCTTCTCCGACCGTGATCGGCCCCTGCCGATCGCCGGGCCTAGCGGAGACGGCGTGTTCCCGGGACTCAACGAATACCTGCGAGCGATGTTGAATGCCGACGATGGCGCTTATGGCTACCTGTCGAGCTTCCTCGACGGTACGAACGACACACCGATGCTCACGCCAAGGGAAGTGGAGGGCAGCGAGCCAGCCGTCGTTTACACGAGCGAAGACCTCAGGGTCGACGCGTTGCGCGTGCCACACGGCATCGTGCCGACAGTCGCGTTTCGAGTGACCGTGGGCGATCAGGCCCTGGTCTTCGCTTCAGACCAGAATGGGGACGACCCCGCATTTGTCGATTTTGCGAAAGGCGCATCGATACTGGTCATGCACATGGTCGTGCCGGATGGGGCCACAGGGATTGCGCGGCGCCTGCACGCGCCGCCAGGCGTCATCGGCGATATCGCGGCGGCAATCGACCCGGGCACTCTGGTACTTAGCCATTTTATGGCTCGCAGTCTGCGTGACCTGGAGCAGAATGTTGCGCTCGTCCGGGCGCGCTACAAGGGCGAAGTTATGCTTGCCGAGGATTTGGCCTGCGTTACGCCGTAGGTGTATCGATCGGGAACCTGGACTCGGCCCAGGCAACGATACCGCCGTCCATTGACCTGACATTCCGGAATCCCATGTCGGTCATCGATTTTGCGGCCAGTGCTGAACGGCCACCTGTACCGCAATAGAGCACGATCTCGCAGTCTTCGGGAGCGCAGCGAATGCCGCAACGCTGTAGCGTCGGCAGGATTTCGAATTCGAGCAGGCCGCGAGGGACGATTATCGCCCCGGGTATATGGCCGCGCTGATACTCAGCCGGCTCGCGTATGTCGATCAGTACGGTGCCTTCGCTCCGGTTATTGTGAACGTCCCGTACCGAGCACTCGTTGATGGTCGCTTTGGCTTTGGCGACGACATCGGCAGGTGAAACCAGCATCTTATGTCTCCGGCGAATAGGGGTTGGGCGGCATCATTTCCGGCGGCAGGGCGGCGCGTCGTTGCGCGTCGCTCGGCGGGTAGTTCTCCGCGAGGTAGGCGATGATTTTCTCCTCGGTCGCCGGGTCGAACTGCCACAGGTTCTGTTTCTTTTGCATCCAGCGGATCATCGTCAGCCATTGCTGCGCGGTGCCGCGCTGCTGGGTAATCAATTTGGCCGAATGGCAGGCGACGCAATTGGCGCGCACGATCTCCCAGTCGCCTGTCATCTTGAACCCTGTTACCGGGTCGATGTCAGGCTCTGCGGTTACGACCGGTTGCGCCGGCGTGGCCGGCTCGGGCGACGCCTCGTCGCGGGAACACGCCGCAACAAGGAGTACTGCGGCCAGCACTGACGCTATTGCAATGGAGTGCTTCATCACACGGCCTGGATGGCGATCCGATGGCAGGCGTTGTTCAGGTATCCCTTTGGATTCCAGCCAGGCAGGACCATTGGCTGGGAACGACCTGAACTGTCAGTCGCCTTTGCCCAGATCTCGTAGTAACCGATTTCGGGGAATTTGACTTCGGCATTCCAGTGTTGCCACGCAAAGCGGTTGGCCGCATCTTCGAGGCTGGCTTTGATCCAGGTTGCGCCGAAATCGATCGAGACGTGCATTGCGCTGACAGCGTGGTCGCCGGCCCACGCATGGCCACGCAGGCCAAGCTTGCCGCCAACCGGGTGTTCGATTCCCGATTCGGGGAATGTGATCAGCGACTTCACGGGCATGGACTCGATGATGCACATCTCGTCGTCTGGCACCGTGGTGCCAGGAGCAACCGTCTTGCAGGGGACGCGGTATGACGTGCCTGTCATCTTCGGCCCGTCATGCACCTGGTTGCGTACCACAATCTTCTTCAGCCACTTGCCAGCGACCGACCCGGGCCAGCCGGCGATCACGAGGCGCAATGGATGGCCGTTCATCGGGGGGATGTCTTCGCCGTTCATCGCCCAGGCGATCAGCGATTCGTCCTCGAGCGCCTTTTCGACGGGTACGCCGCGCGAGATGGGGACCTTGCTCGGATCGCCGCTGGCATGCACATCGGCGCCGTAGTACGCGACGTAAACGGCGTCGTTCTTTATACCCACGTGTTCCAGCACATCTTTAAGGCGCACGCCGGTCCACTCGGGGCAACCTACCGCACCGGTCGACCATTGATTACCCGAAGCCGGGGGCACGAATTCGCTGCGGCCATTGCCGCCGCACTCGAGCTGCAGCTGGTAAGTGTGGTGCTCGAATTTCTCTTTGAGTTCGCCGATCGTGAGCGTCACTTCCCGTTCCACCGATTCGCCGCCAAAACTCAGTTCCCAGGCATCGGGGTCGATGTCGTCCGTAACCGGCGGAATACCGTTATTGCGTACAAACAAATGCTTCGCCGGTGTAATGCGATCGTCAAGCAGGTGAGCCGGTGTTTCGGCGTTGACAGGCCGATCGTTGAGGACGATCAGGCCTTCCTTGCCCGGGATCTGGAATGGCGTATCCGTCTGCGCAAGTGCGGCGGGGATTAATCCCTGCGGCATCAGGTGCGCAAATGGAATCGACGCACCGATAGCCGTCGACATGGCGACGAGACTGCCTTTGGTCAGGAAACCGCGGCGCGTGATCGGGTCAGGCTTACGTCCCCAGACCTCCTGGTCTGCAGCGATCGGATCCAAAGCGTACAGTTCGTGAATGCCACGTTTCTTATCGTTCACTTATCTGGTCCACCAGGTACTCGGAGCTCAACAAAATTCGGGTATATGTTGAAATTATAATATACTAATTCAGAGTTTACTGCCCCGTCGGCGATTGCCGGAACAAACGAGATCTTCGATGACTATTACTAAGGACTTGGTGCGAGCAGCGGTGCCCGGCTTATTGCTGAGCGCGACGATCGCGCTCGCCGTAAGATTTGTCAGCGATCAGCTCGGCGGGCCAGCCATGTTGTATGCACTCCTGTTCGGCATGGCGTTCAATTTCCTTACTGAGGATGAGCGTTTTGCCACCGGCATTCGTTTCGCTAGCCGCCATATCCTCCGTTTCGGTGTCGCGCTGCTGGGTTTGCGCATTACGACCGGCGACGTGATGGAGCTTGGCTGGCCTGTCGTCGCACTGATAGTCGGCAGCGTCGTGGCGACGATCCTTGCCGGTGGCCTGATCGGCCGCTTGTTTGGGCTAAAGGGCGATCAGTCGATACTGTCTGCGGGTTCTGTTGCGATTTGTGGTGCGTCCGCGGCGCTCGCCATCGCGTCGGTATTGCCCACGCACAAGGATTCCGAGCGCAATACGATCCTGACCGTTGCCGGCGTCACGGCGCTGAGTACCGTGGCGATGGTCGCGTACCCGGTGTTCGTAAAATACCTCGGGTACGACAACGCGACTGCCGGTGTTTTCCTCGGGGCGACGATTCACGATGTGGCGCAGGTCGTCGGTGCCGGGTACATCATCTCTGATGAAACCGGCGAGATATCCACGCTTGTAAAACTTATTCGCGTCGCTTGCCTGGTGCCAGTCGTAGTAACGATTTCACTGATCATGCACCGCCGCCGGTCCCCGGATGCGGACAGTCAGCCCCTGCTGCCGTGGTTTCTCGTGGCATTTGTTGTGCTCGTTCTCGTCAACAGCTTCGGCTGGGTTCCGGCTGCGGCACAATCCGCGCTGACGCCAGTGTCGAGCTGGTGTCTGCTCACAGCGGTCGCTGCTCTTGGCGTCAAGACATCGCTCAAAGCACTGGCCGATGTCGGTCCTAAACCCGTAGCGGTAATGGTGCTGCAAACTGTCTTCCTTGCCGTGTTTGTCATCGGCGGGCTGGCGTTTATCTGATAGATCTGGAGGGTAGTGATGTCGAACCTGGTTCCACCGTATGGCGCGGACTCGCTGAAGCCCTTGCTCGTGCCGGAATCTGAGCGGGCCGAAGAGATACAGCGGGCACAGCTGTTACAGCAAGTGCCGTTGTCCAGTCGCGAGGTGTCAGATCTCCTCATGCTGGGTATGGGTGCGTACACGCCGCTCGACGGTTTTATGGGGGAGGCGGACTGGCGCAGCTGCTGTGAGGACATGGCAATTGGCGACGGGCTTTTCTGGCCTATACCGATCACGCTGTCGTGTTCACAGGAAATTGGCGACGGCATCAACGTCGGCAAAGACGTAGCTCTGATTGATGGCGAAACCGACGAACTGCTCGGCATCATGACAGTTGAAGAGAAGTATGCGATCGATCGCGAGTTTGAATGCTCGCACGTCTTTCGCACGACGGATCCAGCGCATCCCGGCGTCGCGAAAGTGCTGAGCCAGGGCCCCGTTAATCTTGGCGGTCCCGTGCGCACCTTATCGGAAGGCCATTTTCCGGAAACTTACGCCGGCCTCTACCACCGCCCCGCAGAAACCCGGGCACTGTTCCAGGAAAAAGGCTGGTCCAAGGTCGCTGCGTTCCAGACTCGTAACCCGATGCACCGCAGCCATGAATATCTCGCAAAGATCGCGATCGAGATCTGCGATGGATTGGTGATCCACCAGGTGCTCGGCGCGCTTAAACCCGGTGATATTCCCGCGGACGTGCGAGTCAAAGCGATCGACGCGCTTGTGGACAATTATTTCGTAGACGGCACGGTTGTGCAGGCCGGTTATCCGATCGAGATGCGCTATGCAGGCCCGCGCGAGGCGCTGCTCCATGCTGTATTTCGCCAGAACTTCGGCTGCTCACACCTGGTCGTCGGACGTGATCATGCGGGAGTGGGGGATTACTATGGCCCGCTCGATGCGCACAATATTTTTGACACGGCGCCTGCAGGTGATTTGAAAACCGAGCCGCTCAAGATCGATATCACGTTCTTCTGCTACAAATGCAACGGTATGGCTACGGGAAAGACCTGCCCGCACTCGGCAGACGATCACCTGGCGATTTCGGGTACCCGGCTTCGTGAAATGTTCTCGAGCGGTGAGTCGATACCGCCCGAATTCAGCCGCGAGGAAGTGGTCGCCGTGCTTCGAGAGTATTACGATGATGCCAATGGCACGTAGTTGTTCGGATTGACAGCCGAACCCTTAAGGCTTTAGAAAGTACACCCATAAGATTAGAAAAATAGAATATTCTTAAGTGGCCGGAACCTTCATTGGGGAGATGTAATGTTCACGAGCAATCCCTTCGCTGAGTTGTCGGCGTCGATAGCACCGTCTGTTATGCAGACGTATATCGTCGTCATGATCATCCTGGTCGCACTTGGCACGATTTACGACGTCCTGCATAAGAAGAGTGCGCAGTATTTCCGCGCGAACATGCAGAAATCCAAGGCTGAAGGGTCGAAGGTCGGCGGCGGGGAGAAGATATCCATCGCGATCAAGACCGCTGTGGTCGATGTCGCCGCTTCCGGCGAGTTCTGCAACACGAAGCGACGTATCGCGCATCTGCTGGGCATGTATGGCTTTGTTTTCTTCGCCCTTGCGACGGTAGTGATGGTGTTCTGCTATCCGACCAGCGACGTCGCCACCCCGGCTATCTGGCCGCAACTATGGTGGCTCGGTGCAGCGATGGTTTGCGTTGGCGGCTACTGGTTCTGGTTCTTCATTCGCGCCGACGTTTCTGCTGAGGGCGGTTCGCCATTCCGGCTCATGAAAGCGGACCTGTTTGTCTTGTCCCTTCTTGGCAGCGCCACATTTGCGCTGGTCTGGGGCTATCTGCAAGCGAAAGGCCATGACTGGACGACGATTGCCTTCTGGTTGCATATCATCTTTACGACGATCCTGTTCGGCTCGGTGCCCTGGTCCAAGTTCGCCCATATGTTTTTCAAGCCGGCTGCGGCTTTCGAAAAACGCCTCTCCGTTGCCAACGGAACACGAAGCAATTTGCCGGCCCCGGCTGATCAGCCCGAGCAATTCGGCAGCGTCGATCATCGGCCCCGTAACTACTAAAAGGAACGCAATACCATGCCGACATTTGTTTACATGACACGGTGCGACGGTTGCGGACATTGCGTCGATATTTGCCCGTCCGACATCATGCATATCGATAAGACCTATCGCCGTGCCGTCAATATCGAACCCAACATGTGCTGGGAATGCTACTCCTGCGTCAAGGCTTGCCCGCAGAATGCGATCGATGCTCGCGGTTACGCGGATTTCGCACCACTGGGGCACAGTGTTCGGGTGCTTCGAGAAGAGGAGAAGGGCACGATTTCCTGGAAGATCAAATTCCGGAACGGTCATGAGAAAAATTTCGAATCCCCGATCCGGACAACCAAGTGGGGAACGATTCCTTCGCCGGCTGATTTGCCCCCGCCGAGCGAGGAAGATTTCAAGAGCCAGGAGCTCGCACACGAACCGGACGTATTGAACATTGATGGTGGTCTGCCTGCGTTGACTCGGGACCAACTCAAGAAGGGAGTCGTCTAATGGGCCTGTTTTCACGTAGAAAAACAAAATTTGTAGATTCCGACGTCCTCGTCATTGGCGGCGGCATGGCTGGTTGTGGTGCCACCTATGAAGCCCGCCACTGGGGTCGCGATCTGAACATTGTCTGCGTCGAGAAAGCGAATATCGAACGCAGTGGCGCTGTTGCGCAGGGTCTGTACGCCATCAACTGCTACATGGGCATGCAGTGGGACGAGAACCAGCCCGAAGATCATGTTCGCTACGCGCGTAACGACCTGATGGGACTCGTGCGCGAGGACCTGGGCTACGACATCGCGCGGCACGTCGATTCCTCCGTGCACAAGTTCGAGGAATGGGGCCTGCCCATGATGAAGGACCCCGAGACCGGGCGGTATGTGCGTGAGGGCAAGTGGCAGATCATGATTCACGGCGAAAGCTACAAGCCGATCGTCGCTGAAGCCGCCCGCAAGGCGGCCACCAAGGTGTACAACCGCATCATGGTGACGCACCTCCTGATGGACAAGAAGAAAGAAAACCGCGTTGCGGGCGCGGTCGGATTCAATGTCCGTACCGGTGATTTCTATGTGTTCCGCGCGAAGGCTGTGATTGTCGCGGCCGGTGGCGCATCGCATATCTACAAACCACGCGCTGTAGGTGAGGGCATGGGCCGCACCTGGTATGCACCGTGGAGCAGCGCCTCCGCGTACGCATTACCGATCCAGGTTGGCGCCAAGATGACGCAGATGGAAAACCGCATCGTCCTGACGCGCTTCAAGGATGGTTACGGTCCTGTCGGCGCGTACTTCCTTCACTTGAAGACCTACACCGAGAACGCGTTCGGTGAGGAATACGAATCCACCTGGTACGAGAACACGAAGGAACTGGTCGGAGACTACGTTGACCGGCATCCTGTACCCACCTGCCTCAGAAACCACGCGTTCCTCGAGGAACTCAAGGCTGGCCGCGGACCCATCCGCATGGTGACGAAGGAGGCCTTCCAGGATCCGCACAAGGAGACCGTCGGCTGGGAGAATTTCCTCGGTATGACGATCGGCCAGGCCGTTGTCTGGGCATCGCAGAACATCGATCCCAAGTTCACGAATCCCGAGTTGACCACGTCCGAGCCCTACGTCATGGGCTCCCATGCCACCTGCTCTGGTGCATGGGCAAGCGGTCCGGAAGACTACGCACCCGATGAGTACCAGTGGGGCTACAACCGCATGATGACCGTCGATGGGCTGTTCGGTGCCGGTGACACGATCGGTGGCACGGCACACAAGTTCTCTTCAGGCTCCTACACGGAAGGCCGCATTGCAGCCAAGGCCGCAGTCAACTACATCAAGGACATGGGCAAGGAAGCACCAGAGGTCAGCGAGGACGAGTACCAGCAACTCAAGAAGACCGTCTTCAAACCCATGGAGAACTACGAGGTTGGCCGTAATGAAATCGTGGCGGGCACGGTTTCTCCCAGCTATCTTCTGCCGATACAGGGACTGCAGCGTCTCGAGAAGATCATGGACGAGTATGTTGGCGGCATCAGCGCGCACTACATGACCAACGAGCACTTGCTCACTCGCGGCCTGGAGCTGCTTGAAATGCTCAGGGAAGACATGGAGCATATCGGGGCCGAAGACCTGCACCAGTTGCAGCGTGCCTGGGAACTGAATCACCGCCTGCTGGCTTCGGAATCCGTGACGCACCATACGATGTTCCGCAAGGAAACACGCTGGCCGGGATACTACTACCGCGGCGATCACATGAAGCTGGACGACAATGACTGGCATTGCTTTACCTTGTCCCAGTACCACCAGCAATCGGGCGAGTGGGAATTGGAGAAAGCGCCGGTCTATCACATTGTCGACTAGGAAGAGGCTGGCGTATTGCTAGTCGCCCAGATCAGCGATACGCACTTGTTGGAGCAGGGCGCGGAGCACGCCGCGGCGGAGTTGCGGGCGGACTGCCTGCGGCAATGTGTCGCCGATATCAATCGCCAGAATCCTGACGCCGTGATTCTCACGGGCGATACCGTGCAACACGGCAAGCCCGAAGAGTACGCGCTCCTGCGTGAACTGTTGGCGCCGCTCGAGGCGCCGCTCTTTCTTATACCCGGTAATCGCGATGACAATGTCGAGATGCGCGCCGCGTTCGGTGATCGCGACTACGTACATCGGGTTGACGAGTTCCTGCACTACGCGATCGACGATTTCGATACGCGCCTCATCGGTATTGACTCGACCTTGTCCGGCGAGCGCAAGGGTCGCTTTTGTGAAGCACGCCAGGCCTGGCTCGTAGAGACGCTAAGCGCCCAGCCTGACCGGCCGACGCTGCTGTTCATTCACCACCCGCCTTTCGACGTCGGCGATCACTACGTCGGTGGTTATCGTGTGCCCGAGGAGGCGACAGCACTCGAAGAAATCGTATCCCGACAGCCACAGGTCCTGGGTGTCCTGTGCGGGCACGTGCACTGGCCTGTGGAACGCGAATGGGCGGGAACGCAAGCTCGCATCATGCCGAGCGTCGCTGTTGACGTTAGAAAAGGCGTGGACGAGGACGAAGTCCAGGGACGTCCCATTTACATGCTGCACAGACTATCTCGCGCGACCGGTATTACCAGTCGCGCGATGACGGTTAGTGCATGAGTTCTGTTTAGGCCGCTTTCTTGATCAGGAAGCGATAAACGCCATCGTCTTCCGAGTGCTCGAGCAGTTCATTGCCTGTCTGGCGGCAGAACGCCTCGAAATCGGCAACCGCACCAGGGTCAGTTGCGAGAATCTCCAGGACCCCCGCGTCGGGGACATCCTTGAGCGCCTTGCGCGCTTTTAGAATTGGCAACGGGCAGTTGAGGCCCTTTGCGTCGAGTGTAACGTCAGCCATTGGTCGTTCTCCGTAGTGCTTTGGCCATTGTAAGGTGGCAATTAAATAAACAGGTTGATGTCGGCCTGGGTGGCGCATTCGATGTAGGTTGCCGCGCCACCGATGTCGATGCCGTCGATCATGTCTTTCTTGTCGTACTCGAACAGGTCCATCGTCATCTGGCAGCCGATCATGCGTACTTCGGATTCAACCGCCGCCTCGCGCAGATCCTCGATCGACGCAACGCCTTTCTTCTTGATCAGGTTCTTCATCATGACGGAAGCCATTGCATCAACGCCGGGAATGGCGGTAACCAGGTTAGGCAGACCCACGTGCATGCCGGCCATCGGCATCTTCATAGCGGGGTTACCGGCGGCCGTGACCTGCAATTTCAGGTCCTTGAGCAACAGCGGCAGGCCGTAGAAGGTGAAAAACATCGTGACAGGCAGGCCCATCGCGGCGGCGGTGGTTGCCAGGATGAAGGGCGGGTAAGCCCAGTCAAGAGACCCCTTGGTCACAATGATTGACATGCTTTTTTCTTCAGCGGACATTTCTCAATACCTCGTCTTTAAAGGGGTGCAGCGTAATTCTCGTATTAGATTATCAGAATTGTCTTTATTAGTGAAATATAATATTCTCGATCGATGAACGACGCCGCGCCATTCTATATTGGTAGCGAGATCTACCGGAAACCAGCGTTTGGTCTCAATCACCCGCTCAACATAGTCCGTCACGCCGCAGTCGTCGACGTGCTGCAAATGCTGGGTTGGCTGGACGCAACGAGCTTCCGCGAGAGCCAGCCAGCGACCGTCGATCAATTACTCAAGTTCCATAGTCGGGCTTATGTGCGGGCACTGCAATACGCAAACGCCACAGGTAAGGTCGAGCCCGATGTTCGCGAGCGTTACCAGGTTGGCACGTTCGAAAACCCCTTGTTTCCGGGCCTGTTCGAACGGGCATCAATGACGGTTGGTGGATCCATTATGTCAGCCGAGCTGGCGACCCAGGGTCACGTTGTCTTTCATCCGTCCGGCGGTACCCACCACGGCCGGGCAGACCGCGCCAGTGGCTTCTGTTATTTCAATGACCCGGTATTTGCGATCCTGACTTTCCTCAAGGAGGGTAGCCGGAGCGTGTTGTACATCGATCTCGATGCGCATCATGGGGATGGCGTCGAGGACGCGTTTCTCGATGACGAGCGCGTGACGACCCTGTCGATCCATGAGGCCAAACGCTGGCCGTTCAGCGGCACGCGGTCCCGGCCCGAGTCGGGTGTCTACAACCTCGCTGTACCGCGGGGCATTAACGATAGCGAGTTCGAGTACCTGGTCGAGAACGCTGTCTTGCCGCTCATCGACCAGGTCAAAGCCGATGCGCTGGTCCTCTGTTGTGGCGCCGATTGTCTCGCCGGCGACCCGCTGTCCAGGATGGAGCTGTCGAATGTGGCACTCTGGGACGCTGTGGACCGAGTCATCGACAAGGGCCTGCCGACCGTCATCCTGGGCGGGGGCGGCTATAATCCATGGACCGTGACTCGCTACTGGGCAGGAATGTGGGGTCGGATCAGCGGCCAGGTGTTTCCGGAGCGACTGCCCGATGAGGCCAGCGCGTATCTGCGGGCCATGGAGTGCGACCTGATCGACGATGACGACATTCAAGAGTCCTGGTTGACGACGATGGCGGATTCCCCGTATCCCGGACCGATTCGCGACGAGATAAAATCTCTACTGATTGACGGTTAAAGGATCGAATTGCATGAACTGGCTTGAATCGCTGGGCAGGATTGATGACCTCGAGGACGCGGAGCTGGATGCAGAGCTTGTCGCTGAGTTTGAGCGCCGCGCCGACGTAGCCGTCTCCCGGCCGATTCGTTTCTCGACCCCGACCTTCAAGGAATATGAAAGCACTGAACTCGAGGGTTGCGGCAAAAACAGTTTCCCCGCGTTCTCGATTACGGCGGGCGAATGTGGCCTGAACTGCGATCATTGCCAGAAGAAGATCCTCGAGCCGATGATCCCGGCGACCAACCCGGCGATGCTGGATGAGAAGGTACGGCACCTCGTCGCGACGCAGGAACTGAGTGGCTTCCTCCTAAGCGGCGGGTCCAACAAGAAGAACGAAATACCGTACGGCCGTTACATGCCGGTCATCGAGCAGCTCAAGACGGATTTCCCGCACCTGAAGGTCGCGGTGCATACCGCATTGCTGGATGAACGGCGCGCCAGGGACATGGAAGCGGCGGGCGTCGATACCGTGATGATGGATGTCATCGGTGCCCAGGAGACCATCGAGCAGGTTTACAAGCTGCAGCGCCCGGTCGACGATTTCGAAGAAACGCTGGCCGCGTTGTGTTCCACCTCGATGGAAGTGACACCGCATATTGTTGTCGGCCTGCACTACGGCCAGATCCTGGGTGAAGCCAACGCACTCGACATGGTCAGCCGATACGACGTGAACGCGCTCGTGCTCGTGGTGATCATGCCGTTCTACGCGAAGCCCGGGACGTTTGTAACGCCCGAGACATCGGACGTCGGCAGAATATTTCTCGAAGCGCGCGAGCGGATTCCGGACCAGCAGGTTTTGCTCGGCTGCGCCCGGCCGCCAGGGATGCATAAACGGGTAACGGATGCCTATGCGATTATGGCGGGGCTCGATGGAATCGCGTTCCCGGCTGACGGCGCCGTATCGGTCGCACACACGATTGGCCGGCCATTCGAGCAGGCGCATTCCTGCTGCTCGATCAAGATTGGCAACACGACACGGGACATTTCACGATGGGTTGCATAGAACACAAGAAAACGCCGGCCACCGGCGACACGGGCCAGGACTACAACCCTTACGACGTGATGGAGCCCCGATTGCCCGGCAAGACGCCCGTCGACCGGCGCAACGGCAAACACGTCAAGGCCAATGACATACCGCCGGAGGGCGTGTACCTGCCGAACAACAATATTCTCGCGCCGCACATGAAGTCGCCCGAGTATGTGCAGCTCTCGAACGCGGCGGCGATTACTCTCGGCATCATGGGTGGGCGCATGTATCGCTGCGAGTGCACTCGATGCCTCAACCTGTTGCTGACCTACCCGGAAGGCTGCCGTGCCAACTGCGCCTACTGCGGGCTGGCACGCCATCGCGAGGCCGAGCGCGATTATGCGGATCGCAATTTCATTCGCGTCGATTGGCCGGCCGTCCCGATGCGCGACATCGTGGACATCGTCGCGAAGGATCCGGAAAACAGTCCGTTCCATCGCATGTGTATTTCGATGATCACGCACCCGCGATCGGAGCAGGACACGTTTGACGTGCTCGAACAGTGGACCGACAAGATCGATCCAGATGCAATTCCGGTCTCCATCCTGTCCAACCCAACCACGATGACTCGCGACGACGTGCAGCGTACCAGGGATCTAGGCGCCGACATATTCACGGTAGCGCTCGATGCCGCCACACCGGAGTTGTTCGATCGCACGCGCGGCAAAGGCGTGCAGTCGCCGCACAAGTGGAAGAAGTACTGGGACATCATGCTCGAAGCGAAGGATATTTTCGGGCCGCAGAAGTTTGGCGCACATATCATCGTCGGCATGGGCGAGACCGAGTACGAGGTACTCAAACTCGTCCAGGAACTTGTCGATCTTGGCGGGCACAGCCACATGTTCTGCTTCTTCCCGGAAGACGGTTCGCTCATGGATCACTTGCCGGCGACGCCGCGTGACCAGTGGCGCCGCGTGCAGCTGGCGCGCTATCTCATCGATTATCGCGACGTTCGCGTCGACCACATGTCATTTGATGAGGAAGGTCGGGTCAAGAGCTATGGCATTGCTGACAGTGAGCTTTCCGACGTCATCGATGCGGGCATTGCCTTCCGTACGTCGGGCTGCCCAGGCAAATTCCAGGACGACATTTCGGCCTGCGACCGCCCCTATGGCGACTCACCGCCAAGCAACATTGCGAGTTATCCCTTCCAACTGAAGAAAAAGGACATCAAGAAGATCCGCAGGCAGCTCGATATCCCGGTCGCGGTGGAATAGGTCGAGCTGAATGAGTACTCCGTTCCGCATCATCGATACGGGCGTCCGGGAAGGGCGGTCCAATATCGCTTTCGATGCAGCACTCATTGAGTTACGGCAACAGGACCGCGTGCCCGACACGATTCGCTTCCTGCGCTTCCCGCCAACAGCTTTGATCGGCCGCCACCAGGACCTGTCACGCGAGATCAATCTCGCTTATTGCGATGAAGACGGCGTCGGGACGGTGCGGCGGATTACAGGCGGCGGCGCGATCTATCTTGACGAAGGCCAACTCGGTTGGGAGCTGGTCTTTCATCGTTCATCCCTTGGCATTGCGGCGCTGCCGGACCTCGCACGCGAGATTTGCAATGCCGCTGCCGCAGGGCTCTCCGAGCTTGGCATTCACGCGAAATTCAGGCCACGGAACGACATAGAAGTCGACGGCCGCAAGATCAGTGGGACGGGTGGTTTTTTCGACGGCGATGTTCTGATCTACCAGGGCACAGTCCTTGTGGACATGAACCCGGTGCAAATGGTGCGTGCGTTGAACATACCTGCGGCGAAGGTCGCGAAACACGATCTCGATACGGCGGAACAGCGGGTTGTGACGCTCAAGGAACTGCTCGGCGATGAGATTCCGGAGATTGAAACCATAAAGGCCGCACTCATCAAGGGGTTCACCGAGGGGCTGGGCATTACGGCCGAGCCGGGTGAGATCAGCGATGCAGAAGAGGAGCTGGCGAAACGCCATTACTTCGATGAAATCGGCACAGACGACTTCGTCGCCGAAATCGACAATCCGGGCGAAGGTGACAAGCTGCTCGAAGGCACGCACACGGGGGCCGGTGGGACGATCAATGCGTTCGTGAAGCTGGAAGGCCCGACACACGCAATACTGCAGCGGGTGCTGATTACGGGTGACTTCTTCGTCACGCCGCCGCGCGTTATTTTCGATCTCGAGGCATCGCTGGCGGGCACACGCCTCAACGAGATGGACGGCGCTGTCCGGCAGTTCTTCGAGACGACCGACATCGACATGCTCAGCGTTACCGCTGAGGATTTCATTTCTTCGATCAACGACGCGCTCGCCAAGCGAGAAGGAGCCTAGTCGTGGCTGAATGCAAGAGCAGCGACGACGCGTTCGTCCTGGCTTCCGCCGAAGCGGATCCGATGAATGTCGTGGCGGTACTCCAGCACACGGCAGGCGAGTACCTGGGGCTGATGGAAGATCACCTCGAAGGTCGGCGTATTCGTTTCCAGTATTTTCGTCCCTTTGCGGCCGGCAAATTGCCTGCGGCCGATTTGCCGGCCGATGCCCTGATCCTGCTGGGCGGCGGGCCCTGGGGTGCGGGCGGCACACGAGACCTACCCACGCTTGCGGCGGAGGTCGAACTGACCCGCCAGCGCCTCGAAGAGGGGACGCCGGTTGTCGGTTTCGGACTGGGCGCCCAGATCCTGTGTCTCGCGGCCGGTGGGAGCGTCGAGACGCGTGACCTGACACTCGAGTTGCTGACTGCCACGCGGACCCGCGTCGACGCACTCAACGGTTTCCTGCCCGAGAACTTCAACCAGGTGGTCTACATGCGTGACTGGCCGGTGCTTCCCGCGCACGCAAGGGTGCTCGCGGAGGACAACCTGGGGCGGCCCGCGGTCTGGCAGGTTGGTGACAATGCTTATGGTTTTTCGGGTAACCCCGGTATTAAGCTGGGCATGGTTGAAGACCTGATTATGGAGTTTGAAGAGGTGCCTGTGGACGCGGCAGAGCAGCTCGACAAACTACGCCCGCTGCAGCCTCTACTCGAGGATGAGCTGGTGCCAATAATGACCGGTCTTGTGCAATGCACATCCCTGATGTCTTCGCCGAAGGCGGCCCGGGAATTTGATGCGCAAGTAATTTAGTATATGCTAATGCTCTGTTGAATAGCGGTTCAACGGCAGGGGACTCAATAAAATGGCTGAAAAACTCATTATTGTTATGGCGAACACCGACCCTCGGAATGGCGAGGAGCTCGGAGCGCCGATCTTCCAGGCAACTGTCGCCGCGGCGATGGACTATGACGTCGACGTGATCTGCACGGCAACCTCGGGCCGGCTCATGAAAAAAGGTGTGGCCGAGGAACTGTTCGTCAAGGAAGGCTCGCCGAAGTCGGTCTACAGCTTTATCCAGGACGCGCACGAAGCGGGTGCGAAGTTTTACTGCTGCTCGCCCAATCTCGATCTGTTCGACATGACCAAGGAAGACCTGATTCCCGAGTGTGAGGGCATCGTCGGTGGCGCGCACCTGATCGAAGAAGTCATGGAAGGCGATTGCAGGGTTCTGTCTTATTAGTGTTTATTTGATCGGCCTTTACAGGCCTTAGCAAGAGGTTCGACTAGATGTCTCATTCCTCAGCGACTCGCATCCAGGAATACATTGGCGACCCGGTATCGGATGCGTCTCCGGTAGAACGCGAACAGTTGGAAGAGATCTTCCAGGACATCCAGGCGGACCTTCGGTTCGACCACGAACTGAACGGCTGCCTCAATTGCGGCATCTGCACGGCAACGTGCCCGGCTGCGCATTACTACGACTTCAGCCCGCGCGAAATCGTGCAGCTCCTGTGGACCGAGAATCTCGAAGGCATCTATGACGCGATGCAGGAGAAGATCTGGTCCTGTGCACAGTGCTACACGTGTGCAGCACGTTGCCCATTCGGCAATTCGCCGGGCGGTCTCGTCATGCTCATGCGCGAGACAGCCATCAAGCACGGTATGGAGTCTGCAAAGAGCGTGCTGCGCCCGTTCAGCCGAGTCATGCTCAAGCTCATATCGACCGGTAACCAGTTATCGCCCGACATGATTAACCCGGAAGGCTTCGCTGACTGGGGTCCGAATGTTTCGAAGGTCGACGCGCCGCTGACAACGTTGCGCAAAGCGATCCCCATGCCCACGCTGCACACAACCAAGACGGCGTGGGAAGTAAATCTCAAGACTTCGGTCGAGTTGTACACGATCTGGGAAGAGACCGGCGTGCTCGACAGTCTTGAAATCATCGACGAGAACCTGTTCGACGTAATCCTCGACATCATGGACGAGAAACGTGATGACTATGAGGACTGGATGGACGAGCAGGA
>Ga0209456_10000233_pt1 | contig 31216 bp, 30 predicted proteins | sample COG_11_FD_184755 | JGI IMG/M metagenome (GOLD analysis project Ga0209456, IMG submission 184755) | Pelagic marine sediment microbial communities from the LTER site Helgoland, North Sea, for post-phytoplankton bloom and carbon turnover... | ecosystem: Environmental > Aquatic > Marine > Neritic...
ACTGATTGCCCATCCCCAGGTTACGGCACTGCCTCACTTGGGCGCGTCAACCGGCGAAGCCGAAGAGAACTGCGCAATCATGGTGGCGGAGAACGTCAAGGACTATCTTGAGAATGGCAATATCCGGTTCTCGGTCAATTTTCCGCAAGCTCGCTTGTCGCGGCTCGATGCCTGGCGGATTACGGTCGCTAACGCCAACGTACCGAACATGGTCGGGCAAATCTCGACATGCCTCGCCGATGCGGGACTGAATATCGAAGACCTGCTGAACAAGTCTGTTGGCGATTTCGCTTATACGATTGTCGATGTCAACGGCGAGCCGTCCGACGCGCTGCTCAAGGAACTCAGGTCGATTGAAGGCGTCCTGACGTTGCGAAATCTCGGCAAGCCTGTAACCTGAGGAATCCTTTAAGGTTTTCGAACAGTTTGGTATGGCCGACGAGAATTCCGACAATCTGGACCTGGCTGAGATTCGTGAGCGCATCAACGCGATCGACGAGCGTCTCCAGGCGCTGATCAATGATCGGGCCAAGATTGCCCAGTTGGTCGGCGTGGCCAAGGGTAAGCTCAAGTCAGCAGTCGACTACTACCGGCCCGAACGCGAGGCCGAGGTACTTCGCAAGGTCCTGGACCGCAACGAAGGGCCAATGCGCGACGATGAGATGGTGCGCCTCTTCCGCGAGATCATGTCAGCCTGCCTCGCCCAGCAGGAGCCGCTGAAGATCGGCTTTCTGGGCCCCGAAGGCACCTTTACGCAAACCGCCGTCTACAAGCATTTCGGACACTCTGTTCGAGCGCTCCCGTTTCACACAATCGACGAAGTATTCCAGGAAGTGGAGTGCGGTGCGGCTGATTTCGGTGTCGTACCCATCGAGAATTCGACCGAAGGCTCAGTCAACAACACGCTGGACATGTTCCTGACGTCACCGCTGAAGATTGCGGGCGAGATCGAACTCAGGATTGAGCAGCACCTGATGGCGAAGGCCAGGGGCCTCGACAAGATAGAGCGGATCTGTGCACATGAGCAGTCGCTTGCACAATGTCGCGGCTGGATTCGTGAAAATCTCCCGCACGTTGAACTCATCGGAATGTCCAGCAACGCGGCCGGCGCACGTCGCGCCCGTGATGAAGACGGGACAGCCGCGATAGGACCGGAGGTCGCCGCTGATGTCTACGAACTCGAGATTCTTGTTAACAACATCGAGGATCGACCCGATAATGCGACCCGTTTCCTCGTTGTAGGTCGCGAGTTGCTGGCACCGAGCGGCGAGGACAGAACCACACTGCTGATCTCGACCAGCGATACCGCCGGCGGAGCGGGCGTGCTGCACAGCTTGTTACAGCCGCTGGCAGAACATGGCGTCAGCATGACGCGCATCGAGTCCCGACCTTCACGGCGCCGCAAGTGGGACTACGTGTTCTTCATCGATGTAGAAGGGCACGCGCAAGACGACGCCGTTTCCAGGGCCTTGGCAAAACTTGAAAAGACCGCTTCGCTGTTCAAGGTGCTTGGCGCCTATCCGAAGGCCATAGGCTAGTCCGCAGCCCTATGCAGTTCATTGTCACCCCATCGCAACTTCACGATGCACGCGTCACAGTGCCCGGCGACAAATCGGTCTCCCATCGGTCTCTGATGCTCGGCAGTATTGCGGAGGGTCGAACCGAGGTCACGGGCTTCCTGGCCGGAGAAGATTGCCTCGCTACACTGGCTGCAATGCGAGCGCTCGGTGTGCAGGTCGATCAGCCAACCCCGACGAACATGACGATCGACGGCGTCGGTCTGCATGGGCTGCGCGAGGCGGCGGGGGAACTCGACCTGGGGAACTCGGGCACCGCCATGCGCTTGATGGCCGGGCTTCTGGCCGGACAGGACTTCCCAAGCACGCTTACCGGCGACGAATCACTGACGAGCCGGCCAATGGGCAGGATTATCAAGCCGCTGACCATGATGGGCGCGGCAATAGAAAGTGATTGCGACGGCACGCCGCCGTTGCAGATCGCTGGCGGACTGCGCCTGCAGGGAATTGACTACGAGATGCCGATAGCCAGTGCCCAGGTCAAGTCGTCGATCCTGCTTGCAGGCCTCTACGCGGCCGGGACCACCCGTGTGAAGGAACCGGCCGTTACGCGCGATCACACCGAACGCATGCTCGGATCGATGGGTGTGGCTGTCGGCCGTGATCAGGGCAGCATATCGATAGCCGGCGGACAGGCGCTGCAGGGCTGCCAGGTCGAAGTCCCTGCGGATCTTTCCTCGGCGGCATTTATCCTGTTGGCCGTTGTTTTGTCGGACAATGCCGATGTTCTGATTACCAATGTAGGTGTCAATCCAACACGCACCGGCGTCATTGATATCCTGCAAGCGATGGGCGCCGACATTATTCTCGAAAACCCCCAAATGCTGGGCGAGGAGCCGATTGCCGATATTCGCGTGCGTTCTTCGCAGCTTCAGGGCGGCGACGTCGATCCGGCGCTGGTATCGCTGGCAATCGATGAGTTCCCTGTGCTGTTCGTGGCGGCAGCCGCGGCCAGCGGCAAAACGGTCTTCTCCGGGATCGGCGAATTGCGGGTCAAGGAAAGTGATCGTATCGCGGCGATGGCCGATGGCATGCGCCGCCTTGGTATCGAAGTCGATGAGTCACCGGATGGCGCCGTGGTGCACGGCGGTCGATTTGGCGGCGGGACGGTCGAGAGCTATGGCGATCATCGGATCGCCATGTCGCTGGCCCTGGCGGGCACAATCGCCGATGATGACGTCATTGTTGAGGATGTGGCCGCCGTCGACACGTCATTCCCGGGTTTTGCCGCATGCATGACGTCAATTGGCGTGGATATTCGAGTCGAAGGTGTCTGATATGAGTGTGCCGGTAGTCGCCATTGATGGACCGGTCGGAAGCGGCAAGGGGACCATCGCGCGACGAGTTGCCCAGGCCCTGGGTTATCACCTGCTGGATAGCGGGGCGTTGTATCGATTGACGGCCCTGTCAGCCGCAAAGCAGGGCGTGGATCTTGCTGACGTGGAGGCCTTGGCCCGGGTAGCTCGTGAGCTCAATGCCCGGTTTGACAGCGCTACGGACGGATCCGAGCGAATCTGGCTGGATGACGAGGACATCACGCTGGAGGTACGCAAGGAGACTACGGGCGAGATGGCCTCGGTCGTGGCCGTGATTCCCGAGGTTCGCGAGGCGTTACTGGAGCGTCAGAGGGCCTTCCAGCAGGCCCCGGGACTGGTCGCAGACGGGCGCGATATGGGCTCGCTTGTATTTCCTTCCGCATCGGTAAAAATATTCCTGACAGCGAGTGCCGAAGAGCGTGCCGCAAGGCGCCATAAGCAGTTGAAAGACAAGGGTATCGATGTTAGCCTTGCCGCCCTTTCACGGGACATAGAGGACCGTGACCGGCGGGATTCCGAGCGATCGGTAGCACCGCTGCGGCCTGCAGAGGATGCCAGGATTCTGGATTCCTCGGGCCAGTCCATCGAGGCAGTAACGCAAACAGTACTCGACTGGGTCGCCAACCTCTAACACCTAAGAAGGTTTAATGGATAGGAACGGACAGGATGTTCGCTCCTTTTTTTGTAATGACCGTCAGTCACAGGATGTGACACGACGTACAGGGCGGGAGTAATTACTCCCTTGGTTAACTAACATGTCTGAAAGTTTTGCTGAATTATTTGAAGAAAGTTTTGCCAGTCAACAAATAAAACCGGGAGCCATCATCACCGGCACCGTTGTTGCGATAAATGACGATGTTGTAATCGTCAGCGCAGGTCTCAAGTCAGAGGCCGTAATCCCCGTAGAACAGTTTAAGAACGACAAGCGCGAAGGCGACATCTCCGTTGGGGATGAAATTGAAGTCGCACTGGACGCCGTTGAAGACGGCTTCGGTGAGACCAAGCTGTCACGCGAGAAAGCGATCCGGGCACGTACCTGGATTGAGCTTGAAAAAGCGTTCGAGGAAGGTGAAGTAGTCGAGGGCGTGATCAATGGTCGCGTCAAAGGCGGTTTCACGGTCGAAATCGACAATGTCCGCGCATTCCTGCCGGGCTCACTCGTCGACGTTCGTCCGGTACGCGATCCTGCGTACCTCGAAGGCAAGAGCCTTGAATTCAAGGTCATCAAGCTCGACCAGCGTCGTAACAACGTGGTTGTATCGCGCCGTGCGGTTGTCGAAACCGAGTACTCTGAAGAACGCGAGAAGTTGCTTGAAGAACTGCAGGAAGGCAACACCGTCAAGGGTATTATCAAGAACCTCACCGACTACGGCGCATTCGTCGACCTCGGTGGCATCGACGGCCTGCTGCACATCACCGATATGGCCTGGAAGCGCGTCAAGCATCCTTCCGAGGTTGTGGAAGTGGGTCAGGAGATCGACGTCAAGATTCTCAAGTTTGATCGCGAGCGCCAGCGTGTATCGCTTGGCATGAAACAGCTTGGTGACGATCCGTGGCAGGATCTTGCGCGCCGTTACCCGCCGCAGACCCGCATGTTCGGCAAGGTCACCAACATCGCCGACTACGGCTGCTTCGTTGAAATCGAAGACGGCGTTGAGGGCCTGGTGCACGTATCCGAGATGGACTGGACCAACAAGAACGTCAACCCGTCACGCGTAGTGTCGGTTGGCGAAGAAGTTGAAGTCATGGTCATTGAGATCGACGAGGAACGTCGTCGTATTTCGCTTGGCATCAAGCAGTGCAAGTCGAATCCGTGGGCCGAGTTTGCCGTCACGTTCAATCGTGGCGACAAGGTAAGCGGACAGATCAAGTCGATCACCGACTTCGGTATCTTCATCGGTCTCGACGGTGGTATCGACGGTCTCGTACACCTTTCTGATATTTCCTGGGACCTGCCGGGCGAAGAAGCCGTGCGGAACTACAAGAAGGCTCAGGAAATCGAGGCGGCCGTACTGGCAATCGATGCTGAGCGTGAGCGCATTTCGTTGGGTATCAAGCAGCTCGAGAAGGATCCGTTCTCGAACTGGCTCGCTACTCATCCGAAGAACTCGATCGTTACAGGCACGGTTACCGAAGTCGACGCGCGTGGCGCGTTGGTCGATCTCGGCGACGGTGTGTTCGGATCGCTGCGTGCATCTGAACTGGCCCGCGGCCGGGTTGAGGACGCACGGACGATGATCAAGGTTGGTGAAGAGGTCGAGGCCAAGTTCACCAATGTGGATCGCAAGAACCGTACGATCGCGCTTTCGATCAAGGCAAAGGAAGTTCACGAGGAGCAGGAGGCAGTCAGCAGCTACAAATCTGACGTCGCTGCAGCGCCTGTGGGCACCACGCTGGGCGACCTTCTGAAGGAAAAAATGTCCGGCGGAAACAAATAATAAGTAAAAAAGGTAGCCCAGACCGCCCGGTCTGGGCTACTATTGCCTTTAATATCCGTGAGTTACGCCAAAGTCTGCGGTACGGAATAAGGTAAAATGACAAAATCAGAACTGATAGAAGCAATCTCCCGCAAGCAAAAGCACCTGCCGGCCAAGGATGTGGAACTCGCCGTCAAGCACTTGCTGGACCTCATGAGCGACTCCCTTGCAAAAGGGGAGCGCATCGAGATTCGGGGCTTTGGGAGCTTCTCACTGCATTATCGTCCGCCCCGCATTGGTCGGAATCCCAAGACGGGCGAGGCAGTTGCTCTGTCAGGCAAGTACGTGCCGCATTTCAAACCAGGCAAAGACCTGCGCGAACGCGTCAACGAAAGCCGCCATTTCCCGATTAAGAGTTGATCCAACGCGGCTTGTGGTCGCATCATAACGCTGTGAACCACCGGATCCGCGGAGCGAGCGCATGCTGAAACGTATCGGCCTGGCGATACTAGTTATCCTGATCGTCGTTGTCATGGCGACATTCACCGCGAATAACACGGGCATGATCGACATCGATCTTGCCTTTACTCAAGTCACCACATCTATTCCTTTGGCGTTTACCGTCGCATTCGCTGTGGGCTGGTTGTTTGGCGTTCTGTGCATCGGCTTTCTTGCACTGAAACTTGTCAATGAACGCCGGGTCTTGCGCCGTTCTCTCAAGATGACCGAGAGCGAGGTAAGCAGCCTGCGCGGCCTGCCGATCAGCGATGCCGACTGAGAAGGCCTTAATACTCGCGGGGTTGTTCCTGCTTCTGGGTGTTGCCGGCTGGCTCAGCGGCCGCTTTGGCGAGCGCGACGAGGAGGACAAACCCCCACCGCTCAATATCGATTATCTCAAGGGCCTCAATTTCCTGCTGAACGAGCAGACCGACCAGGCGTTGGAGCATTTCCTGCGCATGGTCCGGGTCGATGACAAGACTATTGAAACTCACTTCGCACTCGGCAGCCTGTTCCGGCGTCGCGGAGAAGTAGACCGGGCCATTCGGATTCATCAGAACATCATTGCGCGTCCGGACCTGGCTGCTGAGCAGCGCGACCAGGCGTTGTACTCGCTCGCCAAGGATTACCTTGCGGCCGGATTGCTTGATCGCGCGGAGAATCTGTTTGCGCGCCTTGCTGAAGGGTCCCGCTTCCAGGTCCAGGCGCTGGAATCCTTGTGCAGAATCTACGAGCAGGAGCATGAATGGCAAAGAGCGATTGACGCCGGCCAGAAGCTCGAAGTGCTCGGCGGGCGCTCGCTGGCCCTGCAAATCGCGCACTACTACTGTGAAATGGCCGAGGAGGCTGCAGACACCGGCGATTTCACATCTGCGCGTCAGTACGTCAAGAAAGCGCAGGCAGGACGCCCGCGCACAATGCGTGGTGCTCTGACTCGGGCTCACATCGCGCGCGACACGGATGACAACAAGACAGCCTTGAAGCTCTACCACCGGATCATCGACGAGAACACCTATCTCATTGCGGAAGCGCTCCCGGAGATCGTTGCCATCTACACTCGCGAGAATGCGGTGGATGAACTCGAGCGGGCATTGAAATCGCTACTGGCCAAGAACCCCGAGATGTCGTCGCTGGTCGCATACACGGCGATAGTGAACAATATTGGTGGAATCCCGGTAATCGACGACTGTGTCGAGCAATACATGCTTAACGAGCCCACCCTCAGCGAGTTCGTTGACCTGCATCGGATGTCGGATGGCCAGGGCGACGATGGAGGGGCTGCCTTTGAAAAGGTCCGTGGCGCGCTTTCGAAGATCGCTGCGGCCACGCCTCGCTATCAATGCCAGGAATGTGGCTTCTCGAGCCAGCGACTCCTTTGGCAGTGTCCGAGTTGCCGCGACTGGGAGACACAGCGGCCGGCGTCGCGTGTGCAGTTCGATACTCTGCTGCAGCACAGCATCACCAACTAAATAGGCACGAACTGCCCTGTTTCAGCAGCAGCCTGCCGCGCCGTCCCTGACTATGCTCCGTTCCTTCTCTCACCAAAGAAGGAGCTTGTAATGAGAATTTTGAGTAAAGCCGCAGCTATAGCACTGCTGTCTCTGCCTATGTTGGCATTTGCCGGTCCGGTAGACGTGAATACAGCAGATGCCGAGACAATTTCGGAAGCGCTCAAGGGAGTTGGGCTCTCCAAAGCCAAGGCAATCGTCGAGTACCGCAAGAAGCACGGTCCGTTTCGCAGCGCCGATGATCTGTCCCTCGTCAAAGGCATAGGGGAACGCACCGTTGAATTGAATCGGGCCGATATCAAGACTTCGGCACCCAAGAAATAGCATCGAGCATTCGTCTGCAGGCCAGGTCCGCGCTTGCGTGGGCCTGGCTCTCAGTCGCAGCCGTGAGACCAGTCATGACGCTGCAACCGCGTTTTCGCTATGATGCAGCCCAGTCGCATTAACGGAGTGCAACGTGGGCCAGAAAGTCAGAGCAGCAGTATTTCCAGTCGCAGGACGAGGAACACGCTTCCTTCCGGCGACCAAGGCGAGCCCTAAGGAGATGCTGCCAATTGTGGACAAACCGCTGATTCAGTACGCGGTCGAAGAGGCGATCGCTGCAGGCGCGACGAAACTCGTATTCGTTACAGGTCCATCCAAGCGTGCTATTGAAGATCATTTCGATGCCGATTCGGAACTCGAGAAAGCGCTGACCGAAGCCGGCAAAGACGAATTGCTGGCGTCGATTCGCGGCATCGTCCCGGACGGTGTTTCCTGTATCTATATTCGCCAGGGAGAACCGCTGGGCCTGGGTCACGCGGTACTTTGTGCTCGCCCGGCAGTCGGCAATGAGCCGTTCTTCGTGCATCTTGCTGACGACCTCATTGCGGGCGAGCCTGGCTGCCTGGAACAGATGGCGGGTGAATACGCCGAACATGGCGGCAGCGTTGTGGCCGTGGAAACCGTTCCACAAGAACACACCTCGAGCTATGGCATCGTCGCCGTGGATTCCGGGGACCGAGATAGAATTACGCAAATCGTCGAGAAACCCGATCCTGCAGACGCGCCTTCGAATTTAGCCGTCGTCGGGCGTTACCTGCTGGCTCCGGAGATATTCGACAAACTGGAGAAGACGGGCAGGGGTGCCGGCGGAGAAATCCAGCTAACCGATGGTATCGCCGACCTGCTGAACGAGTCAGCCGTATACGCGTATTCTTTTGATGGCATACGTTACGACTGCGGCAGCAAGTTGGGCTATCTCCAGGCTACGGTTGCTTACGGGCTCGAGCACCCGGATACCGGCGAGAGATTTCGCGAACACCTGAAAGAAGTTTTGGCAATCAGCGGCAGGTAATCGTTTCGGCCCTGAGCCCGGGGCTTGCTTCGGTGTCATAAACGCTGCTTCGGCCTGCGCGTGATCTATTCTGGTTTCGCCGGCTGCGTCGAGCAGCTATTCTAAGCCACTATATAAGGTCAGCGGCGAAGAAAAAATGAGAATAATCAGTGCTTTGGTACTTTTGTGTAGTGGAGCGACGGCAACGGCGCAGCAGTCCTACCTGATCGACTGGGACGAGGTCGGCGAGGAGGCCATCCAGCACTTTGTTGAACTCGTACAGATCGACACAACGAATCCACCCGGAAACGAAACCCTGGTCGTCAATTACCTGAAAGGCGTATTGGACGAGGAGGGCATCGACTACGAAGTGTTTGCGCTGGATCCTGATCGCGCGAACCTCGTCGCGAGAATTCGGGGGAATGGTTCCAAGCGGCCGATCCTGATGATGGGGCACACGGATGTTGTCGGCGTACAAGCGGAAAAATGGTACGCGGATCCGTTCAGCGGAAATCGTGAAGACGGTTTCATCTATGGACGTGGCACGCTGGACGACAAGGACAACCTGACCGCCGCGCTGATGGTCATGAAGCTGATCCAGCGCTTTGGTGTGGAACTTGATCGAGATGTGATATTCCTCGCCGAGGCAGGTGAAGAGGGAACGCCGGATGTTGGGATCAATTTCCTGGTCGAGAAGCATTTCGCAGCAATCGATGCCGAGTATGCTCTCGCCGAAGGCGGCAAGAACGTCGAGACCGATGGCGAAGTCACCCAGGTTGGCATAGAAACCACTGAGAAATTGCCGCGTCGCGTCACCCTTGTCGCGCGTGGGACGCCGGGGCACGGCTCCACACCAACTCTCGAGAATGCGGTCACAATCCTGGCGAATGCGATCGCCAGAGCCGGCGCGTGGGAAACCGAAGTGCGGCTCAACGATACGACACGCACCTATTTTCGGCGCCTCGCCGAGATTTCCGCACCGGACGATGCCTACCGATACCTGAACGTTGAGAACGAGGAAGAAAGCGCTGCAATTCAACGCCATTTCCTCGAGACATTCCCTTACCACTACTCGATTTCACGAACGTCGGTCGTTCCCACAGTCATCGACGCGGGCTTTCGCAGGAACGTGATTCCGTCGGAAGCAACGGCAATGCTCGATATTCGCATGTTGCCGGACGAAGACGTCGTGGCGTTCTACGAGAAATTAGCTGCCGTCATCGATGACCCCCGCGTAGAGATTGTCCCGGAATCGATCTACAGGCCGGCTGCGCCGCCTTCTGAAATCGACAACGAGATGTTCAGGGTGCTCGAGGACGTTGCGCTGCGGATGTATCCCAAGGCAACCGTATTGCCAATCATGCAGACCGGCGCAACCGATATGGCCCAGGTTCGCGCCAAGGGCATGCAAGCCTACGGGGTTGGACCCGCTCGCTCGATCGAGGAAATGAACAGCGGCTATGGTGCGCACGGCGACAATGAACGTATCGAGGAAGAAGCGTTTGTGGAACTCGTGAAGTACATGTGGAACGTCGTGATTGAGATGTCCGCCTCGCAATGACGGGGCGCGCCTCGCTGGCACTGCTCGTCACGGCAAACCTGCTGCCATTGGTCGGAGTGCTGCTCTGGGATTGGGACGTAACTTCCCTCTTGCTGTTGTTCTGGTTCGAAAACGTCATCATCGGCCTGTTCGGCATAGCCCGAATTGCTGTGTCCAGCAGGACCGAAAACACGTTCGTGGGACTCTTCCTGCCGGTGTTCTTTCTTATCCACTACGGTGGCTTCATGTTCGGGCACTTCATGGTCTTGCTGTACCTGTACTCCAGTAGTCTTGAGCAGGGCGGTGGCGCAGTGGACGCGTCCGACTATTACACGATCGTTCTTGGCAATTTCACCTGGGTGGCGCTCCTCGCATTGTTTATCTCCCATGGCTGGTCGTTCGCCGAGAACTTCATGGGGAATCGCGAGCACGAACGCATCTCGCCGGTCCAGGCCATGGCACTGCCCTACAGGCGGATGATGATCACGCACGTAGCCCTTATTGCCGGAGGCTTCTTCCTGATCGAATCCGGCCAGCCGCTGGGCGGCCTGGTTTTGCTCATTCTGATGAAGATCGCCCTGGATGTGCTTTTCCATAGGCAAGAGCACAAGAGGCTTGGCGTCCAGGCCTGAGGAGTCAGTGTATTGGGACAAGCTACTGATGCGTTGGGACAATATCTCGAGTCCGCCAGCGACTACTGTTAACTCACACTCATCTAGTGGAGAACAGCGATGCGTATTTCAGCAGAGATTCAAAAGCCCGAACGAGTGCATAGACTACCCGCGGAATCCGGCAACTGGATGCACCTGACGATCGCTCCGTTGGTGGCTGAAAAGCTTGTCAGCGATACGCCATTGCCCGGTGCAGGAGCACGAAGCGAAGAGCTACGGTCCGTCGTAGGAACAACCGGACGTGCAAGTCTCACGGACAACGATTTTGCTGAGCCCGGGAAGTGAGGGCTTCAACTCACGCCATATCCAGGCGCAGAGGTTTTCACTGGTCGGATTCTCCAAACCGGGGACGTCGTTGAGGCAGCGGTGATCGAGGCGCTCGTGAATGGGCGCGAATGCTACGCTGAGATCGGCAAAGTCCTGTACCCAGCCGAGCTCGGGATCGACATCCCCGGATACGTGGATCCTTATCCTGAAGGAGTGGCCATGCAACCGGGCACACTTGTGGTCGGCGGGGACGTTCGGCAGGCGATGTGCTGCCTCGATGCCGAATTCCTTGAAGATTTCCATTCGATCAGTTCCTGAACCAAAAACGCCATGCGATCGATTGGAGCGCATGGCGTTTCTTCTTGTTTGGCTCCCCGACGCGGACTCGAACCACGGACCCATTGATTAACAGTCAATTGCTCTACCAACTGAGCTATCGGGGAATTGTTGGTCACCCTTAGGTGCGGGCCGCGATTTTGGTCTAGCCCCGGTCCCTTGTCAACCCATCAGGGCCCGTTTTATCCGTCGGATCGACTCCTCCAGCGATTCCATGGAGCAGGCGAAGGAAAGGCGCAGGTAGGAAGGGGCGCCAAAGGCGGATCCGGGGACGCAGGCGACGTCCGCGTCACTGAGCAAGTACTCGACCAGTTCCACGTCTTCCTGCATGCCGAGGGCGTCGAGAGCGCCGCGCACGCGTGGGAACGCGTAGAACGTCCCTTCGCCAGGGCGGCACTCGAAGCCGTCAATCTCGTTGAGCGCGGCAACGACGTAGTCATGCCTTTCCCGATAGGCGGCAGTCATCTCAGCGACACAGGACTGGTCCCCGCTCAGGGCCTCAAGGGCTGCTGCCTGCGAGACGCTGCAGGCATTCGACGTGCTCTGGCTCTGGATCGTCTTCATTGCCGTAATGAGTTCGACGGGCCCGGCGGCATAGCCTATTCGCCAGCCTGTCATGGCGTACGCCTTGGAGACGCCATTGGTCGTCACCGTGCGGTCCTGCAGAGAGGGGCATGCCGTGGCAAAGCTGACGAACGGGTCGCTCCCCCAGTGGATATGCTCGTAAATGTCGTCAGACAGGATAACCACGCCTGTGTGTTTCTCAAGAACGGCGCCCAGGGCCTGCAATTCGGCCTCGCTGTAACTTGCACCTGTCGGATTGGACGGACTGTTCAGGATCAGCAACCGGGTGCGTTTCGTAATGGCTGATTCAAGTTGCTCAGGCGTCATTTTGAAGTCCTGCTCGATGCCTGTTTCGACGAATACGGCTTCGCCCCCGGCCAGTCGTACCATGTCGGGGTAGGACACCCAGTAGGGCGCCGGTACGATCGCTTCGTCGCCGGGCCCGAGGAGGGCGAGGCAGAGGTTGAACAGCGCCTGCTTGGCACCGCTCGTCACGACCACCTGCGACGCGTTATATTCGAGCTGGTTATCACGCGCAAATTTCGCCGTTATTGCCGCTTTGAGCTCGGCGGTGCCATCAATCGGCGTGTACTTGGTCTGTCCAGCGTTGATCGCCGCTATGGCGGCATCCTTGATGTGCTGCGGAGTATCAAAATCGGGTTCACCCGCACCAAGGCTGATGAGATCCCGGCCTGCCGCACGCAATTCGGCCGCCAATGCGAGTACGGCCCCAGTCGGGGACGGCTTTACGGCAGCCATACGTTTTGAAACTGGTAGACTCACTCGATTGCCTCCTGGAAACGCAATCTGATGGTACGTGAATCGACAGACCGGCCCAATACTTCTTTAAAGGAACGTGATCACCTGACCCTGGTCTCAGAATTCAGTGCAGCCGGAGATCAGCCGGAAGCGATCACGGGGCTGTCCGAGGCGCTCGAAGACGGGCTCGCGCGACAGGTCTTGCTGGGCGTTACGGGATCAGGCAAGACCTACACGATAGCGAGCGTGATCGAGCGCACGCAGCGACCCGCCATCATCCTGGCGCCCAACAAGACGCTCGCCGCGCAGCTCTACGGCGAAATGCGGGAGTTCTTTCCGAACAATGCTGTCGAGTATTTCGTGTCGTACTACGACTACTACCAGCCGGAAGCCTATGTGCCGTCTTCGGACACGTACATCGAGAAAGACGCCTCAATAAACCAGCACATCGAGCAGATGCGCCTGTCGGCGACCAAAGCGCTGATCGAGCGACCCGACGCGATAATCGTGGCGACTGTTTCGGCTATCTACGGACTCGGCGACCCTGAAGCGTATTTCAGCATGGTGCTGCACGTGACCCGCGGTGACCGCATCGATCAACGAACGATCCTGCGGCGTCTCGCCGAGATGCAGTACAAACGCAACGAACTCGACCTGGCGCAAGGCACCTACCGGGTCAGGGGTGATGTGATTGACGTGTTCCCGGCGGAGTCAGAGCGAGACGCTGTGCGGATCGAGCTGTTCGACGATGAAGTGGAGTCGATTTCCTATTTCGATCCGCTAACCGGCGAGGTTCTGCGTCGCGTACCGCGCTTCACGATCTTTCCGAAGACCCACTACGTTACGCCCCGTGAGAAGCTGCTCGAGGCCTGCGAACACATCAAGGTCGAACTGAAAGAACGCCTGGCCTACCTCAGGAAGAACGAAAAACTGCTGGAAGCTCAACGACTTGAGCAGAGAACTTTATTTGATTTAGAGATGATCAAGGAGCTCGGGTACTGCTCCGGAATCGAGAACTACTCGCGCTATCTGTCAGGCAGGGAGCCGGGGGAGCCGCCACCGTGCCTGTTCGACTACGTACCGGACAATGCGCTCCTGATTATCGACGAGAGCCACGTGACCGTGCCGCAGTTGGGCGCCATGTACAAAGGGGACCGGTCGCGCAAGGAAACGCTGGTTGAGTTCGGGTTTCGGCTACCGTCTGCCCTGGACAATCGGCCATTGAGATTTGACGAGTTCGAGAGGCAATCCCCACAAACCGTCTATGTATCAGCAACACCCGGCAATTACGAAAAGGAACATGCGGACAACACCGTTGAGTTACTGGTGCGTCCTACGGGCCTGATCGACCCCGCAGTAGAAGTACGTCCCGCACAAACGCAGGTCGACGATGTGCTGTCGGAGATCGGCAAGCGCGTTGCCGATGGCGAACGTGTACTGATTACGACGCTGACCAAGCGCATGGCCGAGGACTTGACGGACTATTTGCGCGAGCACGGAGCCGCGGTGCGATACCTGCATTCGGACATCGGAACGGTCGAGAGAACCGAAATTATTCGCGATCTTCGACTCGGCGCATTCGATGTGCTGGTCGGGATCAACCTGCTCCGTGAGGGGCTGGATATGCCAGAGGTGTCCCTTGTTGCCATCCTGGACGCTGATAAGGAAGGCTTTCTGCGCTCGGAACGATCGCTGATCCAGACCATCGGCCGCGCGGCGCGCAACCTTCACGGCACCGCCATACTTTACGCGGACGTCATCACAGGTTCGATGAAACGCGCCATGGACGAGACGGATCGTCGGCGTGAGAAGCAGGTCGCGTACAACGAGGAACACGACATTACGCCCGCGACGATCGTAAAACAGGTTGCCGATGTCATGCAGGCTGCCTATCCGGTGCCGGGGCGTTCTCCGGGTGCCGCCGCCGACAAGAAGGGGGTCTACGAGGTTATGTCCCCGGAACAGGCGCTCAAGAAGGCCGCACAGCTCGAGAAGAAGATGCTCAAGCACGCTCGGGACCTCGAGTTCGAGGAGGCCGCACGCCTGCGCGACGATATCCAGGCAATCAGGGCACAGGCCTTTGGCGTCGACGGGCAGAAAGCCGGCTAAAGTCTGCGTCAGTAGCCCCGCTCAGGATCAACAACATTCAGGAGTGCCTCGCCCGCCGCATAGCGGCGCAGGTTCTCTCTCAGCAAGGTTCGGTGAAGGAGGCGATTAGCTCCCGAAGACGAGACGTGCGGTGTGATGATGACGTTTGGCATTTGCCACAGTGGGTGATCCGCGGGAAGGGGCTCAGGGTCGGTGACGTCAAGGCCTGCACCGGCGAGGCGACCCTCTTGCAGTGCTTCCAGGAGTGCGTCTGTGACCACGGTACCGCCGCGGCCCACATTCACAAAGTAAGTGCCATCCTTAAGCTCCCCGAAGAAATCCCGGTCCAACAGTCCCGCTGTCGTCGTCGTCAGCGGTAGTGCATTGACCACAAAATCTGCGTTTGCCGCAAGCCGGGTCATTTCGTCACTCAGTCCAACGTAGTCCACATACGGTGGGCCCTCGCGCGAGCTGTTCCGCGTTGCGGTTACTCGCATTCCGAGTGCCTTGGCTCGTTTCGCCACCTGGCTGCCGATACCGCCCAGACCGATGACCAACACGGTCTTTCCGTCTACGGTCACCATGCCCGGTTTCGCCGCCAGGTCTCGTCGCCAGCGGCCATCGGGCATGGCCTTCGCATATCGTGGCAGCCCTCGAGCGAGACTTAACATCATTGCTACTGCGTGCTCGCCGATGGCGGGCGACGACATCTTCTGCATGTTGGTCAGCACCACGTCGCCATTTGCTATCGCCTGGGCACCCATGCATCGTTCGACACCCGACGAAAATACCTGTACCCACACCAGTTTATTGGCTTCATCCACGGCCTCGGCATTGCACATGCCCAGGAAAATATCGGCTGGCACGTCAAGGGCGACTGCTTCGGCGACGCTACCTACGGCAATAATGGTCGCGCCGGGAACGGCTGCTTCGAGGTCGTCGGTAATTCCGTCCCGGTGGCGGACGACTATGGTTGGTGTTGCGTTCCAGCCCGGCCGGTCCCGCATTGCGATCTGACCCTCCCTGACGCCCGTCTCGGCTATTAATTCGCTGATCGACATGTCCTCTCCGGCAGTCACTATCGCGGAGTGGGCAAACAGGATGGCAATGGGGAGGATCTTCATAGTCACAGGCGCGCCTCGGGATTGTCGTGGAAATCTGTCTTATATGTCTTGCGATTGGGGCATTGCTTCAGTATCTTACGGCTCCCTTCGTGGGAGAGGGCGATTAGCTCAGGGGTAGAGCGCCACGTTGACATCGTGGAGGTCGCAGGTTCGAAACCCGCATCGCCCACCACTCCCGGACAAAATACCTGATTTTTTTAGGAAAAATCGGTTTTCCGAGGTTGTTTCCTGCGCGCAGGCTTATTAGAATCGCGTTCCCGCTGTAGCTGTGGCAATTGCTTGTGGGCTGCAACGGGATAAGGTATTGAATTAGCGGAGGATTTGAGTATCGCAGTTACAAAGCGCGTAAGACGCAACGAGGAAATCGAGGCCACCGAGGTGCGGGTAATCGACTCGGATGGTGAGCAGGCAGGAGTCATGGGAATCGCCGCGGCGATCGAAATGGCCAAAGACGAGGGGCTGGATCTCGTTGAAGTGTCTCCGATGGCGGAGCCACCCGTGTGCCGGATCATGGATTTTGGCAAGTACTTGTTTGAGCAAAACAAGAAAAACCAATCTGCGAAACGCAAACAGAAGCAAGTTCACGTTAAGGAAATCAAATTCCGTCCGGGAACGGACGAAGGCGATTACCAGATCAAGCTCAGGAAGCTCAGGGAGTTTCTTGAGAACGGTGACAAGACAAAAGTCACGTTGAGATTCCGCGGTCGGGAGATGGCACACAGAGAACTGGGTGCACAGCTTCTGGCCAGGGTCAGAGATGACCTGGAAGAGTACGGTACGGTGGAACAGATGCCACAGATGGAAGGACGGCAGATGGTCCAGGTTATTGCGCCAAAGAAACACTAGGCGAAAGAACACCGCACCGAATAAAAGAGAGTAACGGTTGCAGGAGCGGAGAAGTCCGCGAATCGACCATTAATCCGCCTGCCGCGGCCACAAGGCTCGTTGTACGGCCATAAGGAAAGATAAAATGTCGAAGATGAAGACCAATCGAGGCGCTGCCAAGCGCTTCAAGAAGACGGGTAAGGGCGGCTTCAAGCGCTCCCAGGCCCACCTCAATCACATTCTTACGAAGAAGAAGTCCAAGCGTAAACGTCAGCTCGGCAACACTCTGCAGGTTGCAGATGCCGATGTGAAAGCCGTGAAGCGCATGCTTCCCTATAGCTAAGAGGAGATTGAGAAATGGCACGAGTAAAACGTGGCGTAACCGCCAAAGCACGTCATAAGAAGGTCCTCGGTAAAGCGAAGGGCTACTACGGCGCGCGTTCCAAATTATTCAAGACGGCCAAGCAGGCCGTTATCAAAGCTGGCCAGTACGCGTATCGCGATCGCCGCCAGCGCAAGCGTCAGTTCCGTCAGCTGTGGATCACGCGTATCAACGCGGCGGCGCGCATGCACGGCCTGTCGTACAGCCGCCTGATCAATGGCCTGAACAAGGCCGAGATCGAGGTTGATCGCAAGGTCCTGGCTGACATTGCCGTTCACGATCCCGAAGGTTTTGGCGTCATTGCCGAAGCCGCAAAGGCGGGCCTCGAGCAGCAACAGGCTGCCAGTTAAGATCTGCTGAACCGGCTGGACTCGCTTTGGCCGGTTCGATCTCAACTCCATGACCTCCCTGAGCGACCTTGTTTCGAAGGCTGCGTCTGAAATCGATGCAGCTGCCGACCTTGCCGCACTCGATGCGGTCCGTGTCGCTTATCTCGGCAAGAAAGGCGAGATCACGGCGCGCCTGAAAACGCTTGGCCAACTGCCTCCCGAGGAAAGGTCTGCAGCGGGCCAGGGAATCAACCAGGCCAAGCAGGCAGTGCAGGGGCAGTTGAATGCCCGGCGAGAGGCGTTGGAAAACGCGGCGCTCGAGGCGAAGTTGGCCGCAGATGCCGTAGATGTCTCTCTGCCCGGTCGCGGACTTTCCGTCGGCGGCTACCATCCGGTAAGCCGTGCAATGTTGCGCATCGAGAAGATTTTCAAAAATTCCGGCTTCGGTGTTCGCACCGGCCCGGAAATCGAAGACGATTTCCACAACTTCACGGCGCTGAACATCCCGGAGAATCACCCGGCGCGCGCGATGCACGACACTTTCTACTTCCCGGGTGGAAATCTACTCCGGACACATACGTCGCCGGTGCAAATTCGCTCCATGGTGACCGAGGGTGCCCCGATCAAGATCATCGCACCAGGCCGCGTGTATCGCTGCGATTCCGATCAGACGCATACGCCTATGTTCCACCAGGTCGAGGGACTGGTCGTCGATGAGCACATCAGTTTCGCTCACCTCAAGGCCGTACTGCATCAGTTCGTAGAAGCGTTCTTTGAACGTAAGGCCGAGCTGCGTTTTCGTCCCAGCTATTTCCCGTTCACCGAGCCGTCGGCAGAAGTCGACGTGTCCTGGGGCGAAGGGAAATGGCTCGAGATTCTCGGCTGCGGCATGGTGCACCCGAACGTGCTTGAAAGCGCTGGCGTAGATCCGGAGAAGTACACGGGCTATGCGTTCGGTATGGGCGTGGAGCGCCTGGCGATGCTGCGCTACGGCGTAAACGACCTGCGTACGTTCTTCGAGAACGATCTGCGTTTCCTGCGGCAGTTCAGGTGAACCGATGAAGATTGCAGAGTCCTGGTTACGCGAATGGGTCGATCCCGAGCTCAGTACTGAGGAGCTGGGGCATCAGCTAACGATGCTTGGCCACGAGGTCGACGGTATCGACTACGAGGGTGCCGGTATCGAAGATGTCGTCATTGCGGAGGTTGTGGAGTGCGGCAAACATCCGGATGCCGACAAGCTCAGCGTCTGCAAGGTGAGCAATGGTGGCGATGAACTGATCGACATCGTTTGCGGCGCTCCCAATGTTCGCGTCGGAATGAAGACGCCGCTGGCAAAACCCGGCGTCAAACTGCCGAATGGAATGAAACTTCGCAAGGCGAAGATTCGCGGCGTCGTATCCAACGGCATGCTCTGCTCGGCCGTGGAAATCGGCCTGGGCGAAGAGTCCGATGGAATCATGGACCTGCCCGCCGATGCGAAAGTCGGGCAAGCACTTATCGAGTTTCTCGAACTCCCCGATGCGGCGATCGACCTCGACCTGACGCCAAATCGTGGCGACTGTTTCAGCGTTCTTGGTATTGCCCGCGATGTCTCCGCGCTAACCGGCGCCACGCTCAAAGACGCATCTTTTACGCCTGTCGAAGCAACAATCGATGACAGACACCCGGTCGAACTGGTCGAACCTGCTGGCTGCCCTCGATTTGCGGGCAGGCTAATCCGCGGCATCGATCCAGAAGCACAATCCCCGGTGTGGTTGACCGAGAAGCTCCGGCGTTCGGGGCTGCGCGGAATCTCCCCGGTCGTCGATATCACCAATTTTGTGATGCTGGAGCTAGGTCAGCCCCTGCATGCCTACGATGCGGCCCTTTTGCAGGGCCCAATTCGCCCACGGCTTGCCAAATCCGGCGAAAAAGTAACCCTGCTCGACGAGAAAGAGGTCGACCTCCGGGAAGACACGCTTGTGATTACCGATGACAGCGGTCCCATAGGCATTGCCGGCATCATGGGCGGCCTTACGACCGCAGTTACGGACAAGACGACCGACGTGTTCTTCGAGGGCGCGTTCTGGCCACAGGATTTCATGGCGGGCAGGGCGCGAAATTTCGGCATGCACACGGATGCATCCCTGCGTTTCGAGCGCGGTGTTGATTCCGAAGGGCAGGGTCGTGCGGTCGAACGTGCGACGCAACTGTTGGTCGAAATTGCGGGTGGTAATGCCGGACCATTGGTCGTTGATACGGCAGAAGAGCATCTGCCAAAACGCCCGACGATTACGCTCCGTAGATCTCGGCTGGCTCATCTCCTCGGAATCGAAATCAGCGATACAGAAGTTGTCAACATTCTCGAGAGCCTGCAGTTTGAAGTCACCGAAATCGACGGTGGTTGGACCGTAGAATCACCCAGTCATCGCTTTGATATGCGCTACGAAGTCGACCTCATCGAGGAAGTCGCTCGCATTCATGGCTACGATTCGATTCCTGAGACGACATTGTCGGCACAATCGCCATTAGAGACAGTTACCGAGTCCCACATTGAGTTGGAACGCGCCGCTGCGACGCTCATCGCACGGGACTACCAGGAGGTAGTCACCTACAGTTTTGTCGATGCGGAAGCGAATACAAGATTCACCGGAGTCGAGTCACCGCTGGTTTTGAGCAACCCGATTTCATCGGACCTTTCCGTCATGCGTGCGTCGCTCTGGCCGGGGCTCGTTACAGTGGCCTCTGCGAACATCGCAAGACAGCAGGAACGGGTTCGGATTTTCGAGGCAAGTCGCTCGTATCACGGCACCCTGGAAGACCATTACGAGGTCGTTCGGATTGCCGGTCTCCTAACGGGATCGGTCGCTCCCGAGCAGTGGGGGACGAAGCCAGAAAGTGTTGATTTCTTTGACATAAAAGCTGATCTTGAAGCCATATTTGCGCTGGCAGGTGACTGCAGCGATATTCGTTTTGTACCGGCCGAACATCCGGCACTGCAGCCCGGGCAAACCGCAAAGGTGCTTCGTGGCGATGACGAGATTGGAGTCGTCGGCAAGCTGCATCCGCGCATCGCCAGAGACTACGATCTAAAACGGCCGGTCTATCTCTTTGAGCTCGATGCATCGAAAGCACTGGCGTCTGCCGCCCCGGAAGCGAAGGTCATTTCAAAATTCCCGGCCATTCGTCGAGACATTGCTGTCGTCGTCGATGACAAAGTGTCCGCCGAAGACCTCGTTACGGCGGTCTCATCCACTGCACCTGGGCTGATTCAAGATGTCAGGATTTTTGACATTTACAGAGGCGACAGAATAGAAGCTGGGCGAAAAAGCGTCGCAATAGGCTTGATTTTGCAGGAAACATCGCGCACCCTTACTGACGATGATGCGGACACTGTGATGGCCGCGGCAATCGCCAAATTAGAAGATAAATTCGCCGCTGAACTAAGAGACTGATTCCCGATGGCACTGACCAAAGCAGACATGGCCGAATCGTTGTTCAATGAGCTCGGTTTAAACAAAAGAGAAGCTCGCGAATTGGTCGACATGTACTTTGAGGAGCTGCGTGCATCGCTCGCAGTAGGGGAGCAAGTCAAACTTTCCGGATTCGGGAATTTTGATCTTCGGGATAAAAAAGAACGACCTGGCAGGAACCCGAAAACGGGTGAAGAAATTCCGATCAGCGCGCGCCGCGTTGTGACGTTTCGTCCAGGTCAAAAACTAAAGGCCCGAGTGGAAGCATATGCTGGAACCGGGGAATAACGACGAACTACCTCCAATTCCTGGGAAGCGTTACTTTACGATCGGTGAGGTAAGCGACCTGTGTGCGGTCAAGCCGCACGTACTCAGGTATTGGGAGCAAGAGTTCCCACAACTGAAGCCTGTGAAGCGACGGGGCAACCGCCGCTATTACCAGCGCCAGGATGTCCTGATTATTCGCCAGATCCGTAGCCTCCTGTATGACGAGGGCTTCACGATCGGCGGTGCACGCCAGCGCCTGACCGGCGACGACGCCAAGTCTGATGTGACGCAAAGTCAACAGATAATCAAGCAGATACGCATGGAACTTGAACAAGTTCTTAAGATTCTGCGCCGCTAAAATCACTTCTTTTCAATGCATTGCCGGGCGGGTATGATTGCCGCCCTGTAAGCGCGTGCCTCAGCACGCGAGTTCCTTACACGGTCGGGGCGTAGCGCAGCCTGGTAGCGCACCACAATGGGGTTGTGGGGGTCGGAAGTTCGAATCTTCTCGCCCCGACCACTTAATGAAAAAGAGGCCGCTCTCACTTTTAGTGAGCGGCCTTTTTTCGTTGAGTGGTTGGGTGATGTTGGAACCTCCCCAAAAAGTTCGCACCGAGGCCGGCTTTGCCGGCCGACAGGCGTCACGTAGTGACGCCCATCTTCTCGCCCATCTTCTCGCCCATCTTCTCGCCCATCTTCTCGAAAAAGATCTACTCGTGCGCGATCGGCTTATCCGTAAACAAAAAGTCCTTTAGCTCTTTGTCGAACGTCGGGTCCTGCCGCCGAATCCACTCGAGCACCATCGCTGCATGTTCTTTCTCCTCATCGCGATTGTGCGCGAGGATTGCACGCAGCTCGTCATTCTTGCATGCGTCGACACGCTGGTTGTACCAGTCGACGGCTTCGAGCTCTTCCATCAACGACGTTATCGCTCGATGCATATCCCGAGTTGCATCAGACAGTTCTTCCAGTGGTTCGTGGTATCCCTCGTTAGCCATTCAAATGCTCCAGAAAAGTCAGGCGGGAGAAAGTCGTCGCACGCCGTCTGCCGCCGCAAGAATCAGCGCCAATAGTGACAGGGTGGTCGCAGCGCCGGATACCTCGGGAGTTGCCGATTGCATTACGGAAATGCCGTAGGCTCCCCACGCAACGACGAGCGCGAAAGGAATGTCCCGGTGCCTCAAAACCATCCTCGCCCCGATTGCTCCGACGACCGCGAGTTTCAGAAGCGTCCACTGCACCGCGGTTAACCAGACGTTGTCCCAACCGGAGCTGTATTGCAGGACGCTCAGGTTGGCGATAGTCGCCAGCGTTATCCAACCGGTGTAAAGGCTGAATGGAAGGTACAACACTATGTGTTCGACGAACGGTGCTGTATCAATTGATGCTATCAGCGAGCGATAGATCAGAATAAGGGTGGCTAGTATGACCAGCATGACGACGAGCGACAGTACGAGCAGGTCGTAGTGCCACACGACGATCCAGACCGCGTTCGCCAGGCAGTTTAGTTGGAAGTACTTCGAGATTCCGGCGACCTTTGCACTGCCTCGTTGCGCCGGAAGGGCCTGCCACACGACGAAGACCAGCAACGCCAGGTAGATGACGCCCCAGATCGAAAAGGTGAAGCCGGCCGGTGTGAACAGGGATGGGTATTTCGCCGAAATTTCCGGCATGGTCTGGCCGTTGATCGGTAACGCATTCGATAACACGTTAAGGAGAATCACGACGGCAAATGCCGCCAAATTACCGCCCCAGTCAGGCAGGGATCGTCGCATCAGGATTCCTCGTCAGACGGGATTGTTGAACGGCAGCTTTCGGTCCTGGATTCCAAGGAGAATCGGCTGCGCCGTTTCCCGGTATATGTTGACCTTCGCATTGAACGCGACGCGCGACAGGCCGTGTTTGTCCTTGATGGTCAGCCGTCGAATATTGAAGTGGCCGCCGCCCATCTTTTCGCCGGTCAGGTAGCACTTGATAGCCGTGACTCTCTCGCCCGACAGCACCATCCCGCTGAGTTGCGACAGGTTTCCCTGCGCTCGTTCGAGAAAAGTCACAGCGTCCACATTCGCGTCTACCTGCAACGTGCCTGTGTCGGTATGCGACTCGATATCCGTCATGAAATCACCGACGAGGATCTGGCCCGGTAATGCAGCATCGATCATGCGGGCTAGTTCAATCGTCACGTCACCGACGATAAAGTCATGTGTTGTTGGGTTAACGCCTTCTGCCTGATGGAACTCGTAGCAACTGCCCACGTGGAAACAGGCGCGGAGGCGAGGTACTGCTTTGGTGGCAGACTTGCTGCGCGCGATCGCATTGTCCGCCAGTACGATGTGCATAAAGTGGTACAGATTAACGCTGGCCTCGAGGCCGTCATCGCGGTTCCAGATGTAGAACCCATCGCCACTGGAGGATCGGGCGAAATCAATGTTTACGTCCTGCTCGAGCATCTTGGCATGGGCGGAATTCAGCGAGTACGACAGGCTGTTGAGCTGCGTCATCTGTTCGAAAGGCGTCAACAGACCGAAACCGACGATATCGAATAACGTGACCGCGCGGCTCGGCACATAGTTGATGCCGTACTTGCGAATCATCTTCTCGATGATCTGCGTTTCGACGTCGGTGCCGTCCAGCGGCTCTCGCAATCGAATGTTGATCGGTTCTATATCCAGTAACCGTGCGACCTTCTGCATTTGCGTGATCGTTAGCTGGCGGTCACCCGATATCAACTCGGTAATAAAACGCGGTGACACGCGCGGCGGCATCTCATCGGCGCGTGGAGACGTGTATTCGGCGATGGCGTAATGCGGCACAACGAGGATGAGGATGCTCTGATCCAGCGGTACCCAACTCAGGATACTGTTCTGGCCGAGGGACCAGTGACTTCGCAGAGCCGTTTCGACGTGCATCAGGTTGCTGCGCTGGCGCAATCCCATTTGTTGGGCCAGCCCGGCTAACTGATCCAGGTACGGCGAATAGTCAGCTATTCGTCGAATCCCGGATTTCGACAGGTCGTCTAATTCCATGCTTTTGCCCGCAGCGACTTTCACGAATCTGCAATCTCTGCCACAGTTCGCTCAAACCAACCTAATCAACTCTGTTATACAGCGCAAGTGTTATAACTACAGTCGTCTATCTTACATAACAAATGGCAGTGACAGGACCAGACATCCAGGAAATTCGGGCGTTACGTGATCAACTCACCGAAGAGACGATCAGGACGCCGATGCTGCGTTGCGCTGCCATTGAGCAGGCTGCGGGCGGAAATACCTCAGTTCAGGCCAAACTCGAGTTCCTGCAAAGGACGGGAACATTCAAAGCGCGCGGAGCCCTCGCGACGTTACACGGCCTCGACAAGGAACAACTGGCAGCAGGTGTTACCGCCGTGAGTGCCGGTAATCATGCGATTGCAACAGCCTTCGCTGCTCACACACTGGGCACGACGGCGCGGGTGGTGATGACCAGCTCGGCCAATCCATCACGCATTGCCGCGTGCAAGTCGTTTGGCGCTGACGTCATTATCGCGAAGGATGTCCATGAGGCCTTCACGATGGCGGAGCGAATCCAGGATGAAGAAGGCCGCTTCTTTGTGCATCCATTCGAGGGACCGGCTGTCGCACTGGGAACCGGCACGGTCGGCCTGGAAATATGCGAGCAGGCGGGAGAGTTCGACGCGCTGATCGTACCGATTGGCGGCGGCGGACTGATCGGCGGTATCGCCAACGCCGTCAAACAGCTGCGACCCGCGTGCGAAATTATTGGCGTGGAGCCTGTCGGCGCGGACTCAATGCATCGCAGCCGGGCGGCGGGTACCCCGCAGAGTATCGACCAGGTGGAAACGATTGCGGACAGTCTTGGGGCACCGTTTGCAATGCCATATTCTTTCGCGCTGACCGAGGAAAATGTCGATCGTCTTGTTCTCGTGGACGACCTGCAACTGCGACGAACCATGGGATTCCTGTTTCAGGGCATGAAGATCGCCGTTGAGCCGGCATGTGCGGCAAGTACCGCCGCGCTACTCGGACCGCTACGCGAAGACCTGCAGGGCAAACGCGTTGTGCTTGTCATGTGTGGCAGCAATATCGATTGGGACACATTCGAAAAGCAGGCGATATTCGATGACCCAGCTGCTTGAGAAACTGAAAGCCATCGTCGGCCCACAGGGCTGGACCAGCGACGCGGATGCGCTCGAGCCGCACGTTAATGAGTGGCGTGGAGTGTTCACGGGCGTGACTCCGATCATGCTGATGCCCGCGTCCACCAGGGAGGTGTCGCGGATCGTCGCCGCTTGTGCACAAGCCGGCGTGGGGATCGTTCCCCAGGGCGGCAACACAAGCATGTGCGCGGGTGCGATACCGGACGACTCTGGCGACCAGGTATTGCTTTCAATGGCGCGTATGAATCGCATCCGTAGCATCGATGCCGGGAATTTCTCAATGGAGGTCGAGGCGGGCTGTGTTCTGCAGTCGATTCAGGAGGCCGCAACTGAGGCAGGTCGCCACTTTCCGCTGAGCCTCGGGGCCGAAGGCAGTTGTCAGATCGGCGGCAATATTGCGACCGACGCGGGCGGACTAAACGTGATTCGTTACGGGACCACGCGAGCTCTCGTGCTCGGCCTCGAAGTTGTTCTCGCAGATGGCACGGTACTCGACGGCCTGCGGTCTCTGCGCAAAGACACAGCGGGTTACGACCTGAAACAGCTATTCATTGGCAGCGAGGGGACGCTCGGGATCATCACAGCCGCGACCTTGCGGCTGTTTCCTGACCCCGGCGAGCTGGGAACGGCACTGGTTGCCGTTCCAGCGTCGGGGACGTCCGTTGCATTACTGGCAAAATTGCAGACTGCCTTTCCCGAGAGAGTCCAGACCTTCGAGCTGGTATCCGACTATGTGTTCGGCCTGGTCGAGCGCTACATCCCGGACGCGAGCCTGCCATTCGACGCTGACTATCCGTGGTATGTACTCATCGAGGTTGCCACGGGTGGCGACCGCGAGAACTTCGAGGCGGCGCTCATGGAGGCAATCGACGACGAACTGGTCCTGGACGCAGTGATCGCGAAGAACTGTGCCGAGGTCGACAACCTTTGGCGGCTCCGCCATTCGATTTCGGAGGCTGAGCGGCAGGCCGGAAAGGCGCTCAAACACGACATTTCGGTGCCCGTATCAAGAATGCAGGAATTCCTGCAGCGCGGCGATGAGTTGCTGCAGAATCTGCGGCCGGACGCGACCCTCGTGGCCTTTGGCCATGTCGGGGACGGCAACCTACATTACAACGTTTCGTTGCCACACGACCTCGACCCCGACGAGTATTCCAGTATCGGCAGTTCGATCACCGCGGCAATATACGATCTCGTCGCCGAACTCGGTGGCAGTTTCAGCGCGGAACACGGTGTAGGCCAGTTCAAACGACCATATTTGGCGGTTTATCGGGCCGGCCCTGAGTATGACCTCATGCGGACACTCAAAAAGACGCTGGATCCCGCTAATATCCTCAATCCGGGCAAGGTAATTTGACGACCAGTTCCGGATTAAAGCTTGATAATGGCGTTAAAATTCTCTGCTAGAGATGAGCACTGAAGCCGACAAAATTCGCGATACGTTCGCCGACCAGCTAGCAAGCTTTGACGACAAGCTTGCCGGGACGGCCAATGATGTCGACATGCTCGCTGATATCCAGAGCGGTATCGGTGCCCTGATGGCGTCCAATGGGAGCAACGAAGCCGAAATTCGGCGCGTTCTCCAGGAACGCTATGAGGCAGGCGGTCTGCGCAAGGAGACGTTCCAGCTCGTCAAATCCATGCTGGACGGCTACTCCTCGGAAAAAGCGCCGACCAGCCCGGGTGCGGCAACACCGGCGCCGCGGCCCAAGGCGCCGGCACCGCCGCCCGAAATACCTTCCGCGCCTGCGGCTTCGAATGAGGACAAATTCGGTACGACGACGGTGATTCCCGCCGACCAGATGCCCGACATATCGCCAGCGGGTCAGGTTCAGGTCGGTTCGATTCTGCGCGATCGTTTCCTGCTCCAGGAAAAGATATCCGGTGGCAGCATGGGCGTCGTATACAAAGCGCTCGATCGTCGCCTGGCGGAGGCCGGAACCGAACAGCCCAATGTCGCGATCAAGATACTGTCGCCGGAGATGGCCGAGGACGGACACGCGCTGCGCGCGCTGCAGCAGGAAGCTGCCAAGACCCGTTGCCTGGTCCATCCACACATTGTCCGTTTCATCGATCTCGATCGCGACGACGATCTCTATTTCCTGATTCTGGAGTGGCTCGAGGGTCGCACGCTGGCCGACATTCTCGACTCGGCTGACGCTCGCAGTATTGATCTGGAGGCAGCATTCCGGATCGTACGCCAGGTTGGCGACGCGCTGGACTACGCGCATCGCTGCGGCATTGTTCATGCGGACATCAAACCCGGCAACATCATGATCATGCCCAATGGCGACGCGAAACTGTTCGACTTTGGCGTTGCGCGCGTGCGGCAAAAGCAGGGCGAGGGCGAATTCGATCCCGGCGTGCTTGGTGCATTGACGCCCGCGTATTCAAGTATGCAGGTGCTTGGCGGCGAAGAGCCGGTTGCAAGCGATGACGTATTCTCGCTCGGCTGCCTGTTGTACAGGCTCGTAGCCGGATACCGGGTATTCGGGCCACGCAACGCTGCCGAGGCCTCACAAGAAGGAATGAAGCCCCAGAGGCCGCAGAATGTCACCGACGATCAGTGGCAAGCCCTGAAGAAGGCATTGTCCTATTCGCGGGTCACTCGTTTTGATTCGGTCGGCGAATTTGTCGAGGCACTCGAAGACTGCAGCGATCAGGAGGCGATCAGCATTGAAGCGCCGGAACGGTTCGCGACCGAGGACGATGGCGGCTCCCCGGGTAAATGGATCGCGATCATCGCCGTTACCCTGGGCCTGGTCGGCATCGGTGCAAAGCAGATGGGCTACCTGGATCCGTATATCGAGCAATTCACGGGATCGGACGAGATCACGGACATTGCAGGCCCCGAACCGATCATCGAGGAGATCGAGGCGGGACCTGAACCCGAAATAGTTACCCTTGATGAGCAACGTGGCGAAGCTGCTTCCGCAGACGATGTGCCTGCTGCCGGGGCGCTGGCGGCAGAGGCTGAAATTGAGGTTGCTGCCGACGAACTCGCCGCCACCGATGTGCCAGTTGTTGGATCCGAGGAAGTCGCGACGGACGTCGTCGAGACGGCCGAAGCCGAACCCGTTATCCAGTACGAGAATCTCCTGGACTTCTCGACGTTGCCGCCGCCAACTGCAATCGTGACATTTAGCCTCGACGGAAACTCTGCTGCTGCAACCGACGTGGTGCTGCGTGAAGACGGGGATCCACTAATTGTCGATTTCATTCGCCAGGGCCCTGCCGACGCACCTTTGACCCTGCGACTTGAAGAAATAGGCTTTAGCGGCAATCGATCCCCTTGGGGCTCGGGCCAGTACGCTTTGTCGAATTCCGGGTTGGTGAGGTTCCCTGCGGGGCAAGCTCGCGCCAGGATTACTCTGACTGCGGCCTCGGATCCGCGGCGTGAGTCCGACCAGTTGTCGACGCTGCGACTACGACCGGCCGACTCGGCCGAGTCCGAGCTGGCGATTGTCAACGTCAAGATAGAAGACGATGACCGGCGCTCATTCGAAGGAAGGCTCCCGGACAACACGATTGCGTTCGCGGCCAGCCAGGTATCCGTGAGCGAGGCTGACCCTGCTGTGCAAATCGATATCGTACGCTTCAATCCGGATACCACATCGATTCAGGTTGGGTACACGGTCGAGGGCCTGACCGCCACGGAAGGTGAGGATTATTTCGCACCGGGCTCGTACTCTATCTCGTTTGGCCCGGGCCAGCGCTCCGCTCGATTGCTGATCCCGCTCGTGCAGGATTCGCGAGCCGAAGGGGATGAGGCCTTCGTTGTCAAACTGGACGTCGACCCTGAAACTCGTCCGCCCAATCTCTCTCCCAACATCGCTGTGATGATCCGCGACGACGAGTAGCGTCCCGCCCGATCATTAAATACCGCTCGTTTTGCTGCTAGACTGCCGCTCCGGCCCTGCTGGGCATGCCGTACACACCGCGGAGCACGAGAACCATGAGTGACAAGGAACTGCGGCGCTATTCACGCGTCGTCGTTGATGGCGTTGAGCAAGCGCCCAGCCGCGCAATGCTGCGCGCCGTCGGATTCACCGAGCAGGATTTCCAGCGTCCGCAAATTGGTATCGCGTCCACGTGGAGCATGGTGACACCGTGCAATATGCATATCGCCGGCCTTGCCGAGGAAGCGGCAAAGGGTGCGGATGAAGCGGGCGGCAAGGGCGTCGTTTTCAATACGATCAGCGTCTCCGACGGGATCTCGATGGGCACGCCTGGAATGCGCTACTCGCTCGTATCGCGCGAAATCATCGCGGACTCTATTGAAGCAGTCGTGGGTGCCGAAGGCTTCGATGGCGTCGTAGCGATCGGCGGCTGCGACAAGAACATGCCTGCCTGCGTCATGGCCATGGCTCGCCTCAATCGACCGGCGGTCTTCGTCTACGGCGGCACCATCAAGCCAGGCGCGAAGCGGCGTGACATCGTGTCTGTATTCGAGGCGGTCGGCGCCAAAGCGGGCGGCAAGATATCCGACGAAGAATTGCTCGAGGTTGAGCAGACTGCGATCCCGGGTCCGGGTGCCTGTGGTGGAATGTATACGGCGAATACCATGGCGTCGGCTATCGAAGCGCTGGGCATGAGCCTGGCGAACAGCTCCGCCCAAGAGGCGGTGTCGGAGCAGAAGATCAACGATTGTCATCGCGCCGGTGAAGCTGTTCTTAACCTGATTCGAGAAGACATCAAGCCGCTCGACATCATGACTCGGGAGGCGTTTGAGAATGCCATCACCCTGGTTATCGCCCTGGGCGGATCGACGAATGCGGTCCTGCATTTGCTCGCGATCGCTCGCGAAGCGGACGTACCCCTGTCGCTCGATGACTTTACGGAAATTGGTGCGCGTGTACCGGTCCTTGCCGACGTCAAACCAAGCGGCAAGTACCTGATGTCAGAATTGATCGAGATCGGCGGCATTCAGCCACTGATGAAACGCATGCTGGATCAGGGTCTGCTGCACGGGAACTGTATGACTGTAACGGGCAAAACCCTGGCCGAGAATCTCGCCGACGTCGCGGACTATCCGGCCGGACAGGATATCGTTCGAGACTTCGACAATCCGATCAAACCCGACAGTCACCTGGCGATTCTCTACGGCAATGTAGCGCCGGAAGGTTCGGTTGCGAAGATCACGGGAAAGGAGGGTCTCCGGTTCGAAGGTTCCGCAAAAGTCTTCCATTCGGAAGAGGAGGCGTTGCAGGCCATTCTCGATGATGCGGTCAAAGCCGGCGATGTCCTGGTGATTCGCTACGAAGGACCGAAGGGCGCGCCGGGCATGCGCGAAATGCTGAGCCCGACCGGGGCGATCATGGGCAAAGGCCTGGGCTCTGACGTCGCGTTAATTACCGACGGGCGCTTCTCCGGGGGCAGCCACGGCTTCGTCGTCGGTCATGTTTCCCCGGAGGCCGCTGTTGGCGGGCCAATTGGGCTGATCGAAGATGGCGATATCATCCGTATCGACGCCGAGCGCAAGGAAATTAACGTCGATGTTGCCGCGGCAGAGATCGAGCGCCGGCGGACGGCCTGGAAACGCCCTGAATCGCCCGTCAAACGCGGTGTTCTGGCCAAATATCGCAATGAAGTGGCCTCCGCGTCGGAGGGCGCCACGACGATTCCGCCGGAGTGGACTTGACCTTCGCCGTCAGGTCCGTTTTACTTCGTCGATGAAGTTTTCTGACATCCACGTGAAGTGCCAACTTATCGGCTTGCCCGATATGGAAGAACACTTAGAACACATGGCGCGCCAGAGGCGCGTGGGTGCGAATGGCAACTGTACCGGCTAGTAATAAAGTTCGGACATTGTCAACGAACCC
>Ga0209456_10000234_pt1 | contig 31206 bp, 28 predicted proteins | sample COG_11_FD_184755 | JGI IMG/M metagenome (GOLD analysis project Ga0209456, IMG submission 184755) | Pelagic marine sediment microbial communities from the LTER site Helgoland, North Sea, for post-phytoplankton bloom and carbon turnover... | ecosystem: Environmental > Aquatic > Marine > Neritic...
ACGCGCGGGCAAAGGCATACGGATATCCGGCGTGTACACGCCGCCTGAGTTCCGGGGTCATGGATACGCATCCGCGGCTGTCGCTGCGTTGAGCCACGCCAAACTTAGTAACGGCAGGGACTTTGTAGTTCTCAAGGTAACTGACGGAAACCCGGCGGAGGAGCTCTATCAGCGACTGGGTTATCGATTCATAGGTAGTAGCGACTGTTACTTGATAGACAAGTAGCAAGCTGAAGCGGCCGGCTGCTTGTCGCCGCATGGTATAGCGCCAGCAAGACAGATCATTCAGTTAAGTCCTAATGCCCGTATTTGGAACCGGTATAGGTAAAAATGCCGTATTTGGTCTTTCTTCACCATCTGCTGTTACAATCTCCATGCCGAGGAACGATCATGCTGGCAGCTTCATTTGTAACTCGACAAGCGCGAGGGTTGGAAACGACCGGTTTTTTTGGAAGTTCTCACGGCCAGAGAAGCTGACCCAGGAGCGACATGCAGAGTGAATCGGTGTATTCATCGCCAATCCGTCCCAAATTGCGTCGCTCGGGCAGAGAGGTGACGAATACGGAATGCGCCCGAATCTATGGAAACGTAGCTCGGGCGCATTTTTTTACGGTGCAGGGCGACAATACTAGCCATTCCAACTGACCTGGAGCGGACGGTCGTCCCAGTGGCAAGTTTGGGTCAGAATTAGCCGCCTAATTCGATTCAGTGCTTCGATCGGACTATCCGCCAGTGTGAATTATGTCACGTTCTTGCTCGTCGGCATTGGGTACGTTGGCTGTATGTGGATTCCACGTACAGTTTATGAAGCGCTTCCCGCCGCGTATGTTGCGATCGGCGTCGCGATGATATTGCTTCTTGTCTATCTGGCTGAAGCTAGTCTGCAAGCGGTTTTGTACGGCGTCGTTGCCGTGGCTTGCCTTGTGGCCGGTCCCGTTGTTCATCGAAAACGGGTATCAGCACGCCGGAAGATCAATGAGAATAGGCACATTGGCGACGCTGACCGCCCGCCAGAGACCGGCAACTCCTGACCCAAACTCCTCGCCGCTCAGTCAATTGGGATCGAACTACCTGCTCGACAGCAGCTGGTCGACGTACTTGAATGTTGCGTCCGATCCGGTATGAACCAGCCAGAACAGGGCGTCTTCACGTACGTCCATGTCTACGTTGCTTCCCTGCACGATCTCCAGGAGAAGCGCATCGCTATCTTCCAATGAAAGTGGCCCGAGATCGGTCACTTGCTCCTTCGGGCCTTTGTCGCAGCTGGCGTCGTAAGCCCGAATTCGCACAGGGCCGCCATTCTCACTGCGCACGTAGATCGTCAGTTCCCCGGACATGTCGCCGCAGCACGATGAACCCATATTCACCGGGCTGTCGACGCTCCACCTGTACCAGCCGTCGGCCTTCTCGAATGTCGATGCGGTTGCGGGACTGTTGAGAAGCGCGAGTACGAGCAAGCCCAGGAACACTACCTTCAGGGCCCGCATCACTCTGTGCCTTCCAGGGCGGAGTCGATCAGGTCCCACACCTCGTCACTGCCCATCATGACGAGGTACTCGAGCAGTTCGCGTTTCTCGCTCGCGTCGTCGGTATTCCTGTAAAGCTCAAGTACGCTGGCGTCATCACCGGAAATGAGCAGGCCATCCAGCGCCGCTTCTTTCACGTCCTCGTCGGCCGCGCTTCTGTACAAACCAATCAGTGTAAGCCCGACTTCATCGCCGCCCACGATGCCCAGGGCTTCGATCGCCTGAATCTGCATCTCCGGATTGCTGTCATCCATCGCCAGTTCCTGCAACGTCTCTGCATCACCCGAAATCGCATAGGCTTGAATCAGGGATTCGGAGAGCCCGGCCCGGCCGCGCAATTCGCGCAACTGGTCGTGGGCGCCCATCGCGCCGAGCATTTGAACGGCGTCAGAAAACTCTTCTTCATCCGCAGTATTAGCGGCAATCTGGAACACGGCGTCGGTATCATCCGCGATCAGGTAGGCCTCGAGAACGGCATCACGCACATCGGCGTCGCCGCTTGCGTAGATGTCACCGAGACCTGCGAGCGCCTCGCTGTCGCCACCGATGCCGATCATGCGAATGGCTTCTGACTGTAACTCACCCTGCGAGTCGCGCGCGTAGGCGACCAGTCGGGCCTGCGATTCCGGTGTGTCCATCTGGCTCAGTATGAACAAAGCACGTTCCTTGAGTTCGATGCTGTTGTTGCCCGAGAGCACCTTGTCCACGATCGGCAATGCGCGCTCCGGCGGGGCCGTGATAAGCGCTTCGAGTGCGGCCATCTTGAGGCTGTCCTGCTCTTCAGCGTCGCTCGACTGGGCGAGTGCGGTCGTGGAAAACAGGACAAGGACAAGGGCGGTAGCAAGTTTCAAAAAGTTCTTCATGGGTGTTCCTTAAATCATGTGGTCAGTGAATCATCAGATGATTCAGCCGCAAGTTTGGTTAGCACGACGTTCAACTCGAACGCGAGCTGGGAGAGCAGGGCCTCGGCTTCAGCCGGTTCCAAATCCTCAGCGGCGAGCTGCAGGAGCACCGGTTCCAGCGCGCGCAGGACGCGCGCGAGTCGTGGTGAGTTGCTGTTGTTGGCGGCACTTTCAAACAGCCTGTTCTGCTCGATGATTTGCAGCACGAGGAGCGTTCGGTCGGCCGAATCGGGCAGGCTGAGGAGTTGTTCGCGGCTATCGCGGAAGTGCACCTGTACGCCGCGCGATAAAGAAGCGGGCACACCTTCGCCGGGTGTGGGCGTGTCCGCGACCTGGATACCCGGCATGTGGTCGTTCGAACCGTCATCCCCGATGAAATAGCCGATGCCTATACCAAGGGCCAGCGTCGCGGCGATGGCCATACCAAGAAATATCGAGGCCGGATGCCAGGATGATGCAGGCGCCTGCGTCTTGCCGCGTTCGATGGCGGCGGCACTATCGATAGCATCGTGCCATTGCTGTTTCAGATGGGCGGGCGCCGGGTGTAAATCGTCCCGGTGTGCCTCAACAAGATCGTCGATTCTGTCGTTCATAGCGACTGTCTCTTCATGTGATTCATATCAACTCGTAATTTCCTGACCGCACGAAATACGGCTTGTTTGACGCGTCCTTCATTAATATCCAGTTCCTCCGAGATCTCCCGGACGCGCCATTGCTCCAGGTGTTTGAGCACGAAGCAAATGCGTTCGACCTCAGTCAGGCGGGCGAGCGCCTCGGCTAAGTGGCTCTCGAGTTCATGGTCCAGGAGCGACTGGTCGGGGCCGCTATCCAGGTCCTCGACGTCGCTCTCGAGCGCCTCGAACACGCCTGGCCGCGATTTGCGCAGCAGGTTTAACGCCGCATTGATCGCGATACGATGAATCCAGGTGTCCAGTCGCGAGGTGCTGCGAAACTGGTCGCGCTTATTCCACGCATTGAGCAAAGCATCCTGTACCGCGTCAGCCGCCAGGTCGGGGTTTCGCGTGATCTTCAGGCACGCCGAGTACCACCGGTCCGAGCGATCAGTTATCGCACGATGAAAATCCGCCTGGGACGGCACGCCGCCAATAGTCATAACTGCCGCCATGTGATATTGGATGCGGCGGCGGTCAAAAACGTTAGCATTTCAGAGTGCACTGCCGGCCGCATGGCCTGACGACCAGGCCCACTGGAAGTTGAAGCCACCGAGATGGCCTGTGACATCGACCACCTCGCCGATAAAGTACAGCCCTGGCTGTTTGTGGCTTTCCATCGTTCTTGACGACAGCTCATCGGTGTCGACGCCGCCGAGTGTCACTTCCGCAGTGCGATACCCTTCAGTCGCCGCGGGCCGGACTGTCCAGGCATTAACTACCGCCGCAATGCGGGCAAGCGCGTTGTTACCGATCTCTACCAGCGGAGTGTCTGCGAACTCCGACCACAGGATCTCCTGGAATTCGGCCACGAGGGCGCGGGGCAGGAGCTTCGAGAGAACGGTGCGTAGCAGGGACTGCGGATGTTGCCCCTTCGCTGCGAGCAACAGTTCGGTGGCGTCTTGTCCCGGCAGCAAATCGATTTCGATCGCGTCGCCCGGACTCCAGAAGCTGGATGCCTGCAGTACGGCGGGACCGCTCAGCCCACGGTGCGTGAACAGCATATCTTCGGTAAATGACTTGCCATTCGCCGTGACGGTCACGCGAGTACCGACCCCGGAGAGCCTGCCCATGAGTTCGTGCAGCGAGCCCGTGAACGTGAAAGGCACGAGACCGGCACGCGTGTCGTAAACGTCGAGGCCGAACTGTTTCGCGACGGTGTAGCCGAAGCCGGAGGCACCCATCTTCGGGATGGACAAGCCGCCGGTCGCGATCACAAGCGCATCTGAAGTGAACGTTGCATCTTCAGTTTCGACGATGAATTGGTCGGCGCGAGAAATCCTGGCTGGAGGACAATCCGTCAGTATGCGCACGCCAGCGTCATCGCATTCCTTGAGCAGCATGGTGACAATGTCTTTCGATGAGTTATCGCAGAACAGCTGACCGGCCGTCTTCTCGTGATAAGGAATCCCGTGTTTCTCGACGAGTGCGATGAAGTCGTGCTGCGTGTAGCGCGAAAGCGCGGACTTGCAGAAATGTGGATTGTGCGACACGAAGTTGGCAGGTTCACACCAGAGGTTCGTAAAGTTGCAGCGCCCACCACCCGACATGAGTATCTTCTTGCCGACCTTGTTGGATCCCTCGAGTACGATGACATCGCGACCGCGCCTGGCGGCCGTAATCGCGCACATCAGGCCAGCGGCACCGCCGCCGGCTACGAGGACATCGGCATTCGTCATGCCGGCAGGATAACAGGGGGTCTGGACGCGAACGAGGCCGACGGCGGATCCGTCGCTTGATTATCGCATCCGGTCAACCAGGGTCAGATGATGTCTATTTCGCCCGGAACCAGCCCGTCAGGGACACTCGTGGCTCAAGCGCGAACGGCGCTATGAACGTGACCGAATGAATGTGCCGTACGTCGAACAATGACATCGTATTGAACTTCGGCGCCCAGGCATCGCGTGGTGTACCGTCTTCCTCGAAGAACTGCAGTAAACCGCCCCAATCCGGGTGCCAGTTCTTGCTGAAGGCGAGGACGTACGCAAAGCGACGCTGCTCGTTCGTGTTCTCATCGCGGTGTCGCGTCAGGAACTGGCCCGGCGTGAAACGCGTGTACTGTGCGTCGGCACTCTTCAGTTCGTCGTTACCGGTAATTTCCCGGATGAAGGACAGCATCTCCTCACCGTTCAGGTACTCGAACACACTGTGCAGGAACTGCATTTTCTCGTCGCTCGTGTCATCGAGCTTCTGTGCCATCAGGTAGCCGCTATAGAAGAAACCGACGCCTTTAGATGCCGCGTCAAGCAGCTTGCTCTGAAACTCGCGGAATTGTTCCTGATCGAACTTTTGCATTTCCTCCGATGGAATCGTGACGTTCTTGCCATCGATATGCGCAACGAACTTAAACGGGACGTCGTTAATGCAGGCAGTACGAATGCGCTCCGCAATCTCCGGATCGAGTACGTTCTCGATCCGGATGCGGCCATCCTCACGAAATTTTGCGGCCAGTTCAGCCTTGTCCAGGTTCGGGTTCAGCATGTCACTTCCGATACGCTGGTGGCTTGTCCGACTGCAGGTAGCGATCGCGTAGCAGCGTCTGGCGGCTGACCATCGGTACGGCGTCACCGTTTATGTAGACCGCCTCGGGATAGTTGGTCAGCTCGAGCGGATCCCCCGGCCAGATCACGACATCCGCGGATTTACCGGCTTCGAGGCTGCCTGTCATCCCCGCCACGCCAAATATCTCGGCCGGTGTCAGAGTGATCGCACGCAACGCGGCGTCCCAGTCAAGCCCGTGAGAAACGGCGATGCCTGCCGATTGCGTCATGTTGCGGGCATTGTGTGTCTGGGCGTCGCCATCGGCGATGGCGACCTTGACGCCGGCACTGATGAGAATAGACGCACTTCCAAAACGTGCATTGATGTCATCGAAGCTGCCCGGCAGATTGGCTGCAGGTCCAACGATTACCGCGATGCGTGCCGCGGCCAGCTCATCGGCGAGCATCCAGGCTTCGGAGCCGCCCAGGATGATTGCCGTGACACTGTACTCATCGACGAAATCGATTAGCACTTCGATGTCACTGGCTCGATCGATGCCGATAATCATCGGTGTATTGCCGTTGACGACGCCTTGCAGTGCCTCAAGGTCGTTGACGCTATGCACGTAGTCGCGACGCATGCCGCGCTCGAAGTCCCCTTTGTGCTCGCGAAAGTCGAGTGCTTCGTCCAGTGCATTGCGCAAGGTCAGCCATGCAGCCGTGCGGGTACCGCCCGACAGCGCGCTGCCAAATTCACCAAGGGCGACGACCATCGCCGCCCCGCGCTGATCGAGAACATCGCCGTCACCCAGGTTAACAATCGCGGCCAGGCCGGCGAGGATATGGCCGGATCCGCTTTCGTCCGGGTAGCCAGGCGTGGGTGCCACAACGGCACGTGTAACGCCTTCGATTCGATTGATAGGGATCAATGTAGAACGCGGGTTGTAGGCGTCGGCGACATCGAAACCGGCGGTGAACTGCGTGCCGCGCTGCGCGTAGTCGAGCGGGCCGGCCGAGAACCCTACCTCAACCAGTCCGAGCTGCCCGAACGGGGAGAACAGCCCAGGCGTGACGATCTTGCCCGCCGCGTCGATCGTTTTCGCGCCGTCCGGAACGTCCACGTCTTCACCGACCGCGGCGATGCGGCCGTCGACAATCAAAACGGTGCCGTTCTCTATCGTTCCCAAAGGGCTGACGGTGTGTATCTTGCCGCCAACAATGGCGGTTGTGTCTGCCGCTGCCGGGAGCATGAGTGCGAGCAGGGCGAGCGTCGTAAGTAAGCGGCTCATTGCGCACCTCCCGCGGCGGCTGCGGTGCCAAGCGTGAAGTCTGTCACCGGGTTGAGGGCATCGTTGCCAAGTTCATAGGCGAGCGCGCCATCGATATAGACGCGTTCGGCTCTTGTGTACACACTGAACGGGCTGCCATCCCAGATGACCACGTCGGCCATCTTGCCGGCTTCGAGTGTGCCGGTCTGCTCCAGGATGCCTAAAGATTTCGCAGCATTCCGGGTGTTCCACAGGATGGCGCGCTCCGGGGCGATGTCGATACCCACTCTTGCTGCGGCACCCATGACTTTCGCCGTTTCCTGGGTCAGACGCTGGATCCCGATCCCCGAATCCGAATGCATGACCGTGCAGGCGCCAGCCCGGTCGAGAATTGCGGCGTTCTCGCGAATGCCGTCGTAGGCTTCCATCTTGAAGCCCCACCAGTCGGCCCAGATGGCTGCGCAGGTATCCGCTTCCGCCAGCAGGTCCGCGATTTTGTAGGCCTCTACGGCGTGGTGGAAGGTGCCGACCTTGTAGCCGAACTCCCTGGCAATATCGAGCATGACCGACATTTCGTCGCCACGGTAGCAGTGGTTGTGCACGAGAATCTCGCCCTCAAGAACGCCCATGAGCGTCTCGAGCTTGAGGTCGCGTTTCGGCATTTCGCCCTGGCCCTTTTCAGCCGCTTTGATCTTGTCGCGGTATTCGGCGGCGTCAATCCAGGCCGCCCGGTAACCCGCGACATTGCCCATGCGCGTGCTCGGCGCCTGGCCGCGGCCCCCATAGACGCGTTTCGGGTTCTCACCGCAAGCCATCTTCATTCCGTATGGCGCGCCCGGGAACTTCATATCCATGACATTGCGTCCCGGAACATTCTTGAGGGTCACGCCGCGGCCGCCAACCAGGTTGGCCGAACCGGGCAGGATCTGCATTGCCGTTACGCCACCGGCGAGTGCTGTCGTGAATCCGGGGTCATGCGGCCAGACGCTGTGCTCGGCCCAAACCTCGGCCGTGACAGGCGCTGTCGCCTCATTACCATCCGAGTGAGACTCCGTGCCCGGAGACGGGTAGACGCCCAAATGCGAATGCACGTCGATGATTCCGGGTGTTACCCATTTGCCCGTTGCGTCGACCACGTCCGCGCCAGCTGCGTTCAGCCCGGTCCCGATCTCGGCAATCTTGCCGTCGACCAGCAGGACGTCTGCGTTCTCGAGCCGCTCTCCTGTTCCGGTCAGTACCGTTGCGCCGGTGATCAGCGTCGCTTGTGATGGCAGCGGCTCATAGCGGCTGTCGAACGCGGCCGGGCCGTCGTCCGCGTCGTCATGGGTGCAGCCGGCTGTTAGTACTGCACAAGCTGTAATGGCCGCCAAGGCGGCAATCGATTGTTTCACTGGATTCCCCCAATCTCTAGGTTCGGATTGTTTGGCCTAACTATACTACTCAGCGGGTTTGTCGCGCAGGTCGAATTCGCCAAGGTGTGGCGAGGCGAGAATCGTTTCTCGTTGTTCGGCCATGTCGTTCTCGATGTCCGCGACGATTTGCTGGAATTCCGGCGTGCTGCGTAAGCCATCCAAAGCCGGATTGCTCAGACCCCACTGCCAGCTCATTCGCCAGCCACTATCGAGAGCCTCTCGCAGGGTCCCGAGCGCGAGGTCTGCTTGTCCCGCCAGTGCGAGTAGCCGGACATCCACGATGCCGAGAGCGTATCCGTGGACACCTTCCGGCTGAGTGTTTCGGTACCAGGTCAAGGCGGCGTCGTTGATCTCTGTCGCCCTGTCCGATTGGCCTGCCTGTCGCAGCAGCCAGGCCAGGTTGGCTGCGATCGCGATATTGCCCGGAGAGATTTCAGGTACCGACGTAAACAGCTTGGGATGCATGCGTTGATAAATCTCGATGACGTCGTCGAAGCTGCCGTCCTGAACAGCTGCAGTGCCAATCGTTCTCAGGAGTACTTCGTGCGAGCCCCATCGATTGCCGAAACCGTCGCTCATGTTGCTCGTCGCCAGTTCGAGTGCTTCATCCAATTGCCCGCGCGCGGAGAGGATCTGGATTCTGCACTTGACCACGACCGGCTCGCCGGCGCCGAACGATTCAGCGCGCGCCATGTAGCGATCAGCCAGTTCCTCGGCACCAAGATCGTTCAGGAATACGGCTGCGTGTGCCCAGGTTTCGTAGTCACCGGGACCTATCTCTATCGATTTCACGTACCAGGGCCAGGCCTCATCGAAGCGACCGCGCCAAAGATTGGCTTGCAACATGACCACGTAGCCCTGGATGTTCAGGGGGTCGAGTTCACGCATGCGATTCGCCATTTCGATATTCGCGTCCGGGTCTCCGAGTTTCATTTCGACCCGGCCGAGCTGGAACATGATGTAGGGCGACAGGGGGTCGAGTTCCAGTCCGGCCTTCAGGATTTCGCGTGCTTCGGCAAGCCTGTCATTCAGGCTGAGAAATGCCCCGTAGCCTTCGTGAACGAGACCGCTTCTTGGCGATAGTCTCAGCGCTTCCCTGAGGGATGCCTCGGCGGCGGCTGTATCACCGGCGGCCGCCTGGATTCTCGCGTGAACCGCGTGCGCTTCGCCGTTGCCGGGCTCGAGCGCCAGCGCCGTTCTGATTGCCGGCCCTGCGCCGTCCAGGTACTCGTCCATGCCGATTGCTCCGGTCCCGAACAGCTCGCTACGAACGTAAGCCAGTCCTACCCACGCCTCCGCGAAAGACGGGTCGAGCCTGACGCTATCCTCGAGATAGGCTACGGCCTGCCGCATTGCCTCGTACGTTTGTCGTTTGGCAAGCTGCATGGCGAGCAGATAGTTCTCGAGTGCCTTGGTATTTGTCGTGGGCACATCGCTCAGCTTTTGCTCGTCGTCCGGGGATAGTTCGGCCTGCAGTGCGCGCGCGATGGTTCGCGCAATGTCGCTTTGCACCTCGAAGACATTCTCGGCGGTCAGCTCGCTGTCATAGGTGTTGGCCCAGAGGTGGCCTTCCTCGGTGGTATCGATGAGCTGCACATTGATACGCAGCCTGTCGCCGGCACGTTGCACCTGTCCTTCGAGTACTGTGGCGACGCCCAGCAATGCGCCGATCTCATTAATACCCAGGTTCGGGTCCAGTCGCTCGACGGATGTACGGGAAATCACCTTCATGTCGCCGAGCCTTGAGAGAAGCGTCAGGAGTTCGTCGTGCAAGCCGCCTGCGAAGAACTCCGCATTCTCCTCACTGGCACTCTGGTTCTTGAACGGCAGCACGGCTATGGATTGATCGGCAACGACGATCGACCGTTGCACAGGGGCATCCGTGCGCAGGAAGTCCTTGACGAGCAGGAATCCGACTGCGGCAACAAGAAGACCGATAATCAGGTAGTTGATCTTCTGGCCCGTGTCGCTTGTTATCGACTGGCCCTCGGGCACTTCGGCGGTCCGGACCACGCCATCCGGTGTCAGCTCGAATGCCCAGGCAAATATCAGGGCGACGGGCAAGCCCAGGATCAGGAAGGCCACGAGAAGTGTGGTTGTCCATTCAGGCAGGCGCAGGGCCGGGAACATCACATCGCCGATCTGCATTAGCAGCCAGCTGACGACGATGTAGATGATCGCGACGCGGAAGACATTGCGCCGCTTCAGTTCCTGGACGAACGATCCAGACATTTGGCCCCCAAAATTTTCTTCAAGCATAGCAAGAACGGCTATGATGTGGCGGTATGTTCAAGCGACTGATTATCTTTCTTGTCCTGGGCCTGGTGGGGATCAGCGGCTGCGGTCCAAAGAGCGACCCCTGGGACCCGACCATGCAGCGTTACACGCTGAAACACGATGGCCTGGGTCGTGAATATTTCGTCTTCTTGCCGTCGACTTACGATGGTGAGATGGAGCACCCGGCCGCAATATTCCTGCATGGCTATGGCGGGACGGCGACGGGAACCGAAGCCGAGGTCACGCAGGGGCTGAATCAGTACGCGGAGGAATACGGCTATGTCATGGTCTACCCGCAAGGAACATGGTTCATGGCGAGCGTAGACGGCGCCGAGCCCTGGGAGGTAACGTCCTGGAACCACATTTCCGGTGGCCTGGACGAAGGACCCGCCGGTCCGCTCTGCACGCCGGATGCCGACAAGGTGCCCTGTCCGCCCGAGTGCGGCGCCTGTGGGAAGTGCGGATGGACGTCCTGTAATGACGATATTGGCTTCCTCAAGGTGTTGGCAGGTGTTGTTACCGAGAACTTCGCGGTGGATACGAAACGACTCTACGTCTCCGGATTCAGCAACGGCGCGATGATGGCGAACCGCATTGCTTGTGAAGCATCCGAGCTGTTTGCGGCGGCGGCGCTGATCGGCGGGCGCGTCGAACCCGGCTTCGAGTGCGCGCCAACGCGCCGACTGCCGTTGTTGCAGATCAATGGGGGTGCCGACGAGGTTGTGCCCCACGATGGCCGCGTTAGTTCGAGTGGCTGGTTCTACGCGAGCACCACGTCAATAACCCGCCATTGGAACGAGGGTGAGGCTTGTGGCGTCGAGCTCGAAGATTGGTCCGCACCCGTCATCGAAGGAGAGAACGTGCAGTGCACAATCGCGTGCGGTGATACGGTGCATCCGTCGATCGATTGCCTGTGGCCGGACGGTGATCATCGATGGCCGGGTACTCCAGGTATTCGCGGCAGCGATGGCTATTGTGCCAGTGAGTTACAGGCGGCGAGCATGCCCGACCAGACCATCTGTATAGAACCGGAAGAACGCACCAATTTTTGGGGATCTCAACTGTTGTTCGAGTTCTTCGATGAGCACCAGGGAGAAGAAGAATGAGAAATGGTTTCAGGGCACTTGTTGCCTTGTTCGTCGTCATGCAGTCAGGGGGGTGTGGTAAAGAAGCACCTGAACAGGCTGTCACAGCCAACAATGATGTTGGCACGACGTCGGAGTTCGTGTGGTTGGCCCAGGGAACGCCGGCCGGTGAGTCGACCGTCGTACGCACAGGTGATGGCAAGGAAACGGTCGAGTCGTTCGTGCACTGGAACAACCGCGAGTACCGCGTGAAATCCGAACTGCAGCTGGATGCTGAAGGCATGCCGGTCGCGCAACGGATCACGGGCATATCGCCATTTGGCGCGGGTATCGACGAGTCCTTTTCCTACGAGAATGGCGTCGCAAGCTGGAGCACGGCTGGCGAGAGCGGTAGCGTGACGACGGACGACCCCGGCTTCTATCTGCCGACCGAGTTCGGTTCGCTGGGCGTGACGACCCTGGTGCAGGCGGCGCTCAAGAAAATGGACGGCGAGCTCGCGATTCTCCCGTCCGGCACTGCGCGCGTTGAGAAACTCAGGACGGCTGATGTTGAATCGCCGGACGGCACGCAAACGCTGTCGCTCTATGGGATCTCGGGCCTCGGATTTACACCTTTTTATGCGTGGTTCGACGAGAACATGGAAGTGGCTGTGCTCGATTTCGGCGGCTTCATGGGCATGTATCCGAAAGGCTGGAGCTCGGATGTCCTGGATCAGCTCAGCACCATCCAGATTGCCGAGGACGCGGCAATGATCGAGCGTATTTCGGGTGACCTTGCCTATGTTCTCGATGCGCCTGTGCTGTTCGAGAATGTCGACGTCGTCGATGTAGAGAATGGGGTCCTGCTCGAAGACCATCATGTGCTTGTCGCCGACGGCAAGATCGCGGCAGTATCGGCCGACCCAATCGATGCAGCGGATGCGAAACGGATCGATGGTACCGGCAAGTCGCTGATGCCGGGCATGTGGGACATGCACGGTCATTTCGGTTTATCGGATGGTGTGTTGAATATCGCCGGCGGCATTACCAGCGTGCGTGATATTGGCAGCGTGCATGAACAGATCATGGAGCTGACGGCCAAGCACGACTCGGGCGAAGTCATCGGGCCGAATACTTACCGTTCCGGTTTTATCGACCAGGCGAGCCCCTACGCAACGGGCGATACGGTCGAGTCGCTCGAAGAGGCGCTCGAGCGTGTCGACTTCTATGCCGAGAACGGCTACATGCAGATCAAGCTGTACAGCTCGATCGAACCGGATTGGGTCGACGATATCGCGGCCCGCACGCACGAACACGGCATGCGCCTGTCAGGACATATCCCCGCATTCATGTCGGCCGAGCAGGCGGTACGCGCCGGTTACGACGAGATCCAGCACATCAACATGGTATTCCTGAACTTCCTGGCCGGCGACCGCGAAGACACACGTAAGCAGTTGCGGTTCACGTTGTACGGCGATGAGGCTGGCGCACTGGATCTCGATAGCAAAGAGGTCGAAGACTACATTGCGCTGTTTGTTGAGAAAGGCACGACGATCGACCCGACGGCAGCCATTTTCAACACGCAACTGGTGCATCATGCGGGCAACCCGGACCCGACCTTTGCGGCGGTAGCCGAGCATCTTCCGGCAACTATCGCGCGCGGGCTCTACAAGCCCGAAATGGATATGGGAGACAAGGTCGAAGAATGGACCGCCTCGGCCGTCGCACAAGCGACGATGATCAGGAAACTCCATGAAAATGGGGTGCAGATTGTGCCGGGCAGCGATCACATGGCGGCGTTTACGATTCATCGTGAACTCGAGCTTTACTCCGAGGCGGGGATTTCGAATGCTGACGTATTGAGAATTGCGTCACTCGATTCCGCACGCATCATCGGTGTCGACGACAGAACCGGTTCAGTCACGGTTGGCAAGGATTCCGACCTCGTGCTGGTCGCGGGCAACCCAATCGAGGACATTTCGGCGATCCGTCACGCCACGCTCGTCATGAAAGGCAATACGGCGTACAAGCCCGATGAGCTTTACAAGGTCGTCGGGGTCAAACCGTTCCTGGCGTCGGAAACGCTATAGCGGGCAAGGCCAACTGACGGTGCATGCTACCTTTCGCTAATGGACATTACTGCCCTCGACAGTCTGCGTATTGTACTCGACCCTGTTGGACAGGCCGGCGTCGCGCTCTCGTTGATGCTCGTCATGTTCAGTGTCGCTCTCGGCTTACGCATCGACGATTTCGCGTTCCTTCGCGACAAGCCGCTGCTGTTTGCGGGTGGCGTTGTCTCGCAGGTGGTCATCCTGCCACTCGTGACGTTTCTACTGATCCTCGCGATCAAGCCAGCAGCCTCGGTTGCACTCGGAATGATCGTGGTTGCCTGTTGCCCCGGTGGCGCCGTTTCCAACCTTCTCACGTATCTGTCGAGAGGCAATGTCGCAGCGTCGGTTGCGTTGACCGCCACGTCGAGCCTCCTGGCGGCCATCCTGACGCCTGCGTCGATACTGTTCTGGTCGCACGCGTACGAACCGACGGCGACATTGTTGAAGACCCTGGACGTCAGTCCGCTCCTGTTCCTGGCGCAGACGACGTTCCTGCTCGCGGTGCCCTTGATTCTCGGCATGGTCGTCGCGGCGAAAGCGCCGGATGTCGCGAAGCGAATTCGGAAACGTACGACGATCCTGGGCGTCTCGGTACTGGTTGGTGTGATCATCTACGGCATTGCATACTTCTTTCCGATTCTGCTTCCAGCGCTGTCGTTGCTGGGCGGAATTGTCGTCCTGCACAATGCCCTGGCGTTCGCGACCGGTGCATTGGCAGGTCGATTGCTGTCAAGCGTCCCGGCCACCCGTCGAGCCCTGACGTTTGAGATCGGCATCCAGAATTCCGGGCTGGCACTCGTGATCTTGCTGAGTCAGCTCAAAGGCCTTGGCGGGGCAGCCGCAATCGCCGCAGTCTGGGGCGTCTGGCATCTCATCGCGGGAGGCCTGCTGGCGCTGTTCTTCAGGCAGTTCGACCAATACTTCCCGAGCAGAAGTGCGCTGGATACTCCCGAGTAGTGCATCCCTCGAGGTACCTGGCCGACCGGTGCGCCAGCATTGTGTCTTGTACGGATGACGGCTTCGCACCGATCTGCGCTAGAGTCGTGGGCCTCGGTTAGGCAAGAATCAAGAGGCAGCTATGCATATTTCTGTACTGGGTGCGGGTGCCGGCGGCACCGCTGTGGCGTTCGACTGTGCATCTCACGGGCACACGGTTCGCTTGTTCGATTTCGAGCAGTTCCCCGACAACATCGCGACGATCGCAAAGCAAGGTGGAATCCATGCCGAGGGCGATATCGCCGGATTTGGCGAGATAGCCTACTCGGGCCACGACATCGACGAGGCGCTGCGGGATGCAGAGCTCATCTACGTCGTTGGTCCTGCGTACAGCACCGAACCGTTCGGCGAAGCGGTTGCCGGCAAACTGAAAGCCGGGCAGGTAGTGATAGTAACGCCCAGTTCCTGTGGCGGTGCCCTGGCGTTCAAGCGATCGGCGGGGCTGGCGGTGGACGATGATGCCGTTCGTGTTGCCGAGACATCCACGTTGCACTATGCCGTGCGGCTGACGGAGCCGGGTAAAGTCCACGTATTCCTGAAGCTCAAGGCAGGTAACCTCCTGGCCGCGCTGCCTGGCAGTCATACGGGCGAAATCCTGGACCTCATCGCCGATGTTTACCCGAGCATGGAGCCGGCCGAGAGCGTACTGCAGACAAGCCTGCAAAACGCGAATCCGATTATTCATCCCGCGGTGACCCTGAGTAATGCCGCACGCATCGAGATGACCGGTGGCGACTTCCTGTTCTACGAAGACGGTGTCAGCGACTCGGTCGGTCGCCTGATCGAGGCGACGGATAAGGACCGCATTGCTGTCGGCAAGAAGCTGGACATCATCGTGCTAGCAGACCCGGAAATGGGCATGCGCCAGGGCTACATGCTGGAGGCCAACTACGGTTCCGGCTACCGCAAGGCACCCGGATTCATGGGGATTGGTGCCCAACCGCAGCTCGATCACCGCTACCTCAATGAAGACGTCGGCTACGGGCTCGTATTTATGTCTGAGCTTGGCAGGCAGATCGGTGTGGCGACGCCGGCCATAGACGCAGTTATCAGCGTCGCGTCGATCGTGATGGCGCGGGACTACCGGGGAGAAGGCCTCAGAACGCCGGCATCGCTGGGTATCGCGGACCTCTCGGCCGCCGAACTCGCGGCGCTGTAGGGCTTCTAGTAAGGGGTACAAGACTTTTTGTCAAAGAAACTTGACATCATGCGCCGAACTGCCTATTATTAGGTCAAGTTTACTTGACATTAAGACAATGGAGTTTGACAGATGAACGATTCAAAGGCCGATGGCAACGACTGGGCCGCCAGCAGCAACAGGAATACGACCCGTCTCAAGGTCTGGACGGCGGCCTGGGTCCTGACCACCGCGATCGCCGCATTTGGCCCGAAACTGGTCTGGGATTTCGCGACCTTGCCGACAATCGGCGCGCAGCTCCTGAACCTGGGGACGGGCGTCGGCATGATCATAGCGACCAGCCGCTACGTGCAGGGGCTGGACGAACTGCAGCAGAAGATATTCCTCCAGGCCGGCGCCATCACGTTGGGTGTGGGGCTCGTGTGCGGACTTAGCTATGACTTGCTGGAAGACGTACGTTTGATCTCTTTTGAGCCGGAGATCTCACACCTCGTCGTCCTGATGTGCGTCACCTTCCTCGTGGGAACGATCGCCGGCCACCGGCGCTACCGATGAATAACCGGCTGAAAGTACTCCGCGCGGAGCGTGATTGGACCCAGGCACAGCTTGCCGCCGAGCTGGCGGTCTCCAGGCAGACCGTCAACGCCATCGAGAAGGGCAAGTTCGACCCCAGCTTGCCACTCGCATTTAAGGCCGCTCGCCTGTTCGGGCTGTCGATCGAAGACATTTTTCAGGACGACGCGGGGCGCTGATACGCGACGGATTGTAGAATATGCCGGGTTCAGCAAGGTTGACCGGGAAAGCAAGTTCGGCCAGTGTGCCGTCTGGCTTTGGGTGAAGGTAACAGGTGGTCCGGTTTGAGTAGCAGCGACGATCCGCAAATAGACCTCGGCGAATTTCGTCGTGCGTTGAGCTGTTTTGCCACTGGCGTGGCCGTTGTGACGACGTTGGACCGTAACGGCGAGCGTGCCGGAATGACGATCAGCAGTTTTAACTCGGTCTCGCTCGACCCGCCACTGGTGCTTTGGAGTATTGCAGACGATGCCCACAGCTACGATGCATTCGTGAATGCCGAGTACTTCTCGGTCTGTATTCTCACCATAGAGCAACAGGAGTTGTCCGCCCGTTTTGCGACGCGGGGCGCCGACAAGTTTGAAGGACTGGACTGCCGGGAAGGGTTGCACGGCGCGCCGGTGCTTTCCGACTACGCGGCGTGCTTTGAATGTCGTACCGAGCATATCTACCCAGGCGGCGACCATAAGATCATTGTCGGCCGGGTCCTGCGCATGGAAGATCGCGAGAGAGAGCCTCTCATTCTTTCGCGTGGACGGTTTCTAAGCAGAAGTTAGTCGTTGCTCGATTGGGTCTTTCTGAGCATATCGCGAAGTCCGACGATCACCATGTCGGCCAGAGAGCCTGCGACGAAGACCTGGAACAGTGCGAGGACCCTGCTTTCGGCAAGCTCGATTACGGGCCCACCAAAATAGATCGCCAGGGCGGTAGCACTGATGATCAACGCGAAGGCGGCGATTGCGGTCTTTGTCCCGATAGCCGGACGGAAAGTCCACCATATGGCCATGCCAACGGGCAGACGATGCAGTATCACCGCGATACTCAGTTGCTCGCCGCTGCCCGGCAGCAGGGCAATACCGTCGATAACGGCGTGCAGGACGAGCGCCAGCGCAGCGATGAGCAACAGCGCCGTATGCATGGCGCTCGATGCCAGGTGAAATATGCGTCGCAGCACATAAGGGAAGGCCATGCCGATCGCGAGGAACACCAACGCGGGCCAGCCGGCTGCCTCAAAGGCATCGGGAACGATATGTACGCCGATAATCCACGCGATTGCCGCGATGATCAGGAGGTCCAGCAGGCGCTCCGTCATCTTGTTGCGGCGGCCCAATGCGTAGATAAACGGGCCGGCGAGCAAGGCAATCGTGCTCAGCAGAAAATTCATGGATAGAATACTCGCATGATCGGTCGGGGCGTGGTGTTTTTATTCTTGCTGCTTGTGCTGCAATCGCAGGTCTTTGCCCATGGCGGCGTGGTCGAGGAAGATGACATCTGTGTCATCAAAGTCAACTACCTGCGGGCCCATTTCAAGATCTATCAGCCGCGAGCCAGCGGCCACAAGCAGTTCTGCGAGGACCTGCCAGCCGCTGCAGAAAGCCTGTTTGTCATGGAATTCATGCACGACGCATTACAAACGATGCCGATCGATTTCCGCATCATTCGTGACATCACCGGGAAAGGCCGTTTCGCACGCATGGATGACGTCGAGGCCATTGACGATCTTGATGCGGCGACCGTGTTCTACCAGGCGGCCGCGCTTGAACCGGACGTCTACTCGGTGGTCCATACTTTCGAAGACGAAGGTGACTTCATCGGTATCGTATCCGCGACGAATCCCGCCAGTGGCGAAGTTTACGCGGCCGTGTTTCCATTTGAAGTCGGGTTTACGGGTTGGGGCTACTGGCCCCTGTTCATAGGATTACTGATCTTGATCCAGATTCAATACTTCGCCATGAGTGGTCGGCTAAAACGCTGGTTCGTCAAAGCATCGCCAACAGTCCTGATGCTGGGTGCGCTGCTTCTGCAGCTACCGCAGGTCGCGTATGCGGGCGAGTTCATTGTCACGTATACGACGCCGGATGGGCCGCCCGAGATCAACCGCATGCACAGCTGGATACTGTACGTCGAATCCGAGTCCGGCGAGCCGATTGAAGGGGCCGACATCGAGGTCGATGGGGGCATGCCGGCGCACGATCATGGCTTGCCGACGCGACCTCGCGTTACCGAGGACCTTGGCGACGGATACTATCGCCTCGACGGAGTACGCTTTCACATGAGTGGTTACTGGGAAATGGTGGTGACGATTCGCAGCGATGCAGGCGAAGACACCGTGGTGATCCCGCTCACGCTGTGACTACGCGTACGCTGATCTCGTTTGTCGCCTTGCTCGCTGTTGCGAGTGCTGCCTGGTGGTGGGCACACTCCCGCCCGCCGGAAGCCTGGTCCGATGACGAAGTTGCTGTACTGGAGTCGCTTTGGCTCGAATCGCTGCCGGAGCTGCCGCCGGACCCAGGCAATGCGGTCGCGGACGACCCGTTAGCAGTGGAGTTTGGTCGAGCTCTGTTCTTCGATACCCGCTTCAGTGCGAATGGCGGGATTTCCTGTGCGACCTGTCACCAACCCGAACGGCATTTCACCGATGGTTTGCCGAAAGGGGTGGCGGTCGGTATGTCCAAACGCAATACGCCGAGCATCGTCGGGACGGCATACAGTCCGTGGTTGTACTGGGATGGACGTCGCGACAGCCTTTGGTCGCAGGCGTTGTCGCCGCTTGAAGACCCCAACGAACATGCGAGTAATCGATTGATGGTCATCGCAATCGTTGTCGAGGACAAGTCCTACTGGCGCATGTACAGGTCCCTGTTCGGCGAGGCCGCCGGCGTCGATACGATGTTCTCGAATATCGGCAAGGCGATCGCGGCGTTCGAGCGCACGGTAATGCCGACGACGTCGCGGTTCGACGAGTACGTTGCCGCCGTTGTTGCTGGCGACTCTGAACAACAGGCTGCACTGTTTTCGGAGGACGAGGTTCGCGGCTTGCGGCTATTCATCGGCGAGGCGAATTGCACACAGTGTCACAACGGGCCGCTTCTGACCAACAACGAGTTCCACAATACCGGGCTGATCAATTTCGTCGGGGAGGTGCCCGACAAGGGGCGCGTCACGGGCGTTCGCGAAGTACTGGAGCATCCGTTCAACTGCATGGGGCCACACAGCGACGCTGTGAGCCGGGATTGCAGCGAACTCGCCTTCACACGCACCGGCCCGGAGCTGATCGGCGCATTTCGTACGCCATCCTTGCGAAACCTCGAGAACACGGCCCCATATGGTCACAAAGGGCAACTGGCGACACTTGTAGATGTTCTGGCCCACTACAATGCGGCGCCGGACGCGATGATCGGCCATAACGAAGCAAAGCCGCTGGACCTCGGTGATCGCGAGCTGGCACAGATTGAAGCCTTTCTCCGGACCTTGGCGGCGCCAGCCAGTTTCGCCGTGGACGCGACATAAGTCCCTGATTTCCGCGGGGTTCACCAACTTTCTGCTAGTATCCGGGTACTAATAAGAACAAGGCATTATCTCCGAGGGGGAAGATGATGAATTCGCGTGTTTTTGCGCTTATCGCCGTCGCGCTTTGCGGCACCGTTTCTCCGGCTATCGCACAGGATAACGGGGCGGACGCGGCAGTTGAGGAAATCGTAGTAACCGGTTCACGCCTGCCGCGGCGGGACTTCACGGCCCCGAGCCCGATCGCGACGATTGATGCCGAGGCACTGGCGGCGTCCGGCCAGGCGACGCTCGAGGAATCGCTCAATAAAATGCCGCAAATGGCACCGGACTTCAGCCGGACCACGAACAACGGCAGCGATGGTACTTCGAAAGTGAATCTGCGTGGGCTCGGCGCTGCCCGGACGCTCGTCTTGCTTAATGGCCGCCGCCTGGCCCCATCAGGAACCGGCAGTGCGGTCGACGTCAACAATCTGCCCCAGGTGCTCATGGACCGCGTCGAGATCATTACGGGCGGCGCGACGACCGTGTATGGCGCCGACGCTGTAGCCGGTGTCGTCAACTTCATTACCCGTTCCGACTTCGATGGTTTCGGCGTGGACACGAGCGCGTACATGTCGGAGCGTGGCGATTCCAATATTTTCGACATCAATGTGACCTGGGGTCACAATTTTGCAGATGGACGCGGCAATATCACCTTGTACGGCGGCTACTACGATCGCGAAGAGACCTACGGCAGTCAGCGCGATTTTGCTGATGAAACGATTATCGATTGGTGGGATGGCACGTTCGCGCCCGGCGGCAGCGGTATCATCCCCGCAGGTGTTGTTGTGCAACCGCGGTACGACTTCGGGTCGGGTTCGACCGATCGCATCATGTTTGACAGTAATGGCGGGCCGCTCCCCTATGTTGAAGACACGGATTTCTACAATTACGCGCCCATCAACTACATCCAGACACCGCTGCAGCGCACGACGGTCGGCGCGTTCCTGAACTATGACTTGAATGACAGCATCGAGCTTTACTCGGAGTTGTCCTATGCGTACAACGAGGCGACTTCGAATCTCGCGCCCGTGCCGGCCATTGGGTTCTTTGCCGTCAATCCGGACAACCCCTTCTTTTCACCCGAGATGCAACAGATTGCCGCGGACGAATTCTTCCCACTTGGTCCAGGGGTTGCGGGCATGGTTTTTGGCAGGCGAATGGTAGAACTGGGCCCCAGGACCATCAAGGTGAACAAGGAGTACAGTCGCCTCGTTTTGGGCTTCCGGGGCGCGATCAACGACACCTGGGACTACGACGCCTGGTACACGTGGACGGAAGGCAATGATGATGAGTTCTATCTTAACGATGCGTCCAGCTCGCGCATGCAGCAGGGCCTGCTGGTCGATCCCGTAACGGGCCAGTGTTTCGATCCCAGCGGCGGTTGCGTAGCGCTGAACCTGTTTGGTGAAGGTAACCTGTCACCGGAGGGGCTCGCGTTCATGAGATACGAGCCATTCAAGAATGTGACCTCTCGCCAAATGAACGTGTTGAGTGCATTCGTGCGCGGAGCGCCCATCGACTCATGGGCAGGTCCGATCAACATGGCATTCGGCGTCGAGTACCGCGACGATTCAGGTGATTTCCAGGCCGATGAGGCGCTGACGAGCGACGACACGCTGGGATACCGGGCGGATGCGAGCGTCAACGGTGAAGAATCCGTCTACGAGTTCTATACAGAAGTCCTGATCCCGCTGGCCGAGGGCGCAGCGTGGGCAGAGTATCTCGGCCTCGAACTAGGGGGGCGGTTGTCCCAGTACGATCACGCGGGCAAGGTCGAAACGTGGAAGATTGGCGGCGAATGGCAGCTACCGGTGCCGGTGAGGTTCCGCACGATGGTGCAACGCTCTGTGCGCGCACCCAATCTGAACGAAGCCTTCACGGAGCAGGGCATAGAGCAGGGTACATTTGCTGGCAACACTTTTGACAACGATCCTTGCTCCGCCGGGAACGACCCGGTCGGGAGCGGCTTTACGGAAAACTGCATTGCCACAGGATTACCGGCTAACGAGGTCGGTGTGTGGGTCAGTACGCTGGGTTTCCCGACAGACTACGTATTCGGCGGCAACCCGGAAGTAAAACCTGAAGTCGCGGATACGTTCACCGTTGGTTTGGTGTTCGACTTCGACTGGTTCCTGGGAACGCAGATTTCAGTCGACTATTTCAGCCTCGAGGTTGAGGATACGATCGGTGAACTCGACGCTTCCCTGGCTTGCTTCGACTCGGCAAATACCCAGCAGGAATTTTGTAGCAATATTGAGCGCGACCCGCTTTCTTACAATGTGAATCGCGTTTACGAGCCGTATATCAACAGAGGTTTGTTCACCGTCAAGGGTGTCGACACGCAGGTGAACGTGGAAGCGGATTTACCGGGCGGCGCCGGGCTCAGTGCGAGCATGATCTGGACGCACACGATTGAAAGCAGTTTCCAGGAGACGTCCTTCGGGACCCAGTTCGAATGCGCCGGCTACTTTGGCTGGCCATGCGCATTCGAGCGCTGGACAGTGACTTATCCTGAGAACCGCATCAACGTTAACGTCGGTTACTTCCTTGGTGACTTCAGTGCCCGCCTCGCCTGGCGATGGATCGAAGGTACGACCAACGGCCTGATCCCGTACAAGGATGACATAGGGTTTGGTTGGGCGGATCCGGCACTGGTTGATATTCCGTCGGAGAGTTACTTCGACATTAGTTTCGGTTATCGATTCTCCGACAATATTGCCGCGAGATTTGCGATCGCAAACGTCGCCGACACCGCTCCCGTGTTCATGGCCGACTACGCGATGCATTCGAACACGGACCCGAGCGTTTACGACGTCTTTGGCCGCTCATACACGCTCGGATTCACGCTCGAGTACTAGCTCGAGAGCATGTAGAACTGCCAGAGATCCTTCTGGCTCATTTGCATGAAGGGCTTCATTGCGAGCAGCCCGGTCGCGCCGATGCTCGACTTGAGGAACTTCAACTCCTCGAGCTTCGCACGCGTTTCTTTGCCGGCTTTATCCTTGAAGCCCTGCTCGCGCATCATGAGCAGACCCTTGGCGCGAATGGACAGTTCCGTGTGCAGCCGCAGGTAGCATAGTAGGTCGACCACAACGGGTCCCTCGAACTTCTCTTTCAGCGAATGCAGGTACTGGCCGACCTTGGAGGTCGAAAACTCACCCGAGTTGATCAGTTCGATCAATTCCGTATCGGCATCAAAACCCATGCCGAGCCAGTCGCTGACAGACTTCTCGCTGAGTTGAAATACAACGGCCAGGAGCACCGGCAGTGAGGCGAGTACCACCAGCGTATTGATAACCGGCGGAAAGAAGTAGTGATTGAATAAAGAATGCACGATCACGGCAATGACGAAACCCGGAAGCAGCGACATCCAGCCCCTGGTCGAGTGCTGTCCCATCAACGTGTGCGCCACGATCGCAAAGATTGCAGTGGCACCGCCGTGCATGATGGCAGTGCCGAACCCACGCACGATCCATGTGCCCAGAAGCATATTGGGAAAGTTCTGCAGGTAAAAAAGATTTTCGAAGATCGCGAAGCCGGTACCGACAGCGAAGCCGAAGATCGCAGCGTCAACGAGAAAACCGATCCGGTTGTTGCGAATCAGGACGACGATGATTATCGCCTTTAGCGTTTCCTCGACGACGGGTGCGAAGTACCGCGTCAACGTAATGAAATCGATATCCAGCAGTTCGCCAATGCCGACGTTGATCGGGTAACTGACGACGACGGCGAGGCAACCCATGCCGATCGCGCCAAGTATCCACCGCATCGGGACCAGCTTATAGCTGTCGAGATAGACGAGGGCAGCCAGGAAGCAACAGACTGGCAGCAGGCCCAGCAGGGCATGAATTAGAAAATTTCCCGTCACAATACCTTAAGGGACAGCATGAACTCCTCGTCATCGGGAATTATGTCGTTGCCGAAGCCTTTCGCATAGCCCAATGACAGGGTCATATTCATGCGCGACAGGATCGTGAAGCGGAGATCGATCTGCATGCCCACATTCTGGACGTCCTGGCGGATCGAGCTGTCGTCCAGGTTCGTACTCAGCGCGCTGACAAACAATGCGGGTCGTGCCCAGCTCAAGTAGAAGCCGGGGGTGCCCACACGCGTAAACCGCACGGGTGGCAGGTTCCACTCCAGCATGGCGCGGTAGAAGTTGCGGCCCGGTACGGCGTTCAGCTCAAAGCCCGGCATGGCATAGAACTTGCGGTAGCGTTTGATCTCGGCGCGATCCACGTAGTTGTTGCCGAAACCGCCGAAGAAGAAGTTGGCGAATTCATCATTCGGTTCGCCGAAGGCCGCGCCAGCGGCGTTGCGCAGCCAGATTGACGAGTGTTTCCATGGTAAGGCAAACCCGAAATCGAAACCGGTGAGGATCTTCGGGATCGTATCGGAATCGACGTGGTTGAGTGCCGTGCCCAGGCGCCACGTGAAGCCTTTCTCATCATCGACAGCGCCAAGCGATTTTCTGACGTGGGAATACTCGAGGTCCGCGTAGAACGACGTGAGCGTATCGAACGTTACCGGGATGTTCTGGTAACGCGGCAGGGCATCCATGCCCGTGTGATGACTGGCATTCAGTATCAGGTCGAGGTGGCGCGGATCGTCCGAGACCAATGTCTTGCCATACCCGATCGCAAACCGGTTGCCCTTACGACTCCGTTTGGTCGGGCCGAACAAGTCGTAAAAATCGGCGTTGTTGTGCTCGGCAGTGAATGTCCACGCGCCGGCCAGCGGACTCGAACTGATGACATTGTGGTGGTATTCGATGCTTACGTTCGGCCGCTCTTCATCGGGCAGGTCGCTATCCACACTGTAGCCCGCATCGATCGAAAGTTTGTCGAGACGCATGGGATCGGAAAAATTGACCTCTATGCCCAGTGATACGGAGTCTTTGTAGCCCGCGATGGCTGGGTACCAGGACTCGAAACCGAGGTTCCGGATCGGCACATAGTCACCTTCAGCCGTCATGATCTCCTCAATGTCGATCTCGGACGGCGAGCCTGCCTCCCACTCGGCAAGCTCGGGGTGCTTGCTAATGGTCTTGGTGCCAAGGAATACGACGGCGCCTACGTCTTCCAGTGGCTCGGGCTGAATCGTCGCGGGAACGAAGCCGTCACCGGTGTAGTGAAAGACGATCAGCGAGCCGTCCTCGCGGGGGATAGGCCGAAAGTACCCGGTCTCTGCGTTGCTGACGATCTCCAGTTCTTCAGTGTCGAGATCATAGCGCCAGATATTGGAGACGCCCGTGTAGTACGAGCTGCCGAACAGAAACCGGTTATCGGGAGAAAATACAAACCCCTCGGGAATCGCCTGGCCGAGATCGAATGTTTTGACTGGTTCCGCTTCGCCGTCAATGAGCGACTGTAGTTCGAAAACCCGGAGATTCTGCTGTCCTGATACGTCGCCAAAGGAACTGGATAACAGGCGGCCATCAGACGAGATATCCATATCGTAGAGAGACGTCCCGTAGGGGAAGGTTTGTACTACATCGTATTCCTCATACGGATATGGAATTCGCACCAGTGATGCCAGTCCGTGCAAGTGCCGAACTCCCCAGATCGACTTGTCCTGGCGATTGAAAACCAGCTCGCCGATACGGGCGTCCTCCAGCAGCATTTCCGTTTCGCCGGTCTCGAGGTCTATCGCCATCAGATCACGGAAGGCGTAGTTATCGGCGGTGTAGAAGAGGGTGTTGCTGTCCGGATCGTGGGCCAGCGATGTAACACGGTAGAGCATGGGGCCCTTGACGTCGTCGAGGCGCCTGATGCCGCCATCAAGCATCGACATCGCGCCGACGTGGGCCACAGCGCCCTGGTAACGAAACGCGGCGTACAGCGTGCCGTCTTCCTCGTCCACAAAACCCCGGGATATGGATCCGAGCGCACGGCTCGACAGGTCCGTATGCTCGGTTACCGAAAACTGGCGTATCGATTCGAGGTTGCCTGACTGGAACGCTCGCTCGAATTCGATCCAGTCCTGCCAGGCATCGTTCAGAGGCAGTCCGAAGATCCGCTCGAACTCCTCTTCATAGGAGCGTCTGCTGCCTTCCTGGCGTGTGACCCACTGGACCAGTCGATCCGGGTCGTACGTCAATGCGACGTAAGTCATGAACCGGGTGCCGTACAGGTAGGAATTTACACCGACCTGGAAGTCGACCGAGATGCCTTCCGCAACCAGGCCGAGCGGATCGTAAATATGTGCATCGTCCCGGACCATTGAGCGGAAGACCATCTCATCGTAGGCGCCCTGGGCGCGACCGAGACCGCCGGACATCCACGTTTCGGCAAATACGGCGATGCCTTCGAGGTACCAGCGCGGTGCGTAATGTCGTGGGGCCGTCAGGTAAGAGTAGAGGATGGTTTCCGGATGCTCCGCCTCGGCCCAGACCTTGCCGCCGAAGAAACGGCGCGCGCGGCGATCATTGCTGTTTGCATGGTCCATCGTGCTGATATGCACGAGCTCATGTTTCATCCAGCTGCGCATACGCTCGGCCGAGGCCAGGGTCTCGAACGTGGGTGGTCGCGGGGCGACGTCGACGAGGAGCATATTCCGGGGGAGTACCAATGCGCCCGCGCCGCCGTGATCGGCAAAATCCGTCATCAGGACGGAGACTTTCTCGTAGGGCTCGAAATCGAAGATCGCACGCTGGCTGCGCATCGAGTTTTCGAAACTCACCGCCGCATAAGGTGCAAGATAGCTCTCACCGGGATTGAAAAAGAGCAGCTTGAGATCCTGCGTTTCCAGGGTTTCAAGGCCCTGCGCACCTGCTGTTTGGTGTACCCCGATGACGAACATGACAGACAAGAGTCCGATCTTCAGTGTTCGCATGACAGTTCTTCTTATTGTGTTGTCAGAAAAAGCCTGAGGATGCTACCGCTCAAGCAGTAGCACCCTCATTGTCTTACCCGCTGGATACGCGTGTCGCCGCGTTCCAGTAGTGGCCTTAGCGCTGGCTATCTCTCGCAATATCCCTGACGGCTTCGGCTGCGATTGCATCGCGGACCGCGGCATTGGCAAAGGCGTCGCGCAAGGCGGCATTGGCGAAGGCATCGCGCATGGCGTCGTTGGCGAAGGCATCGCGGACTGCGGCATTGGCCATGGCATCGCGGACTGCGGCATTGGCCATCGCGTCACGAACCGCGGCGTTGGCCATCGCGTCACGAACTGCCGCATTGGCCATGGCATCGCGTACCGCGGCATTGGCAAAGGCATCGCGGACTGCGGCATTGGCCATGGCGTCGCGGACTGCGGCATTGGCAAAGGCATCGCGGACTGCGTCATTAGCGAAGGCATCACGTACTGCAGCATTGGCAAACGCGTCGCGGACTGCGGCATTCGCCATCGCATCGCGTACCGCGGCATTGGCCATCGCATCGCGCATCGCGGCGTTCGCCATGGCATCACGTACTGCGGCATTGGCCATCGCGTCGCGGACTGCGGCATTGGCGAAGGCATCGCGTACGGCGTCATTGGCCATTGCATCACGCACGGCATCGTTTGCTACCGAATCGCGCGCAGCGTCATTGGCAAAGGCGTCGCGTACCGCATCATTGGCGAAGGCATCGCGTACTGCAGCATTGGCCATCGCATCGCGTACCGCGGCATTGGCAAAGGCGTCACGTACTGCGGCATTGGCCATCGCATCGCGGATCGCAGCGTTGGCCATTGAATCACGAATCGCGGCATTGGCCATCGCGTCGCGAATCGCGGCATTGGCAAAGGCGTCGCGAATTGCGTCATTGGCCATAGCGTCGCGCACGGCATCGTTTGCGACTGAATCGCGCGCAGCGTCATTGGCAAAGGCATCGCGCGCAGCGTCATTGGCAAAGGCATCGCGCACTGCCTCGTGGGCAAAGGCATCGCGGACAGCGTCCCTGGCGAAGGCATCACGTACGGCTTCGTTAGCGAAGGCATCACGTACGGCGTCACTGGCGAAGGCGTCACGTACTGCCTCATTGGCGAGCGCGTCACGTACCGCGTCGTTGGCGAGTGCGTCGCGCACGGCCTCACTGGCAAATGCATCACGGAGTGCCTCATCGGTCGTCAGCTTCGCGTAGAAGTCGGACTGCATGAAGTCCTGAAGCTCCTGGTCTCCCAGATCGATGTCATCCGAGGAAATCTGCTCCGCGCGATAGCGCTCCGCAGGTGCAACCGTGCCGGTGACTTCGTCGCCAGTTGGATAATTCATTCCGAAATAGGCAACCACTCCCAGTGCCACCAATCCGGCCAATACAATTGGAATTGCTTTATTGCTTGTAGCCATTTCTCTATCCCCTTGGCCCCACCACGGGCCCTTCGCGGTTCGTCTTAACCAGTAGTACAAGCCGGCCAAGAAAAAGTTGGTACTTTTTGCCAGATAACTGGCTGTTTCGGCTCCGTGGAGCCTAGTCAGTGGGCGCGTAGTCGAGTTCCGACTCGTGCACAACGTCCCCATCCACCTTGAAACTCAGGTTAACGGTCGTTTCCCGCCCACCCTGGTTTTGCAGGTACACGGCGTAACGTCGTTTGCCCTCCATGCCCAGCCGTACAAGGCCGGTTTCCGCCGACACTGTCGTGTCGTCGCTCTCCAGTTGGGCGAATCCGTTGAACCATATGGTCCGGTCCGAATACGCCGCCTCAATTTCTATGTAGTCCGTCGAGACCAGGTCAAAGTCCAGAATAAGCAGCGAACCGGCGCTACGCAGAGATACGGTCCCCGCGATATCCGGCTCATTCAGTGCGAAGGAACTCTCCAGGTTTGCCTGGACAGGGTCCGCAACCGTGCCAACGAGGCCGGTGACGCTGTCAAATGCCTGGTTGGAGATCTGGTCAGAATTCACGATGCTCAATGCCAACACCACACCAGCCGCGAATGTTGCCGCGTACTTGAGTGCAGGTGTAGCGAGCAAGATCTGCAGGAAACCCGGGGACTCTTCTGTATCCCGGGCTGGTGGAACAGAATTCATGATGATGTGCCTCATAAAGGTCGGGGGCTCTTCCTGTTCGACGGCCTCGAGTGTCGAGTACAGGGAAGCAAGCTCGTCATGCAGGGCCTGCCCCTCGGCGTTTTCATCGAGGAAGGCCTGCAATTCGGCTTTCTCTGCAGCGCTGATCTCGCCGTCGAGATCGGCGTTTATCAGGTCTGAAAATTTCTGCTCTATAGCCATTAGTTCAAGCCGCTCAGTGCGTCTCTAAGTTGCTGACGGGCAGTATAAAGTCTTGATTTAACTGTCTTTTCCGGAATTTCGAGTATGTTGCTGATTTCCACATAGCTACATCCCAGGAAATGCTTCAAGATCACCACGGTCCGGTAGTCGGTACTGAGTGTCATCAGTGCTGCCTGTACTTCTGCGGACACCCTGTCACTTTCAACTTCCTCATCCGGTCCTTTCCCGTCATCGGCCGCCTCGTGCAGGAGCGGCTCGAGCCTGTTCTCTTTGCCGAGCCAGTTGATCGATTCGTTCAACGTGATTCGGTAGATCCAACTGAAGAAACGGCGTGATGGGTCGAACTGGGCGAAGTTCTGAAAGACCTTCAGGAAAACCGTCTGGGTCACATCCCTCGCGTCATCACGGTTGTTGAGCATCCTGAAAGCCGCGTTATATACGGGCTTCTCGTACTCCACCAGTAGAGCTTCAAAAGCCTCCCGGTCACCATGCACACACCGTTCAATCAATTTTGTATCGTCTGTCTTACTCATACGTACAAATGACCCGGCAAAAAGTTGGTGGAGGCGCGTTTCGACTTATTCTTTTGCTTCTATGTCGAAGATGGCGTGAAACCCGGAATACCGGAACACGTCGAATATGTGATTGTTGACGTTTATTATTTTTAGCCCCGCACTATTCGCTGCGAGACGTTTTTGTGTCTTGAGCAGTATACCCAGACCCGCACTCGAGATGTATTCGAGATCGGCGAAATCCAGGGTATTCTCCCCGTCGAGCTTACCCATAAATGCTTCCGCTTTTTCGCACTGCGCGGCGTCCAGCCGGCCGCGGCACATCACCGTGCCGCCATCCCCGTATTCAATCTCAAACATCTTCGTTCCCTGACCCCTTGGTAAATATAACCTCGCCCCGCCCGTCTTGGTACTGATATTCCAGCGAATCCACGAGATTCTGAATCAGGTGGATTCCAAGCCCGCCGGGCTTGCGTTCCTCGAGGGACGAATCGACGTCCACGTCGCGCTTTGCGGTTACGTCAAACTCGACGCCGCCATTATCCACCAGCGACACGGTCACCCGGTCCGCGACATCGATCCCGACCTCGATGCCCGTCGTCACCGTGGGGTTGTAGTGAACCATGTTGACGAAGAGCTCTTCCATCGCGAGATGGGCGGGAAAGCGCACGCCGTCCGGCAGGTCATGCGCTTTCATGATTTCCTCGGTGAACTCGTACAGTCCAGCCAGGGAGTTCAGGTGCCTGGGGAATTCTTTTTTTTGCATCGCATTACTCCGGCAGTCTTCGCGCAAGGACGATCGTGATGTCGTCTGCTTGCGGGGCTGAGCCGCCGTGCTCCCTGGCAGCCTCCATAATCTTGTCGACAAGCTCCTGCGCGTTGGCATGGGGGTGTTCATCAAATACTCGCATGACACCCTTGCGGCCGAACTGCTCGCCAGTCTCGTTTTCGTACTCGTAGATGCCATCCGAGATCAGGCCGAGTATGTCGCCGGGCTCCATTTCAGCCGAGTGTGGTGCCTGTAGATCGGACTGTGGAATGTAGCCGAGCGGAAAGGTCGTGGCCGGATGCCAGTCGTATTCACCCATGTCCGCCTGGAAATGCATGATCGGCCCCTGGCCGCCAGAGTGGAATCGAACCGTATGCGTCTCGGCATCGAGAAGCCCAAAGAAACCGGTAACGAAACGGTCATCGGGCAGATCCTCGCAAAGCTGGTCGTTGATGTGTACGAACGCGTCGTCCAGGCTCGATTCCAGCCGGATGGCAACGCGCAGCATGGCGCGCACCTGGGTGGCGCTCAGCGCCGGTCCAATGCCGTGACCGGTCGCATCCCCCATAAGAAGGAAAAGTCGCGTGTCGTCGAGCGGAACAAAGTCGTACAAATCGCCACCCGTCTGGTCGGTGGGTGCAAACGCGCCACCGAATTCGTAGCCAGCTATGTCGGGCATGTCCGTCGGTAGTGTGCCTATTTGCACATCGCGCGCGACCGATATCTCCCGATCCAGTCGTTCCGACTCGATAATCTGCTCAGTGAGCTTGACGCGGTGGAGAACGACGGCGGCCTGTGCGGCA
>Ga0209456_10000235_pt1 | contig 31151 bp, 18 predicted proteins | sample COG_11_FD_184755 | JGI IMG/M metagenome (GOLD analysis project Ga0209456, IMG submission 184755) | Pelagic marine sediment microbial communities from the LTER site Helgoland, North Sea, for post-phytoplankton bloom and carbon turnover... | ecosystem: Environmental > Aquatic > Marine > Neritic...
TCAGTCGTTGCTGTCAGTCCATGGCGGCGCGAAGCGGCTTGCGCTTGTCGGGGTCCACATCGTCTGGAAGCTCTGCCGTTCGGTAACCGCGAAGGACCACATAGAGGTTGCCCGCCTCATCCGCGACGTATGCATCAAACGACTTACCACCCTCCTTCGGCGTCACCATCGCGTGAAGGCGTCCCTCGGCCTGGTCAGCGGCCTGAACGATTTTCACCTGATCGATGTGTTGCGGTAGCCCCATCCTGCCGGTCGTGCCGATCTGCCAGATACCCGCTGTCTGGAAACATAGCTCGACGAGCCTGGGCTCGGTCACCATCGGAAGCTCTGCCGGCTGATGATTCTCAGGAAGCTCAGCGCTCATTCGGCCGACGATCATCCCGTTGTTGCGCCACGCCGTGTCGAGCACCTGATAGGCAGGGCCATGGAAGTAGACTTGGTAGATATCTCTGTCTTCCACTGTGGTGCCCGTGGTGGGTGGGGGCGCAATAGAGCGGGGCTTGTCGATGGGCTTGCGGGCGAGCCGAACCGATGCCGTGAAGTGCGTCTTTCGCTCCTCCCTTCCCATGATGGTTCGCGCGCCGATCAGCTCGCAACGCGCGATCACATCGTTCTCGTCTGTGCCGAACTGCGCGATCCATGTGAGCGTCCGTGGCTCCTCCCTATAGAACTTGAACGGCGCGAGAAAGTCGACCCCCTCGATCGCGCTGATGTGCCAATCAGGAAAGAGCGCCTTGGTGATCTCGCCAAATCCCTCGATCCCCATGACGCCCGGCAGCACGGGTGTTCCGCCGATCTTGTGGTCGTAGAGGAACGGTTGCTCGTGAGGATCGAGCGTGGCCTCCACACGAAGACCGGTATGAACACCCATCGAAACCACGTTGGTGCTTACTGGCCCTCGGTGAACGCTCTGCAACTTGCCCGGATCGAGCCCGCCGGTCGCGTCCCACTCTTGCATCAGGACGCCCAACGCACCGCCAACCACGACCTCCCCCGACGTCCCAGCCTCGAGCTCGCTGCGGACGACGGGGATGCCATCGGCCGGCTTGAGCATGTCGATGCCCGCGAACTCCATCATCTTGGGAATCGAACCACGGGACGCCATGCCGATGTCCGCCCACGCGGTCCAGTCGACGACGACGCCGCGAGTGTCCGGTCGCGCGTTGCGGAAGCTCGACACCGACTTGGCCAAGAGCTCGTTGGCGGCGCTGTAGTCGGTCTGGCCTCCATTGCCGAATCGCCCGGCGATGGAGCTGAAGACCACCGCGGCACCGAGCGGCATGTCGCCAATCGACGACAAGAGGTGGTACCAACCGGTGGCCTTCACGTCGAAGACGAGATCGAACTCCGAGGGCTTCTTGTCGGGCAAGAGGTGACTGACCTCGAGCCCAGCAGCATGAACGAGCACGTCGATCTTGCCGCTTGCTTTTCGGATTGCGTTGATCGCACCTGCTACGGCGTCTTTGTCGAGCAGGTTGATCGAATGATAGTGGACGTCACCTCCGGCCGCGCGGACCGATTCAATCGCTTGGAGCGCCGCGTGCTTTCGCTCGAGATCGGCGAGCAACCTCTGAACCGCCACCGGCGTCGCCTTCTTTCCACTCTGCTTGAGGCGCTCGAAGAGGTCGCGCTGGAGGCCTTCGCGATCGGTTGCAAAACGCTGAAGGTCAGGGTTGTTTAAGTCCGGTTCCGGGGTGAGGTCGAGGAGGTGGAAGGTGCCACCCGATGCGCTAGCCAAGTCGTCGACAATCGCCGACACGATCGAACCCGCGGCACCCGTAACGGCGAACACCGTGTCTTTCCCGAGCGGCGTGGGGCGCTCCGTCGCTAGCGGTTCGAAGGACGCGGTGATCGCCCACCGGTCGTCGCCGGTGTACCCGATCTCGCACACCTCAGGATCCGACAGCGTCTCGGCGATGAGCCGTTCGGCCACGTCTGCCGCCTCGCAATGGGCCTCGAAGTCCACCACTTTGACGGTGGCGTCGGGCTTCTCACGCTTGTACGTCTTGGTGAACCCGGTGACCGCGCCACCGAGCGGAGCGATCGCCCCGCTCGCGTCAAACCCATGCTTGCCCCCAAGACGCGTGGCCGAGACCAAGAAGGTGCCAGGTCCGGAGATGTGCTCGTACAGCGTACGCATGGCGGTGTACAACAGCTTGGCGCGAACCTGGATCGCCTCGCTCCATGCTTCCGTGGACAGGTCGGCGATCGCACCCTCGGGATCTAGCGCCGGTAGCCAATAGACACCGGCAATCGATCCTTCGTTGAGCCAGGCCTCGAGCCGTGCGCCCAACTCATCGGCGCTCGGAGTGTCTTCGATGGCAAGCACTTCGACGCCACGCTTTTGCAGCTGCTCGACCAGCGCCTTCTCGGTGCCGCCTCGATCGACCATGACGACGACCCGATCTCCTTTGCCGAGATCCACGCCGGTGGGTTTGCACAGTGAAAGTGTCGGACGGAGCACCGCGCGCGGAACGCGGCGGAGCCCTTCTGATGCTGGTGCGACCATCGGCGGGGCAGGCGACGCCTCCGCCTCTTCTGTTTTGGCGATCGAAGACACAGCGGCGTCCGGCAGGCGGTCCCTGACCCATGCGATGACGTGATTGAGGGTCGGGAAGTCGCGAAGCTCCAGGTTGTCATCCCGCGGGATGCCGTACGCCTCACGCACGGCGGCAAACGTCTCCGCTTGCTTCACTGTATCGATGCCGAGGTCGGCTTCGAGGTCGAGATCGAGCTCCAGCATGTCCGACGGGTAGCCGGTGACCCCCGAAACGACCTCGAGCACCTTGTCCGTGATCGGGTCGCTGGCTCCCGCTGACACTGCCGCTGCCGCTGCCGCCGCCACTGGCACTGGCACCGGCGCCTGCGCCAAGTCCGGTCGGCGATCCCGAACGAACTGGATCACATGCTCGAGCGTCGGGAACTCGCGAAGCTCGAGGTTGTCCTCGCGTGAGATGTCGTATGCATCGCGAACCGCAGCAAACGTCTCCGCCTGCTTGACGGTATCGATCCCCAGGTCCGCTTCGAGGTCGAGCTCGAGGTCCAACATGTCCGACGGGTAGCCGGTCTGCTCCGACACGATCGCCAGCACCTTTGCGGTGATCGCGTCACTCGCTGGCGCTGACACTGGCACTGGCACTGGCGCTGGCACTGGCGGTTGCACAGACGCCCGCGCCAAATCCGGCCGGCGATCGCGCACGAACTGAATCACGTGCTCCAGTGTCGGGAACTCGCGAAGCTCGAGATTGTCGTCTCGTGGGATGTCGTACGCATCCCGAACCGCAGCAAACGTCTCCGCCTGCTTCACCGTATCGATCCCGAGGTCCGCCTCGAGATCGAGCTCGAGGTCCAACATGTCCGACGGGTACCCGGTCTGCTCAGAGACGATCGCCAACACCTTGTCGGTGATCGGGTCACTCGCTGGCGCTGACACTGACACTGACGCTGGCGCTGGCACTGACACTGGCGCTGACACTGACACTGACACTGGCACTGGCACTGACACTGGCACCGCGATCGCCGGCCCCTGGTCCTTGACCCGCAAGGTCCGATCGACGACCTCGAGCTTCGGGGACGGGTAGCCGGTCGCTTGCGCGACCCAACGATCGAACGTCGCCTGATCCTCGATTCGGGTGGTGTACCCAAGTTCGCGTGGCGCCGGACGACGCCCGTCAGGGCTGGGCACCCAGCGGACCAGAGACAGGCTGATCTGGGACCCGAAGCCGGCGCCGAGACGAAGCGCGTATTGAACCGGGTAGCTACCGCCCCTCGAAAGGTTCAGCGAACCCAGCTCCGGATCGACCTCCTTGAAGTTGGCAACTGGTGGAACCAACCCCGTCTCGAGCATCTTCACCGCAGTCGCGTCTTCCACGCCGGCTCCCATCGCGTGACCGGTCATCCCCTTCGTGTTCGCGATCACGACGCTGTCCGCGTTCGCGCCGAATACGCTGCGAAGCGCGCTGATCTCGGCCTGCGCGCTGCCGCCCCGCGCGGGCGTATACGTCTCGTGAGAGACGAAGACCGTCTGGGGCGCGATCTCGGCCCGGTCGATGCCGTGTCGGGCTTCGCACTCGGCGATCAGCTTCTCCATCAGGCCCTGGATGTGGTCGATGTTGAGGCGGGTACCGTGATACGCACTGTTGGCGGTGACCGTGCCGAGCACCTCAACGATAGGCCTGAGCCCTCGTTCGCGCGCCGCTTCCGCGGTCTCGACCACCATCCCGGACGCGCCCATCCCGAGGATCAGGCCGTGACGGCGCCGGTCGAATGGAAGCGCGGCCTCTTCGAGCACTTCGTCGGTGGCCGCTGCGCCGCTTGCGAGAAAGCCCGCGCCCACCCACTCCATGAGGTTATCGCTGGTGACGTTGTCGGCGGTTACGATGACGACGCGCCGGCAGCGCCCGCGTGCGATCCAGTCCTCGGCAAGCGCCACCGCTTGGGTCCCACTGGCACACGCGGAGTTGATCTGAGTATTCGGTCCGCGGGCGCCGATGTACTCGGCGAGCTGAGAGTGTCCCATCGATAGGGCTTTGAAGAGGAATCTGCGATCGAACCTATACGGCTCGCGCTCGAGCTCGCTCCGGAGCTCCTCGATTCGGCGGTCGAGCTCGGGCGCAATCGGGTTGCCGCCGCCGTTGGTCGCCACCCGCTCGCGCAAGCCTCGTAATTCTTCCAAGAGCTTCTCCTTCGTATCGCTCTCGAAGTAGCGCCGGACCTCGCCGACGAACATGTCGGATCCGGGGAAGGCCGAGCCGAAGATGACGCCGGTCTCATCCTGCATCTCCTCTGGCAGCCCCCAGCGGTCGGGAATCTTCGTTCCCTTGGTTGTGGTCTTGTAGTGCATCACCAGCGGGATGCCGGCGTCGCGCAAAGCTTCGACGCCCGCAGCGATCGCCATCCGAGTGGTCGAGTCCATCGCCGCGGCGCGCTCCTCGGGAATGCCGAAGTCGCTGGACAGTCCGACATCGCCGCCGCGCCCTGCAAGCTTGATCACCTCAGACGGCGAGTCGATTGTCTCGAACCGCGGCCCGCCCTTTTCCGACTTGACGAGGCGCGTGATTTTCTTGTCCGCGATCGCCCTGCGCAACCCAACGGGAATCACATCGATGAAGGTCTTGCCGTGCAGCATTCGGTCGACGTTGTCATCGGCGAAGATCTTGTCGGCGCCCGGCAGACCGATGGTTGCCCCGGTCACCACCACGGGTTCCCCGTGATCGACTGGGTCCGGGCCGCGATAGATCGCCATGCCCTGGTCGAGAAAATCAGCGAACAAACGGCCGAGCTGAACGTATCGGTCACCGCCCGCGGGAGGCGAGCCAGAGCGGTGGGCCCCGCGCGCTGCCGTAACAGCCGTATCAGGCGGCGCGGTGCGAACCTGAGCAACCGCTCGCGGTGGCGCCACATCGCTATCCACCTCCGGGATTCTCCGCTCACTCTTTGGGGCGCCGTGTCCCGTCGCATAGAGACCGGTCAACGCCGCGTTGAAGGACGGGAGGTCCCCGACCTTTGGATGATTGGTGAACAACGACAGCATATCCGGCCTGCCGCCAAGCACATCGTCCGCGAAGCGGGCCAAGGCCGACTTCGGACCCACTTCGACAAACACCCGCACGCCTGCGTCGTACAAGGTCTCGAGCCCCTTCACGAACTGCACGGGAGACGAGATTTGCTGTCCGAGGATGTCGATCATCTCTGCGGCTACGTTCGGACCCATTGGGTAGAAGTCGCCGCTGATGTTCGCAATGACGGGGATCTTCGGAGATTCGATACCGAGGCGCGCGAGCTCTTTCTTCAGCGGCTCGCTGGCGGGTGCTACGACATCCGTGTGGAACGCGTGGCTCACCGGAATTGGAATCGCCTGATGACCGGCTTTGGTGATCGCCTCCACTGCAGCGGTCACACCCGGGGTCGACCCACCAATAACCGACTGAGCAAAGCTGTTGATGTTCGCAATGACGACGTGGCCCCCGATCGAGTCCACGATCTTCTGCACCTCGTCGATCGGCGCCAAGACCGCGGCCATCAAGCCGTTGTCGTCGACCGACACCTTGGTCATCTCGCGACCGCGCGCGCTCACCGCCTCGAGCGCTTCGCGGAACCCAAGCGCCCCACAAGCGACCAAAGCGCCGTACTCGCCGAGGCTGTGCCCCATCACCATGTCGGGCGTCACGCCGTAGGCGGCGAGCAAACGTGTGAGCGCGAGGTCGGCGGCCAGCACCGCTGGCTGCGTGATCGCCGTCTGCCGAAGGGCATCGTCGGCCTCGGCTATTGCAGCTTCGTCGGTTGGATCGACGAAGATGATCTCGCTGAGTGGCTTGCCGAGGAGCGGCTTCATCACCTCGTCGGCCTCACGGAAGGTGTCGGCGACGATGGACTCCACCTCGCGAAGCTCCTGCAGCATGTTGACGTATTGCGAGCCCTGGCCCGTATACAGGAATGCCGTTGGTGGCGCCGATCCGGTTCGGTAGAAGATGCCCTGAGGGCGAAGCGCCTTCCACATCGCGGCGTTGTCCGCGCGAAGCCCCTTGGCGGCGCTCGTCGCTTTCTTTGTCAGCTCGGCGGCGTCCGCGAAGTCGATCGCGACGCGTTCGCTCGCGTTCAGGTCCGAAGCGGCTGGCGGTTGGCGATCGGGTGCACGCCCGGCCTTCGCATCCTCGAGAATCGCGTCCAGCTTGACGGCGAGCTCGGCTTTCGAACCGGCGCCGAGGACCAACGAGCCGCGCAACGGTGCCTTGTCGGCCATCCCAACGCTGCCGGATACCGAGGAGGACACGGAGCCCGAAGGCACCGACGCCGCCGAACGGCCCTTCCGTTGAAGCCGTCCCGGCACGTGCTCCTCCAGCACCGCATGAAAATTCGTGCCCCCGAAGCCGAACGCGCTGACGCCCACCCGCCGAACCTCCTTGAAGTCGTCCCAGGGCTTGAGCTCGGTGTTCACGTAGAACGGGATTTCACCAAACCCTATCTTGGGATTGGGCGTCTTGAGACCGATGCTCGGGGGCAACTGCTTGTGGTGCAGCGCAAGGGTGGCCTTCAGCAGGCCGGCCGCTCCCGCGGCTCCCTTGAGGTGTCCGATGTTCGACTTCACCGATCCGATCGGGATGCTCGAGGGTGCCAAGCCGGCGTCGGCGAACGCGTCGACCATGCTTTGTACCTCGACCACGTCGCCGACCCGCGTCGAAGTGCCATGGCCTTCGATCAGGCTGACCGTCGCGAGATCCTCGCCGGCATGCGCCCACGCGCGCTCGATGGCGAATTTCTGCCCGATCGGGTTGGGCGCGGTGATCCCCTTACCCTTTCCATCGCTCGACCCGCCGATGCCACGGATCACGGCATAGATCTTGTCGCCGGCTTCTTCGGCGTCCTCGAGGCGCTTGAGCAGAAAGACCGCCGCGCCTTCACCCATCACGAAGCCGTCAGCACCCTCATCGTAGGGCCGGGTCCCGGTCGCCGACAGCGCGCCAATCTTGCAGAACTTCGTGTAGCTCGGCGCACTCATGTTGCTGTCGATGCCGCCCGTCAGCACCGCGTCGTAGTCACCCTCCTCGAGTCCCGAGATCGCTGCGCTGAACGCAGCCATCGCCGACGCACAAGCCGCGTCCGCCGTGAAGTTGGGACCGTGGAAGTTGAAGACAGCGGCCACGCGGCCGGCGATGATGTTCGCTAGCTCGCCGGGCATCGTGTCTTCGCTGATGTTCGGAAAGTGCTCCCGGACCCGCTCCATGGTCTCATCGACGATGGCGGTCTTGACGTCCTCGGGAAGCGCCTGGAAGCTCGGAGCTCCATCCAGCTCCCGCGTGAACTCGGGGAAAAAAATGCGAAGCGCGGTCTTGTAGTGCTGATCGCCGGCCATCGCGTTGCCGAGGATCACGGCCGTCCGGTCGCCGTCGAGCGGCCGCTCGGGATACCCGTAGTCTAAGAGCGCCTCGCGCGCGGACATGATCGACCACTTCTGCGTGCGATCCATCGCTTCAGCGACCTTCGGCGGAATCGGGAGCTTCCACTTGAGTGGCTCCCAATTGAACTCCCGGACCCAACCGCCGATCTTCGAATAGGTCTTGTCAGGGGCCTTGGGGTCCGGGTCATAGTAGAGTGCCGGATCCCATCGATCGACGGGCGTCTCGCTAATGCTGTAGCGGCCGGTCGCGATGTTTTCCCAGAACACTTTTGCATTTGGCGCGTCGGGCAGCACGGCGCCCACGCCGACGACTGCTATCGCTCGATGTACTTTGTCTCGCATTGTGCGGGCTCCCCCATTGTTCAGGTGCGCTCGTAGAGCGCGTCTCCCACTTGGTTCATGTCCTCGATCAATCCCGCTTGAGCGGCATACACATCCGACAGTCGCGCACTCGTTTCGAGCGATTGAACATCTGCGTCGCCGGCGCTTTCCGCACCGATAACCCAACGCATACCATCGATCGCCACTCGTTGAGCGGCCTCACGGGCGAAGACCCGAGCCATCGCGGCGATTCCCGCCGCATCGAATCGCTTTGGTGTCTTCGGGTTGAGTTCATTGATTTCGGAGCGCACCGCCCGTCGCGCGAAAGCGGCTGCGCCCTCTACGTACGAGGCGAGCTCGCCAATGCGGAACAACACATGCTGGTTGCGCGTGAGCCGCTTGGCGCGGGCCCGCTCCATGACCTCCGCGAGCGCATGTGCAGCCAACGCCGCAGTGTCCGCGCCCACCTTCGGGTGCTCGCTGTGCACGCCTTCGAGCCGCCGCCCGAGGTCGTGATAGTGCTGCCCGCGGGTCTTGAGGTGATGCTGCCATCGATCACGCCCGATCGTCATCTCCATGATCTCGGAGGTGCCCTCGTAGATCGTCGTGATCCGAACGTCGCGCTTGATCTTCTCGACCATATACTCCTTCGTGTATCCGTAGCCGCCGTGGCCTTGAATCGCGGCGTCCGCCGCAGCGTTGCCCGCCTCGCTAGCCAGATACTTGGCGATGGCACCCTCGGTGTTGAGCAGGTCGTCGCCGCCCTTGTCGATGGCTTCGGCCGTTTGCTCGATGTAGGCACGGGCCGCCTCTAGACGCACCGCATGAGGCACGATCAGCTTGTGCGTGTAGCCCTGTTTCTCCGATAGGGGCGCGCCACCCTGAATCCGCTCGGTCGAGTACTGGATCGCCCGGTCGAGCGCCGCCCAACCCGCCCCCAAACCAAAGGCGGCCACCATCAGCCGCGTGAATCCGAACACGAGCTGAGCCTGTCTTAGACCCTGCCCTTCCTCCAGCCCGACCAGGCGGTCGGCATCGACGTAGACGTTCTCGAGAACGAGCGCAGTCGTGTTGCTCAGGCGGATACCGTGCTTGTCCTCTGGCTTGCCCGACGAAAAGCCTTCGGCGCCACGCTCGACCACGAACCACGTGGGCCCGCCGGGCGCCTTGGCAAGCACAGTGTAGACATCAGCGTGACCGCCATTGGAGATCCATTGTTTGTTTCCGGTGATCTCGTAACCGACGACTTCCCCGTTCTTTTCTACGGGTACCGCGACCGTTTTGAGCGCCGCGAGGTCACTGCCTGCGGCAGGCTCGGTCGCTCCGTAGGCCATCAAAAGGCCCTCCTCGGCAATGCGGCTCAACCAGTGTTCTCTCTGTTCGGGGGTGCCGCCGAACACGATGGGATCACTGCCGAGAAAGGTGGCCAGCACGCCGGTCGCCAGGCCCACGTCGATGCGGGCCATTGCCTCGCACACACGATAGACGTCGAACGCCCCGCCGCCCATACCACCAAATTCTTCTGGGATGAATACCAGCTGTACTCCAAGCTCCTCGCTGCCGATCGCGCGGACGAGCTCCTCGGGGAAAATGTCTTTCTCATCGAGCTCGAGAAGCTTCTCGTCGGAGAGATTTGCCCTGGAGAAATCCTCGAGCGAATCGAGAACCAAGCGGAGGGATTCCGCATCGAGGGTGCTGGTGTGGGTCATGGGATCGACTCCCGTTCTTCGTCGCCGCAGATCTTGCGCCGCGAATGGTTCGCCGCGCTCGAGCATGCCGCGGTTAAGCAGCTTCTGTGCCACCGCGACAATTCTGTGCGCCGTGTTGAGATCTCTCGTCCTCGCGTAGAATACCGCAGCGCATCAGGGAGGCTGAGGCGGACCCGCCGGCGCAAAGAATGCGTCTGCGGCCTCGAGGAGGAAAAATCTGCACGTTTTGTGCGGTGCGTCATGACGGTGCCCGGGTCGCGCTCACGCACGCATTCCCTGTAGCTGACTCAGCGTCTCGAGGTCATCGACGATTCCTCGAAGGTTCTCAGCAAACGCCTTTCGTCTTTGGTGCACGTCGCGGCCCGTACCCGAGAGCAGACCCCTGTGATCGGCAAGCTTGAGCGCATTGCGGAAGAGCTCGAGAGTCACCGACTCGGGGCTGTGGAGCTTTCCTTGGAGGACTTGCTGCTGGCCAAAACCGAGGCAGCGCTCGAGAAGCAGCTCTTGGTCGACCTCCCGGTCGTGCTGCCAGCGGACGAGCTGGTCTGCGACCACGCGATAGGAGTCGAAAAACGCTCGCAGAATGAGATGCGCGAGGTGTGGCCGCGAACGCTCGAACCAAAGCTCGAGTTGCTCGCTGGTCACGACTGGCTCGCGAACCTGGCGCCCTGCCCAGTCGGGGTCGATCAGCGCCACCTCGGCCCGTAGCTCGTCGTTGAACTCGAGCCGCGACGCGAAGAAGAACTCGAACTTCAGAAGCTGCCGTAGGCTCATTGCGTTATTCCAGATCGCCTCGCGAAGATCACCCACGCAATGCTCGCGCGCCATGAACACCGCCAGCTCGGCGATCGCACGGTTGACGAGGAGATGGATGAGGGTGTTGCGATAGAAAGCCGCTACTAGATGCTGCTCCGGCGCGATGTGCCAGACGGTCTGATCGCCGCCGGTGAAGCGGCTCAGCACACCCGAATCGGTCAGCTGGTCGAGCGTGCCACGGACCCATCCCGCATCCTCGAGGTGCGCTCCCAGAGTGGTCGGGGTCGTTGGGTGATCCCGGAGATAGCCGAGGATCGGTGCCATCGCCTCGAGTGTTTCATCGAGTGTGAGCGCGCGCTCGGCGCCCAAGAGCGCAAAGGCCACGATCGCCGTCGGTATGGCGGGCGTCACGCGGTTGATCCGGTGGCACACCTCGAGCGCAAACCGTTCGACAACCTGCCCCTTGGCGCGCGGATCCTCCTCGATCTGTCGGAGGCGTGCCCTCATCTCAACCGGCTCCCCAAAATCGATGCGAACCGTGCTCATGCGTCCCGGCTGTGTCCTGGCGAATCGGAGCAGCCAGCCGATGCCCTCGGGCTTCTTGCTTCCACCACGCGCCTCCGCGGTCATCGCAGCCACCTCGGCGAGCTGCTCGTACACGACCGACACGGGGACCACCATCGCGTCCGGGCCCTCGCTCTCGCGCACCGCGTCGACCACATACCGCAGCGCGCCGTAGCGCGGCGGACGGAGCTTCCCGGTACGGCTGCGACCACCCTCGATCGACCAGCTCAAGTTCTGACCCGATTCGACGAGGTATCCGAGATAGGAGCGGAGGGCGAAACGGTAGACGGGATTGTCCTGTGTGCCGCGGCGGATGTAAAGGACCCCCGCCCGACGCAGAATCGGCCCAATCGGCCAGAAGTCGAGGTTGTCGCCGCCGAGCACATAGGCCGGGGAGATCCCGATCTCTTGAGCGACCTGCTCCAAGTAGAACATGTCGAGATAGGAACGGTGTGACGGCAGCCAAATGATCGCGTGCTCCTTGTCGAGCTCCCGCAAACGGATCAGGGCCTCACGGTCGACGTCGATCCGGTAGCGGCGCGAAAGCACCGCACCGAGGCCTCGATAGGCAGCGGTCGCCGCCGCATCGTGTCGGGCGATCATCTCGCCAAACGCCCGCGCCGCGAGCTGTTCGATCTTCTCCGGAGATTTCTGAAGCTTCTCGCTGAGCTTTGCTAACCCGTCTCGAAAGTGCGCGCTTTTCGAGATCTCTTGAACGATGGAGTCCATGGCTAACTTCCCTCCGGTGCATCATCGAGGATCTGGATGTATCGGTTGCGGATGTTGCGGATCTCGTCGTCGAGCGTGTCGAGCGTCCAGCGGGACGTATCGATCGGTGGGAGGACGACGGCCTCGATCATGGCGGGGCGTACCACCAGGGCTCCCTTTGGCAGAGCATCGAGGACGTTGCGAAAGACAACGGGAACGATCGGCACGCCAGCCTGCATCGCCAGTCGGAAGGCGCCTTTCTTGAAGGGGCCGGGAACAACGGTCGTCGACCGGGTGCCTTCGGGCGCGATGATCAACGAACGGCCATGGCGAAGGGCTTCCACCGCGGGTCCGAGAGCTCCGATCGCCTTGGCGGTGTTCGATCGATCGACGAACACGACACCGGCGGCGCGGAAGAGAGGACCAAAGATCGGGTTGTGCCGAAGCTCCTGCTTGGCAATCCCGGTGAAATCCCGGCGGAGAAGCTTGAGCATCAACACGAGCTCGAGCCCGCTTTGATGATTGAAGATGAATACCGCCGGACGATCCGACCACAGATGTTCTTGACCTTCTACCCGCAGGTCGATCCCGGCGGCCGACGCCGCGAGATCACCCCAGACCGACCCCATGACGTTGAATGCTTCGCGCTTCGACCGGTTGAGGAGCCCTGCCGCCACGCCGAATGCCACCGAGGGTGCGAGACTGCCATAGATCAGGCTGGTGCGAACGACATCGCCAAACGTCGGCGTTCCACGACTGGTGAATCGACGAATCGGCCACTGCCTCTCTTTGGAGACCTGGGCAAGCTTCCGGTTGGGATTCAGAGGACGGGGACGACCCACGATCTCGAACAGGGGAAGGTCTTCGTGGCTATCGGAATAGAAATAGGTCTGCTCGAGATCCAAGCCGTGTTCGGAGGCGAGGCTCCGCCCGGCCGCGGCCTTCCCTTCTCCGTAGCAAGTCGGCCGCACGATCTCGCCGGTGAGGATTCCGTCCTCGACACCGAGCTGCGTGTAGAGAAGATGCTCGATGCCCAGCTCTCGGGCCACGGGCTCGGCCTGGTAGCGGGTCGCCGAGGTGATGATCGCTACGGTGTGTCCCATCTCTTGATGCGCCTTCACCAAGGCGCGCGACTCTGGGTAGATCTCGGTGGCCAAGTGCCTCTCGAACGTCAGCTGCCCTGCTTCCTCGAGGACGCTTTCCGCCATGCCGCGGTACACCGCCGACGTAGCCGAAACGAAAGTCGAGAACCCGGTGCGCCCGAGCGCAAAGGAAAGCGTCGCGCGGACCGAGTCGCGAAGGTCCCTTGGCGACAGTCGGCCCGAGGCAAATTGGTCACGCGTGAACGCGGTCGCCGAGAAGCCCGCAAAGAGGGTCTGATCCAGATCGAAAAAGGCCCCCACGCTCGGACCCGAGGGCCCGGTTCGAATCTCTTGAGTGAGCTGCTCGTGAAGGGTCATCCGGACCGACGAGCATACAGCAACTTGGTTCCCGTGGGGCGCATACTAGTCATCTCGGCGAACCGGTGCGCGCCTGCTTTTCTTCTCACTCTGATGGAGCTTATCTTGGAGCCGGCGGCGCTTTTGGGCCCTAGTTGGCTTCGTCGCGATGCGCCGTTTGGGCGCAACCAGCGACTTGAGGATCAACCGACGCAGGGTTGCGCGCGCCCGCTCGAGGTTCTGACTCTGAGAACGCTCGGCCTGAGCGGTGACGAGCAGACCGCCCTCGGCGTCGAGGCGGCGTCCGGCAAGTTTGCGCAAACGGCTCTTCTGGGCCTGGGTCAACGCGTCGGTCCCGGGCAAGTCGAAGCGAAGCACTACCTTCGTCGCCACTTTGTTCACGTTCTGGCCGCCGGGGCCGGATGAGCGAGCAGCGCTCCAGGACAGATCTCGGGCGGGAATCGTCAGTCGATCGTTGATTGGCAGCGCTTTCATGGATATCCGCGCCGTGTTTTCGCGGTGTGGGTCACAAGTGCTTGATATCATGCAACTCGCGAGGGTGCAGCGTGTCCCCCTTCGTGGTAACAGCATGGATCCGACGCACCCACAACCGAGAGAAACCGGCAATGAAACACGACGCACCCAAGCTCGATAGTCGCTACCAGAATTTCATTGGTGGCGAATGGACGGAGCCTCGCAAAGGCAACTACTTCGAGAACCCGAGTCCGGTGAACGGGCAAACGTTTTGCGAAGTGCCTCGCTCGACGGCGGAAGACATCGAGCTCGCGCTCGACGCTGCGCACAAAGCCGCACCAGACTGGGGGCGCACGGCCCCCGCCGAGAGGGCGAACATCCTCAACAAGATCGCGGACCGCATGGAGGAAAATCTCGAGAAGCTGGCGGTCATCGAGACCTGGGACAACGGAAAGCCGGTGCGCGAGACACTGGCCGCGGATCTACCGCTGGCGGTCGACCACTTCCGTTACTTCGCGGGCTGCATCCGCGCGCAGGAAGGTTCGGTCGCAGAGCTGGATCACGATACGGTGGCGTATCACTTCCCGGAGCCACTTGGCGTCGTCGGTCAAATCATTCCTTGGAACTTCCCGATCTTGATGGCCGCATGGAAAGTTGCGCCCGCGCTTGCTGCGGGCAACGCAGTCGTCCTCAAGCCGGCGGAGCAGACGCCGGTCGGGATCCTCGAGCTGATGAAGCTCGTCGGGGATTTGCTTCCGGCGGGTGCCCTCAACGTCGTCAACGGGTTCGGGGTCGAGGCCGGCAAACCCCTCGCGTCCAACCCACGTGTTGCAAAGGTCGCCTTCACCGGCGAAACCACGACCGGGCGCCTGATCATGCAATACGCGTCCGAGAATCTCGTGCCGGTAAGCCTCGAGCTAGGCGGCAAGTCTCCGAACGTCTTCTTCAAGGACGTCCTCGACAAGGACGACGAGTTCCGCCAGAAGGTGCTCGAAGGTTTCGCGATGTTTGCCCTCAATCAGGGCGAAGTCTGCACTTGCCCGTCACGCGCGCTCGTGGCGAAGGAGATCTACGGAACGTTCCTGGAGCAGGCCGTCGATCGAGTAGCCCAGATCAAGTTGGGCAACCCGCTCGACACCGAGACGATGATTGGGGCCCAGGCTTCCACAGACCAGCTCGAGAAGATCATGGCCTACATCGACATCGGCAAACAGGAGGGCGCCGAGGTTCTCATCGGCGGTCAGCGCGCAGAGATCGGCGGCGAGGCCGAGGGTGGGTACTACGTCGAGCCCACCATCCTCGCTGGCCACAACAAGATGCGCGTGTTCCAAGAGGAGATCTTCGGGCCCGTGGTATCGGTCACCTCGTTCGAGGGCTTCGATGAGGCGATGGAAATCGCGAACGACACCCTGTACGGGCTCGGAGCCGGCGTCTGGTCACGCGACACCAACACCGCCTACCGCGCCGGGCGCGCGATCCAAGCCGGACGCGTTTGGACCAATTGCTATCACCTGTACCCGGCACACGCGGCGTTCGGTGGTTACAAGCAATCGGGCATCGGGCGTGAGACGCACAAGATGATGCTCTCGCAGTACCAGCAGACCAAGAACCTGCTGGTGAGCTACGACCCGAATCCGATGGGATTCTTCTAGGGACGTCGCGTGACCGTTGAGCGGGTCAAAGTCACCGAAGCCGCCGTGGAGCTCATCCGAAAGCTCCGCGCGGCCCACGGCCCCCTCCTCTTTCATCAGTCAGGCGGGTGCTGCGATGGAAGCTCTCCGATGTGCTACCCCGCCGGCGAGTTCCGGATCGGCCAAAACGACATCCGCCTTGGTGAAATCGAGGGCAGCCCCGTCTACATCGGGGGGAGACAGTTCGAGCTCTGGAAACACACAGAGCTCACGATCGACGCGGTTCCGGGACGCGGGGCAGGTTTTTCGCTCGAAGCACCCGAGGGCTACCGGTTCCTCACGCGCTCGCGGGTGTTTACCGAGGAAGAGGCGGCGGAGCTCGCCGTCGCAGACCCAGCGACTCGCGGACCGTAAGTTAGTCGAAGTTGAACACGATCGGTCACCGAGACAGCGGCGGTGGCGTTGGAGCCGAGGGCCTTGAGGTCGAGACGGATTCGACCCGTTGCGGTCAGGCGAGCCGACTCGGTCGTTCATAAAATCCCTGCCACTTTGTCCGGATTCCACACAATCGTGAAGCTTGCTCCCACGGTTCTGGCGCGCCTTAGACCCCTCTTTCCTCGGCAGCTCCCAAGCTTGTCAAGGCAACCGCATGTCAGTACGCTGGGCCCTCAGCAGGGAGGACGTGTTTGATGATCGCGAGCGCCACGTGCATCCACTGTGGTAGCCTCCGTCGCATGCATGAATCCTCCCCGGTCCGCCCAACGGCGAGGCTCTAAACGATGGCGCGCTTCCTGCCGGCTCGTCTGAACCCGCGGCGCTGCTCAACTATGGTGGGGGAATCGCGCTAGTGATCGTGGCGCTGGCTTTCTTCATGCGTCAGAACGGCAAAGGAGCCGAGCCGCGCGACGAGGAGTGAGTGGATGAAAAAGCCGGTCAAGTTCACCCTGATCGGGATCGCGGCGTTGGTCGGCGTCATCGTCGTCGCCCTCGCGCTCGTGCCGATTCTTTTCAAGGGCCGCATCGTCGAGCGTCTGCGCACCGAGCTGAACGACCAGCTCAACGCCACCGTCACCTTCTCGGACGTAGATGTGTCACTGCTCTCGACTTTTCCGACCCTCACCGCGGAAGTCAGCGCGCTGAAGATCACCGGGGAAGGTGACTTCGAAGGGGTCACGCTCGTCTCGGCAGAGTCGATTGCGGCAGGTGTGGACTTGCTTGCTTTCGTCGTGCAGGACGTGATTCAGATCGAGTCGATCGGGATCGACCACCCCGAAGCCCATTTGATCGTCACCGAAGACGGCAAGGCCAACTACGACATCATCGCGGAGCAATCTGAGGAGCCAGCGGAGACAGCTGGGGAATCGGAGGACGTTGCCTTCGAGGTCGAACGCTATTGGATCAGCGATGGAGTCGTCACCTACGACGAGCCTGGGATCAGCGTGGCGGCAATGGGGCTCGATCATGAAGGGGGCGCAAAGATCTCCGGATCGACCCAGGAGCTCGCGTCGGAGACCACCATCGATGCATTGACGGTCAATCTCGGCCGGATCACCTATCTAAAGGAGGCGAAGGCGCGCGTCGACGTGGACGCCACAATCGAAACCGAACAGGAGCACCTCCAGGTCGACGAGATCCAGCTCGCGGTCAATCAGCTCGCAGTAGCTGGATCGGGTGGTGTTGGATGGTCGGGCGAGGGTCTTGATTTGGACCTGAAGCTCGCTTCCGAGAAGGGCCTGCCGATCAAGGCGCTGATCTCCGCCGTTCCAAACGCGTACGCAGCGGACTTCAGTGGATTGAAGGCAAGCGGTGCGTTTTCGCTAGCGGCTGCGATCGAGGGCCAGCTCGGCCCAGATGAGGGCGACATCCCGTCGTTTTCTGTGACCGCGAACGTGCGAAACGGGGCGCTCAAGTACCCCGACCTGCCCCTCGGCATTACCGATTTGAACCTCGACGCGAAGATCGATCATCCCGGCGGCCATCTCGACAAGATGAAGATCACCGTGCCGAAGTACGGGATCGCCGCAGGGAAGAGCCACGCTGAGGGGAGCCTCGGCATCACCAATCCACTGTCGCAGCCCAATGTCGACCTCGTGCTCAACGGCCGCTTCGATCTGGCCGAGGTCGCCAGCGCGTACCCGATCCCGGACGTCGAGACGCTTGCCGGGCTCATCGAAGCAAACATCGACCTCAGCACGAAGGGCGAGAGGATCGCGAAGCTAACCGGCAACATCAGAGCTACCGATGTGCTCTACCGCCCGGCCGGAGCTCCTGCCATTCACATCGGTACTGCCGGCGTCGCCCTCTCACCCGAGAACACCAAGATTCAGGAGTTGCGTGCCAGGATCGGAGAAAGCGACGTAGCGATCAGCGGGCTCGCCTCGCCACTCACCACCTTCCTCATGGATGAGCAGAAGATCACTGCGAGCGTATGGCTGAAGTCGAACAACCTGCGCGTCGAGGATTTCCTACCGGGCGGCGAGCCGGCCGCCGGGGGAGCGAGCGCGGAACAACCGACCGCGTTCGTGCTTCCCGAGAATGTCGATGCGAAACTTCAGTTCGATGTTGGCAAGCTGAGCTACGGCGATCTCGTGCTCCGTGACTTCGAGGGAACCGGGCGAATTCGCAATCGCAAGCTCATCCTGCAGGGCGTTCGCGCCAAGGCGCTTGGCGGGACGATGAAGCTCGATGGCACGGTAGAGACTCCTTCTACCGGCCCCCCGACGTACGACATGGATTACGTCGCCGAGAAGGTGAGTTTCGCGGAGGCTTTTCGAGCCTTGCCCTCGATGCGGGCGTATGCACCGATCGCGCGCTTCCTCGACGGACGTTTCTCGACAGATCTCAAAGCGAGCGGAACGCTCGGCGACGACTTGTCGCCTAAGCTCGATTCGGTCGATGCCGGGGGACTGGTTGCGGCGCTTCAAAGCAAGCTCAGCAGCGACTTCAAGCCACTGGGCGCGCTCAACGGCGCCATTCCCGCAATCCCCACGCCCCTCGCCGTCCAGAATTTCAAGACACGCTTCAAGATCGAAGACGGCGCGGTCAAAGTGAAAACGTTTCCGGTCCAGGCGCGCGGAATCGCGATGCAAGTGGGCGGAACCCACGGGCTGGACCAAGCGATGAGATACCACGTGACCAGCGACGTCCCCTTGGACGGACTCTCGTCGAAGCTAGCGAAAGAAGTGAAGGCCCTCGGCCTAGACTTGTCCAAGGCCAAGACGGTTGGCGTGCGAGCGAACCTCACCGGCTCGATCGACTCGCCCCGCGTCTCGGTAGATCTCGACGCGAATGCGCTTCGTGGTGTGGTAGCGGACGCAATATCCGCGGAGCTTGCCGAACAGAAGGCGCGTGCACTGAAGGAAGTCGCGGAACAGACGAAGAAGCTCATCGCCGAAGCGCAAAAACGCGCTGCGCAGGTCCGAAAGGAAGCAAGAAGGGCTGCGGAAACCGTGCGGAAAGAGGGCTACGCGCGGGCTGCGCAGGTCGAGAAAGAGGGAGAGGTCAACCCGTTGGCGAAGATCGCAGCCCGAGAAGGGGCGAAGAAGATCCGTCAGGAGACCGACAAGCGAGCCGACCAGATGATCGCGGAAGCCGACAAGCGCGCGAATCAAATGGTGGCGGAGGCCCAAAAGCGTGCGCTGGAGATGCTCACGGAAGCCACCAAACGAAGCGACCAAGGGACTGAGGCCGCAGAGCAACAAACCGACCGATTGCGTTGAAGCGTTCTAAGCCGCTTCTTCATCGAGCAACTTGTTCAACGCCGCTACGAAAACCTCCGGGTCTTGAGCGCCGGGAATCAGATATCGTTGGTTGAGGATGAATGATGGGACCGCGTGAATCCCCTTGCTCAACCAGAACCGCTGCTGCTCGCGCACGGTGTCCACGTAACGCCCGTCGTTCAAAACGGCTTCGGCTTCCTTCTCGTCCAGGCCTGCGCGTTCTGCCGCTGCAAGTAGAACTTCCTCGTCGTCAACGTTCTCTTGGCGTGTGAAGTAGCTCTCGAACAGCGCCAGCTCGAGCTCGGTTTGCTTTCCTTGCTCGCCGGCCCAGTGAAGCAACTGATGCGCCCTGAATGTGTTGTGGATCCGCATCCCTTCATAGAACCGAAACTCGACGCCAAGCGATTCGGCGACCTCGGTGAGGCGCATACGAGCCGCGTCGCTTTGCCCGGGGGTGGTGCCGTATTTCTGACCGATATGCTCGCGTAGATCTTGCCCCGCAGGTGGCATCTGCGGATTGAGCTCAAACGGATGCCAATGAAGCTCGACATCGACTTCCTTAGCCAACTGCTCGAGGGCCCGCTGCAACTGCTTGAAGCCAATGACGCACCAAGGACAAACCACGTCTGAGACGATGTCGATACGCAGAGTCGTGGATAACGTCGTCATCACCGGTCCCCCCAGCGTACGCTACAGAACCACCAGAGTTTCAACGATTAAAAAGGGTCTGACCCCTTTTCTCTGCGGGCTTGTTCGACTTCGGGGGTTTCGGCGAGGGCGGGGTGGGCGAGCCACGCTGTGGGCACTTGGACGGGCATGTCGAGTAGCTGCTGGGCGTAGGCTTTGCCCTGTGGGTCGAAGCGGAGCGATGCGATGCCGCCTCCGCCTAGCGCGTCGTGAAGGACGAAGTTGAGGGAGTGGATGCCTGGCACGTCGTATCGCTCGACAGGACCGTCTATTCGATGGGCGAACCAATCGGCCACGGCCTTAGCCGAGAGTTGGTCCCGGAGGAGAGGAAGGAAATCCCGGTGGCGCGCGCGGACCCCGATGTTTGCGTCGGCCCCTTTGTCGCCACTGCGTGCATGGGCAATGGCGATGAGCGGAAGCTCGACCGGGTCGCTGACACGAAACGGCTCGACAGGCGGTTCCGGCTCAGGCGACAGCTCGACGCTCGGCGGCAAGGCCGGCTCCTCGAATGGCACCTCGGCTCCATCCAGATCGATCTCCGGATGAAACCGATCTCGCGGCACGAGGTAGCTCCGAAGGCGAACGACTGGCGTTGGTTTGGGAAGACCGGTGCCGCCACCGCTCAGACCGGGCACAACTAATCCAAACGACGCGGTCTCACGAACGACCGCCGCAATCGCGTCGCGGGAATCGTGATGTAACGTGATCTTCACCACGACCTCACGCGTATCTCGACTTCGCGCATGCGGCCCGTAGGTGCTCTCGGCGCCGAGGATCTCGATATCCACATCGCGGAGTGACCCTAAGCCCTCGCGATCGAGCAGACGCTCCGCGCGGCGAACGAAATCACTACCGAGCCGCTTGGCCTTTTTCTCGGCGCTGCGCCCACCGATGAAAAGCATTGCGGTGCTCTTGTAGCCGTCGATGACCTGCGCACAGGCTTTGAGCGTCGATGGTGGAGGCCCGCCCCTGGCTCCCTTCACTTCGACGCGATCGATCCCGACTTCCGTGAGCTCGACGTGTCTCCAATCGCAGGTGACATCGGGCAGCAGATAGGTAGCGGGATCACCGATCTCGTAAAGCAACTGCTCGGAAGCAGTGCGCAGATCGACCAAGCCGCCGGTGCCCTCTGGCTTCGTGAGCACGAAGGAGCCGTCCGCGCGACACTCTGCGATCGGATATCCGAGATCGTCCCAGGCAGGCACCTCTTCCCAGTCGGTGAGGATGCCGCCGGTCGACTGCGGCCCGCACTCGAGCAGGTGACCGGCGAGGCTCCCTTGAGACAGAGCGTCGAGATCTTTCGGACCCCATCCAAACTCGTGGATGAGCGGACCCAGCGCGAGCGCTGAATCCACGCACCGCCCGGTGATCACTACGTCCGCGCCGGCACCCAGCGCAGCAGCGATCGGGCGCGCGCCGAGATAAGCGTTGAAGCTCAGCGGGTCGGTGACCAGCGGAGACCCGTCGCTCATCTCCGTGAGGCCGAGGGCACCGATCTCATCCATGCGATTCATCAAGTCGTCGCCCTCGACGCATGCGACACGGATTGAAACGCCCACTTCATCGGCAACGGCACGAAGCACCGCCGCGGCTGCCCTCGGGTTCACACCGCCCGCATTGGTCACGATGCGCACCCGTTGCTCGACGAAACGAGGCAGGTCGCGACCGATCATCGCGATCACGTCGGTGGCGTAACCAAGCTCCGGGTCCCTCTCGCGCGCTCGCGTGAGGATCCCCATCGTAATCTCGGCAAGCGCCTCGAAGAAGATGTAGTCACACCGCCCCGAGTCGAGCAGCTGCGGCGCGGCGAACGACGTGTCGCCCCATGCACCCGCCGCACCGCCGAGAACCACGACACGCTCTTCGCTAGCCTCCATGTTTCGCTTCTTCTAGGGGCATGTCGTAAAGCGGCTCGAATCATTTCGAGTCGCCACCCAGGAGAACCACGTCCGACTGGGTGCATTGTTGGGAAGGTTATAGGACTGGCGGCCATCGCTTCGATGGACCGGCGTTTTGATCGTCGAGAGGTCGGGCGAGACGGTCACGGAGTGCTGGGAACCCGGAGGCCCATGGATGAGAGGCTGTGTCCACACGTCGAACTGCGGGTTGTCTCCGCGGTTGAGGCTGCCCCACCTGCACGCGAGCCGGCCGTCGCAATGGATGTTCCCGACGGCGTGCATTCTCTTCAGGCATCCTTTGCCTTTGCTCTTACTCGAGAACGAGTACGCGTGCCGATCTCCGGACCAGTAGCTCGGCGCGGCCTTACATTTCCCCCACTCGATCGCATTGTCGTCCTTGCGCAGGAAGCCGACCGCTACGCCCCGGCCGTCCCCCGTGTATCGGCACGTCGTGGGGAAGCCTTCGTCCGAAACGCGCCGCCATGCGGGCTCGTCCATTCCGTTACAGGTGGGTGTGAAGTGGTGGATCGTCGTCGTGACGGTCACCACGCTGTCGATCGCGAAGCTCTCGTACATGGCATAGTGGAGAACTCTGACCTTTCCATCGACGACCTGGCCTTGTCGGCGCTGCGGGTACTCGACGACCAGCGAACCTCGCACACCTCGTACGGTCACGTCCCCTTTCTTCAAGTCCGTATCGGACACGTCCAGGGTGGCGTCGACGCGATACATGATCGTGCAGGTGTCCGCAGAAAACGTGGTTTGCGCGGAAAGCATGGCCAGCGAAAAGCCGACGATCATGGCAAAAAGCGAGCTCATGGTGCAGGCCAGATGCCGGTGGTTCTAACGCATCTGAGCCGGGCGCGCGAGCGCTTGACCTTGCCAATACCAAAACGAGCCGCAGGACATTGTGGTAACAATCGGGTCTCGATGTATACCAAGAAGAACTACTCGGTTAAGGACATGGCGTGGTGGACTCGGCAGGACACGGTCCTGCTGCTCCTCATCGCGCTAGTCCCCGTCATCATCTATGAAGTATTCGACCAGCAGTGGCTACATCTGCCATGGTTGCCAATCGCCGTCGTGGGTACGGCGGTTGCGTTCATCATCAGCTTCCAGAACAACGCCACCTATGACCGCGTTTGGGAGGCGAGGAAGATCTGGGGCGGGATCGTCAACACCTCGCGCGCTTGGGGAATCGTCGTCAACGACTTCATCACTAAAGACTTCACCGACGAGGACGTCAGCGACATCGAGCTGAAGGCCATCCGCAAAGAGCTGATCTTCCGGCACATCGCCTGGCTGACTGCGCTCCGGCACGCCATGCGGCAGCCGAGGCCCTGGGAGCACGTCATGAAGCACCCCACGAACCGGGAATGGGGCGAGGTGATCGGCGTGAGAGAACATCGCTATTCACTCGAAGAGGAGCTCGCGCCCTATCTCTCGGAAGAAGAGCTCGCGTACGTCCTGTCGAAGTCAAACAAGGCCACGCAGATCCTTTCGCTTCAGTCGAAACACCTACGCCAGTTGCGCACCCGCGGCCTCATCGAAGACTTCCGGCACATGGAGATGGAGAACATCCTGATCGAGCTCTACGGGCTTCAGGGGAAGTCGGAACGTATCAAGAACTTCCCCTACCCGAGGCAGTACGCCACACTCAACTGGATCTTCTTGTGGATCTTCGTACTCTTGCTCCCATTCGGTGTCATGTTCGAGTTCGACAAGATCGGGATCGCGGTGAGCGACAAGTATCCGATCATCGGTGCAAACTTCATTTGGCTGAGCGTACCCTTCAGCGCTCTCGTCATGTGGGTCTTCCATACGATGGAGAGGATCGGGCGGGTCAGCGAGAACCCTTTTGAAGGCACACCGAACGACGTGCCTATCACTACAATTGCACGGGGCATCGAGATCGATCTCCGCGAAATGATCGACGAGGACCCCGAGTCGATCCCGGCTCCAATCGAGCCCCAATACGACACACAGACCTGAGGACCACAATGGCCACATACGAAGAGATTTTCGAGAACAACCGCAAATGGGTCGAGGAAAACATCAAACGAGATCCTGATTTCTTCAGTCGGCTCGCCAAGTCGCAGCACCCAGACTTCCTGTTCATCGGATGCGCCGACAGCCGCGTTCCTGCCAATGAGATCATGGGACTCAACCCCGGAGAGGTCTTCGTGCACCGTAACGTGGCCAACCTGGTCGTCGGCACGGATATCAACGCGCAGTCGGTGATCGAATACGCCGTCGGACACCTCGATGTGAAGCACATCATCGTCTGCGGCCACTACGGCTGCGGAGGCGTTGCAGCTGCGATGGAACCAGCCGACCTGGGCTTGCTCAACCCGTGGCTCCGCGAGATTAGGGATGTGTACCGCATGCATCAGGAGGAGCTCGATGCCATCGAGGAGCAGGAAGCCCGCTACCGACGCCTCATCGAGCTGAACATTCAAGAGCAATGCGTCAACGTGATCAAGACCGCAGTTGTACAGAAGACGTACTTCAAGACGGGTCAACCCACCGTCCACGGATGGGTGTACGACATTTCGAACGGGTTGTTGCACGACCTGGACATCCCATTCAAGGGCATCCTCGCGGAGATCCAGAAGATCTACGACCTCGAGGCAGAGTAGGCCCGCAGTGCGGAAAGGCCTCGCTAGAGAATGTACTTTGCGAGATCTTGGTCGGCGAGGATCGGCTCGAGAGTGGTCTTTACGTAGTCGACGTTCACGAGGAACTTCGACTCCGCGCGCTCCGACGCGTCGTAGGAGAGCTCTTCGAGGAGGGCCTCCATGATTGTGTAGAGGCGGCGTGCGCCGATGTTTTCCGCGCGTCGGTTGGCTTCCGCCGCGTAGCCGGCGAGCTCTTCGACCGCGTCCGGTTCGAAGATGACGTCGATACCCTCGGTTGCCATGAGGGCCTGGTACTGCTTCGTGAGGGCGTTCTTGGGTTCGATGAGGATTCTCGTGAAGTCGTCCTTCTCGAGCGAGTCGAGCTCGACGCGGATCGGGAAGCGGCCCTGAAGCTCGGGAATCAAGTCTGCCACTTTCGACACGTGAAAAGCGCCAGCCGCAATGAAGAGAATGTGGTCGGTCTTCACCGAGCCGTACTTCGTGCCGACCGTCGAACCTTCGACGATCGGAAGAAGGTCACGCTGCACGCCTTCCCTCGAGACGTCCGGGCCACCAAGCTTGCGGTCCGAGCTCACCTTGTCGATCTCGTCCAGGAATACGATGCCTGCTTGCTCGGTGCGTTGAACCGCGTCGCGCTGGACCTTGTCGTGGTCGATCAGCTTCTGCGCTTCCTGTTGCTTGAGAACCTCGAGCGCGTCGGGAACCTTAAGCCGGCGCCGCTTGGTGCGCCCTTTGAAGCCCGGCATCTGCGACATCATGTCTTGCAGGTTCACCTCTTCGGTGCCCTGCGCACCGAAGATGGTCATGAAAGGGTTCTGGGCGTCGGTCACATCGAGCTCGACCTCCGCGTCGTCGAGCTCCCCGTTGCGTAGCCGCTGCCGGATGTCGTTGACTTCGCTATCGGAGTAAAACGGTTGAGGCTGCTGTTGCGGTGGCGTGACCTGGAAGCTCAACGGCCCGAACTGATGGGTCTGGGGCCGCGGCTCGGACTGCGGCTGGGCTGGTGGCCGCTGCACAGCCAAGATCATCTTGGCGAGCCGCTCTTCGGCGGAATCTTGCGCCCGCGTCTGCACGCCCTCGAGCGCTTCCTTCTCGCAGATCTGAATCGCGTTCTCCACGAGGTCGCGAATCATCGACTCCACATCGCGCCCGACGTACCCGACCTCGGTGAACTTCGAGGCCTCGACCTTGACGAACGGTGCGCGTGCCAGCTTGGCAAGGCGGCGCGCGATTTCAGTCTTACCGACACCCGTCGGTCCGATCATGATGATGTTGCGCGGCGCGATCTCGTCGCGAAGGTCGCTCGTGACGTGTTGTCGGCGCCAGCGGTTACGGAGCGCGATCGCGACCGCACGCTTGGCCTTGTCCTGCCCGATGATGTACCGGTCGAGCTCGCTAACCGTCTCGCGCGGGGTGAAGTTCCCTAGCGTCATCCGCCCATCTCCTCGACGATGATCTCGTTGTTTGTGTAGACGCAAATCTCTGCGGCGATTTCGAGGGACCGGCGCGCGACCTCGGCCGCCGGCAATTCGCTGTTGCGCAGCAGCGCCCGGGCAGCGGCCAGAGCATACGACCCGCCTGAGCCAATCGCGATCACGCCTTCGTCCGGCTCGATGACATCCCCCGTCCCGCTGATCAGAAGGGTCGACTCCGCGTTCATCACCACCAACATCGCTTCGAGCCGCCGGAGATACCGATCGGTTCGCCAATCTTTGGCAAGCTCGACCGCGGCGCGCTGCAAGCTGCCCCGGTGCTCTTTGAGCTTTGCCTCGAACCGGTCCAGAAGCGTGAAGGCATCCGCCGTGGCGCCGGCAAACCCGGCCACCACCTTGCCCTCGGCGATTCGCCGGACCTTCCGGGCCTGGCCCTTCATGACGGTTTGGCCAAGGGACACTTGGCCGTCTCCGGCCATGGCGGCTTGGCCGTCTCGGCGAACGGCGACGATTGTCGTAGAGCGAAAAACAGGCGGATCAGGCTGAGTCATCTTGGGTCGAAGCAACCTAAGTCGGCCTTTTGGGCTGTCAACCAGTGCCGGGTTTGTCCCGCGCAAGCGGGTGAGCACGGTCGTATACCTCCATCAACCGGTCGACGCTGACATGGGTGTACCGCTGCGTGGTCGACAAGCTCGAGTGGCCTAGAAGCTCTTGAATCGAACGGAGGTCGGCCCCGGCATCGAGAAGATGCGTAGCGCACGTGTGACGCATCGCGTGCGGGTGGAGGTCGCCGCGCCCTGCCCCGAGCGTCCCGTGGCGCCGCACGATGTTCTGCACTTGCCGAACGCTGAGTCTGCGCCCGTTTCTTGAAAGCCAAAGTGCGTCGCGATCGCCATCTTTCGCCTTCTCGAACAGGCCGCTCCGGTCGGGCAAGTACGCCCGAATCGCTTCGGCTGCAGACTTGCCGAGGGGAACGACGCGCTCCTTGCCGCCCTTTCCAAGGACCCGCACTTCCGACTCCGTGAAATCGCAATGGTCGACGTTCATTCCCGCAAGCTCGCTGACGCGCACGCCTGTACCGTACAAGGTCTCCAACAACGCCTGGTCGCGCGCCTTGAGTGGCTTGGCACGTTTGTCTTCCTTAGGCGGTGCATCCATCACGCGAAATGCCTGCTCTACCGTGAGGAACCGTGGCAACGACTTCGCGATCTTCGGCGACCGCAACCCCGACGCTGGGTTCTGATCGACGATACGACGCTTCAAGAGGAACTTGAAGAACGAGCGAATGGCGCTCACCTTCTTCTTCATCGTGCTCGCCTGGTTCGAGCCAAACAGGCTCGACAGAAATCCCCGCAACGCAACGATATCGAGCTTGCGCGCGTCTGCTGGCAGCCCTTGGTCGCGGACGTAGTCACCGAAGCTCCGCAGGTCGCGAATGTAGGTCTCGACGGTGCGCGCCGAGCTCCTACGCTCATCCGCTAGGTATTGAGCGAAGGCGTCGATCTGCTGTTCGAGCGGATCCGTTGCGCTCATCGTTCGACTCTACCACGTCGGTTAGCCACGCCCCGAGATCCTGCAAGGCGCGCTCGGACTGTGCGTCGCGTCGAGCGCGCTTGTTCAGGCGCCGGCCTTCGATCGGCGGCACCATACTGAACATCACGTTCGACGGCTGGAAGTCCTCGTTTGGCTCTCGCAGGTGCCCGACCATCCCGCCAAGCATGGTGGTCTGCGGCGGGAACGAAAACGAAAGCCCGCGTGCCTCGTGGGCGAGCTTGATCCCCAACAGCATCCCGCAGGCTGCACTCTCGACATAACCCTCGACGCCGCTGATCTGGCCGGCGAGGTACACGCCAGGCCGCGACCTCGGCGCCAAATCATCGTCGAGAACGATGGGCGAATTGACGAACGTATTGCGGTGCACGCTCCCGAGCCGGTCGAACTCGGCGTTTTCGAGACCAGGAATCATCCGGAAGACTCGCTTCTGCTCCGGCCACGTCATCCGTGTCTGGAAACCGACCATGTTGAACGCGGTGCCTGCCTCATCTTCTTGGCGCAGCTGAACGACCGCATGCGGCCACCGACCGGTGCGCGGGTCCGTGAGCCCAACGGGCTTCATGCACCCGAATGACAAGGTCTTGTGGCCCCGCGCGGCCATCACTTCGATCGGAAGGCAACCTTCGAAGTAACGCACCTTCTCGAACTCGCGCGGGGTCACCTGCTCCGCCTCGAGAACCGCTTGCACGAATGCGTTGTACTCCTCTTCGTTGAGCGGACAGTTGACATACGCCGCGTCCCCGCCTTTGTCGTAGCGGGATGCGCGGAACGCGCGGTCGAAGTCGATCGAGTCGACGGACACGATGGGCGCGATCGCGTCGTAATAGGCCAGGTGCTCGGCGCCGACGGCCGCAGCGATGTCGTCCGCGAGGCCCCCCGAAGTGAGCGGCCCTGTCGCAATGACTACCGGGCGCTCCTCCGGGATCCGGTCGACCACTTCATTAACGACTTCAATAAGTGGATGCGTTTGGATCCGGCGCGTGATTTCGGCGCTGAACTTCTCGCGATCGACGGCGAACGCCCCACCCGCCGGAACGCGGTGGATCTCACCCACTTCCATCACTAGCGAGCCCGCCCTCCGGATCTCCTCTTTGAGAAGGCCGACCGCATTGTGTATCGCCGCGCCGCGAAACGAGTTCGAACAGACCAACTCGGCCATTTGATCGGAATGCTGGGCGGGCGTCCTGGCGGATGGCTTCTGTTCGATGAGACGAACGGAGACGCCTCGCTCGGCCAACTGCCACGCGCATTCGGTGCCGGCGAGGCCCGCACCAACGACTACCACATCTGCCACGGCCGAACCTTAGCCCGCGGCCGAACCGGCGGCAGGCGGGCTTTCCTGAGACTCGCCCTCGTCGACGAGCTCCGAAGGATCGTAGTGCCGCTCGAAATCGCAGGTCTCGTTCGCGCACTTGAGCTTGGGGTTCTTCTTGCCGCCCATGGCGACCAGGAAATCACTGGCACAGGTTGGACACTTGATCCCGATGGGCTTCTGCCAAACACGAAAGTCGCAGGGCTCTTCCGAGCGATAGTTGGTGCAGCCGTAGAAAGGACGTCCACGGCCCTTGGGCTTGATCGGAACGATGTCGCCCGTCTTGCACTTCGGACACTTGTAGCCGAGCGGCACCGCTCGGGTGTGCTTGCAGCCCGGATACTTCGAACAGCCTAGGAACCAGCCGTTGCGACCCCAGCGCTTGGTCATTTTAGCGCCGCACTCGTGGCAATCGTACGCGGTGAGCTCCGGCTCCTTCGGCTCCTCGATCTCGCCGTCGGGCCCAATGTTGAGCGTGTAGCGACACTCTGGGTACTGGGTGCAACCGATGAACGGCCCATTGCGGCCCCAGCGCTTCACCAGCGGGTCACCGGACTCCGGACAGTTCTCGCCGATCTCGACGGGGTCCGGCCACCACTTCCCCTTGTGTTCGACGGCCTTGGCGATCTGCGCCTGGAGCCGGTCGTGGAAGGGCTGCAGCACGTCGATACGCTTCGCGCGGGCCTCACCGACTGCGTCCAGGTCGTCTTCGAGCTTTCGTGTGAACCCGATGTCGGCGAGGTCGAAGTTGTCGGCGACGAGCTTCTCGATGACGAGCGTGCCCAGGGGCGTCGGCACGAGCTTGTTCTCCTGCTTTTCGACGTAGCTTCGCTGTTCGACTTTGCTGATGATCTCCGCGTAGGTACTCGGTCGACCGATGCCTTCCTCTTCGAGCTTCTTGACCAGGGTCGCCTCGGTGAAGAGCGGCGGCGGCTCGGTCTGCTTGTGATGCCCTTCAACGCCGGGCGGAATCACGATCTGCAGCGTCTCGCCCTCCGCGAGCTCGGGCAGGCTGTCGTCGTCGTCCGTGCGATCCTCGGGGCTCGGCTCCTCGCCAGCCAGTGGTTCGGTCGTCGCGCCATACACAGCTCGCCAACCCGGCACCTTGAGCACACTACCGCTCGCCCGAAGCCCGTAGGCATGGCCGCCCGCTGTGGCCTCGATCTCGACACCCGTCTGATCGAAAACCGCCGGAGTCATCTGAGAGGCCACGAAACGGTCCCAAATCAATTTGTAGAGCCTGCGCTGCGGATCGGTCAGGTACTTGCTGACTTCTTCCGGTGGTAGATCGAGCCGTGTCGGACGAATCGCTTCGTGAGCGTCCTGCACGTTTTGCTTCTTGGTCTTGAAGAAGTTGGGGTTCTCGGGAACCGAATCCTTGCCGTACCTCTTCCCGATGTAGTCGCGGCAATCGTTCACCGCGTCCGGCGAAAGCCTCACGCTGTCGGTACGCATGTAGGTAATGAGACCCACCGTCTCAGAGTTCTTGCCTCGACCGAGGGTCATGCCTTCGTACAACTGCTGCGCGATTCGCATGGTGCGCTTGGGCGGCATGCTCAATCGGTTTGCAGCGTCCTGCTGAAGCTTGGAGGTCGTGTAGGGAGCCGGAGCTTTGCGCGACGCCTTGCGCTTCGTGATCCCCTTGACCGCGTAGTTCGCGACTTTGAGGTCAGACACGTAGCGCTCCGCGTCCTTCTCGGTGAGAACGGCATAGCGTGAGCTGACCTTGTCGAGCTTGTTCCCGTCGACGCTCTGCAGCGTCGCCATGAACGAGATCGGCTTCTCGCCCTTGAGCCGTGCATCGACGATCCAGTAGTCGACGGAAACGAAGGCATCGCGCTCGTGCTGCCGGTCGACGATGATGCGTAGCGCCGGCGTCTGCACGCGCCCCGCGGAAAGACCAAACGCGAGCTTCTTCCACAACAGGCTCGAGAGCGGATAGCCACCGATGCGATCGAGGACGCGACGGGTGCGCTGGGCCTCGTAAAGGTTGGAGTCAAGGTCGCGCGGCTCGTCGAGGCCCTTCTTGACACCACGCTTGGTGATCTCCTCGAAGAGGACGCGCTGGATCTTGGCTTCCTTGTTGGCCTTCTTCGCCACCTCCATCAGGTGGTAGGCGATCGCCTCGCCCTCGCGGTCCGGGTCTGTGGCAAGCAGGACCTTTTCGGCCTTCTTGGCTGCCGCGCGAATCGCTCTGACGACCTCGGGCTTGCCCTTCTCCTCGAGGAGCTCGTAGGTCTCCTGGAAGCCCTGCTCGATGTCGACGCCGCCCTTTTTGGGCAGGTCCTTGATGTGGCCTTTAGACGCAAGGACCTCATAGCCGTCACCGACGTACTTCTTGATGGTCTTCGCCTTGGCAGGGGACTCCACGATGAGGAGGATTTTGGACATCGATCTCCTTTAGTAAGGC
>Ga0209456_10000237_pt1 | contig 30963 bp, 32 predicted proteins | sample COG_11_FD_184755 | JGI IMG/M metagenome (GOLD analysis project Ga0209456, IMG submission 184755) | Pelagic marine sediment microbial communities from the LTER site Helgoland, North Sea, for post-phytoplankton bloom and carbon turnover... | ecosystem: Environmental > Aquatic > Marine > Neritic...
TGGAGCTGAGGGGAATCGAACCCCTGACCTCCGCATTGCGAACGCGGCGCTCTCCCAACTGAGCTACAACCCCAAGGTCGGGCGTTCGTATAGCTGCGCCGTCTCTCCGTGCAACTCGAACCAGTCGCGTCGCGCCCGAAGGATTCGCAAATTCGAGCGGCTACCGATCTTGCCGAATGGCGCCTAGGTCCTCTATCTTGAAGTCATGGGACAGAGTTGGGGGATCGCTCGTGGCTGGGCGTGCGCGGCCATGCTGTCGTTGGGCCTGGTGTGTGCGGTGCCGGCCTCGGCTCAAGAGACGGTAGACGATGCGGCGGCGCGAGAGTACTTCGAGCGCGGTCGTTCGGCGTTCGAGCAGGCTGACTACGAAGGCGCACTGGTGTATTTCCGACACGCGTACCGGCTGAGTGGCAGAGCCGCGCTTCAGTACAACATCGGTGTTGCGGCGGATCGGTTGCAACGCGAGCAAGAAGCGCTGGAGGCGTTCGAGTTTTACCTCGAAGAGACCGACGACCCCACGCGAGAAGCTGAAGTCCGCGGGCGCATCGAAGCGCTGCAACAGTCGATCGCGGAAAAGGAAGCAACGGAACGCGCGCTCATGGAGGCGGCGATTCGTTACGAGTCGATCGTGCAGGATGAAGCCGGAACCGACGGCCCGCGCGTTCCAACGTCTGCGATCATTGGGGGGAGCGTGTTGGCTGCGGTTGGCGTTGCCGGTGTTGCGGCGATGAGCGTTGCTCTCTCGAAAGACGGATCGTGCAGCAATGAAGTCGCAGGTCAGTGCACGACCGAGAGCTCTGCAACCGCATGGACATGGGTCTACGGAGGCATCGGGATTGCAGCGTTAGCGGGAAGCGCGACCTGGTTCGCCGTCACCTCGAAGCGCCGCAAAGACAAGCGAGCGACACGAGTATCGGTCTCGCCTACCGGCGTGATGGTATCAGGAAAGTTCTAATTGCCGAATCATTTGCGATACAAGCGCTGAACAGGAAAAGTCCTATATTTTCAATATGTTGAGAAGCTGCGTCGCAGCGTCAACCAGGTCGCCAGGGCCCTGTACACGCGGCGTCCGCATGATTGGGATGCGTGGAAAGTAGTCGGCAAGCACGTCTGCATTCGACGTGCGGCTCATGTCGCCCGCGTAGCTCCGTTCAACGTGGTTGAGCACGATTGCGCGCACCGATATTTTTCTCTTACGTAGCGCCTCGACCGCAGTGAGCGTGTACGACAAGACGCCGAGCGCGTTGCGTGCAACGAGGACGGTTTGCAAATCGAGCAGCACAGCGAGATCCGCGACAGTGTGTTCACGATCGATCGGAACCAAGACACCACCCAGGCCTTCGACAATCGTGTAATCGGCTTTGCTGCTGAGCTCGCGAATGCGTTTGGCGAGCGTGCGAAGTGAACCGACGCTCGGGCCTCCGCGCTTTTCAATTGCGTACGGCGCCAGTGGTTCCTTGGCGCGATACAAACCCAGCGCATGGACCAAGGATTCGTCGCCGCATGCGCGAGCGAGCTCGAGTGCATCGACCGGGTCGGGGTCGACGCCGGTTTCGATGGGCTTGATTGCGGCGACACGTTTGCCTCGTTGCACGCACGCGCTTGCAAGTGCACTCGCAAGCCATGTCTTTCCAACTCCGGTGCCCGTCGCTGTGATGAATGCGCCCTTCATGTTCGGCCCTCCTATTCTGCGTGCGCAAGCGATGCGAATGCGGCGATCGCCTGTTCGATCTGGTCTGGTCTATGCGTAGCCATGGGTGTGAGCCGAAGCCTGGCCGTTCCTTCGGGAACTGTCGGTGGCCTGATTCCTTGAACGAAGACGCCTCGGTCGAGGAGCTTCGCCGAGAGCTGCATTGTACGATCATTTTCGCCTATCAAAACAGGGAGAATCTGACTCCTTCCGTTGGGGACATCGAAGCCCAATTCACGTAGGCCCATGCGGAGGTTGTCGGCGTGTGCCAGCAAGGCTCGGCGCGCATCATTCGCATCGCGAACCAGTTCGAGAGCAGCAACCGTGGCGCGCGCAAGCATCGGTGGCGGTGCGGTCGAGTAGACGAAGCTCCGCGCTCGATTGCGAATGAGCGAGACGGTTTCGTTGCTGGCGGCAACGAATGCGCCGGCCACGCCAAAGGACTTGCCGAGGGTTCCGACCAGCAGATCGGGCTCGACGCCTTCTTGCGCGGCCAGGCCCCGACCGCTGGGTCCGAGTACACCGAGAGCATGTGCTTCGTCGACGAGGAGGCCTGCTTCAAAGCTCTCTGCGAGTGCTGCTATTTCACGCAGTGGCGCGGTCACGCCATCCATCGAGAAGAGAGAGTCTGTAATGACCACGGCGCGCTTCGCCCGGGACCGATGGGTCGCGAGAAGTGATTGCAGATGTTGTACGTCGCGGTGGGAGTAGACGTGGACTTCCGCTCGGGAGAGACGGCAGCCGTCAATCAAGCTAGCGTGGTTGAGCGCATCGCTGAAGACGGCGTCGCCCGGGCCGAGCAAGGCCTGGACGGTCCCGACATTGGCTGCGTAGCCGTTGGAGAAGAGCACCGCCGACGGTGCTCCCAGGAACTCGGCCAGGGCAAGCTCAGCTTCCCGATGGGCATCCATGGTTCCGGTGATCAAACGGGAAGCAGCAGCGCCGACACCATCGGTCCGCAGAGAGGCTTCAGCGGCCGCCGCAATGGCCGGATGATTGGCAAGGCCCAGGTAGTTGTTCGAGCAGAAGCACAGCACCGGGCGACCGTTGATTTGAATCTCGGGACCTTGAGGGCCGGAAATGCGCAGGGGCTGTCGCAGGAGACCTGCTGCCTCGAGCTCAAAGAGCGCGTCGCGGATTTGGGTCTGAAAGCCCATCGCTCGGGATCTAAGCCCAGGGGTCCTCGCGGGTCAAACACGCCTGGTCAGCCGGTGTTGCACGTGAAACATCTCGCACCGCGATCATCCCCGTGCGGGGTGTTGCACGTGAAACATTCAGAACTCGAGGTCCTCGCGCGGATCCTTTTCAAAGGCCTCTTGCACCGTTTCCAATGCTTCCTCGACCTCTTCGCTGTGCCCGTTGGGCAGCACGATCTCCAGATGGGCGATTAGATCTCCCCGCGGCTTACCCTTGGGCTCAATCCCTTTCCCGCGGAGCCGGAGCTTCGAGCCGTTCTCGGAACCAGCAGGAATCGACAGCTGAACACTGCCGTCCGGTGTGGGAACGTTGACCTTGGCCCCAGCGTAGGCCTCCAGCGGAGTGACTGGGACCTTCACGTGGAGTTGCTTTCCCCGCATCGAGAAGTAGGGGTGCTTCCGAACTTTGACCTCGAGGACCAGGTCCCCCGCCGGACCGCCCTGGACGCCCGCGCCCCCCTGGCCGCGAAGCCGGATTTTCCCATCGTTCCGGACGCCGGCTGGAATCCGGACCTTGAGGGTCCGATCGCCTTCTGACGAGCGGAGGCTCAACTCCTTGGTGCAGCCAAGCACCGCGTCACGAAAATCGACCGTCACCTTGGAGTGAAGCTCGGCGCCTTTCTGCGGCATTCGAACATAACCGCCCCGGCCCGGTCCAGCACCGCCAAGGAGGTCTTCCAGATTGAACTCGTAGCGCCCAGGCTGGCCCTGGCCTCGGGCAGCCGCCCCAAAGATGTCTCCGAAGTCAAAGCCTCCGAACCCTCCAGCGCCCTGGGTGGCCGCGTGGTAGGACTCAGGATCGAAGCCATCGCGCAGGCCCATCTCACCAAACTCGTCGTAGAGCTTTCGCTTCTCGGGATCGGAAAGCACCGCGTACGCACCCGAAACGTCCTTGAAGCGCTCTTCCGCCTGTTTGTCGTCGGGGTTGCGGTCTGGATGCAGCTCCTTGGCAAGTCGGCGATAGGCCTTCTTGATCTCTTCAGGGCTTGCATCTCGCGATACCGCCAAATCACCGTAGAAATCGCGGTCAGCCATGATCGACCAACATAACCACTCGATCGCCTCTTTCAAGGTTGCGATGCAGCCAAGCAGTGCGCAATCGACGGATTTCGCCGCTCCAAACGCCAATTTTGGCGTACTCGCTATTCCGAACTACCAATATAGCCTTCGACTGAAGCATCACTGCCGTTCTTGCTGCGGCCCGAGTGCCATGATACTCGCTCGCCATGGCCTTGGTCGATGTCCGCCGCCTACCGCAGCATGTCGCGATTATCATGGACGGCAATGGGCGTTGGGCTCAGGCGCGGGGAAAGCCACGCACCGCAGGGCACGAGCGCGGTGCGGACGCGGTGCGTGAAACGATGCGCGCTGCGCGGCGGCTCGGCATTTCTGCGCTGACCTTGTACGCCTTCAGCGAACAGAATTGGGATCGCCCCGAAGCGGAGATCAACGCGCTCGTCGATCTGCTTTGCGAGTGTCTGGTGTCGGAGCGCAATGAGCTAGTCGACAACGAGATTCGATTGTCTGCGATCGGTCGTCTGCACAAGCTTCCGCAACATGCCCAGTCGCGCTTGCGTTCGCTCACTTCGGAAACCGAGTCGTACGAAGGCATGACGCTGACACTTGCGCTCTCGTACGGTGGACGCGAAGAGTTGATCGATGCTGCGCGTGCACTTGCGAGCAAAGCGCGGGATGGTGAAATCGAGCCGGGCGAAATCGACGAAGCTGCGATCGATCGCTTACTGCCATCGATGGATGTCGGCCCGGTCGACTTGCTCATTCGCACCGGTGGAGAGCAGCGGATCAGCAACTTCCTCCTATGGGGATCCGCGTACGCCGAGTTCTATTTCACTGACGAGCTCTGGCCGGATTTCGGTGCAAATTCATTATATTACGCGATTCAGGCATACCAGAGCAGGGAGCGGCGATTCGGTCTGGTTCCCGGCGCCGAGGACGACACAACGGCCGCCGAAGCGCGCCGGGAATTGGAGCGCGCAATATGAACGACGCGATCGAACAGCCACCCATGAAGAGGGGTCTGTCGGGGACCACGCTTCGTGTCGTAACCGTCGTCCCGCTTATTCCGATCATCTTGTGGATGATGTTTGCAGGGCCGCGGTGGGTTTGGCAGACGTTCATTTTGACGGCAGTCGCAATCGGCGGCTACGAGCTCATGGCGATGAAGGTGCCGTCGTCGCGCGGGCTTCGCAGTTGGGGTTCGATGACGTCCGTCTTGTTCGCGTACACGATCATCTTCATGAAGACCGCGAGCGCCGTGTACGGTGTCGTGCTGATCATCATCATCGGTGCGATGGCTTGGAGCCTCTTGCAAGAGGATCCGCTTCACAATGCGAGTGTCCGCGTCGGCTGGTTGTTGGGCACTCCAGTTTACGTAGGGGGCACCTTGGCAGCCGTCGCCCTCGTCCGCGATTTCGAGCCCACCGGCGCGTGGGTGTTGTTGACCATGGTGCTCGCCTGGGGCAGTGACACCTCCGCTTACTTCGTCGGCCGAAAGTTTGGAAAGACGAAGCTCGCACCTCGTATTTCGCCGAAGAAAACTCTCGAGGGTTCTGCGGGAGGGCTGGCGGCGTCAGTCGTCGGCGCGGTGATCATGAGCTTCTTCTTGCCCGGCCTGGCTACCCTCGATGCGGTCGCGCTGGGCATTCTTGCCGGTGCCGGAGGCCAGGCAGGTGACCTATTGATGTCGGTGCTCAAGCGGAGCAGCGGCGTCAAGGACAGCGGCGGCATCTTGCCCGGACACGGCGGCATCTTGGATCGAGCGGACGCACTTGCCTTCACCGCTCCAGCGACCTGGGCGTACGGCCACTTCATCGCCGGCTTCTGATATCCTCTGCGAGTGTCCGAGCTGCGAAGAACCGACGGGCGTGCCTCGCTGGGCACAGCATTGCTGCTCGTGCTCCTGGTGCTGCCGGTCCTTGGCTGTAGTCGTCACGTCCCCGATGACGGGCCAACCGCCGAAACGCCAATCTCCGAGACGGCGTCGACCGATGACTCGACGCCCGCGGTGATCGACGCAGATTGGGTCGCCTCCAAGTTTCAGGCGCCGCCCGCGCCGAAGGAACGCGACTGGCTTCGCGAGATCGAGAAGGACCCGATCGCCGCGTTGAAGGAGATGGACCCGGCAGCACTTCAGCCAAGCCGCAACCCGCCGGCAGGCTCCCGTCCATCAAGGCCGGTAGTCAGGGAACCCCAAAATCGCCCCCAATATGCGCCCGACAAGCGGTTGAAGGGCTGGCCTCCGGTCGTCGGTCAGTTCTACCCGAATCTCGTCTTGAAGGATCAAGCGGGGCAGGTCACGGCGATCAGCGACTTCCAGGGCAAGGTGATCCTCCTAGAACTGGTAGGATTGACGTGCAAAGCCTGCCATGCGTTCGCTGGGGGCAACGAGCCCGGAATGGTTCGGTTCCGTAACCTCGAACCGCAGCAAGGACTCAGCTCGATCGAGCGGTACGCATTGGGGTACGCCAAGCTCTCACTTGATCATCCTGACATCGTGTTCGTGCAACTCGTGCTCTATGGAATGGACGGCCGGAGCCCACCTGCCGAAGAAGACGTGCGAGACTGGGCGAGCCACTTCAACATGGACCGACAAAAGAACGAAGTCGTGCTGATTGGCGACCAGCGGTTCATCAGTCCGGCAACCAGACGATTGATCCCCGGCTTCCATTTGATCGACCAGAACGGGATTCTGCGCGCGATGAGCAGCAACGACCCACAGCACGACCCCTTGTACGACTCGCTGCTTCCGAAGCTTGCGAGCCTCGTGAATGGTCAGTGAAGATCAGCGACCCGCGGCCTTCTTTATTGCGCCAAGGTCCAGGATGGCGCCTCCCTCTCCAACGATGGTTGGCTGCTTCCCGTCCCACTTCTCCACCGCTCGCAAGTACACGATTTCAGCGCTAATTGTCTTCCTCAACAGCTCCTGCGCCTTGGCTTCCGCCTCTGCCCTCGCGAGCATCGCGTTTGCCGTTCCCCGGGCCTTGGCTTCGGCTTGTTGGGCTTCGACCTTGATGCGTGCCAAATCGTTGGTGGCGGTCAGCGCGCGCTGCTCAGCGACCTGCTTCGATTCGACCGCCTGTTGGTACTCGGCGGCGAATTGGAAGTCGGTGATCGACAGCTCGGTTACGAGGATGTCGCTCTTGGCGAGGGTTACCTTGATGCTTTCACCGAGCGTTTCCTTTACCTCCTGACGCTTGGTGATCAGCTCCTCCGCGGTGTACTGCGCCGTCGCCTGTTTGAGGGACTCTTGAAGCGCCGGATCGATGATCGTGCTCTCGACGATCAAGCGGGTCCCTATGTTGCGGAAGACTTCGACAATTCGCGCCGCGTCGATTCGGTAATTCAGCGCGATCTTCGTCGAGACGACCTGAAGATCTTTAGAAGACGCCGTTGCGCTGGCTTCCATCTTGTGGACGCGCGTCGAGATGTTGATGATCTGCGTCTTCACCGGCGTTCGGAAGTGGATGCCTTCTTGGAGCGCAATGTCTTGTATTTCGCCCCACTTGGTCACGATGCCCAGGTTGCCTGCGTCGACCTGGGTGCAGCCGGTCAACCCCGCCACCAAGAGCCCCAAAGCCAGAATTCTCAGCCAATTTCGGTACGATTTCATCTGCATATCCTTTTCTATAGCGCACGGGCGCCAAATGTCGCCTGGCCTCTCTACCAATCGAGGACCGCAACCATGATGCCCGTCGCGACGATGAGCGCGCCCGCCGCGCTGTCGCCGTAGCGTTCGATCCACTCTCCCTTGAACAACTGCGCGCCGGAGTGTGCCAACCCAACCAAGACGACCATCGCACCAACCGTTGCAACTTCATACGCGACGACGATCGAAACGGTCTGCATCGCAGACAGCGGCGCCGCCGCAAACAGTATCGGAATCACGGCAACGCACGGGTCCGCGCAATAGATCAAAAACAGAGACCAAGTCGAAGCGCGCGACGCATCATGCACGTGATCGTAGTGATGATGATGGTGGCCGTGCAGCCGGTGTGCGAACGCACCGCGAAGACCCCAGATCGCATACGCCACGCCGAACCCGATCAAAAGCAGCCCTGCGACCGACACCATGCGCTCACCGAACGATTGAAAGAGCCGTGCCCCGAAAAGCAGCGCCAGCAGTCCGAGCAAGACCGAAACCGTCACGTGCCCGAGGCCGCAAATGAACGCGACGCGGGCGGCTCTGCCCCTCGACCAGTTCCGGGCGCGCGCCACAGCAGCGATCGGCACCCAATGGTCGGGGGCCAAAGAGTGCAATGATCCTATGGTGATAGCGCCAACCGCCAGTGAGGCAAAAAGGCTAGTGGTGCTCATGCTGATGTCCGTGTTCGTGGTGATGGTGCGCCTTGGGCCGCTGCTCGACCGGCGCCGGGCGGAGCTCCTCGAGCCAACGCAGCCAGGCATCGATCCCCTCGCCTGTCGTGGCCGACACCTTCAGCATGTTTGCTTCGGGCATCACGCGGGCGAGCGCGTCTTCCACCGCTGCGACGTCGAAGTCCAAGTGCGGAATCAAGTCGACCTTGGTGAGCAAAACCAAATCCGCCTTTTGAAACATGACAGGGTACTTGAGCGGTTTGTCTTCACCTTCAGTCACCGAAAGCGCGACGACACTTGCGGCTTGGCCGAGGTCGTAGATCGCCGGGCAGACCAAGTTGCCGACGTTCTCGATGAAGAAGATGTCGCGGTCGTTCGAAGGAAACTGATGCAAGGCGTGGTGCACCAAACGTGCATCGAGGTGACAGGCCGACCCGGTCGTAATGGTCGCCGATACGATGCCCGATGCGTTCAATCGATCGGCATCGCGCTCGGTTGCCAGGTCGCCGCTCACGGCGCCCAGCTTGAGGCGCCCTCCTGCAACCCTGGCCGTCGCTTCGAGAACGGCGGTCTTTCCGGCCCCTGGGGACCCCATCAGGTTGATCGCCAGGACACCTAACCCTTCGAAATGACTCCGATTATGCCCCGCCTGGGCATCGTTGTCCGAGAGGATTCGCTCCTGCACTTCGATGGGCACGATTTCCGGGTCACCGCATCCGCAGGTTTCACACATCGGGGGCCTCCATTTCAATTCGCTCCAAGATGATCTCGTCGCCCTGAACCATGCGAGCCGGTCGCCTGCAATCGTCGCAACGCAAGATCGCACCACGCGCAACACTTCGCTCGCACGAGGGGCAAGCCCAGGCTGCCGCGACCGTGTCGATCGTCAGCTCTGCGCCATCACAAATCGTTCGTTCACGAAAAGTGTCGAACGCCGTTTTCAACAAGTCCAGCTCAACGCCCGAGAGCTCGCCGATCTTCACGTGCAGGCGGTGCACGCGCGACCCGCCGTGTAGTGCCGCCTCGTGTTGCACGCGGTCAATCAGAGAAGCGACGATGGAGTATTCGTGCACGTCGTTACTCGCTTTCGAACTCCGGTGAGCGTTTGTCGAAAAAGGCCGAGAGACCCTCGGCGAAGTTCGGGCCGTCCGCGATTCGAGCGAGCTCGGTCAACTCGGCGTCGAGGTGAATATCGAGACGATCCATACCAGCGGCCTGGTTGAGCAGGTTCTTGGCCACACCGACCGCAGCGGTAGGCGATTTCGCGAGCTCCGCCGCGATTTCAAAGGCGGCGGCGTCGAGCGAACCATCCGGAACGACGCGGTTAATCAGCCCCCATTCCAGGGCTTCCCGCGCGCTCAAGCGCGGGTTCAGAAGCACCAGCTCCAGCGATTTCCGAAGGCCTATCAGGCGAGGCAAGAAGAAGGTCGAGCTCTCGGCACCCGTGAGCCCGGTCTTGAAATAGGCCCACTCGAACCAAGCCCGCTCCGATGCGACGACGAGATCGCAGCTCATCGCGATTCCGAAACCTCCGGCCGCAGCGGGCCCGTCGACGGCCGCGATGAATGGTTTCGGCGCGCGCCGAATCTCCGAGATCGTGCTGTGGATGTACTCGAGGATCTGTTTGAAGATTTCGCCGTAACCTCCCTCAGACTTGCGTGCCTCCGGTTGCAGGTATCCGAGATCACCTGGGTCCCCGCCGTCGCGGATGTACTTCAAGTCGGCCCCACTGCAGAACACGCCACCCTCGCCTCGGATCAAGACGGAACGCACATCACGGTCGCGCGCGAGTTGAAGCCCGGCCCTTCGGAAGTCCTGAGCTGTCTCCACATCCAATGAGTTGAGACGCTCACGGCGCGCGATCGTCAGAATCCCAACGGCGCCCTCTCGTTCGATTCGGATGTGCTTCATCGCGCCCATGACTCAACAAATCCTCGGGAGGAGCTCGCCCTCCGCTTCGGCCAACAAACGGCTCCCAAACCCGGTGTCGAGCACCACGAAACCCGGCCTTTCGGCCAAGCATTCGCCAACAATTGCGGCATTTCGACCAAGCGGGTGCGAGCGCACCGCATCGAGGACCCCGGCTGCCACCTCGGGTCGCAAACCCAAGATCGCTTTGCCCTCATTGGCCGAAACGAGCGGGTCGATTCCGAGCAACTCGCCGACCGCGCGAACCTCATCACGGAGAGGCACCGCCGTCTCGTCGATAATGATCCCTACGCCGCTCTTCTCCGCCATTTCGTGCAGCGCGCTCGACAAGCCCCCGCGTGTTGGATCTTTGAGCGCGACCACCCCCTCCCCTCCGACATCGAGCGCGCGCCGCACCAAAGTGTGCACCGGCGCGACGTCTGATTCGAGCGTCGTCTCCAAGGCTAGCTCGTTGCGCGTTGCCATGACCGCGAGACCGTGATCACCCATGGTGCCAGTGACGAGAATCCTGTCGCCGGGTCGCAAGCCCGAATCCGAAACCAGGCGCGAAGTCAACGCGACTCCGGTCGTGTTCAGCACCAGGCCGTCGAGCTCGCCGTGTCCCATCACTTTCGTGTCACCGGTGACGATGGTGGTCCCGGCCTCTTTGCAGGCCGCGCGAATCGACTCCCAAATCCGCTTCAGGTCGTCGCGGGGAAAGCCGTCTTCGATGATCGCCGCGCAGGTCAATGCCAGGGGTTCAGTGGCCCCCATCATGGCGAGATCATTGACTGTTCCACAAATTGCCAAGCGCCCGATGTCGCCCCCAGGGAACTCGATTGGCTGCACGACATGTGAGTCGGTTGCGATCACCAGGTACTGGTCGCCTACTCGGATCGCCGCTCCGTCGTCCATGGCCGCGAGGCCGATACCGTCCTCGACTTCACCGAGGCCTTTTGCGAACACCTGTTCGACCAGCGCACGCATCGCACCGCCACCGGTCCCGTACTTCAGCGTGATTCGTTCGTCGACGAAGCGGGCGTTGCGCGTCATGCAGCGCCTCGTTTGATCGATCGCAGATCCGGCCGTCCGCCGTACTGATGCCAGATCTTGCACGTACCTTCGGCGCTCACCATGCACGCGCCAACCGGCGTGTCAGGCGTGCATTCCTTTCCGAAGAGTTGGCAGTCCGATGGCGCTGCAATCCCTGCCATGATGTCACCGCACTGACATTGCTGGACGAGCTTGGGTGGCGCGTAGCTCCAAAGCTCGGACGCGTCGATCGTGAAGCGCTTTCGGGTGTCGTATTTCGCAAACTCGTCGCGCAGGCGAAGGTTGCCGTTGGGCACGTGCGCAATGCCACGCCAGCGCCCTCCGGTCGGCCGGAAGACTTTCCACAGGAGCTTCTGGGCGGGGACGTTACCCTCCCGTGTCACGCAGCGTGGAAAGGCGTTTTCCACCCGCGGTTCGCCGCTGTTGATCACTTCGAGGAGCTTCACCAAGCCCGCCAGGACGTCGAGTGGCTCGAATCCAGCGATGACGACGGGCAGGCCATGACGTTCGACGAACTTGTCGAAGACGGCAGAGCCGGTAATCGTTGCGGCATGTCCCGCCGCCAGAAATCCCTCGATTTTGGTTTCCGGCATTTCGGCGACGATCTCCATCACTGGTGGGATGTACTTGTGGGCCGAGAGCACCGAGAAGTTGTCGGGCGGATCGTCGACCAGGACCGCGGCAGTTGCGACGGCAGTGGTTTCGAAGCCCGAAGCAAAAAAGACGACGTCTTCATCCAGCTCGCGCGCGAGCTCCACCGCTTGCGTCACGCTGTAGACGACGTCCACGCTCGCGCCTTCGGCCTTTGCATCGGCAAGGGACTGCGAGGTGCCCGGCACGCGCAGCATATCGCCATACGAGGCAATTCGAACGCTCTGCTTAGCCAGTGCCACTGCTTCGTCGACCTCCGGCACGTCGGTGACGCAAACCGGGCAGCCAGGGCCCATAATCACCTGTAAATTTTCCGGAAAAGCAGCTCGAAGCCCGAACTTCGCAATGGCTTGCTCATGGCTTCCGCAGACGTGCATGACCGACACGGGCGCGTGGTCCGCGTCATGAACGAGACGGTCTAGGGCGTCCCGTAAACCGCGCGCGCGCTTCGGGTCGCGAAACTTCAGCTGGGTGAATGCGTCAGACGGATTCATCAGCCGCTCCCTTCGGCGAGTCAGTCGCGTCGGGCGCAGCGTCGATCTCGGCGCGAACATCGGCCGTCATCAAGTCTTGCTCATCGGCAAGCCGCAGAAGCTCATCATACAAGGCCAAGGTCTCCGCTGCTTCCTCCGGCGGGATCCGGCGAATCGCAAAGCCAACGTGATTCAGAATGTAGTCGCCCGGATCCACAGGCGCGTCGCAAACCTCGAGGCGAACTTGCTTCTTCACGCCCCAGAAATCGACGGTTGCGATCTGCATTTCGCGATCGACTTCGACCACCTTGCCGGGGACACCTAAGCACATGGGAAAGCTCCTTGGGGCATCAACCTTTGTCTCCCAGAAACGCGTCCGCGATCAAGGCCTGACCGAGAGCAATTCCACCATCTCCTGGTGGAACTTCACTGTGCCGTAACAGTCGGTTTTTATTCGCTAATTTTTCGCTCACGCCAGCGGTCAGACGGGCATTCTGGAAAACACCGCCCGTCAGGGCCACGGGAACGTCGCCGAGACCTGCCAAAAGCTCCTCCGCGACCTCCGCGGTCGCAGCCACGAGCGTGTTGTGGAACCGCCCGGAAATGTCGCCTGAAGAGACGCCTGAAGCCAAATCTCCGAACGCAGCTCGCACGGCTGGTCGCAGATCCACTTCCATGGGTGTGGCGCTCCGGTCGAGCTCGAACCGGTAGGCGTCCCGCACCGTGTCATTCGCAATGTGATCCCAAGTGATCGCCACCTGGCCCTCGTAATTCGAGCAAGGCCTGCCAAGAGCAAGGGCACCAAATCCATCGAAGTATCGTCCGACCCCGCGCGCGAGCGGTGCGTTGAGCCCGCGCTCGATCATCTGCGATACGACTCGAAGGGATTCCGGTGCCACGTCCCGAAACAGCGGAAGCGAGTCGATGGGCGGCGCACCGTCGAACGCGTCGTGCAAGAGCGCGTAGCCGATTCTCCAAACCTCTCGCATCGCCAAGTCGCCGCCGGCCAGACGCACCGGCCGAAAGGTTGCCAAGCGTTCGTATCGTTCAGCAACACAGAGAAGAAACTCCCCTCCCCAAGATGTCCCATCCTCGCCAAATCCGGTGCCATCGTAGGCCACGCCAAGCACGGGCCCCTGCGCTCCGTGCTCCCCCATCAAGCTCGCAACGTGCGCATGATGGTGCTGCACGCCAACGAGCGTGGCGTCGTTGCGTGCCTTGGCGTATCGCGTCGAGAGGTACCCCGGATGCAAATCGTGCGCGATGATCTCTGGACGAACCGACAGAATGGTCTGCATCCTCTCGATTGCCTCTTCGTAGAACTCGAGCGCAGCGAGCGATTCGAGATCACCGATGTGTGGTCCAAAATACGCACCGTCTCCTATCGCGATGCAAAAGGTATTCTTCAGATGTGCGCCGCATGCGAGCACCGGACGCGACACCGGTCGCGCTAGACGGAACGCTCGAGGAACGAAACCGCGCGAGCGTCGCATGACGGTCGGCGTGCCTGCGATGACCCGCATGACCGAATCGTCGCAACGCATGGCGATGTCTCGATCGTGGAATAGGACCGCGTCGGCGATTCCGTCGAGACGAAGTTGGGCTTCGTCATTGTCACGGCATATCGGTTCGTCCGACACGTTGGCCGAGGTCATCACCAAAGGAGCATGGACCGCCGCGAGCAGCAGATGATGGAGCGGCGTATACGGCAAAAATAGACCCAAAAGCGGTGTATCTGGGCTGACGGAAGAGGCCAAACCCGAATCGTCCCGCGCGGGAACCAGGACGATCGGTCGTTCGGGCGCAGTCAACAAGGTCTCTTCGTCGGCCGTGATCGCTGCAAGATCTCGTGCCGTGTCGAGCTCCGGTACCATCACGGCAAACGGCTTCTCGTCTCGATGCTTTCGCTCCCGCAGACGTCGCACCGCAGCTTCGTCACGTGCATCACATGCAAGATGGAAACCGCCCAAGCCTTTGATGGCGACCACTGCGCCGTTCCTCAGGAGCAGGGCCGCAGCGTTCAGCGGGTCGGTGTCGGAAGCAGCTTCGCCATCGAGCCGGACCAGGCTCAGGGACGGTCCACAGTTCGGACATGCGTTGGGTTGCGCATGAAAGCGTCGATCTTCGACGTCGTCGTACTCGCGTCGGCACGCGACACACATCTCGAACGCCGACATCGTCGTTGCCGCTCGATCGTATGGAATGCCCGTCGCAATCGTGAAGCGCGGACCGCAGATCGTGCAATTGGTGAAGGCGTAGCCATAGCGCCGGTCACTGGGATTGGAGACCTCCTCTTGGCAGTCGGCACAAGTCGCGAGGTCAGGCGGAATCGACAGCGCCTTCTCGCCGTCGAGGGTGCTCGACTCGATCGCGAATTCGCTCAGATCTTCGCCGGGAATCGTCTCCACCGCGAGCTCGACGATCCGCGCTGACACCGGCATATCTGTCTGTAATTCTTCGATAAAGCGTTCCAGCACTGCCTCAGCGGCAAAGGCTTCAATCGTGACCCCGCGACCGTCGTTGCGCACCCTTCCGACGACTCCGGTGCGCTGTGCGACACGAAAAACCCAGGGTCGAAAACCAACGCCCTGTACGGTCCCTCGAATGTCGATTCGGCGGCCCGCCATCACGGTCCGTCCTCAGCCACGCTGAGAACATATGCGATGATGTCCCACTTCTGCTCTTCGCTGAGCGTCGGCCACGCCGGCATCGAAGTTCCGCGCTTTCCTTCACTAATCAGCTGAAAGACGGCGATCGGCGTTGTGTTTGCCCGCCAGTCCCTGTTGTGGAAGTTGATCGGTTTACCGGACAAGCCTTCACGGCGCGCGCCATTGCCGTCGGCCCGCTCGCCGTGGCAGAGCGAACACTTCTCAATGAAGAGCACACGGCCACGTCCTCGCGCATCATCGGACGAAAAGCGTTCGACCGGAACTTCCAGTTTGCTGTAGTCGACCGCAGACGGAGCGTCCTGCGCGCTACACGCCCAGAGTGCGAGCGACATGAGCAGCGCTCCCGTAGCTTTCATCTCGATTCTCCGATCGAATCGGCGGATAGCCCATGGCGGTCAGCTCTTCGACGACGCGCTCGACCAGCTCGGGGATGCTCGCCTGCACCGCAGGCGTTCGCTCGAGTCCTAGTTCGATCGAATCAGGCACGACGCCGATGACCACCACGCGCTCCGGATATCGGTCGAGCAGACTGGCTCCGGCAAGCAGATCGGCGACCCCAATTTGGTGCGGGGAAAGACGCTCGTAGACCGCCGGGGCCACCTCGTCGCCTTCGATTCGCACCTGCGTGCCCGGTGGCCCGTCGGCCTTGATCGCGTCCACCAAGATCACCTGATCCGCGCTGTCGACGAGCGGAAGTAGCGAGAGCCCGAGCGTGCCGCCATCGAGCGCAACCACGCCTTCGGGCAGCTCGTACTCGCGGATCAGCTTGTGGATTGCGGCAATCCCGGCACCGTCGTCCGTGCAGACGACGTTGCCGAGCCCCAGGACGAGGACCGGTGTCCGGTCAGTCATCCCGGTTGCGCCAACTCTTTGGCAGGAACTTGTAGCCGCTGAAAAGAGAGTCGATCAGCCCCATGCCTTCGACACGAGACACGAGCATCGCACTCCAGATATGGTGAGCGACGAACCCGAGGATGAACCACATCGCCAGGTGATGGATCCACCGTGCCGTCTGCAGGCCGCCGAGAATCGGGACCAGGAACTCCCACATCTGCATGTAACCGGTTGAGCTCACCGAGTAGAGAGCGAAGCCGGTGACGATCATGACGAGGTAAAGAGCAAACACCAGCAGGTAGAAAGAGCCGGCCAGCGGATTGTGACCCACGTTCATCGGCGGCTCTTTGTTGATAAACAGGTAGAACTTCAGCATCCCGATGACGTCGTCCCGCCGCCGCTTGCCCACCGGTACGAACTGATGCCAGCGGGCGTAGTACGAACCAACGAACATCCAAGCGATGCGTGAAGCCACCGCGAGCGTGAAGATGATGGCCGTGTAGAAGTGCACGACCTTCACGGTGGCCATCACGAATTGCTCGTTCTCGGGGCCGGCTGGGATCAGGAACGGATCGCCGACGTAGATGCCGGTGAACGCAAGGATGAACACGCAGATCATGATGGTCCAGTGGGTCATCCGGACGAGCAGGTCCCACACATAGACCCGCTCGATCCCCTCGACATCACTTTTCCGGTGGCTCACCTGAGGGCGAGCCCCTCCCTTCACTGCGGCGCCTGCCGGCGGGGGAGTCATCGCGCTTTCACGCGAGTGATCTCGCGCCCTCCAGGTTCGACGACGTGCACACCGCAAGCCATGCAGGGGTCGAAGGAATGGACCGTTCTCAGGATTTCGATCGGCTGCTCGGGGTCGGCGACCGGGGTCCCGACCAGGGCTGCTTCGTAGGGGCCCGGCGCGTCACCCGAGTCCCGCGGGCCCGCGTTCCAGGTGCTTGGCACCACGCATTGGTAACGGGCGATTTTCGCGTCTTTGACGTGGACCCAGTGCCCAAGAGAACCCCGTGGGGCCTCGTGGAAGCCGGCTCCCATGGAGTCGGCCGGCCAGCTTTCTGGCTCCCATTTGCTGTTGTCGTGGATGCGAAGCTCGCCTTTGCCCATGTTGTCCGCAAGCTCGTCGACCCAGTCGCCGATCTTGTCGACCAAGAGCTGGGTCTCAATGCCCCGCGCCGCAACGCGTCCGAGCGTGGAAAACAGGGCCGCCGGCCCGACGCCGAGGGTCTTGAGCACGTGGTTGACCAGGCCTTGGACTTGCTCGTGTCCGCGAACATAGGACACCAACATCCGTGCCAGCGGCCCGACTTCCATCGGCACCCCGCCGTAGCGAGGCGACTTCAACCAGGAGTACTTCTTCGAGGTGTCCAAACGCTCGTACGGTGGCTCTGGCCCGGTGTAGTTCGGCTTGGTTTCGCCTTCCGACGGATGAAGCGCTTGATCCTCGCCGCCTTCGTAGTCGTACCAGGAGTGCGTGATCTGCTCGGTGATCTTCGAGGGGTCGAACTCCTCGACCTTCGAGATGTCGCGAGCTCGGATGATCCCCGAGGGGATGTAGAGATTCGGATTCGGTTCGTCGTCGAGCGGGTACTCGCCGTACACCATGTAGTTGCCAACGCCTGCGCCGTAGCCGGCCCAGTCTTTGTAGAACGAGGCGACCGCGAGCAGGTCCGGGATGTACACCTTGCTCACGAACTCCTGTGCGCCCGCGATGAGCTTCTTGAACTGCGCGATCGTGTGAATGTTGAGCGAGGCCTGCTTGTCCGGGTCGACCGGAGTCGCCATGCCGCCGACCAGGAAGCTCTGCAGGTGCGGGTTCTTGCCGCCGAGAATGGCGTGCATCTTGATGAACTCCCGCTGCCACTCGAGCGCCTCGAGGTAGTGGGCCACTGCCATCAGGTTTGCCGCCGGCGGAAGCTTGTACGAGGGATGCCCCCAGTATGCGTTGGCAAACGGACCGAGCTGACCTCGCTCGACCAGCCCTTTGACACGATCCTGGATGCCCTTGAAATAGGTCGCGCTGGACTTGCCCCAGTCCGAAATCGACTGCGCGAGCGCCGCGGTTTCGGCCGGATCCGCTTCGAGCGCCGACACGATGTCGACCCAGTCGAGCGCATGTAGGTGATAGAAATGGATCACGTGGTCCTGGATGCATTGGGACGCGATGATCAGGTTACGGAGGATCCTTGCATTGGGCGGCGGCTTGGCGCCGATCGCGTCTTCCACCGCGCGGATGGAGGCGATTGCATGCACCGTCGTGCAGACGCCACAGATGCGCTGAGTAAACGCCCAGGCATCGCGCGGGTCGCGGCCTTGAAGGATGATCTCGATCCCGCGAAACATGGTCGACGAAGACCAAGCGTCGGTGACTTTGCCACCGTCGATTTCCGCTTCGATGCGCAAGTGGCCTTCGATGCGTGTCACCGGATCGACAACGATATGGGTCATTCTGCGCCTCCTTCATCGGTCCGCGCGGGCGGGCCCTCTGGTGCATGATCCGCACCCGTGCCAACGAGCTTCTTTCCGAGATGTACCAAGGTGTGCGTGGCAAACGCGGTGGTGACACCGATGGTTGCCCAGAAACCGACCTTGTCGATGTCCGAGCCCTTGCCGAAGCCGGGGAAGCCCGGCAGGTGCGAGTAGAACGGCGTCATCTTGTCCCAGAAGTCCGGCTCGGCGCAGCCGATACAACCGTGGCCGCATGCGATCGGCCAACTCGTGTTGTCGTTCCAGCCGACGTTCGGACAGTTCTGGAAGGACACAGGGCCCTTGCAGCCCATCTTGTAGAGGCACTGCCCGTCGCGGTGCGCCTCGTCGCCCCATTGCTCCACGTATTGGCCGGAGTCGTAGTGCGCGCGTCGCTCGCAGTTGTCGTGGATCGACTTTCCGTATGCAAAAAGCGGGCGATTCAGCTTGTCGAGCGCCGGGAACCTTCCGTAGGTGAGGAAGTACACCAGTGTCGCGGTGAGGTTCTGGGCGTTCACCGGACAGGCCGAAAGATTGATCAGATTCGTCACGCCGGGCACTGCATCGGAAACCCCGAGCGCGCCGGTCGGATTCGGCGATGCCGCCGGGATTCCGCCGAACGAAGCGCAGGTGCCGACCGCAACGGTCGCTAGCGCGTTACCGCAAACTTCGTTTGCGAGGTGCATTGCCGACTTGCCGCCAACGGTGCAGTACGCGCCGTTCGCGCCGGTCGGGATCGAGCCTTCGACGACTGCGATGTAGGCGCCCTTTTGATTCTCGACTACGTTGTGAAGGTTCTCCTCCGCTTGGTGACCGGCCGCCGCCATGATAATCTCGTGGTAGTCGATCGAGATCAGATCGAGAATCACCTCGGCTGCCGTTGGTTTGCTCGCGCGAAGGAATGATTCGGTGTTGCCGGCACAATCTTGGAAGTTGAGCCACACCAAGGTCGGCTTTGGCTTGTTTTCGATCGCGTCGGCGATCATGGCCGTCGCGCCTTTCGGCAAACCAAACATCACTGCCATGGCGGAGCAGAAGCCCATGAACTCACGGCGTGACACGCCGCGCGCCTCTAACTCACGACGGAAGTCGTCTCTCGGTTCATCCATCGCATCCTCCTCGCTGTTGAATAGCAAAGGCTGCGGCAGTAATTCGATCAGCCGCCCAGTGAACGGAACTCTACCGTCGCGGAGACTAGAAAAACAAGGTCCTCGTGGCTTTTGAGAACCGTTTTCTATAGGGTGCGCGCATCTTTCGTTTCCGGCCTTTCACGCGCAAGATTTGCGCGAAAGTTGCCAATGTCTCGACGTTGCGGTCCAGTCTGCTGCTAACATGGAGAGGACACATGTATCAGCTATCCGTACCGCCTGCCCGCTACCCCTTCTTCGAGATCATCCAGGGCTACATCGAGCAGGCTGCCGAGCTCACAGGGCTTCCGGCCCACGTGGAAGCCATCCTCGCAGAGCCGAAAAACGAGCTGATCGTGCATTTCCCAGTGCGCATGGACAGCGGAGAAACCCGTGTGTTCAAGGGCTATCGGATTCAGCACAACAACGTGTTGGGCCCGTATAAAGGCGGCATCCGGTATCACGAGGAGGTCTCCCTCGACGAGCTCAAGGCGCTTGCAACGCAAATGACCTGGAAGTGTGCGCTGCTCGGCGTTCCTTTTGGGGGCGGAAAAGGCGGGATCAAGTTCAACCCGCGTGAGCACTCACACGAGGAGCTGCGGCGAATCACGCGACGATTCACCCACGCATTGGGCAACAATATCGGCCCTTCGCACGACATTCCCGCGCCAGATATGGGGACCAATTCGCAGACGATGGTCTGGATGATGGACACATACATCAACACCGGGTCCACCTATGAAAAGAATGATCAACGCGCGGTAGTGACCGGAAAGACCATCAATTCGGGCGGATCCGAGGGCCGAGAGGCGGCAACCGGTCAGGGCGTGGTTCACTGCATCAAAGAGTGGGCGCGCGAGAACCGTTTCGATCTCGAAGGCGCCACCGCCATCGTTCAGGGCTTCGGCAACGTGGGCTCGCACACGGCACTCCTGCTCTCGAAGCTCGGAGTCTCGACGATCGCAACCGGAGATCACTCCGGCTACCTGCTAAACGAAGAAGGCTTCAACGCACACAAGCTGCAGGACTACGTGCAGGCTACCGGGTCGATTGATGGCTACCCGCGCGGAGACAAGATCACCCGCGACGAGTTCTTCGAAACCAAGGCCGACCTCTTCATCCCCGCCGCGCTCGAGAACCAGGTGGGGGACGAGGAAGCAAGCATGCTCGACGTGAGATTGGTCGTCGAAGGTGCGAACGGTCCGATCAACCCCGACGGGGCGGTGGGGCTCGCCGATCGCGGCATCCCTGTCATCCCTGACATCCTCGCGAACTCGGGTGGCGTGACGGTCAGTTATTACGAGTGGGTGCAAAACCGAAACAGTGAGCACTGGGACGCTGAAGAAGTGCAGCGACGACTGCTTCACATGATGCGCCGCGCCTATCAGCGCACGATGTTCTACGCCGCGGAAAAGAAGGTCAATCCACGTATTGCCGCGTATGCGTTGGCACTCGAGAGCCTGGCCACCTCGTATGAGGAGCGCGGGATTTTCCCTTGAATTATATGGAAATTCTGGACCTGCGCTCCGGAGCTGCCGAGCTGCAAACAGCTTGACAATTCAGGCCCAGGGAATCACCTCAATCAGTCATGGGTGCGCAGGCGGTGTTCGAAGGAACGATCCCGGCCGAAGGTGTCGGGGACTTGCTCGGCGGTCTTGAAGAGGTCGGCACCACCGGTGTGCTGACCTTTCAAAGCGAGTCCGGCTCCGGAACCGTCCGTCTGGTGCACGGCCAGGTTGCGGACGCCGAGGCATCTACCGACGAAGACGGCGCGCTCGAGGTCTTGCTCGCGCTACGTGACGGTGAGTTCGCGGTGTACCCGAAGTTGCCACACCTTCCGGTTTCACGTGGCACCGACACCACACGGCGCGGCTCACTTGGTGTACACCCTCCTGCCGACTTGATGCGCTACTGCGAGAATGCCGGTCTCACCGGGCGGCTCTTGCTCGAGCACCGAGGTCGGCTTGCGATCGGCTACTACGATAAGGGGGAGCTCAACGACGTCAGCATCGACGGTGGGACCGCAGCCGATTTCGTGCTTGCGCTCGAATGGATGGAAGGAAGCTTCCGGGTCGACGCCGTACCACCGCCCCGGGAAACCCTGCCTCCTTCCCTTCGCGACAACGCCTCTGTGGCGCCTCCCAAGAATCCAACCGCACTTCCACTGGTCGCGGCATTCGAAGAGGGCCTCGCTGCGCTCGGACGCGCTGACGCAACGCCGGTCTCCGGGCTTCGTCCGCGTTTGGAAGAGGCTGACGAGGACGCGACGATCCGCATCATTCGTAGGCCGGGAGAGGAGGATCTTCCCGAAGCCCACGAGCTTTGGAATGCCCTCGACTATTCCCCCTCCTTCGCGAGGGAATCTGCTACAACCAATCCGGTGAAGTCGAAGGACGACGGCAGGCAGATTGGTTTCTGGCGCACGCTTGGATGGGTGGGCGCAGTTTTCGTGGTGGTGGCCGGTTGTCTTTGGCTTCTCGCGTCGCTCCCGCCACTGGAGTAGGCTGGCCGTCGTGGGCCCGCGCTTGCGACCGAGACGCTGGCTACTGAGCCTGATCGCCTTCCTTCACGTGGTGTCGCATCTGCTGTCGCCTACGATCGCGACCGCACAGGATGCCGATCCCAAAGGCGAGCCATACCGTCCGGGCGACGTGGTGATCGCTCCCGAGCGTGACGCAAAACCTGCCGATTCGGGCGAAGAGGAAGAAGAGCTTCGCGACCCGTACGGGGTGGCCAGTGAAGGTCGCCATGAGGATCAAGTCTCGTCCCAGGTCCGCTACGTGCTCGAGGGCATCGTGGTCGCCGGCAACAAGAGAACCAAGGCGCACGTGGTTCGCAAATTCGTTCCACTGAAGCAAGGTGACTTTCTCGATCCGGAATCACCGGAGCTCTTGGCTACCGAATGGCGGCTCATGGGGACCGGTTGGTTCGACAGCGTCGACATTCGTCTCGAGCGCGGTGCCGAGCGTGGGTACGTGGTGTTGGTCGTTGACGTCAAGGAGCGCAACACCGTCGTGATCGAGAAATTGGTCGCGGGCCTGTCCGAAAGCGTGGGTCGGACCACGGACAGAGGTCGGACTTTGTTCCCTTGGTTCGGCTTCAAGATCACCGAGACCAATCTTGCCGGCCTCGGCATCCGGCTGTCCGGAACCGCATTGGCCAGCGAGTTTCAGCAGGGTGGGCGATTGGACCTTCGCTACCCCAAGCTGATCAAGAGTGAATACGGGATCCGGTTTGGAACGTTCTTTCTCAATGGTCGGGAGCTCTACGGAAACAGCCCTCTGGTGAGCGTGCCCTGCGGGATGCCGACTTGTCCCGGTACCTCCGTCGTCACCAATGCGGTCGTTCGGTATCGGCGCGGCGGCTTCATGGTGGGCACCGGCAAGGAATTCACGTCCAAGTTGCGATACAGCCTCGACTGGATAGGCGACATTGTCAGCGTTCTGAGCCGCCCCGAAGCAGCCAGCGAGACGGTTGGCAACGAGATCGAGCCAATCGACTTCGCGATTCAAGACGGCAGAAGCTTCGTCTCGTCGCTGCGGTTCGCTTTGACCTTCGACACGCGTGATGATCCCGGCATCACGAAGGAAGGCGTGCTGTTCGTCGGCGATGTCATGCTGGGCACGCGCGCCCTCGGCAGCGACTACGACTTCATCAAGCTCGACGTCTGGGTGCGACGGTGGTGGCGGCTCCCGTGGCGGCACACGATCCGTCTCGGATTCTTTGGCGGCGCCGCTTTTGGCAACACGCCGTTCTTCTATCTATTCCACATCTCCGACCTTACCGATTTGATCCCGTCGCGATTCCTCGAGATGCAGCTCGATTCTCGCCCTCCTCCGAATCTTCTCGGCACCTCGATCGAGAACAACTACCTGGGCGAGCTCGCATGGAGGCTCGATGTCGGTTACGACGTGCCGGTCTACGAACGCGTGCGTGAACGCGGGCTTCGCGAGATCAATCTCTATACACTGATCGGCCTTCTTTCCCTTGCCGACCTGCGTGGTCAGCGCACCGGCTTCGGCGGAATCAGCGGCTACAGCGGTTTCTCTCGTTTCCCGCTCGACCTGACGTTCGACGTCGGTTTCCGATTCGACACGCGAGTCGGTCTCTTCCAAGTCGGTTTCTCGACGCTGCTGGGGTTCATACGTTTGTGAGATTCTGGCTCGCCGCGTTGTTCTTGCTGATCGCTACCGTTGCGTATGGTCAGTCCCAATGGCCCCTTCGTGATCTGGGTGTGACCTGGTCGCGCGGCGCGGCCAAGGTGTCGTTCTCGGCGAAGGACCTAGCAGACGAGCGCGTACGCCAAGAGCTCTCGAGTGGATTGCGCAAGCGCCTGGTCGTGACGGTCGGAGCGCATCTCAAGGGCTCCAACTGGCGGATGGCCGTAAGACAGTTTGGTTGCGACGTGACGCGCGACCTTTGGGAAGACGGCTATCTCGTTCGCATCGGCGACCAGAGCGCACGCCTAAAGACACTCGAACAGGTGCTCAACCGATGCCTGGTGGTGGACGGTCTGTTCGTCGGCGACCCCGGCGGCTACGAGCGACAAAAAGGAAAAGATTTCTATTTCGCCGTGAGGGCGGAGTTCAACCCTATCTCGAAGAAACAGTGTAGCGAGCTCATTCGGCCGACATCCGGCGATGATCCCGTCGGACCGATTAGCGTGAACATCGTCCGGCGCCGGATCTGTAGAGCCGAGCGCGCTATCGAGTTCCGCAGCGAGCTCTTGAAGGTGCCCGAATGAGCCGATTCGAGCGAAAGATCCTCTTCGCGATCGGCTTGTCGGTGTTTCTGGCCCTCGGCGGAAGCATCTTCCTCGCCCAGGGAGCGCTACGCGACGTGTACGCGGTTGGCGTCAACGAGCGCTTCGGGGCCGAGCTCATCCATGGCGTCGAGGCGCGCCGCGGGCAGCTGATGGCACTCCGCGAGGGCTCCGACCAGGTTGCCGACGCCGTAAGTTTGGCCGTCGAAGCCCAGCTCGAGAAGCGTAGACACGCATCGTCTCTTCAACCTCTTCTTCGGGACCTTCTCGAGCGATACGAGGTCGTGCACGGCATTCGGGTCCTCGACGATGAAGAGCGAGAGCTGGCAAGCGTCACTCGCGAACCGGACCCTTTGGGCGCAACGATGCGGACCACGACGCGCGACCGCGAAGCCGGCAAAGGAGCACGGAAGGTGCGGATCGCGGTCGAGGTCGCGGTTCCCGAAGTGTATTTCGAGCGCCTGCAAGAAGCGGGGGAGGTTGCCGACGTGTACTCGCGCTTGCAACGCCAGAGCGCGTCGGTATCGGATGTTTACGCTTGGGTCTTCGGCGTATTGGTGTTTCTGGTCATCGTGGTAGCGTTCTTGATCGGTGCGATCGTGTCGCGCCGCGTGACCCGTCGCGTGACCGTGTTGGCGGAAGCCTCTCGCAAAGTCGGCGCAGGTGACCTCACCGTGTCGCTCCCCACCGGTGCAAGGGACGAAGTCGCCGAGCTCACCAAGGCCTTCAACGACATGGTTCGCGACCTCCGCGACTCCCGCACCCGCATCGAGTATCTCCAACGTATCAGCGCTTGGCAGGACTTCGCGCGACGCCTTGCGCATGAGATCAAGAATCCGCTCACCCCGATCCAACTCGCCGCGCAAGAGATGGACGAGACCTACGGCGGCCAGGACGACGCCTACCGGAAGAAGCTCGAGCACGCCCGGGCGATCATCGAAGAGGAGGTCGCCACTCTGCGCCGGCTTGTCGGAGAGTTCAGCGCTTTCGCCAAGCTTCCGCGTGCGGATTTATCGCCTTCCGATCTCTGCGAGCTCATACAGAGCATCGAGGACTCCATTCCCGCCATCCTGGAAGACGTGGGTGGCGGCACGGCGGCCCCGGTCGAAGTTCGGGTGAGTTGTGCAACGGAACCCATTCGAGTGCGTATGGACCCCATGATGCTCAAGCGGGGTGTCGACAACATTCTGAGAAATGCGATTCAGGCAGCCAACGAAGCCAAGCCATCGGGTGGTGGGCGCGTCCAGGTGCGCGCTTATGCAAGCGAAGGTTCCGGCTTCATCGAAGTTCGCGACAACGGTCCCGGCATCGCGCAGGAGAACTGGGATCGCGTGTTTGACCCGTACTACACGACCAAAGCCGAAGGAACTGGCCTAGGATTGGCGATCGTGAAGAAAGTGGTCCTGGAGCACGGTGGCGAAGTCAGGCTCGACCGCGCGCCCGAAGGTGGTGCCAGGTTTGGCATCGAGCTCCCGTTGATGGAGTCACGATGAGCGAGCCCGGCAAGCCTTCGCAGCGCAGATGGATCCATTGGCTGGTCACCGCGATGGTCTTCGTGGGTCTCTACGCTTGGATGACTCGCGGCAATGCGTCCCCGCTGATGGGAGAGCAGGCGCCAGACTTGAGTATGGCCATCGCCGCTGGAGCGGAGCCGGATAGCCCGACGAAAGTCACCCTGTCCGAGATGAGCGGGCAAGTTGTAATCCTCGATTTCTGGGCGAGTTGGTGCAGCGCTTGCCGTCGAACGACTCCGATTCTAAACGACCTCAACGAGGAGTTCGCCGAGCAGGGCGTCGCCTTCTATGCGGTCAACGTCGAGCCTATCGATCGGCAGAGCCTGCAAGCGGCCCATGCGGCTTTCGGCACGGAGTTCCCAAGCCTCCACGACCGGACCGGCACGGTTCAGACACGCTATGCCATCAAGATGCTCCCCACCGTCATCGTGGTGGGGCAGGATGGGCTGGTTCGCTGGGCTTCTACGGGCGTCCCGAGCAAGATACGGCTACGCGGAGCCATTTCGGAGGCCTTGAATTAGCCGGATTCGGACATGGTTGACGTCCTGGGGCGCCGCTGATAGTTTCCGCGGCCGCGCGGGGCAGACGGTGTAGGTCCCCTGGGGTTGGAGGAAATTCCTTGGTTCAAGCGCTTCAGGGTCCGAGCTTAGAAGAGCGAGTCGCCCAGCTTCAAGAGCTGCTCGATACGGCCGACGTGCAGGCGCGCCAAGAGTATCAAGAGCGCTTCGACATCGCTTGGATCTACCACGACAGCGCGCTCGAAGGCGTCGTCTACTCGATGGACGAGCTCAAGGCGGCCATCTACGACGAGGTCGTCGCCGACCCCTCTCTCATTCCCGTCTACGACGAGATCCGAAACCACATGGGCGCGATCGAAATGATCCGCGAGATGTCGTCGCGCCGCCGCTTCACCCCCAACCTCGAAGTGATCAAGAAGCTCTTCGCGCAACTTGCGCCCGAGGAGCTCGAAGGCAAGGGGCCGCCGAAGTACCGCAAGGACATGCCGCTTCATCGGCTGTACTTCCACGAGATCTCGCAGCCCGACAAAATCAGCTATCGCATGCGCCAGCTCGTTCAGTGGCTTTCGGACCCCGAGACCAAGAAAACGATGCACCCAGTTCGCATGGCGAGTAAGGCGCACTATCAACTGCTTCACATCTATCCTTTCCCCCGACACAGCGGAAAAGTTGCGCGGCTGGTGATGAACCTCATTCTCATGCGCGCAGGCTTTCCACCCGTGGTGATCCACGCAACCGAGCGACAGCGATACTACGAAGCGCTTCGCAGCGGTGAAGACGCGACCGCCACGCTGGTGAACCAGGCGCTCGGCGCAGCGATTGAGACCGCGATTCAGTACTTCGAAGGATTGAAGTGAAGTCCTAGGAGGCGCCCGCGAGGAAACGCGGCAGCGCCGATATCGCGGCTACGTAGCGTGCACCGGCGCGAAGGGTTTCCCTCGCGTTTTCCGGCGTAATTCCGCCGATTGCCACCACCGGCTGGGAGAGGGCCTGACAGACCTCTTCGAGGGCCCCGATGCCTACGACCGGGTCCGGGTTTTCCTTGGATTGGGTCTCGAAGACAGGACCAAAGGCGATCAGGTCAGCGCCTTCCGCATCTGCTTTTCTCGCCTGCTCGAGGCTGTGCGTGGAGACGCCGACCTGCATTTCTCCAACGACACGCCGTGCATCTTCGATGGAGAGATCGTCTTGTCCGAGGTGCAAACCGTCTGCTCCAGCGAGGCGTGCGATGTCCGCGCGATCGTTGACGACGAACGGCACGCCCGCATGGGCGCATGCCGAGCGGACACGCGTGGCAATCGTCAGGAACGCGAGGTCGTCGAGCCGCTTGGCGCGAAGCTGCACCATCGCGCAGCCCGCATTCAGCGCCTTGAACGTCAGTTCGAGCGGGCGCTCGGCAAACTCCGCATCCACGATTGCGTAGAGCGAATCAATCAACTGGCTCGTCTCCGGTCAGCCTGTCGTAGAGGTCCGGACGGCGGTCGCGGAAGAAGCCCCAGTTGGCGCGGTAGCGGCGAAGCGCTTCGCGGTCGAAAGATGCGATTGCGACGCCTTCTTGTTCTCTTCCGAGCTCGACCTGCACGTCGCCGCGCTGATCGCAAACAAACGAGCTTCCATAGAAAGTCAACCCAGCCTCGGTGCCGATGCGGTTGGCTGCGGCAACGGGCATGGCATTGGCTACGGCATGCCCGATCATCACCCGTTGCCAAGGGGCTTTGCTGTCTTCGTCGGGAGCAGTTGGCTCGGTGCCGATGGCGGTCGGGTAGAGTAGAACCTCGGCTCCGCCAAGAGCCATGATCCGTGCTGCCTCCGGAAACCACTGGTCCCAGCAAATGCCTACCCCAATGCTTCCGTGGCAGGTTTTCCAGACCCGAAAGCCCGTATCGCCGGGGCGAAAGTAGAATTTCTCCTCGTACCCCGGGCCGTCCGGGACGTGGCTTTTCCGGTATACGCCGAGCCGCGTGCCGTCGGCGTCGATCGTCACCAAGCTATTGTAGAAAACCTGCCCGGCGCGTTCGAAGAAGGACACCGGCAGCACGACGTCGAGCTCAGCGGCAAGCAATTGCATTCGAGCCACAGTGGGATGTGATTCGAGCGGCGCGGCTAAGTCAAACGCGTGCTCATCTTCAGTTTGCGGAAAGTAACGGCCTTCGAAGAGCTCCGGTGTGAGGATGATCTTGGCTCCCCGGCCGGCTGCTTCGCGAATCAAGGTTTCGACGCGGGCGACGTTTGCATCTCGCGCGTCGTTGAGGACGCATTGGACGATGCCGATTGAAAGTGAAAAGGCGGTCATGGCCTACTGGGTTGAGCTTGGGTGACGCAGTGAAACGCTCCGCCTCCCCATAGCAGGTCTGTGGCCGACAAGCCGATGACCTCGCGGCCAGGAAACGCATCGGAGACTACCCGAAGCGCGATCAAGTCTTCGGGGGCTTCGTAGGTCGGGACGATCACTGCAGAGTTCGCGATGTAGAAGTTGCAGTAGCTCGCAGGCAGAGTTGAGCCGTCTGCGGCCTCGATCGCGGGAGGCGCTGGAAGCTCGAGCACGTTCAACTGGCTGGCGCGCAGCCTCTGCTCGATCGAACGGAGCACCTCGGCGTTGGGCGCCTCCGGGTTTGCCTTCATGCAAAGTACAGTCTCCGGCCCCACGAAACGGGCGATCATGTCGATATGCCCGTCGGTGTGATCGTGCTCCAACCCGGCGTCGAGCCAGATCAGACGCTCCATCGAGACCAACGCTCCCAGCGCCGTCTCGAAGGCTTCGTTCGTCAATCCCGGGTTTCGATTCGGGTTCAGGACGCAAGAGGCGGTCGACAGAAAGGTTCCTCGACCATTCGTTTCGAGCGCGCCTCCTTCTAAGACCAGCGGACAATCAAACCGGATCGCGCCAAGTCGATCGGTAAACTCGATGCCGACCCGTTCGTCGAAGGGGATCTCGTACTTGCCGCCCCAGCCGTTGAACTCAAAACAAAGTCCGCCGAGCGTGCCGTCCGCAGTGTGCCCCAGGAGCGGCGCAGTGTCGTGCAACCAACAGTCGCCGTAGTCCGCGGTTACGTAGCGAAGGTTTTGGCACTCGCCGATCAACGATCGCGCTCGGTCTTCGAGCTCGTCGTTCTTCACGAGGAGCCGTACGGGCTCGTTGCCAGGTTCGGCGATCGCGCGGCACAAAGCAGCGACCGACCCTTGCGCTGAGAGCAAATTGAAAGGCCACTCCTGCTGCAGGTAAGGAAATGCAAGCCAGCACGCGCTGTGCGGCTCCCATTCAGCCGGCAGCCGAAGTCGTTCCTTCACCTAGGAAACCTACCACGCGAACACGCGAGCCTCACCGAACCTCGCCAGCATCGCGTCCACATGTTCGAGGACGGCGCGGCGACGCTGCGCGAGGCCATCCAGCTGCTTTTCCTTTAGGACGGGAGCAAGCGGATCTGCCTCCAAACGGGCCCGAAATCGCTCGATATCGAGCCTTCGCACAGCTTCGATCGTCGACCGCCGGAACCGCTGGAGAGCCTTCAGGCGGGCCTCCATCAAGCCCAAACGCTGCTCACCAAGCCAGAACCCCGCACCGTTGTCCAAGTAGATCAAGGGGCCGCTGGCTCCGCGCGTTCGCAAGTTCGTGAAATCACCGCCCCAACGGTCGACGTTCTGTGTCAGGTAGTCGAAGACGATCAGATCCGAAAGCTCCGCCGGCCGTTCCTCGGTGTCCGGGGCCTTGGCGATGGGCCGACTCGGGTCCGTCGCTTCACGAATGCCGGGGCGGCCGTTGAGATCGGCGCGGTAGTCCACCGGTCGCTGATACGGCGTGATGGGAAGCGACTTCTGAACCCGCAGCCAGCGCTCCCATTTGCGACCCAAGTGAACTCGCTCGAGCGGTTCTGGGATCCACCAAATGAATGCCCCTTTCACGGTGCCGTCCGGTGCAATCCCTAGCTCGGACACTCGCTCATCGTTCCCCGCGGCCGCTCGGAGCTCGCTCCAACGGAACCTTCGACCCGTGGTCGGGGGCACCCGGCCGATCCCGAGCTCGCGATCCAAGCAGTAGGCTGCCAACTCCGAGTACCAGTGCGCTGCAGAGAAGGTCTGCTTGGGTTTGAAGTAGCCGCGGGTGCCGCCCGCAAGCGTTATCTTGAAGGCCAGGCTGCGACCACCTTTGCCCTTCTGCACCTCTGAGATCGCTGCATTCCGCAGCGCCTCGATCCGCTCGGCATCGGGCTGTCCGAGGAAGCTGTCGGCAGCATCCTGCGCAGCGCCGCGCGCGAGGCAGAACAGGGTCGCGAGGATCAGAATGGAGGAAATCCGAGGCACCTGCGGTAGCCTAGTGCTGGCCCCTTGGAAACCCACGTTTTCGGGTCGCAGTGCGCCACGAGAACGTGCTGTACATCCGTCCAACAAGATATTTCTGTCGCTCCAATTCATCGAAAAAACTATGGTTTCTGCCTCAGACCGTGCCTCTGAATTAACCCCTACGGGTGGCCAGTTCCCCGGTTCTGCTGCAATAGTGGTGCTGTATGAGCCGTGGGAACGCTTTCGGTCCGGTTCGTCCGCTGGCCCTTGCGGTTGCGATCACGGCATTGGTGGCGTGTGACGGATCAATCCGCGGGGCGGAAGATGACAGTCCGGCGCGCGGCGTCGACGCCTTCGTTTGCCAAGATCCCAATGCGATCACGCTCGGCTCCTCGCCGGTGAGACGCCTGACGAACGTCGAGTACGACAACACCATTCGCGACCTACTGGGCGGGAACCTTCCCCCGCTCCCGGAGCAGCC
>Ga0209456_10000238_pt1 | contig 30893 bp, 23 predicted proteins | sample COG_11_FD_184755 | JGI IMG/M metagenome (GOLD analysis project Ga0209456, IMG submission 184755) | Pelagic marine sediment microbial communities from the LTER site Helgoland, North Sea, for post-phytoplankton bloom and carbon turnover... | ecosystem: Environmental > Aquatic > Marine > Neritic...
TTCAGTTCGGCAATGATCCCGAGATGTCGGCGCGTGTCGTCGCTGCCTGTCGAGCGAACACCTCGAAACCCATCATCACCAAGCTGTCGCCGAACCAGACCGACATCCAGGAGAACGCGCGTTTGTGCATCGAAGCCGGCACCGATGGCTTTGCTGTGATCAACACCGTGATGGGCATGGCTATCGACGCGGAGACACGCCGGCCGATCATCGGCAATGTGCGCGGTGGGCTGTCGGGGCCGGCGATCAAGCCGATAGCGTTACTGAAAGTGCACCAGGTCTACGAGGTCGCGAAAAAGCACAATGTCCCCATTATTGGGCAGGGTGGTATCACGACGCCCGAGGACGCGATCGAGTTTATCGTCGCGGGTGCTACCGGGGTTGGTATTGGTACGGCCTTGTTTTATGACCCGCTGGTCTGCAAGAAGATAAACGCCGGCATCTCTGACTACCTGGCGCGCCACGAAATGCGTAGCGTAAACGAGCTGACGGGCACGCTTCAGTACTAATCGGGTCGGGCGGGTGACGATGTCATCCGCACGTGATCTAGTCGAGATGCAGGGCCTTCATTTTCCTTGCCAGGGTATTCCTTCCCCACCCCAGTAGTTTCGCAGCTTCCTGCCGATGGCCGTTGGTCTGGGACATTGCCGTCTCGATCAGCGTTTTCTCGAACTCCGGCAGCGCCATGTCCAGCAAAGGTATCTGGCTGGTGTTCAGCTGACCCTCGGCCCACGCCGCCAATCCCCTCGTCCATTCTTTCGCGGCGCGCCCCGGTGACTCGCTGCCACCAAGGTCTGCCGGTACATCCTGCACCGTGATCACGCCTCCGGGTGCCGTTACTGTCAGGCGGCGGGAAGCATTGACCAATTGCCGGACGTTGCCAGGCCATGAGAAAGCCTGCAGTGTTTCCATCGCCTCGGCATCAACGGACTTCGCGGCGACGCCAAGCTCTTGCGCCGCTTCGGCCAGGTAATGATTCAGCAATACCGGGATATCATCTCGTCGTTGCCGCAACGGCGGCGTGTTAATGCGGATGACGTTGAGCCGATGGTACAGGTCTTCCCGGAATCGGGATTCCTTTACAGCCCGCGCCAGGTCCTGGTTCGTCGCCGCGATAACCCGGACGTCGACCTTGATGGGTGTTTGACCACCAACCCGATAGAACTCGCTTTCGGCCAGCACGCGCAACAAGCGCGTCTGCAGCGCCGGTGACATGTCACCAATCTCGTCGAGAAACAATGTGCCACCATCCGCCTGTTCGAAGCGGCCGATACGTCGCGAATCCGCGCCCGTGAACGCGCCCTTCTCGTGGCCGAACAACTCGGACTCCAGGAGCTCCGAGGCAATCGCCGAGGTATTCAGCGCAACGAATGTTTTGTTCGCGCGCGGGCTGTGATCATGCAGCGCGCGCGCAACGAGCTCTTTGCCCGTCCCGGACTCGCCGGTGATCAGCACGGTCATGCTGGAACCAGCCAGGCGGCCGATCGACCGAAAGACCTCCTGCATTGCCGGGGCCTGCCCGATCATGGAGGCAATCGCGCCCGGCTTTTGCTCTGCATCAGTACCCGACCTGCCGTTGACCCGTGCCGCTTTACGAACGAGCTCGATCGCCTCGTCTATGTCGAACGGCTTGGGTAAATACTCGAATGCGCCGCCCTTGTAAGCGGCAACCGCATTTTCGAGATCCGAATGCGCGGTGATCACGATGATGGGCAGGTCCGGCCGTGCGCTCTGCAGCCGTTCCAAAAGGGCGATCCCGCTCATGCCAGGCATGCGGACATCGGTAATGAGGACGTCCGGGGCGTCTTCGTCGATGGCTTCGAGCAGATGCTCGGCCCGTTCGAAGCTGCGGGTCTGGATGTCTGCTTGCTTGAGCGCCTTTTCCAGGACCCAGCGTACGGACTGGTCGTCATCGACGATCCACGCGCTTAAGGGACGATCAGCCATCTTCGTTCACCCCGGTTTGCGTGAGCGGTATCCGGACGTAGAACACCGTGCGGCCCGGACGACTGTCGAATTCGATCAGCCCGTCGTGTCGACTGAGCAGCTCTTGTGCCGCGGGCAAGCCCAGGCCGGTTCCTTCCGGTCGGCTCGTTACCAGTGGGTAGAAAACCGAGTCCTGCAAATCTCGCGGTATGCCGGGCCCGTCGTCCTCAATCTCGATGGAGGCAATGACCCGGTGCCGGATGTCGCCGATCGTGTAGTTCGTCGCGGCACGGCTGCGCAGCGTCAGCGTGCCCTGCCCGTCCAGCGCCGCGAACGCATTGCGCAACAAATTCAGAAACGCCTGGATCATCTGGTCGCGGTCGAGGTCTATCGCCGGCAGGCCCGGATCATACTCGCGACGAATGGTCACGTGTTTCTCATTTTCTGCCTCGACGATCCTGACCACGTATTCGAGCAGCTCGTGGACGTTTACGGGCCGCTTGTTGGGGGGTCCGCCCGGGCCAAGCAAGGTGTCGACCAACGCGACCAGGCGGTCCGTTTCGCTGATGACCACGTCGGTGTACTCGCGCTGCTCCGCGTCGTCCAGCTGGCGCTCGAGTAGCTGCGCGGCCCCGCGAATACCGCCCAGCGGATTTTTGATTTCGTGCGCGAGTTGCCGAATCATCTGTCGGCCTGCGCCATGCTGAATCATCAACGCGTTCTCCCGGCTGATTTGCGAGCGCCGCGTGACGTCGGTGATTTCGACGAGCACGCTCGCCTCGTCAGTTGCTATGGGCGACACGCGACAATCGATGATCCTTTCATAGGAATGCACCTCGGTTGGCGCAAGCCGCATTTCGTTCGCGTAGTGTTCACCGGTTGCTATAACGCGACTAAGGATGTCACGCATTTCCGGCTCGTCGTCGACGAGCTGTAACAAGGATTTTCCCCGTGCCCGCATCTGACTAATGCCGAGGATATTCTCGGCGGCGGGGTTCAGGCCAACGATCAGCAGATGGTCGTCCAGAAGGACGATGCCGGCACTCAGGCTGTCAAGAATGTTCCTGGCATTGCGACGGAGGGGTCCGTCGCTGTCGGATCGGCCGCCTTTAGCGCGGGCGTGTGCCGGATCGTCTATCGACGGGGACGGATCGTGTTTTGTTGCACGTAGAACCGGTTCGGCTGGCTGCGAATCATGAGATTGCCTGTTTCGTCCAGCACTTCGGCCTGGATGTTGTGCACGCCTCGCCAGACCTCCTCCAGCTGAAAGCTCGTTCCCGACACCGTCTGCGGGTTTCCGTCGAAATACACTCGCACCTGGTGCCCGGGTTGCAGCGCCGGGCTCAGCGCCAGCGATACGTTTAGGAGGCCCTCGATGTTCCACAGCGTTTCTTCGGCGCCAGGTGCGGCAACTTCGAGGCTTTCATAACTGAAGGGTTGCGCCGCCTGGGTCCCGGCTTCGTCGGTCGGTGATGCCGCGAGCACAGAACCCTGGCCCGTGGCTGTGGGCCGACGGGGCGCCGATTTCGCGAGCTCCACGGGCTCTGCGCCTGGCTGCGGACGATCGGAGTAATGCACGACACCCTGGTCGTCGGTCCACTTGTAGGCCTGCGCAAGCGCGGTGCCCGACACAAGTAGTCCCAGGAGGGAGACGATGAGGATCGTTGGTTTTTGCATCCAGATAGCATAGCAGCGCAGGCCTGATTGGGGCTAGTGATCCGGACGACATTATGTTGTGTCGCCCGGATCACGGTTGCGGCCCTTTACAGGCTGTAATACATGTCAAATTCAACCGGATGGGTCGTCATTCTGAGGCGTGTTACGTTGTCCATCTTGAGGTCGATATACGCGTCAATAAGATCATCACTGAAGACGCCGCCGGCCTTCAGGAATTCACGATCGTTATCGAGCGCGCTGAGCGCCTCATCCAGCGAAAACGCGACGAGCTTCAATTCCTTCTCTTCCTCCGGTGGCAAATCGTAGAGGTCTTTATCCATGGCATCACCCGGGTGGATCTTGTTCTGGATACCGTCCAGGCCGGCCATCATCATCGAGGCGAATGCGAGGTACGGATTGGCCATCGAATCCGGGAAGCGGACCTCGATGCGGCGACCCTTCGGGTTGGCGATGTACGGGATACGAATCGACGCCGAACGATTGCGCGCCGAGTAAGCGAGAATCGTCGGTGCCTCGAATCCGGGAACCAGGCGCTTGTAGCTGTTGGTTGACGGGTTGGCGAATGCGTTGATTGCTTTCGCGTGTCTGATGATGCCGCCAATGTAGTACAGCGCCGTTTCCGAGAGGCCACCGTAGCCATCGCCAGAGAACAGGTTTTCGCCGTTCTTGAACAACGACTGGTGCACGTGCATGCCATTACCATTGTCGTTGACCAGCGGCTTCGGCATGAACGTCGCCGTCTTGCCGTAGGCGTGTGCAACATTGTGGACAGCGTATTTCAAGATCTGCACTTCATCAGCTTTGCGCACCAGCGTATTGAACTTGGCGCCGATTTCGCACTGTCCCGCCGTTGCGACTTCGTGGTGATGAACCTCTGTTGTTACGCCCAACTCCTCGATCGCCAGGCACATCGCTCCGCGAATGTCATGTAATGAATCGACGGGAGGCACGGGAAAGTAACCGCCTTTGACGGTCGGGCGGTGACCTGTGTTGCCTTCCTCGATACTGCGGTCCGTGTTCCAGGCGCCCTCGTCCGAGTCAACTTTGTAGAACGCGCCCTGCATGGTGTCGTCCCATGCGACGTGATCGAAGACGAAGAACTCATTCTCCGGACCGAAGTACGCTGCATCGGCGAGGCCCGTCGACTTCAGGTAAGCCTCGGCACGGTCGGCGAGGGAGCGCGGGCAACGGTCATACCCCTGCATCGTCGAAGGCTCGACAACGGCACAACGCAGATTGAGCGTTGGCTCATCCGGGAAGATGTCCAGTACTGCCGAGTCAGGATCAGGCATCAGGATCATGTCCGATTCATTAATCCCTTTCCAGCCTGAGATCGACGAACCGTCGAACATCTTGCCATCCTCGAACAGGTCGTCATCGACGGTGTGTGCCGGCACTGTTACGTGTTGTTCCTTGCCAATGGTGTCCGTGAAACGAAAATCGACAAATTTGACCTCTGCCTCTTTGATGAGGGCGAGTACCTCTGCGGGCGTCATTGATCTTTCCTCCGGTTTCTTGTTGCGCTAAACGATGTGGCCGCACGATGCGGCCCGTTGGGTGTTGTTATTTGCAGGAAGTGTGCCAAAATAGCGCCTGCTTTAACCCGTTGTTTATTATAAGATTTTTTCTCAGCAACCCCTCGATATCGCACCGTTATGGTGCAAGCCCCCTCAGGGGTCGCACCATTATAGTGCAAGACGGGCGGCCCTGCACCCTGGTGGTGCGTTGCGCTTTACGGGTATTTGCGCGTCGCGCGGAAAGGGTCTCCTACCGGGGGCGCGGAGCCGTTATACTTCGCGCCTTTGAGCCGCCGTGACACTCGAAATGCCCACCGACACCTCACCCGAGAGCCTGAGCTTTCAGGACCTGATCCTGAGGCTCCAGCAGTATTGGGCCGAACGGGGCTGCGTTGTCTTACAGCCTTACGACATGGAAATGGGGGCCGGCACGTTTCACCCGGCGACATTCCTGCGAGCCGTCGGTCCCGAGCCCTGGTCCGCGGCGTATGTGCAACCGAGCCGAAGGCCGACGGATGGCCGGTACGGCGACAACCCGTTTCGACTGCAGCACTATTACCAGTACCAGGTTGTCATCAAGCCATCGCCGCTCGATATCCAGGACATGTACCTTGGCTCCCTGCGCGCCATCGGTATCGATCCGCTCGTGCACGACATTCGTTTTGTTGAAGACAACTGGGAGTCGCCCACACTCGGCGCATGGGGTCTTGGCTGGGAGGTGTGGCTCAACGGCATGGAGATTTCGCAGTTCACGTACTTCCAGCAAGTGGGCGGCCTCGAATGTCGTCCTGTAACCGGCGAGATTACCTATGGCCTCGAACGCCTTGCGATGTATCTGCAGAGCGTCGAAAGCATATTCGACCTCGTCTGGACCGACGGGCCCCTGGGTCGCATTTCGTATGGCGACGTTTATCACCAGAACGAGGTCGAACAGTCCCGATACAATTTTGAAGAGGCCGACGTTGACGCACTGTTTAATGCCTTCGATCACGCCGAGCACGAAAGCCAGCGACTCATCGAGCTCGGCCTCGCCCTGCCGGCTTATGAGCAAATGCTAAGCGCATCGCACACGTTCAACCTCCTCGACGCCAGGCAGGCGATTTCCGTTACCGAGCGGCAACGCTTCATATTGCGTGTGCGCAGCCTGTCTCGCGCCATTTGTGACGCTTACTACGCCAGCCGGGAAGCGCTCGGGTTTCCGATGGTCACATCGGTGGTCGACGGGGGCCCGTCCCAATGACCCGGGCCGATGATTTTCTCGTGGAGATCGGGACCGAAGAGCTTCCGCCCAAAGCACTGCGGTCGTTGATGGATGCGTTCGGCGCGGGCCTGTCCGCAGCCATCGAGGCCGTGCCCCTCGAGCATGCTGCCGTGCACACCTATGCCAGTCCGCGCCGGCTCGCCGTGCGGATTGAGCGCCTCGCCCGTCAGCAGGAAGATCGCAACGTCGAACACAAAGGCCCGCCGACAAAAATCGCGTTCGATAGTGACGGCAACCCGACGCCGGCAGCCACGGCGTTCGCAAAGAAGTGCGGAGTTGCCGTCACCGACCTCGGAAGAAACAAGACTGATAAAGGCGAGTGGCTGGTGTACGACGCGGTGGAAAAAGGCAGGGTCGCGGCGGAGTTGATGCCCGCCCTCATCGAGCAGACATTGGCGTCGCTGCCTATACCGCGCCGCATGCGTTGGGGCGCGGGTGACGCGGAATTCGTGCGGCCGGTCCACTGGGTCGTCATGCTGCACGGCAAAGACGTCATTAAAGCCGCGGTAATGGGTGCCGAGGGCAGTAACACGTCGCGCGGTCATCGTTTTCATTCGTCCGGACCCATTGTCATTTCGCAGCCGGACGATTATCCCGGCGTGCTCGAAGAAAAGGGTTATGTCGTCGCCGACTTCGAGAGGCGCCGGGCGATGGTTCGCGACGGCGTCGAGGCTGCTGCAAGCGATGCCGGTGGATATGTTGTCGACGGCGAGTCCCTTTACGATGAGGTCGCTGCGCTTGTCGAGTGGCCGGTTCCGATACTCGGCCGCTTCGACGAGACGTTCCTCTCGCTTCCTCGCGAAGTCATCATATCGACATTGACCAGTCATCAACGATACTTCCCGGTCGCCGACGATGAGGGCACACTGCTGCCGCGCTTCATAACCGTGGCTAACCTCGAGAGCAAAGATCCCGGGCAGGTGCGCGAAGGCAATGAGCGTGTCATACGGCCGCGCCTGGCAGACGCCGCTTTTTTCTGGGACAGCGACCGGAAAAATTCGCTTGCGAGCCGGGAGGATGCATTGCGAGAGGTCATTTACCAGCGCGGTCTCGGCAGCCTTCATGACAAGGGGCGGCGCATCGGCGCAACCGCCGTCTGGCTGGCATCAAAGCTCGATGTGGACGCGACTGCCGTTGCGCGTGCGGCAGAACTTGCCAAGTGCGATCTTCTGACAGGAATGGTGGGAGAGTTCCCCGAGCTGCAAGGCATCATGGGTCGCTATTACGCCCTGTCTGACGGAGAGCCGGATGTCGTTGCCGCGGCCATTGGCGAACACTATCGGCCACGCTTTGCCGGTGATGTTCTGCCGGCCACAAGGGCGGGCCAGGTCCTCGCCATCGCGGACAAGATGGACACCCTGGCCGGCGTCTTCTCCATGGGCAAAAGGCCCTCCGGCAACCGTGACCCTTTTGGCCTGCGCCGAGCAGCCCTGGGTGTTGTGCGAGTTCTCATCGAGTGCGGGCTGGACATCAACATCAAGACACTGATCGCGAAGGCGGTCGCCCAACAGCCGACGAGCAAGATCGAAAAGGACACGCTCTCGGCGGAGCTGTACGAATTCATAAGCGATCGCCTGCGACGATACTTCCTGGACCGTGACTCCGGGCTGGCGACAGAGACATTCGACGCCGTCATGGTGCGTCAGCCGGAGTCTTTGTTAGACTTCGATCGACGCCTCGCCGCCGTGCAGACCTTCGCCCGCCTGGAACAGGCCGAAAGCCTGGCCGCAGCGAACAAGCGCATCGCCAACATCCTGCGTAAGGCTGGCGACCCTCAGGGCTTGAGCGTCAACAAGAAGTTGCTCGAACAAGAGGCAGAGGAGATTCTCTTCAACGCCCTCGACAATGCCCGGCAGAAGGTCCGGCCCATGATTAAGGTTCGAAATTACGCCGAAGCATTGAACACGCTGGCCGACCTCAAAGACCCGGTCGATCGTTTCTTCGACGACGTCATGGTGATGGCCGACGACGACGCTGTGAAAAACAACCGTTTGGCGCTTTTAGGCGAACTTAGAGTGCTTTTTCTCGACGTTGCCGACATTTCCCGGCTTTCGCTCGGTTGACGATGCGGCGCGAACTGGCCGGGAAGGGCCTTATCATTTTGGACAGGGATGGCGTTATCAACCAGGATTCCAGCAACTTCGTGAAATCCGCTGACGAGTGGATACCGATACCCGGCAGTATCCGGGCAATCGCCGCGCTCAGCGAGGCCGGATACACCGTCACCATCGCCAGTAATCAGTCGGGTCTTGCCCGCCGGCGGTTTGATCGGGCCGCGCTTCGGGCGATGCATCGCAAATTGCGCAGGCTTGTTTCCAGAGAGGGCGGTCGCATCGATCGGATCGTCGTCTGCCCGCATGGCCCGAATGATGGCTGTTCTTGCCGTAAGCCGAAGCCGGGGCTGCTGCATCGTCTTGGTCGCTACTACGATACCGGGCTCGGAGGCGTGCCCATTGTTGGCGACTCGCTTCGCGACCTCCAGGCGGCAGCGAGCGCCGGAGCTCGCCCAATCCTCGTTCGCACCGGTAACGGCAAGACGACCGAGGCAGCGCTGGGCCGCGAGTTCGCCGCGACAGAGGTCTTCGACGATCTCGCCGCAGCCGCCGCGGCGCTGGTGAAGGAGTGACCGAATGATTCGTTGGCTGCGTTCGCTCTTCCTCATCATCATCGGTTATGGGGCGGCAATAATAACGTCTTCGCTTCTGATCTTGTTGTTCTGGGCGCCAGCCACCTGGCGCCGGTTCGTTCTGGTGACATTTTGCCGTTTTGCTTTATGGGCCGGCGGTGTTATCTGTGGCATGAAGGTCGTCGTAGAGGGTAAGGAAAACATTCCGGACTCACCCAGCGTCATCATGATCAAGCATTCCTCTACTCTCGAGACGTATGGCCACGTGCCCATGTTTCCGACGAACGCCTGGGTCGTGAAGCGCGAGCTGCTATGGGCCCCGTTTTTCGGCTGGGCAATCGCCCTGGTGCTGAACCCGATTGCGATCAACCGCGGGAAGGGGCGCTCGGCCGTCAAGCAGGTCATCGAGCAGGGCAAACAGCGACTTGCTGACGGTATCTGGGTGAGTATATTTCCAGAGGGCACGCGCGTGTCCCCCGATGAAACGCGCAAATACGGCATCAGTGGGGCGGCGCTTGCCAAGGAGGCCGGCGTGCAAATCGTTCCTGTCGCGCATAATGCCAGCGACTGCTGGCGGCCCAAGGAGTTTTCGATGCATCCAGGCTTGATTCGCTTTTGTATCGGGCCGCCGATAGATGCCTCGGCCCAGTCCCCCAAAGAAACGACCCTGATCGTGCAGGAGTGGATCGAGGGCAAGGTGAGCGAAATCAGCAACGCCTACAAAAAATAATCCGAGGAGTCTCGGCGCAGCCTAGCCTTCCTCCCCCGGCGCTTTTCCAAGGTGTACCAGTTCCTGAGCCTGGCTCTCGTCGATGGCATACATGCGATCGATGCGGCACCCGCGGATCGTGTCAAACCCGGCGCGAAGCGTGTTTCTCTCGAAGCGCACGTCCGGCTTTACTTTGCGCTCGTTGAGCTCGCGGCACCGCCTCTGAAATTTGACCAGGTATTTCTCTTTGCGCGTTCTCAGAATAATGTAATGCTCCGACAGGTTCGTGTGGTGAAATTGCTCCCGCATTCTCACGGTGTCCTGTTCCTTCAGCTCGGACACGACAATAAAATCATCGACGGCGTCATTGACGCGCGTGTCCGGTTGCGATGCACAAGCAATCAACAGGGTCGCCATCAGCGCAGCCAATATTCCCTTCATAGGCTCTTCGGCCTTCTTTCTTCTGCGTACAGGCGCTGCACGAACGCCGCGACGCGAGCGTAGCCCGCGGCCCAAACCTCGATGTCCTTGCGCATGCCAGCGGGCGCCCTCTCCGGCTCGATGCGAACGGCCTCGGCCTTGCCGCCACCGTAACCCTGCGGCATCAACCACAGCCCGGTCATTGCGGCGAAAGCGAAGTCCGTGTAATTGAGTTGCTCACCGCCGAGCAACGACTTGCGACCGTCTTCCAACCAGTCATTGGTTTCACCAAGCAGCTCTTCGATTCGGGACACCGCGCGTGCGTAGTTGGCGCCGGTAATCCGAAACGATTTGCGAATGAGAAGCTTAAGCACGGGGAACAAAAGCCTGAGCAGTGCCCGTTGCCAAAAAGGTGTTGCCGGATTATTGACCCCCCACGCGTGCAGCGTAAGCTTTCGGTCAGCCAGCATATGATAATAAACCCAGACCTGGAGATTGACGCCGTATTTGTCCAGTCGCGCTTCCAGTTCTACGCGTTCCTTGGTCGGCTCGAGAAATGCTGCGGCTTCGGGATCTTCTACCGCGTATCGCCCCCACAGATAGCGCAGGATTTCCGCGGAGTTACCGATGCTCGATTGAACGCTGCCGGTGCGCAGCTTGAGTTGCGGCACGGTGCGTCCACGAAAGAACGCGCCCAGTGCACCGCCCGAGGTTTGCTCGACATAGTAAACGCCGAGGCGATCCATGCTCCATCGCACTTTTTCGACAAAGTGGCTCGCGGAGATCGTCGCTAGCACCAGCTCCGGCGTTTTATTCGGCAGCGCGAAACCGCTGAGTACAACCAGCCAGCGCCATAACAGAAACACCACAACGAGGAGAGCTGCGGCCGGAACTGACATCCCGAACCACGCGACGATGATGGGTGCGAGCGTCAGACATACCGCGTGAATTAACAGGCGGTTCTCGATCATATATCCAGGTTTTCTACCGTCAGCGCGTTATTTTCGATGAACTCACGACGCGGCTCTACCTGGTCGCCCATCAGCGTCGTAAATATCTCGTCCGCTTTTACGGCGTCTTCGATCTTCACCTGCATCAACCGCCGTGTTTCCGGGTTGACCGTTGTGTCCCAGAGTTGCTCAGGGTTCATCTCGCCAAGGCCCTTGTAGCGCTGTATGGACTGGCCACGCCGTGCTTCGCTCATCAACCAGTCAACCGCCTCTGCGAAAGACTCTATGGGTATCTCACGCTCGCCGCGCTTCACCCTTGCGCCTTCAGACAAAAGGTCGCTGAGTTTTTCAGACAGCGCCATGATGTGCCGGTACTCGTTCGTATCAAAGAACTCACGCGGCAGATAGCGCGTTCCGCCAAGACCATGTTGCACCTTGGTGATGCCGATCCGGACGCCTTCGCCGTCTTCGTCGCCGCGATCGAGCGTAGCGGAGTAGCTGCCGCCATTACCATTATTCGTGCGATCGCCGGTGTGCTTGGGCAGCGCCACGCCAAGCTTTTCCGCCCACGACTCGAGCGCATCCAGGTCATCTGCGATTTCGGGCGTTACGGCCGGTAGCCGCTGCATCGCTCGTAACACGACTTCATCGTAGCGGTTGGACAGGCGCTCGATGATGCTTTCCACGGTGATGTGTTCCTTGGCCAGCGACTCGAGCCCGACGCCCGACAATGCGGGCGCTTCGTTGTTGACGTACAGCGCGGCATTGTCCATCGCTGCATTGAGCAAGTAGGCGTTCAGCTCGGCATCGTCTTTGACATAGACCTCCTGTTTGCCTCGCTTGATTTTGTACAACGGTGGCTGGGCGATGTAGATGTGGCCGCGCTCGATGAGTTCGTGCATCTGGCGGTAAAAAAACGTCAACAACAGTGTCCGAATGTGCGAGCCGTCGACATCAGCGTCCGTCATGATGATGACACGATGGTAGCGGAGCTTGTCGGGATCGAAGTCGTCCCGACCGATACCGCAGCCCAGCGCCGTAATCAGCGTTCCTACCTCGGCGGACGACAACATTTTGTCGAAGCGCGCCTTCTCGACGTTGAGGATTTTGCCTTTCAGCGGGAGGATCGCCTGTGTCCGCCGGTCGCGGCCCTGCTTGGCGGAGCCGCCGGCCGAGTCGCCCTCGACGAGGAACAGCTCCGACAGTGCGGGGTCTTTTTCCTGACAATCGGCGAGCTTGCCGGGAAGCCCTGCGACATCCAGCGCGCCCTTGCGTCGGGTCATTTCGCGGGCCTTGCGCGCGGCCTCTCTGGCGCGCGACGCATCCAGGATCTTCGATACGATCGCCTTGGCATCGTGCGGGTGCTCAAGCAGGAACTCTTCCAGCCGACCGGCCATCGCCTGCTCGACAATGCCTTTAATTTCAGATGAAACTAATTTGTCCTTGGTCTGTGAGGAAAACTTCGGGTCCGGCACCTTCACCGACAGCACCGCGGTCAGGCCTTCGCGAGCATCGTCACCCGAGGGCGTGTATTTTTCCTTCCTGGTGCTGGGCAGCTTCTCAATATAGGTATTCAAGGTTCTTGTCAGCGCGCTTCGGAAGCCCGCGAGGTGGGTGCCACCATCCCGCTGCGGGATATTGTTCGTGTAACAGAACATGTTTTCCTGGTAACCGTCATTCCACTGGAGGGCCGCCTCGACCGCGACCCCGTCTTTCATTGCCGTGAAGTGAAAGGCCGTGGCGTGTACGGGCGTCTTGTTGCGGTTCAGGTGCTCGACAAACGCGTGTATGCCACCCTCGTACTCAAAGGTTTCTTCCTTTTCGTCTCGCTCGTCAACCAGGCGAATTCGCGCGCCCGAGTTGAGAAACGAGAGCTCGCGCAGCCGGCGGGCAAGGATGTCGTAATGGAACTCGATATTTGTGAACGTGCCCGAGCTCGGCTTGAAGCGCAGCGTCGTTCCGGACCGGTTGGACGCCCCCACCTCGGCAAGCGGCTCGGCAGGCTCGCCATGAACATACTCTTGCTGGTAGATCTTGCCGTCCCGATGAATGGTCAGTACGAGGTGCTCCGACAGCGCATTGACCACGGATACGCCGACGCCGTGCAGGCCCCCGCTCACTTTGTACGAGTTATCGTCGAACTTACCACCCGCATGCAAGACCGTCATGATGACTTCTGCTGCGGAGCGCCCCTCCTCCGGGTGCAGATCGACCGGAATGCCGCGCCCATCGTCACTCACGGTGACCGACTCATCCGCGTGGATGGTTACCGTGATCGTATCGCAATGACCGGCGAGCGCCTCGTCGATTGAATTATCGACGACCTCAAAAACCATGTGGTGAAGGCCCGTGCCGTCGTCGGTGTCGCCAATATACATGCCCGGCCGTTTTCGGACGGCCTCAAGTCCCTTTAAGACCTTGATATTACTGGAAGTATATTCTGTTTCGTCGGTCATTCTATATCCTCGGAGCGTAACCGACGCATTGTACCAAAATCAGCCCTTGAAAGGACCCTCAAAGGTTTCTTTTTTAAGGTATTTTAGCCTTCAGCAAGCTTGTTTTTCCGGGCCTCTCGTGCGGCGCCCGGATGGCCGTCAGCGCGCCATGTTTCACGTGGAACACGGCGGCGCTATCCGGCACGCCGAGCGCATCCGGTTCGAGGCTCGTCGCCACCACCTGACAATTCAATCCGGCCACCGCGGCCATCAGCCGCTCCAGGGAGTCACCGTCCAGCTCTGCGGACGGATCGTCAAGAATCAACAGCAACGGCCGATCCAGGGCCGATTGCGCGGTTTCGGTCGCCGCCAGGATCATCGCGCTTGCGAGGAGTTTTTGTTGGCCGCGTGAAACGAGCTTCCGCGCCTGTTTTTCATCATAATTTATCTTGAGGTCGGCACGGTGGGGTCCATGCTGGGTCGCTCCAAGGTGCAAGTCCCTCTCAATGCCCTCCTCCATCGCCTGGTCGAGGCTTTTTTCCTTGCTCCAGCCCTGCTGATACTCAAAGCCCAGCTCCGTTCCCAACAGATCCCGCCCATACTTCTGCAGGCTGTCCAGCGTGCCGCCCAGAACACGCCGCCTGGATGCGTCCAGCGCTCTGCCCAGGGCTACAAACTCGGTGTTCCAGCTGCTAATCGTCTTTGCGCCCGACCGGGCCTTGAGCGCGGCATTTCGTTGTTTCAAGGCGCGCCTGAATTTTCGCCAGGCCATCAGGTGCTCTTGTTCCACGTGGAACGCTACCCAGTCAAGAAAGCGCCGACGAAGCTCCGGACCTCCGGCCACGAGATTGTGAACCTCGGGGTCTATCACCTGCAGGGGCAAAACCTCAGCCAATGCCGCCGCACCGCCCTCGTCATCACCATCCACGCGCACCTCAAGACCAGAGCGGCTGTTTCGGACGCCCAGGCTGCTTGTTCTCGCCCCGAGCTGCACTTGCCCGAACAGGATAAATTCGTCCTTGCCGTGTCGAATAAGATTGGAGGTGCTGGCGCCACGAAATGATTTTCCACGCCCCAGATACGCCAACGCCTCCAGGAGGCTGGTCTTCCCGGATGCATTCGCGCCGTAAATCAGGTTGAAGTCGGCCGACAGCAAGAGCTCAGCTTTTTCGAGACAACGAAAGTTACTGACTCGAAACAGGCGAATCATTGTCGTCTCTGCGACCCCCGACGCCGCAGTCAGAGCCGCATGGGCATAACCACGAAGGTGCAGTCATCATTGCCAGGTTGCCGGATCAGGCAGCTGGAGTTGCTATCCTGAACGGACAGGGTCACATCATCGCCCTCCACGGCCCCAAGAGCATCGAGAAGATAATTGACGTTAAACCCGATTTCTATATCCTCGCCGCTGTATTCGACCTCGAGCTCCTCTTCCGCCTCCTCCTGCTCCGGATTGTGCGCCTGAAGCACGACGCCACTATCGCGAATAACCAGGCGAATACCGCGGTACTTTTCGTTGGAAAGGATCGCCGTGCGCTGCAGGGCCCCCTTGAACTCACCCCGATTCGCCCTGAGTTCATTTGCCGACTCCTTCGGAATAACCCGCTCATACTCAGGAAAACGCCCATCGATCAGCTTGGAGGTAAACCGGATGCCATCGAGCTGAATACGAATATGATTCGCGCCAAGCTCAATATCGAGGTCACCATCACCGCCCATAAGGCGCTGCAACTCCAGAACGCCCTTTCTTGGCACGATCACCTGCTGCTCATCGAGGCTCAACCCTAGCTCCGCTTGACATAATGCCAACCGGTGGCCGTCAGTTGCCACTGCTCGCAGGTGCTTCCCGGCAGTCTCGAGCAACATCCCGTTCAGGTAATAGCGGACATCCTGCTGCGCCATGGAAAAATGCGTCTTCTCAAGGAGCCTGCCCAAGGCGCCCTGTGGCACCTGTATCGTCTGTCCTGCCTTTATGTCCTCAATAACCGGGAATTCCGCGGCAGGCAGCGTAGCCAGGTTGAACTTACTCCGCCCGGCCCTGACGCCAAGCTTCTCGCCACTCAAACCGACGTGCACCTCCGAACCTTCCGGCAGAGCGCGGCAAATATCCAGAAGCTTGCGGCCCGACACCGTGATTTCCCCGCCGGATTCCGTATCGACCTCGGCCTCTGCCACCAGTTCGACCTCCAGATCAGTCGCCGTCACAGACAGCCGGCCCTCCCGCGCAATGATCAATACGTTCGATAAGATCGGCATAGTCTGCCGTCTTTCCACGACACCGATGACCGCTTGCAATGGTTTCAACAGCGCTTCCCGGGCTGCGGTAAACTTCATAGATTCCACCTGTTAATAAATACTGGAAATTTATAGTTTATTGTTATTATTAAGGACCAAAGACCCTGTGCATAACTTTATAAACCCTTTATTTTTCAATAACTTAACATATCATTACACGCCCTGGACTACCTGAGCAAACCGCCGGTGACCTGTGGGCTTTCTGTGGATAAAATAACAATGACGTATTGTCCACCAGTTATCCACACTATCCTGTCAGAGTTCTCAACAAATTCAAATAATCGTCATCGATGCGCTTGTCGGCCTCTCTCAAAGCCTCTATACGGCGGCAGCCGTGCAGCACCGTGGTGTGATCTCGGCCCCCGAAAGCGTCACCAATTTCGGGCAAGCTGTGATTCGTCAGCTCTTTTGCCAGGGCCATACCGAATTGTCGGGGTCTGGCTATCGAGCGGCTGCGCTTCTTCGATAACAAATCGCCGACGCGAATCTTAAAGTACTCGGCAACAGTTTTCTGAATGTTTTCTATCGAGACGAGACGATCCTGAACCGCGAGCAGGTCCCGCAGCGCTTCTTTGGCGAAATCGAGGTTTATCGGTCTGCCCGTGAAACGATAATTAGCGATAACCCGGCGAAGGGCGCCCTCCAGCTCCCGCACGTTGGAGCGGATTCTCTTGGCAATAAAAAATGCCACCTCTTCCGGGAGCTCGACCCCCTCTGCGGTGGCCTTGCTCATCAGGATGGCGACGGAGGTCTCGAGCTCCGGTGGCTCAATGGAAACGGTCAGGCCCCAACCAAATCGTGATTTCAGACGTTCCTCGAGGCCATTCACCTCTTTCGGGTAGCGGTCGCAGGTCAGGATGATCTGCCTTTGTCCCTCCAGGAGCGCATTGAAGGTGTGAAAAAACTCCTCCTGCGAGCGATCCTTGCCGGCAAAAAACTGAATATCATCAATAAGTAACGCGTCGAGCGATCGATACAAGCGTTTAAATTCAGAAATCGTGTTGTGCTGTAGCCCGCGAACCATGTCACCGACAAAGCGCTCCGAGTGAACGTAACTGACACGGGCCGCCGGATTGTTCTTGAGCATGACATTACCGATTGCATGCATCAGGTGTGTCTTGCCGAGCCCCACGCCGCCGTAAATAAACAACGGGTTGTACGATTTACCGGGGTTTTCACCAACCTGGCTCGCGGCAGCTCGAGCAAGCTGGTTGCTTTTGCCCTCGACAAAGCTGTCGAACGTGAAAGACGTGTTCAGCCGTGAAACAACCGGCGCATTACCGCCGGTCTTGATTGTAACCGGCGCTGGTCGGGCCGGTGTGCCTGGCGCTGGCGATGCGGCAGAGCGCGACCCGACCTCGAGCAGCACCTCGATGTCGTTTCCCCGATCGCCCACAAGCTCGAGAATACGATCCATGTAGTGCTGACGCAGCCAGTCAACGACAAAACGGTTCGGCGCGAGCAGACGCAGCATGGTGTCGTCGTCGACGGCCTGCAGGGGGCGTATCCAGGTGTTGAATTGCTGCTCCGGTAGCTCTGTCCGCAGGACGCGGAGGCATTGGTTCCAAAGCGTCGATTCAGCAGACAAGACATTCTCCGGGAGGCCCCGCCGGGCCACGTGATAACAACAAAAGAAACGAGCGATCGCGCAGTCTATACCCTTAGTGAGGGCGCCGCCAGATGCAGTTATCCACAGGTTGCCAAGGGCCGGAATCGCAACGCTGAGGTCGCTCTGTTGACACTGTCTGGGCATCTGCGTACCCTTGCCGCCCTCCTAGAAGTACGGCCCGGTACCAGCCGGCTTATGACCCAGGTAACAAGCCATGAAACGCACATTTCAGCCCAGCAAAATCAAGCGCGCACGCACCCACGGTTTTCGTGCCCGTATGGCGACCAAGGCCGGGCGCCTCGTGTTGAAGCGCCGTCGCGCAAAAGGCCGCACGCGGCTGACGCCGTAACGTATCCCGCGTCTGACACGACGAATAGCAACAACCCAGGATTGACGAGCAGCCGAAGCAACCGGTTTGGAAAAGAAAACCGGCTCCTTGATGCGGCTGCTTACGGCCGTGTATTTAAAGAAGCGACACGAAGCCGGGATCAACTATTTACCGTGCTGTGCAGGCATAATGAAGAAGAGGGCGCTCCGCGCCTGGGTCTGGCAATTTCAAAGAAACTCTGTCGGCAGGCGATAAAGCGAAATCGGATTAAACGAATAATCAGGGAGTCATTTCGCCAGCACCAGGCGACTCTGGCAGGTCTGGACATCGTAGTGATTAATCGACCAGCAGCAGCAACCGCTACAAACCCCCAGATGTTCGCGAGCCTCGAGGCCCATTGGCGCCGATGCAAGAAAGCGAAACGGACACCGCAGGAAAGCTAATCGATGGACAACCAACGACTGCTGATATGGGCATTTTTTGGACTGATGGTCTGGATAACCTACCAGACCTGGGTGCAGGATTACGGACCGAAGCCGGCACCGGTGGCAGAGGCGCCCGCCGAGGAAATTGTTGAGCCGGGCGCAGTGCCTGGTATCGTCGATGACCTCCCGGAACTCAGCGAGCGGACAGAGGCTACAGGCCTGCCGGCTGCGCCAGGCGACGTCGCGGAGCCGGCCACCGAGGTCGCAACACCGAGCATCCGTGTTACGACCGACGTACTCGATCTGGAAATCAGCACACAGGGTGGCACACTCCAGAAGGCCGTGCTCCTTAAGTACCCGGTTGCGAAAGACCGACCCGATACACTGGTTGAACTACTAAGTACTCGCCCGGACGAGCTTGGACTCATCCAGTCGGGCGTTCGGGCAACGGCAAACGGTGCCGAGGCAACACATCTAACCGTGTTCGAGGCCCAGAAGACGTCGTACGAGCTCGGCGATGCTGATGAGCTCGTGGTCCCGTTGACCTGGTCCGACGAGCGCGGGGTCGTTATCGAAAAACGCTACCGTTTCAAAAAGGGGGGCTACGAGATTGGTCTCGAGCAGGAAGTGACCAACGGCAGCGACGGCCTCTGGCGTGGCGCCGAGTATGTGCGCGTGAAGCGGCAGTTTCGGGAACAAGAGCGCTCCATGTTCGATGTTGACTCTTACTCTTTCGCCGGGCCGATCATCTACAACGGCGAAAAATCCGAAAAACTGAAGCGCGACGATCTCATTGAAGAGGGCAAGTACGAGTTCTACTCGGATCGAGGCTGGTTCGGATCCATTCAGCACCACTTCCTGAGCGCGGCCGTACCGGCACCGGGAACTGAACACAAGTACGAAGTGGTGGTGACCGGCGACAACTCGACGAGCAGCGCCATTGGCCGCAATGCTGAAACGATTGCGCCTGGATCGAGCAAGATATTCCAGACTACGCTTTTCGTTGGCCCTAAATTACAAGCGCAGCTCGAAGATATCGACGAAACGCTCAAGCTCACAGTGGATTATGGCTGGCTCACGATCATCTCGCAGCCGTTGTTCTGGTTGCTCAGCAAGGTCTTCTCCTTTGTTGGCAACTGGGGCGTGTCGATCATTGCCGTTACCTTCCTCATCAAGCTCGTCTTCTACAAGCTGACTGAGTCGAGCGGCCGGTCGATGGCGAAGATGCGCAATCTGCAACCGCGCATGAAAGCGCTGCAGGATCGTTACAAGGATGACCGGCAGGCGCTTAGCCAGGCAATGATGGAGTTGTACAAACGGGAGAAAGTGAATCCGGCCGCGGGCTGTTTGCCGATACTGATTCAAATGCCGTTCTTCCTGGCGTTTTACTGGGTGTTACTGGAAAGCGTGGAAATGCGACAAGCGCCATTCGCCCTGTGGATCACCGACCTTTCCACACGCGATCCGTACTTCATCCTGCCGCTCATTATGGGCGGTGCGATGTTCATGCAGCAAAAGCTCAACCCGGCGCCCGCCGACCCGGTCCAGGCAAAGGTCATGCAGATAATGCCGGTCATGTTCACGGCCTTTTTCGCATTCTTTCCCTCGGGCCTCGTGCTTTACTGGGTGACCAACACGCTGTTGTCTATTGCCCAACAGTGGAAGATAAACACCGTCGTCGAGGCAGAGGCGAAAGCTCAGAAGAGCAGCAAAAAGAAGAAAAAAGACACCTAGAAAAGCCAGGCTCAAAGAAGTTTCGAGCGGACCTTTATTTCACCGTGCAGCGTGCGGTGCACGGGGCAGCGATCAGCGATCTCGAGCATCCGATTCTTTTGTGCACCAGTAAGATCGCCCTCGAGGGAAATGGTTCGTCGAAGCTCATCGACCTTGCCTGAGCCGCTTTCGCAATCCTGACAATCCTCAGCGTGAATCTTGTCGTGCTCGACCCGAACGGTTGCCGACTCCAGGTCCAGTTTCTTGTGGTTCGCATACATGCGCAACGTCATCGACGTACACGTCGCCAGCGCGGCCGACAACAGGTCATAAGGCGTCGGGCCCTGATCTTCGCCACCGACGGAGCGCGGCTCGTCGGCAACCAGCCGGTGATGACCCAGGCGCACCTCGGTTCTGAATCCGTCCACCCGCGTTCTGGCAACAACCTCTCCATCGGTGGCGTGCAGATCGTCCTGCGCCGTCGGTGCGCTCAGGTACCGTGACACCCAGGCCGCCAGCACGTGACCTGCGTACCTCGAGTCTGCTGTATGACTCAACAGGTGGTCGGCGCTGTCAAGACTGACGAAGCTCTTCGGGTGTTTTGCGGCCATGAACAGCGCAGATGCGTTGTCGATCTCGACCACGTCATCCAGCGGTGCATGCATGATCAACAGCGCTTTGCGCAGAGAGCTGACCGTAGACCCGATGTGCTGCGCTTCGAGATCGTCCAGAAACTGCTGCTTCATCAGGAACGGCCTGCCGCCCAGGTTTATTGTGGCCTCGCCGCGCTCGCGCAAGGTGTCCTCTGAGCCGGAAAACATTTTTGCTACATGTGCGGGCTCCGACGGCGAGCCAATCGTGGCAACGGCCACCGCGGAGTCGACCCGTGGTGCTGCCTGTAAAACGGCGGTGCCACCAAGCGAGTGACCGACCAGAATGGCCGGCGGCTCGTGCTCGCGATCCAGGTAGCTGACGGCAGCGAGAAGATCGTCGACGTTGGACGAAAAGTTGGTGTCGGAAAAATCGCCTTCGCTCTGACCAAGGCCCGTGAAATCGAAGCGCAGCACGGCGATGCCTGTGTCGTTCAAGGCACGCGCAATGCCGCCTGCTGCCTTGAGGTTCTTGGAGCAGGTGAAACAGTGCGCAAACAACGCGTAAGCAACCGGCTTTCCGGCGGGCAGATCAAGGATGCCGGACAATGTGTGCCCGGCCTGGTTTTCGAAGGCGACTCTCTGGCTCTGCATAACAAGGCAACCTGTGTTTTCATTAGTGTATGACGGCGGACGCGGACACGATTGTAGCTACGGCAACGCCGCCCGGAACGGGCGGCATCGGCATTGTCAGGATCTCCGGCAATCGCACCGAACGCATTGCGCGCGCCATGCTGGGCAGTCTACCGGAACCGCGTACCGCAACGTATCGTTCATTTGCCAACGCTCAGGGCCAGAAGATCGATGCAGGCATCGCGCTGTATTTTCCAGCGCCGACGTCATTTACAGGCGAGTCCGTTCTCGAGCTGCACGGACACGGTGGCCCGATCGTTATCTCGTTGCTGGTCGATGCGGCGCTTGGCCTCGGTGCGCGCCTCGCAGCCCCCGGCGAGTTTTCCATGCGCGCGTTCCTCAACGACAAGCTTGACCTGGCGCAGGCCGAGGCGATAGCGGACCTGATCGGCAGCGGGACGGCGCAGGCCGCACGCGCCGCGCTACGCTCTCTGTCGGGCGCGTTTTCGAGCGCAGTCGACGCGCTTGCGGAGCAACTGTTAAGGCTACGAATGCATGTCGAGGCGGCGATCGATTTTCCGGAAGAGGAGATCGACTTTTTGTCAGATGATGCATTGCTGGCTCGCCTTCGCGAGTGCGCCGAGGCGTTCGAAACGCTTATGGACGAAACCAGGCAGGGCCGCGTGCTGCGCGACGGCTACCAGGTCGTCATCGTCGGTAAGCCCAATGCAGGCAAGTCGAGCCTGATGAATTTATTGAGCGGCCAGGATGCGGCGATCGTCACAGAGATTGCCGGCACGACCCGGGACATCCTGCGAGAACAGATCGACGTCGATGGCCTTGCCGTGGAGCTGGTTGACACAGCCGGGCTGCGCGACGACCCCGATCGCGTAGAGCAAGAGGGCATTCGGCGCGCGCGCAAGGCAGTTGAGAATGCAGACGCGGTTCTTTGGATCCAGGACGCGTCCGACCCCGATCAAGGTCGCATCGACGAAGAGCTGCCCCGCGAGATACCGGTGACGATTGTCCGCAACAAAATCGACCTTACCGACGAAGCGGCTGGCACCGTCTCGAACGACACGATCAACCTGTCCGCGAAGACCGGCGCCGGCCTGCGCGTCCTGCGAGAGACTATTCGTACGCTCGCCGGTTACGAGAACCGGGGGGAGGGCGCCTTTACGGCGCGCCGCCGGCACCTGGATGCGATCACCCGGGCGAAGGCGCACTTCCTGGCGGGCCAGCTGGCGCTTCAGGAGGCGCGAGCCGGCGAGCTGCTGGCCGAAGAGCTGCGCCTGAGCCAACAGGCCCTCGGCGAGATAACCGGCGCCGTGTCGAGCGATGACCTGCTCGGCAAGATTTTCTCGGAGTTCTGCATCGGCAAATAGAAAGCCGGGGTCGAACCGAGGTTCTTGCGCCTCTCGGCAATGCTATTTCCGGAAGCGGGGCTCGTCGATCGACATTTCGGTGACGGGGCCGTACCGACTGACGTCTTTGCGGATCAAAGACGCGTCGCCAATGAGGACGAAAACAAGGTTTTCCGGCAACGGATAGACCTCGGCGATCGCGAGGTCTATCGCATCACTGTTTGCGGCCGCAAGTGCGGCGCCGTAGTCGTTGATATACGAAGCATCGAGTCCGTACTGCTCAAGGCTCGCGAGCTGCGCGGCCAGCTGCGCGGCAGTTTCCAGGCGAGGCGGAAACTGCCCCATAATGTAGTTCTGCGCCGAGAGCACCATGTCATCGTCAACGCCCGAATCGTGCAGCGTCTCGAGAACGTCCAGGGCCATGTCGATCGCCTCGGCGGTCGTGCTCGTCTCGGTAAAGGAGCTGATGATGATGGACCCCCGCAGCGTTGGGCGCTGCAGCAACGAGCGAGCGCCATAAGTCAGGCCGGCTTCGATGCGTAGTTCGGTGTTCAGCATCGATGTGTACCGACCACCAAAAACAGTGTTGGCCAGATCGAGTTCTGCGCGCGTTGGGTAGCTGGCCGAGACTCCGACATTGGCCAGCCAGAAGTGGGTTTGAGCTGCGCCCGGCTTGTCGATCAGGAGCACCTTTCGGCCGCGCTGCTTGCGCGCATTGGCCAGGTCCGGCAGCCCCGCGGTTGCCGGCCGCCAGTCACCAAAGGCGACGGTGAGCCGGGACTTCATTGCTTCCATATTGAAGTCACCTACAACGGAGACGATCAGCCGGTCGCCGCCGACGAAGCGCTCGTAATAATCGAGCAGGTTTTCGTGCGTGACGCTGGCGAGCGTCGTTTCACTGCCGCCGACCGGGTTGCCGTACGGATGCGCGCCAAACAGGAAGGCGTTTCCGTAGGGTGGAAGCAGCGCGCCGGGGTTCGCGCCCTTGGCGGCCTTGATCAGGTTGATCGATCGATCGCGAAGCTTGCTGAACTCATCCTCGTCCAGGGCGGGTCGCCGCAGCAGGTCGGTGACAAGCTCGATCATGAGCTCCGCATCGCGCGACACGAAATTCGCGGAGACCCGGATTGCCTCGAGGCTCGCCGAGGCGGTGAGGTCGCCTCCGACGGCCTCGATGGCCTCGGCAAATGCCGCCGCGTCGCGCTCGCCGGCGCCGTGCTGCATGACATCCGCCAGCAGGCTCGCCGTGCCGTTGAGACCGTCGGGATCGGTGATCGCGCCACCTCGAACGATGGCTTCGAGGCCAATGAGCGGGACGTCGTGTTTTTCGCTCAACAGGAGGACGGTGCCGTTCGGAAGCGCGACCCGCTCGTAGTCAGGCAGGGATACGTCGGCCCCGTCGGCGACACTCGCAAGCACGAGCAACATTGAACCGACCCGAAGGGCGCGAAGAATGCTCATTCGGCCGCCTCGGCTGCATCGATGGGCGAGCGCAGCACGCCGACCGTCATGTTGTTGCGCCGAAAGACACTCGCGGCAACGGCCTGAACTTGCTCCGCCGTAATCGCGCTGATTTCTTCGGGAAGGGAAAAGAGGTTTTCATAGCTGCCCGTGAACACCTCAAACCTGCCAAGTGCCGACGCCTTGCCGTCGATCGTGGCAAGCGCGCGCCAGAAATCGGCGAGCACAATATTTTTCGCTTTTCTCAGCTCGGCGCCAGTCACCCCATCGGTGGCAACGCGGGCAAGTTCCTCCAGCACGCGCGCCTCGACGGCGCCGATATCCGCACCCGGCGGCAACGTCAGGTAGAAATAGACAAGCCCGGGGTCAAAGCCCTCCATCTGCATGCCACCGACACCAATCGCTATTTGTTCCTCTTCGACAAGTAACCGGTGCAGGCGGGATGAGTTGCCGCTCGTCAGGATGTTGAGCAACAGGGTCATTTGCTGCGTTTCGGGGTCTGCCGCGCGGCCCGCGTGGAACGCGAGGTGCAGCAGCGGCGCCTGTGCGTCGGTTTCGATGACAAGCCGGCGCTCGCCCGTCTGCTCGGGCTCTACCGTGCGTACGGGTGGCGGTGGTATCTGCCTCGGAATCGGGGCCAGATATTGCTCGGCAAGAAGGAATATTTCCTCGGGGGATACCGCGCCAGTAAAGACCATCGTGCAATTATTCGGCGCGTAGTAGGTGTTGAAAAACGCCTCGAGATCTTCCTGTGTCCAGCCGGCTATATCGGAGGGCCAGCCTATAATCGGAAATTGATAGGGATGCGCGACGAAAGCGGTTGCGAGCACCTGCTCATAAAGCCGTCCCTCATTATCGTCGTCGACACCCAGGCGGCGCTCCGAGGACACAACGCCGCGTTCACTTTCAACCGCATCTGGATCGATCGCAAGATTTTGCAGGCGGTCGGCCTCCAACTCGAAAATGGTCTTGACCGCCGAGCGCGGGAACCAGTTCTTGTACACAGTGATGTCATTCGACGTGGAGGCGTTGTTCGACCCGCCCGCTGCTTCCATCGCGCGGTCGAACTCGCCGGGCCCATACTGGGAGGCGCCTTTAAACATCATGTGTTCGAAGAAATGAGAAATTCCCGTAATGCCCGGATATTCGTTGCGGCTGCCCGCGCGAACAAAGTTGTACATGACAACGTTGGGAATATCGTGATCGGGCCAGACAATGACCTGCAGGCCGTTCGCCATGTTGTAAGAGGTGATTTCCTTTGGTACTCCCAGGCCCTCGGCCTGGTCGTAAATTGGCCGCAACGGGAGCTCTTCGATGGGCTCGGGTCGTATCAGCTCGAACTCCGGAAGCAGCCGCTCGCCGATCACGGCAGCCACGCCCAGCACTCCGAGGACGGCAACCGCCGCGTTCAGCTTTTGGCCGGTCTTGTAGACGATCGATTGCGTCTGGTCGACGTCGACGCCCTTCTTCAGGCCCTGCGGCGTGATCTCGTATACCCAGGCAAAAATCAGCGCGACCGGAAAGCCGACGGCCAGCAACAATAGTACGTACTCGCTGGTCCAGACAGGCAATATCTGGCTGGAAACCCCGTGATCAACGACCCACACAATGAGCAGGCTGGCGACCGCGTAAAGCAGGGCCACCTTCAAAACGTTGCGGCGCCGGAGTTCGGAAAACAGAGACATATTAGTTATTTTATTCCCCGGGGCCCCCATGGTGGAGCAACCGCAGGGATTGTCAACCGAGGAGGCCTTCGCGGCGGTACAGGCGCGCACAGATCCAGGTCAGCAAGGCCCCGAAAAAGAGCGTGCTCAGGACCGAGATGAGGACGTGCTGATTGTTGACCGGCTCGTTTTTCACCATATCGACGAGCAGCAGGTGCTGGCTCAGGCTGGGCACGAACATGAACTCCAGTTTCGGGCGTAACGTCAGGATGCTGACGATGACTATGGGCAGGGTAGGCGCAATGAGCACGATACTGAGCCAGGTCTGAGCTTCGCGATAGCTTTTCGTAAATGACGCGACGAGCGTCATTACTGCGGCACCCAGCAGAACGAATGGCGCAAACAACAAGAAAGCCGCAAGGACGACGTTTAGCCCGAAGTTGGGCGTCATGCCCAGCTGCTCGAGCGGCATGAATTTCAGCGCCACGTAGAAAGCCAACAAGCTCAAAGTGAGCGACAAGCACATGAACAAACAGGTTGCGCCAATCTTGCCGAGAATGAGCTGATCGCGGGTGACCGGCAGCGACAGGAGCGGCTCGAGCGAACCGCGCTCGCGCTCGCCCGCGGTCGCATCGATGGCGAGGTACATACCGCCCATCAACGTGGCAAAAATAAAGAAATAGCTCATCATGCCAAGAAGCATGGCGGATCGACCGCTAGGCGTGGACACATCTATTTCGTCGATATTCAGTGGCCGCAATACCATGGGGTTGACGCCCCGGGCCGAGAGCCGAAGGACGGCGAGCTCGCGGTTGTAGCCCTGCAGCGCGCCGTGAGCCCGCCGCGCGGCCCTGTCCGCGTCGCTGTTCGCCTGGTCGGAAACCAGCTCGATCTTCGCGGGCACCGTGTCAGCCAGCTGTTCGCCGAACGCTTTCGGGATGATCAGCACGATATCGTGTTGGCCGGTCTTTACCGCCTCAATGGCGGTGGCACGATCCAGGGGGCTATCCACGACATCGATGTTGCGCCCGTTCAGATACCGCACGAGATTCGGCGCGTGTTCCTGTCCGATCACCGGCAACTCCAGCGTCCGCTCAACGTCTTCAACCGAGCGTTCGATCGACAGGTTGATCATAAAGGCGAACAGGATCGGACCAAAAATTGGTCCCATGACGAGCGCCGACGCGAGGGTGCGGCGATCGCGCAGGTTCTCGAGCACTTCTTTTACGAAGACAGTCAAAACCGTGCGCATCATTCCGCCCCTACACGGTTTATAGCGTAAACGAACGCGTCTTCCAGGTAGTCACAACCGGTACGCTCGCGGATGTCGTCGACAGAGCCGTCAATGGCGACCTGGCCGTTGGCAATTATGCAGATGTCGTCGCACAGTGCGGCGACCTCTTGCATGACGTGACTGGAGAACAATACGCAGCGGCCCGCATCTTTAAGCCTCAGTATCAGGCGCCGCAATGAGCGTGTCGCCATGACATCGAGGCCGTTCGACGGTTCGTCGAGAATGATGTTCTGTGGATCGTGCACGAGTGCGCGGGCAAGAGACACCTTGGTGCGTTGTCCCTGGGAAAAACCCTTGGTACGGCGCTCGGCGAAACCTTCCATCTCCAGCAGCCGGACAATCGTATCGACCCGGTCATCGACTTCGGACTTATCGATGCCGCACAGCCGTGCGAAATAAGCAACGTTCTCTCTGGCGGTAAGGTGAGGATACAAGCCCGAGCCATGCGGTAATGCCCCGATGCACTGCCGGGCGCGGAGGCCATCGTTGACGACGTCGATGCCATCTATGACGGCGGAGCCCGCGTCGGGCTTGAGTACGGTGTACAGGACCCTGAGCGTTGTGGACTTGCCTGCGCCGTTCGGACCCAGCAGCCCGGTTATCTTGCCATCCGGGGCGTCGAAGCTGACGCCGCGCACGGCACGAACTTCGCCGAACGATTTGTAGATGCCGTCCACCTTAATCATGGCAGCGGCCCCGAGAAGTCGAGAAAGAAGGGCATAACAAAGCTGCGCTCCAGGCAGTCGGTTTCGAGGTTTGCGGGGTCTGCATCAGTGATGAACCTTGCAACGATCCGGCGAGTACAGCCGACGCCAATCTGTCCATGGCCCTGATGTCTGCCGACAAGGTGTCGCGCGCGAGCAAGATCGATGGCGGCCAGTTCAGCGTAGCGGGGTGGCGTTATCGGATCGGCGTCTCCGGACAGAAGCAGCACAGGCAGGTCCGTCGCGAGCGGGGCTTTGAATTCCGGGTCGATCGGGCCCTCTGGCCAGACCGAACAAATCGCCTCCAGCGCCCGTAGTTGCAACGCGCCCATGTAGCTGGCCTCGATGCCGGCGTAGTCGATAGTTGTCCTGTCGTAGAATGGAATGTCCTCGGTACACATAATCGTGTTGTGCATGCCCAGCGAAAGCGTGTCGGTCATCGCGATTATCGTCATCCTGTATTGCGAGCCGAGCGGAACGTAATTGCCGTTGCCAGCCTCGTTAATCAGCAAAGGAAGTAACGCCGTCGAACTCGGGTGATAGGCCAGGAGGCGTATGGCGACGGCGAGCTCACCGGCGCCGAACGAGATAATTTCGGACCGCCCGGTACTGGGGTGTGGCACGCTGACCAGGACCGGAGCACGCCTCAGCTCGGCAACCACTTTCTCGAATGTTTCTGCGACGTTTGGAAAACGCTCGTTACACGATATGTCCGCAGCGCATCGAGCAAGAATATTGTCGATGGCCCTTTGACTCTCTGTCGCAATTTCGGGGCCCAGCGAGAGCTGTGGCGGAACAACGCCGTCGAGCACGATAGTCCGTGTCGAGCCCGGATAGCGGCGCGCGAAATGCTGTGCAACGCGAGTGCCGTAGGAAACGCCATAGAGATTGAGTGACGGGTAGCCCAGCGCCTCGCGGACCGCCTCGAGATCGGTGACGGCAACGCTCGTCGTGAAATACCGTGCGTCGAAGGGGAGCTGCTCGAGGCAGGCGTTGGTGTACTCGACAGTGAGCTCAACCGAGTACTGGCCCGCGACGAGGTTATCGTCGACGGGACAGTCCATGCGAGCGGATGCGCCGGTGCCGCGCTGATCGACAAGCAGGATGTCGCGATTGCGGCGTACATCCTCGAAGGCCGCCGAATAAGTCGTGTAAAACTGTACCGCTCCCTGGCCGGGGCCGCCCGCTATCGGCACGAAGGGATCGGGCTCGGGCGTCAGGTTCAGTGCCGGGATCACGGCCAGCCGGAGCTCGATTTCACCGGCGTCGACGCCAGCGGGGTCCAGGGGCCGCAGAATGGTGCCGCAGCGCGCCTTCATGCTTGGCGCGCCGGGCCCCGCGCTGATGCGGCACTCTTCGAGCTCAATGGACTGGGCGAGCGTTGTGCCGGCCGCGGACAATGTGGCCAACAGGACAAGGGCGTATCGGATCATGGAGCAGCCTGAGCGCAAAACAGCGCGCTATCTTGGACAACAGCCTGTAAATAGTAAAGTTTTTGTGGCTTCGTGGTCGGCCAGCCTCTAGAATGCGCGGCCCGGACTGGTTATTTTTTGACCAATACTTGAAGACGATGCCTGAGCAGTATGACGTAATTGTAATTGGCGGCGGACACGCCGGCACGGAAGCCTCGCTGGCGGCCGCGCGCGTGGGTGCCCGCACATTACTGATTACCCAGAACATTGCGACGCTCGGGCAGATGAGCTGCAACCCGGCTATTGGTGGTATCGGCAAGGGGCACCTGACCAAAGAGATTGATGCCATGGGCGGGGCGATGGCTCGTGCGATCGATCGCGCCGGCATTCAATTTCGCGTCCTTAACAGGAGCAAGGGACCGGCCGTGCGGGCAACGCGCGCGCAGGCTGATCGCGAGCTCTATCGCCGTGCGATACGTGGCATCATTGAAAGCCAGCCCAGGCTCTCGGTTTTTCAGCAGTCGGTAGACGACCTCATCGTTGAGGGCGAACGCGTTACAGGCGTCGTCACTGGCCAAGGCCTCAGGTTCTTTGCGAGCACTGTGATCCTGACCGTGGGCACGTTTCTTGGCGGCCGCATCCTTATCGGCCGCACCGAGAAAGCCGGGGGGCGTGCCGGCGACGCGCCGTCGAACAAGCTTGCCGAGCGCCTTCGTGACATGCCGTTCAACGTGGCGCGCCTGAAAACGGGCACGCCGCCGCGCCTCGATGGCAAGACGCTGAACTACGAGGCGATGGCAAAACAGCCGGGCGATGACCCGACGCCGGTGTTTTCGTTTCTAGGCACACGCGGCGATCATCCCGAGCAGGCGGCCTGCCACATCACCAAGACTACCGAGGAGACACACGAGATTATCCGCGCCGCGCTCGATGAATCTCCGATGTATTCGGGAATGATCGAGGGTGTCGGCCCTCGCTATTGCCCGTCAGTCGAAGACAAGGTCGTGCGTTTTGCAGACAAGCCGTCTCACCAGGTCTTTGTCGAGCCAGAGGGCCTCTACACGAACGAGGTGTATCCGAACGGCATTTCCACCAGCCTGCCCTATGAAACGCAGTTGCGCTTCGTGCGCTCGATCATCGGGTTCGAGGATGCGCACATCACGCAGCCTGGTTATGCGATTGAATACGATTACTTCGATCCGCGAGACCTCAGGCCGACGCTGGAAACGAAACACATTGAGGGACTGTTTTTTGCCGGCCAGATCAACGGTACGACCGGCTACGAAGAGGCGGGCGCACAGGGATTGCTCGCAGGACTGAATGCGGCGCGTAAGGCGTCGGATAAGGACCAGTGGTTTCCGCAACGGCACGAAGCATACCTCGGCGTGCTCGTGGACGACCTCATCACGCGCGGCGTGAGCGAGCCCTATCGCATGTTCACGAGCCGTGCCGAATACCGGCTGACCTTGCGCGAAGACAACGCCGACCTGCGTCTGACCCCCGTCGGCCGAGAGCTCGGCCTGATCGATGACGAGCGCTGGTCGATGTTCAATACCAAACAGGAAGCCGTTCAACAGGAACAGCAACGCCTCGACGACATCACACTGCGTCCGGCGATGCTAAGCGAGAACGACGGTTACCTCATTGGCAAGGACCTGCAGCGTGAACGCAGCGCCGCCGACCTGCTGCGGCGCCCGGAACTGGATTACACCGCCGTGTCCGGCCTTACGGCGGTTGGTGCGTTCGATGCCAGCGAGCTCGCGAGCGACGAACAACGCGAGCAGGTCGAGCTGCAGCTCGAAGTGCAGGCGAAGTACGCGGGCTACATCGAGCGCCAGGAACGTGAGATTTCGAAGCACGCGAAGCAGGAGTCCTTACGG
>Ga0209456_10000239_pt1 | contig 30889 bp, 32 predicted proteins | sample COG_11_FD_184755 | JGI IMG/M metagenome (GOLD analysis project Ga0209456, IMG submission 184755) | Pelagic marine sediment microbial communities from the LTER site Helgoland, North Sea, for post-phytoplankton bloom and carbon turnover... | ecosystem: Environmental > Aquatic > Marine > Neritic...
ATTTTTAAGGTTGTGTAAACCTTCCAATGCCAAAGAATTTGCTTCCATTTCAATTGTTTTATTTTCTGTCCTTATTAATATTCTGTCATTTTCTAACCATGCACCTTTACTAAGTTTCTTATTAATTGTAAAAGGCAATAATTTTGATCTAATTGGGTTATTCTCCAGCCAACTTACAATTACATCATCATCACAATCATAAATCAAACTGTCTTCGGCACCATGGTTTTGTACAATCCTGAATTTTGAAGACACATAGTTTTCAAAAGAATGATCATACCTATCTAAATGGTCCGGGGTAATATTCGTTATTACCGCTATGTTTGGTCTAAAATCCACTATTCCATCTAACTGAAAACTGCTTATTTCAAGCACATAGAAATCATAGTCATGTTCCGCTACCATTTTGGCAAAACTATCGCCAATATTACCCGCCATTCCCACATTTAAACCACCTTTTTTTAATATGTGATAAGTAAGCATAGTAGTGGTGGTTTTACCATTACTTCCTGTAATTCCAATTATCGTGGCATTCGTGTGCTTTGCAGCAAACTCAATCTCTGATATTACCGGAACTCCTTTATCCTTTAATTTTTTTACCAGCGGTATTGCATCCGGAATACCCGGGCTTTTCATTACGACATCAGCATGGAGAATTTTGTCTTCCGAATGCTGTTGTTCCTCCCAATCAATCTCAAAATGTTCAAGAACGTTTTTATAATTTTCTTTGATCTTACCCTTATCTGAGACAAAAACCAGGTACCCCTTTTTTTTTGCCAGAATAGCCGTTCCAACTCCACTTTCACCAGCCCCGAGCACAACCAATAATTTCATTACCTCACTTTGAGTGTCACAATAGTAATTATGGCCAATAATATTCCTATAATCCAAAACCTTGTGACTATTTTACTTTCGTGATATCCCTTTTTCTGATAATGGTGATGTAGGGGTGCCATTAAAAAAATGCGTTTCCCTTCACCTGATCTGTTTTTAGTGTATTTGAAGTAACCTACCTGCAACATTACTGATAAGGACTCGGCAAAGAATATTCCACACAGAATAGGGATCAACAATTCTTTTCTTACAATTAATGCAATTACTGCTATGACGCCCCCTATGGTAAGACTTCCAGTGTCACCCATAAACACCTGGGCAGGGAAAGCGTTATACCATAAAAAACCTACTAGTGCCCCTACAAAAGCGGCAATGAACACCAAAAGCTCACCAGCCTTAGGTATGTACATGATATCCAGGTATTCGGAAAAAATGATATTACCTGAAACCCAGGCAAAAATTCCCAGAGTAAGAACTATTATCGCAGAGATCCCGGCTGCTAAGCCATCAATACCATCCGTAAGATTTGCTCCATTAGAAACCGCAGTGACTATTAAGATGACAATTGGAATAAAAATTAGCCATGCATACGAAACTGCCTTCTCGCCGGCCCAGGAGATCAGATTACTATAATCTAGCTCGTTATTCTTAAAAAACGGAACAGTGGTCATTATAGATTTTATATCCCCTCCTTTAATCTTTTCAACCCTATATTGCTCCGTAATTATAGTATTGGTCCTTTCCCGCATAGTCACTTCTGGATGGAAGTATAGCGTTGCACCCACAATGAGCCCTAGTACAACCTGACCCATCACTTTAAACCTGCCTTTGAGACCTTTTTTATTTTTTTTGAATATTTTGATGTAGTCATCCACAAATCCGATTATACCCATCCATATTATCGTAACTATCAATAAAATGACATAAATATTCATTATATCGGCAAACAATAAGACTGGAATTAAGGTGGACATTATAATTATCAAACCACCCATTGTTGGAGTACCAGTTTTCTGTTTTTGCCCATCAAGACCAAGATCCCGAATGGTCTCCCCTATTTGCTTACGCTTTAGAAAAAGAATTATTCGTTTGCCATAAACTGTTGCCAGTAACAAAGAAAGAAGCACTGCCATAGCTGCCCTGAATGTCTGAAACTGGAACAGACTTGCCCCTGGCAGTTGGTATTGCTTTTCTAAATATTCAAACAGATAATACAGCATATTATGTTATCTATTTCTAGTTATTTATTTAAATTGGTCAGCACTTCCCTTATAATTTCAAAATCGTCAAAATCCACACGCTCACCATTCGTTTCCTGATAGGTTTCATGACCCTTACCCGCAACCAGGATAATATCATTAGGTACTGCTAACTGACAGGCTGTTCTAATAGCCTGGTTTCGATTTTCAATGGATAAAATTTTCCTGAGATTCTGTGGTTCTACGCCTGCTTCCATCTCTTCAATGATTATAAGAGGCGGTTCGGATCGTGGATTATCTGATGTAAAAATGGCCTTACTACTCATTGCTGAAGCGATATGACCCATTACCGGACGCTTAGACCTGTCACGATCACCACCACACCCCACTACGGTGATGACGTTTTCATTTCCAGTCCTCAATGTATTGATTGTCTCAAGTACATTTTTTAAGGCGTCCGGCGTATGGGCATAATCGACAATAGCCGTTATTCTTTCTTTAGATATGAAATATTGAAACCTTCCATCTACATTTTCCAATTCACTCAACAACCTTAGGGTTTCAAGTTTTTCCAATCCCAATAGGTCAGCTGTGGCATATATAGCCAGGATGTTGTAAGCATTAAAATGACCTATTAATCGTGTCCATAGCTCATTATCATCAATTTTTAACAACTGGCCATTAAACTGATTTTCTAAAATCTGAGCCCTGTAGTCGGCATAACTTTTTAGTGCATAGGTGTATTTTTTGGCTGCGGTATTCTGCAGCATCACAAGCCCGTTTTTATCATCAATATTTGTTAAGGCAAATGCTCTTTTAGGTAAATCATCAAATAATTTCTTTTTTGTATCCCTGTATTCGGCAAATGTTTTGTGATAATCCAGGTGGTCATGGGATAAATTGGTGAATATTGCACCCTCAAAGACCAAGCCTTCCGTTCTTTTTTGATGAATGCCATGTGAACTTACTTCCATAAAACAAAATTCAACACCTGCTTCATTCATCATAGAGAGATATTGATTTATGGTCATCGCATCCGGAGTCGTATGGCTGGCAGGAAATTCTTTCTTATCCACCATTATTCTAATTGTAGATAGCAGGCCAACTTTATATCCTGCTTTTTTAAACAATTGGTACAACAAAATGCTAACAGTAGTCTTGCCGTTAGTTCCGGTAACACCTACAAGCTTTAAATTTTTGGATGGATTGTCATAGAAATTTGATGCCATTATTGCAAGAGCCTGGTTGGCATCAAGAACTTCCACATAAGTTATATCATTGATCAAAGCTTCCGGAAGATGCTCACATACAATCGAATTAGCACCTGCCGCTATTGCTTTATCAATATATTTATGCCCATCAGTTAAAGTACCCTTGATGGCAACAAAAACACTATCCTTAGCCACTTTTCTGGAATCAAAACATATGGTATTTACTATAACCCCGGTAGAACCGCATACAGCCGTAAGACTTACTCCAAATAGTATATCCTTTAGGGGTTTCATGAAAGTTCTAAAATTATTTTCTTTACTTTTTCTAAATCTGTTCCCTTAGAAATTGATTGCTTTTTTACTTTGCCATTTCCTTTGATCTCTACCTCCAGACCCATGTTTTCGAGTATAGAAATTGCATCCATTCCGCTCATACCTTTTACATCTGGCATCTGATTGTGGTTCTTTTGTGCTTCCGCATAGTAACTTTGAAAACTTGCCTCTAAATCATCATTTGAAGGTTCTAAGGTTTCTATTTCGTCTATTAATGGGTTGTTGGCATATATCTTTCTGGCTATGGATTTAAATACAGGTCCGGACACATCGGCACCATAATAGCCAACACTTTTATCTGGTTCATGGATCACCACTATGCAGGAGTACTTTGGGTTGTCTGCAGGAAAATACCCGGCAAAAGTTGATATATACCTCAGTTTGTCGGGGTCACGGGTTGCATAGTTTTTTTGCGCTGTTCCCGTTTTACCAGCCATTGAAAAGTTTGGAGAATAAAGTCGATGTCCTGTTCCATGTTTTTTTTCCACAACATTTTTCAATAAGTGACGTACCTGTTTCGCGGTCTCCTTAGAGCAAATAGCCTCGTTAATAATTTCCTTATCAAACGTATAAATGGTTTTGTTCCATTCTTTAACCTCTTTTATTAGTCTGGGACGCAACAATTGACCATCATTAGCGATAGCATTGTAAAAAGCAAGCGTTTGTAAAGGTGTTAAGGATACTTCATAGCCATGAGACATCCATGCCAGGGAAATACCTGACCATCCCTTATCTCCGGGATATCTAATTACAGGCTTACCCTCACCCTTTATAGGCATCCCAAGTTCCTCATGAAGCCCCATAGACATAAGGCGATCTACATAAACTGATGGTTCTTCTTTATAACTGTTATGAATCATTTTGGCGAAAGCTGTATTTGAAGAAACTTCAAAAGCCCTTGCCATTGAAATTTTGCCATAGCCTCCGTGTTTGGAATCCCTTACAATTCTATCGTATATTCTCCAACGTCCTTTTTTAGTATCAATAACTGTGCTGGTGTCTATCTTTTGATCTTCCAGGGCAGCAACTATTGACATTAATTTAAAGGTAGAACCAGGTTCATGAGATTCTCCTATCGCATAATTTAATCTTTCGTAATATTTGCCATCCTCAGTCCTTCCAAGATTCGAAATTGCCTTTACTTCGCCAGTTCTGGTTTCCATTACAATTACACATCCATGATCAGCTTTATACTTTTCTAATTGTGTCAAAAGCCCATGATGTGCAATATCCTGAATATTGATATCGATAGTCGAAACTACATCATACCCATCTTTTGGTTCTACCAAATTGTCTAAACCAATAGGTTTCCATTGACCTTTAGCAATTTTCTGCTTTAGCCTTTTTCCTTCTATTCCCCGTAAATAATTACCAAAGGCGCCTTCAAGCCCTACCCTGGTCACATAACCATTTTCATCAAATCGTTCATACCCTACGCTTCTTTCTGCTATTTTTCCTAAAGGATGTTCCCTCACAGTTTTTTGCTCCACAATAAAACCTCCCCTATTTGGTCCTTTATTAAAGAGTGGGAAGTCCTTAACCTCCATATAGTCAGAATAATCAAGATTCCTGGCCACCAAAGTGTATCTGTTTTTATTTGCTTTAGCCTTTCTTAAAATCTGTTCATAATAGGCGGAAGGTTTTCCAAATAGATCTGCCAGAGCATCACATAAAGGCAGTACTTCTTCTTCAAAATCTGAGCTTTTTACCGTGACCGCATCAAAGCGTATCGTATATCTGGAGACCGATGTAGCGAGCAAACTTCCGTCATCTGAATAGAGATTTCCTCTGTTTGGGGCAATTGTAAAAAGCCTTTCCGTACGTTGAAGAGCCATCTCCTTGTATTTATTGCCATGAACCATCTGAATACTCACAAGTTTTACGACCACCGCAACCGCAAACAGGAACAGACATGCTGTTACAATATAAAGTCTGGTTAATATTCTTTTATCGGTGATGGCCACTTATTTTTTATTGGTTTTTACTTTTATTTTTTTTGGTGGTATTTCAGAAGGAAAAAGACCTTCAACCATAACATTCTCTGTAATGGTCGATTCCAATTTCAATCGTTGCACGTCTGAGCGCATATCTACGAATTCGTTTTTTAATTCTTTGACTTGTTCATTCAATGCGGCTACCTGATGTACTTTTTTATCCGCACTGTGAGAACTAGCAATCATTATGGTTGCTAAAACGGAGGCAAAAATTATAAAGAGCCAATTTTTTGGTGCATCTCCACTCACCAAGAACTTGCCCTTTAAAATATCTATGATCCCTTTTCTCATTAGCTTTAAATTGTTTTGAAATCCAGATCCTCTAATTATATTCGTTCTGCTATTCGCAGTCTTGCACTCCGAGCTCTACTATTCTTTGTAATTTCATCGGCAGAGGGAATTATTAATCCGCCTACCTTTTTAAAGGGAACATTAATATTTCCGTAAAAGTCCTTTTCTGCTTCACTCGAAAAACTACCTGCTCTAATAAATCTCTTAACCAGTCTATCTTCCAATGAGTGGTAACTAATTAAACTCAGCCGTCCACCTTTATCAATAATCTCCGGAGTTTGCATTAAAAATTCTTCTATTGCCACTAATTCCTGGTTTACTTCAATGCGTATTGCCTGATATACCTGTGCTAAAATCTTGTTTTCTCTAAACTTTGGCAGATATTCCTTCAATACCATTTTTAGGTCTATTGTTGTTTTAATAGGCTCATTTACCCGATGTTCTACAATTGTTTTGGCCATTGCATCTGCTCGTCGCAAATCGCCATAACGAAACAATACTTTTCTAAGATCATCATGGCTATAAGAATTAACCACTTCATAGGCACTCTTCTTATTTCTTGAACTCATCCTCATATCCAGGTCGGCATCAAAACGGGTAGAAAAACCCCGTTCGGCCTTGTCAAACTGATGTGAAGAAACCCCAAAGTCAGCTAAGATTCCATTTACTTTCCGAATGCCATAGAACTTTAAAAACTGCTTTATAAATCTAAAATTTTCATTGATCAGGGTAAATCTATCATCTGCTATTGCGTTTTTCAAAGCTTCCTCATCCTGATCAAAAGCAAACAAAGCACCCTCACTACCCAATCTTCTTAAAATCTCTTTGGAATGTCCACCTCCGCCAAAAGTTACATCAACATAAATTCCATTTTCCAATATATTGAGCCCGTCAACGGACTCCTTTAACAAAACAGGACTATGATAGTTCGTCTCCATCATCACCCATTACCTCTTCCGCTAATTCCGCAAAATTTTCTGCAGTTTCATCAATTACTTTTTCATAGCTATCCTTATCCCAAATCTCAATAATGTTTATAGCCGAACTCAATACCACTTCTTTGCTAATTCCAGCAATAGAAACGAGGTTTTTAGGTATCAGTAATCTACCTGTCCCATCTATTTCTAAGGGTTTTACACCTGCCGAAAACCGCCTGATAAAATCATTGTTTTTCTTCTTGAATCTGTTCTTCTTATTCATTTTTTCCATTAGCAGATTCCATTCGTCCATTGGATACAGTTCCAGACAAGGCTGAAATACGGAGCGTTTAATGACAAAGCCCTTGTTAAGAACAGGGGCCATCTGGTTTTTGAGAGTAACGGGTATCATTATCCGGCCCTTAACATCAGCTTTGCAATCATATGTCCCTATAAAACTTATCACTTAAATCGGCTGGTTTTCTAATATAAACTCAAATATATAGAATTTATTACCACAATTTACCACAAATTACCACTTTATTGAAAAAAAAATCTGTATTTGGAGAGAAGTATAGTGCAAAGTCCAACCATTTTAACAGTTGCTACAAATAGCTGGATGCCTTTATTTTTCAAAAAAAATAAGGTGTTGTAAAGGTACCCTCTTTTTTACAAAAGTATTAGTATTATTAGGAAATGTCTATATTTGCCCACTGAAGACAGAAGCAGTATTTAATGGACGAACACATTAAAAAAGAAGGAAAATATAGGTTTATTGAGGTAGGAGAAGGAACTCCTATGATTATTCTTCACGGACTTATGGGAGGACTCAGTAATTTTCACGGGGTAACCAATTATTTCCCGAACAAGGGTTATAAAGTTTTAGTACCTGAATTGCCAATCTACTCTTTACCTTTATTGAAAACCAATGTAAAAGACTTTGCCAGGTTCCTTGAAAAATTTATAGAATTTAAAGGACTCAAAGATGTTATTTTGCTAGGTAATTCCCTTGGAGGTCATGTAGGTTTATTACACACAAGGCTTTATCCTAAAATGGTGAAAGCTCTCGTAATCACAGGAAGTTCGGGGCTTTACGAAAGCGCCATGGGAGATGGCTATCCCAAACGGGGGGATTATGAATTTATTAAAAAGAAGGCGCAGGATGTTTTTTATGATCCTGAAGTAGCTACTAAAGAAATTGTGGATGAAGTATTTGCCACTGTAAATGACAGAAGGAAATTGGTGAAGACACTGGCAATAGCCAAAAGTGCCATAAGACATAATATGTCTAAAGATTTACCAAATATGAAGACTCCAACCTGTATTATTTGGGGTGAAAATGATTCCGTAACCCCACCTAATGTCGCACGGGAATTTCATGAATTACTGCCAGATTCAGAGCTATTCTGGATAAAAAAATGTGGCCATGCACCTATGATGGAACATCCAGATGATTTCAATGTCATTCTGGATGAATGGTTACATAAGCGCAAATTCTAACACTTATTGTCATGAAGATAAAGTCTGCCGACTTTTTGATGAGCAACTCCAGTGTAGAGAAGTGCCCTAACCAGCCTTTACCCGAATATGCTTTTATAGGAAGATCAAATGTTGGAAAATCTTCCTTGATAAATATGCTTACTTCTCGCAAGAGTTTGGCTAAAACATCGGGAAGACCGGGAAAAACACAACTTATTAATCATTTTAAAATAAATGATCAATGGTTCCTGGTTGATCTTCCCGGATATGGATACGCACGCGTATCTAAGAAGGACAAGAAAACTTTTCAGAAGTATATTATTGATTACTTCCTTAAAAGAGAGCAATTAGTAAGTGCCTTCCTATTAATTGATATTCGTCACGAAGCTCAAAAGATAGATCTTGAATTCATGCAATGGATGGGTGAGAACGGCATACCTTTTTCCATAATTTTTACCAAAGCAGATAAGCTGAAGCCCAAAGCGATTGAAAGAAATGTCAAGAATTACTTAGATCAACTACTTTTGGGAGCATGGGAAGAAGTTCCAAATCATTTCGTTACTTCCTCATCCAATAGCATGGGTAAGGAAGAGGTTCTAAACTATATTGAAGAAATAAATTCAGGGTTCTATGCAGGAAAATAAAAATTCTTCTGCTACACCTTTAATTCCTTACCTTTTTTCTTAATTAAATCAATTAGTGCTTCCGTATTTTCTAGTTCATTGAGTTCATTTGTAGAAATAAATAGCTGTAACTCCTCATTAACCGCTATCAGAACAATCGGAAACTCAAACTTAGATCCGAATTTTGAAGCATACTGCTTGTTAAATTCATCTTTATGCAGAAATTCCATGTTCCAGTACTCTTCTTCACGAAATTTCTTCCAGGTCCTTTTCTCATTAACCAACCCAAAGGTTAAATCACAGAGATTACACTGGTAAGTATTCGGGCTTAATGCCTTATGAGCTCCATCCAGAAGGGCATTTCGCCAGCCTGAATTGGCGTTATAAATAAAAATTAGCCTCATATCTTCATGAATATCCATAAATAAATTTATACATTTAAAAAGTACTGAAACCATACTTTATATTGTACTTTTTAGTCAATAAAAATACGCAATACTTACATCAGATATCTTTAATCAGTTCTTTTATGAATACATATGTAAACTGTTACCTGCTCCTATTTACTTTGAGTTGGCAGTTAAATTTTGCTCAACAACAATCAACCTATTTACCCTCTCCTTTTAAAAATTTAGACACACTCGCTACCAATGATTGGTGGAATAGGGCTCCTAATGAAATAATCAATCTCAAAGTCAGTAGAGACAGTGTTGTGGCTTTCGGTCTTTATACGGTACAGGCCAATGTCCTCAAATTAACAGCACAACTTTATCCGCTTTACCCCGATGAACCTAGAGGAATAGACTTGTGGCTTTATCAGGATGGAAAATGGAAAGTAGCTCAAAGACAAAATATAAATGAATTAGGATGGTCTGCTCTTTTCCGAATAGAAAATTGGGACTATTCAAAAGACACAAAATACAGAATTACTCATGGGAAACGAGCTTATTTTGAAGGGACAATCCGAAAAAATCCTGATTATAAGAATGAAATTGTGATGGCAGCACTTTCCTGTAACTCCAATAAGGACAGGGGCTTGAGGGAGAATTACGTGAGGAATATAAATTACCAGAATCCAGACCTCATGTTTTTTGCAGGAGATCAGTCTTATGATCATACAGAGCATACAGCTGCTTGGCTTAAATTCGGTCTTCAATTCAAGGAAACTTTCAGGGGCAGGCCCTGTATTACTATTCCTGATGATCACGATATTGGGCAGGGTAACCTTTGGGGAGAAAACGGCAAATTGTCAATAGCAAAAGGAAGCAGTGATGGCGGGTATACCTATCATCCCGAATATGTGAAAATGGTGGAAAGATGCCAAACCACGCATCTTCCGGATCCTTATGATCCAACGCTTATTGAACAGGGCATTGGGGTATATTACACAAATCTTATTCTGGGAGGTATTGATTTTGCAATATTAGAAGACAGAAAATTTAAATCAGGGCCAGAAGGCAAGATTCCACAGCAAGGACCGCGACCTGACCATATAATGAATCCGCAATACGATCCCAGCTCTATTGATCTGGAAGGATTGACTTTATTAGGTGAAAGACAACTAATCTTTTTAAAGGACTGGGGCAGTAAAAATACCGGGGCCATGAAGGTGGTATTATCTCAAACAGGATTTTGTGGAGGTGCCCATATTCATGGTTCACTGGATAACAGATTACATGCAGATCTGGATTCCAATGGCTGGCCACAAAGCGGCAGGGACAAAGCGTTACGTCTGATTAAAAATGCAAATGCGGTTCATATAGCAGGAGACCAACACCTGGCTACCGTTATTCAACATGGTATCAAAGACTTTAGAGATGGACCATGGGCCTTTATTGTGCCAGCAATCGTAAATGACTATTATAGCCGATGGTGGTGGCCAGAAGATGAACAGACCGGTGGTAATCCTAACAAGAATACTTCATTACCATGGACTGGAGATTATTTGGATGGTTTTGGAAACAAGATAAGTATGATGGCCTATGTTAATCCTGAGAGCCCTTCCAGTGGAGGAGGTTACGGTCTAATCAGATTTAACAAAAAAGAGAAGAACGTAACTTTTGAATGTTGGGCAAGGAATACTGATGTTACAACAAGCAATGCAAAGCAATTTGAGGGATGGCCAATTACCATTACCCTGGACTAATCCTTTTTTAATTCCAGCTTCTCTGCAAAATAGGCACAGAAATCCTTCATGGTGGTCGTCATTTTTTCGTCCTGCGTAGCTTTCATAAAGGTATCGGACATAGCCAACAGGGTTTGATGAAAGAAAACTTTCATTTCATCTACAGGCATATCTTTAGTCCATAGATCTATTTTTAAGGATTCCTGGTTCTTACTGTCCCAAACTGACAACAACATGGCTTTTGCCTCCTCGTTTACAATGCCGCCATCTTCTGCGGACCAGGTAAGCTCTTCCGGAACGCGATTTTCATCCAGGCCCACTTTAAGCGTTATTTGAGAAGTATGTAATTTTCCCATGATCTATTTTTTCGGTTTGTAATTTGATTTTTTAAAAATTTCATCCGCGGATAAATCCAACAATTGATTAAGCTTAACATCATTGTTATCCATAAATGCCCTAACTATTTGCCATCCCATATATCGACCAAGTCTACCCGGGGATTCATTATCCAATTCTAATCTGAATTTTGAAAACGGAGCGGGGTCCAAAAACCGGGGAGCAAGCATACTATTGGTACTGTAGAGTATTTCCCGTTCAATAAAATAACGCCAAATCTGTTCTTCATTGGCATGGGCCCATTCCAATTCCTCCGGGGTATATCCAATTTTTTGTGCATCATTAGCAAGAGGCATCAACCTGTCTTTAAGATATAACTCTTTCCCATAGTATATCATCTGTGCTAAAAAAGTACGATCAGAAGGGAAACCGAGCCTGGATTTTCCAAAAGCGCTTGCAACATCGCTGATTAAATATTTTTTATCAAGTCCGGTAGCTATATATTGTTCTATTCCTGCATAGAATTTATGATCTTTACCAAGATAATTATCCAAACCAATAAGTAGAAGTGTGTCGGCTAAAATTACACGATTCGAATAATCTACGTCAGAAATAACTGTAATTACCTGAGGCACCTGGTAATTTGGAAAATAATACAGAACATGCTTAAACAAAAGTTCGAGGTCTGCTGTTTCATTAGCAAAATTCGGAAAAGCTTCATTTACCTCACTAAATAATTCATTTTGCAAAGAATCCTTCAGTTTTGCTATCCAAACACTATCTGAATACTGTTTAGGGAAAAGGTAAGGAAATTTCTGTTTTAGTTTGGGTATGTCTCCGGGTTTTGCTTCCGCAAATTCCTGGTCAAAACGCAACACAGACAGATTTAATTGAATCTTTGAAACATCTTCGGATACCCTTGTTTCATTTTTACAAGAATAAATACTATAAAGAATAACTAAAACCGCAATAAATCTTGTTTTCATATAAAGTAATTACTCTTCAGTTTTATTATTAAATGCATAGGCTTTATTTTTATCGCAGCAAAGTTAGTATTTCCAAATAATAATGTACCCTATGCAAACAGAAAAGGTGATAGATCATATTGTAAATTGGTTAAAGACATATGCCAACGAGTCTAAAATCAAAGGATTTGTTATTGGTATATCGGGTGGGATAGACTCCGCTGTTACTTCAACCTTATGTGCAAAAACAGGTCTGGACCTCTTATGCATCGAAATGCCAATCCATCAAGGTGCAAATCAGGTCACCCGGGCGTCCAATCATATTGAGTGGTTGAAGCAAATGTATAACAATGTATCCAGGCAACCCGTGAATCTCACTTCTGTATTTGATAATCTTGTCGCATCATTGCCAGCGGTTGACAATGAAGAAGACAGGTTTATGTCTTTGGCTAATACCCGTGCTAGACTTCGTATGACAACACTCTACTATTTTGCTGCTTTAAACAATTATCTGGTTGCAGGAACAGGTAATAAGGTGGAGGATTTTGGAATTGGTTTCTACACCAAGTATGGAGATGGTGGGGTTGATCTTAGTCCAATTGCAGACCTCCTTAAAACTGAGGTTTACGAAATTGCTACGTATTTGGGCATTAATGAAGAAATAATTATTGCTCCTCCAACAGATGGTTTATGGGGTGACTCACGAACGGATGAGGATCAGATTGGTGCTTCCTATCCGGAATTGGAATGGGCCATGGAAATGACTAACAAAGGGAAGGAGGCCGATGAATTCAGTGGAAGGGAAAAAGAAGTCTTTCTCATCTTCAAAAGGTACAACACCGTGAATCAACATAAGATGCTCCCAATACCCGTTTGCGAAATTCCAGGTAGCTTAAAATAACATCTTGACTAAGAATCAGTTAATTAAGACGAATAATGACTCCATTATTCCCTATTATTGGGAAAAAAAGTACACTTTTGTTTAAGAAATTAGATAATTTAACCTTACATTGCATGTCAGTATTTTTAGACATGCGTAGCGTTAAAATCTAGAAAACCAATCAACCATGATAAAAGTTTTAATCGCAGACAATCATCCAATAGTCAGAATGGGAATTAAGAATGTCCTAAATTCTGCTTCTGATTTTGAAATTATTGCTGATGTTGCCACTACTACTGAACTTTTTGCAAAATTAAAGACTTTGATTCCAGATGTTGTTATACTTGAAATGGACATTCCGGAAATTAATGGAATAGCTTCTTTGAGAAAGCTTAAACTGGAATACCCGGACATTAAAGTATTGATCTATAGTGGCCAATCTGAAGACGTATATGCACTTAGTACCATAAGGGCAGGAGCATTCGGCTATCTTTCAAAAACTGCAGATTTGGATTACATAATTACTGCAATTAGAAAAGTAAGTGAAGGTAATATGTTTATCACTAATGAATTGGCTCAGCGACTGGCTTTCGATGAAGGAACTCAAAAGCCCCGAAGGTTTTTCAGAAAGTTGTCTACCAGAGAAGTTGAAGTTCTTAAGCTCCTGGCCAGCGGAAAGAGAAACAAAGATGTTGCCCTGGGTCTAAATCTAAATGAAAAAACAGTTAGTACGTATAAAGCTCGTTTAATGAAAAAATTAAATGTTGATAATCTTGTGGATTTGCTTCAACAAGCAAAGGCTTTAGAGTTGTACTAAGTTTAGATTCGTAAATAATTGTAACCCTGACCAGAGTGTCGGGGTTTTTTATACACATAAGTCACAAATAAAAGAGCTGCCTGTGTAAATATTTTATGAGAGCACCCTATTTAACTTCTTATTTAAAAGCTTATTTAATTGCAGGTAATTCATTATCTCTTCAAGAGTTTCCTGGTGATCTCCATTCAAATCTTCTGTATTTTCCTGCAGGGATGTAATCCGTTTTTTAATTAGAAAGCATCTTAAAGTTAAAATTGTTTCACTTACTAATTGTGAAATACTTTTTTCTTTGTTTTTTGGATAGATGTCCTTTCGCTCCCAGTGATGCAACTCATATTTTTCTTCCTCCATCAATATCGAAGAAATTTGAGCTACCATTTCCTGATCGAGCTCAGTCATAAAAGTTGTGATGGTAAAGTTTTCTTTCTCATTCAGCCCTTCTATTAATTTGTAATAGATATTTCTGAATTTATCATGTGTGAGTTCTATTTCATCTTCCTGAAGGTCCAAATATACCTTTTCATATACTTTTGCTTCCATATTTTCAGGTTCCAGAATAAGATCACCTTCATCATTTTCTTTTAGAATAAGGTCCTCAAATTCCTGAAGCTCATTGCCGTAAAGCAGAAGCATTTCTATTATCTTCTTTTCCAACTCATATTGCACATCCAGTTTCTCCTCTTTTTGGCTATGCTTTACAACCTCGAATGCTTTTTGTTCCTGTCTGGCAATAGTTGCCGCATCTGTTCGCTCTTTCCTTCCAATCTGCGCTAAAGTATTAAATAATACATCTTCTGAAATATTCATTATATGTGCGCACTCCTGAATATAGATCTCACGTTTTATCCTATCTGGGATTTTAGCGATGCTGTTTACTATTTCGCGAATAGTATCGGCCTTTTTTATTGGATCATTTGCCGCATCTTTGGCCAGTAAGGAAGTTTTAAACTGTATAAAATCCTTGGCATTCTCTTGTAGGTAAATTATGATATCCTCAACTTCATTATTTTTTGCAAAACTATCAGGGTCTTCTCCCTCGGGAAAGGTGCAGACTTTTACATTCATTCCTTGTTCAAGAATTAGGTCAATCCCTCTTAAGGACGCCCTTAAACCGGCAGCATCGCCATCAAATAATACTGTAATATTTTTCGTAAGCCTGTTTATTAATCGTATTTGCTCTGGTGTAAGGGCTGTACCACTGGAGGCAACCACATTATGAATTCCTCTTTGATAGAGTTGGATAACATCTGTATAGCCTTCCACCAAATAGCAGTTATCTTCTTTCGCAATCGCTTGCTTAGCAAAATATATACCGTATAGCACCTTACTCTTATGGTATATATCGCTTTCCGGGGAATTCAGATATTTGGCGGCTTTTTTTTCATTTGAAAGTATCCTGCCCCCAAATCCCAGAACTCGGCCACTCATGGAATGGATAGGAAACATTACTCTACCCTTAAACCTGTCAAATTTTTTAGAGACTCCGGGGTTGTTGGCATCTTCTTTAACAATTGTCAGCCCGGTCTTCTGCAAAAATTCCAGTTGATAACCTTCTTCAAGAGCGGAATTCGTAAAAGCCTCCCATTGGTCCAGGCTATAGCCTAGTCCAAACTTTCTAATAATGTCATCAGAAAAACCTCGCTCTCTGAAATAGCTAAGTCCAATCGCCTTCCCCATTTCCTTTTCCCAAAGGGTTTTCTCAAAATATTGCTGAGCATATTCTGAAACCAGATACATACTTTCACGTTCATCTGCCTGTTCCTTTTGCTCATCTGTACGTTCTGTTTCTTCAATTTCAATATTGTATTTCCTTGCCAGATATTTAATAGCTTCTGGATACGTAAAATGTTCGTGTTCCATTAGAAATGCAACAACATTCCCACCCTTCCCACTACTAAAGTCCTTCCAAATTTGTTTTACGGGCGATACCATAAAACTTGGTGTACGTTCGTCCGTAAAAGGGCTTAATCCTTTGAAATTGGAGCCAGATTTTTTTAATTGGACAAAATCTCCAATAACCTCCTCTAGGCGGGCAGTTTCATAAACTTGATCTATGGTAAATTTTGAAATCAATGTGACTGAATATGTGCGACGTAAAATTAGTAAAATTAAAAGCTTTAAAATACAGTATTTTTAGATTACAATCTGATTGTGAATGATTATTTTAGATAGTTAAACTAATTAGGGTTTATTATGATCTTATTTTTTGGAATTCGGGCTGGAAAGACAATTATCATTGCCATTAAAAATGTAAAATGTTCTAATTGTGGTCAAACCAATACCCTTTCAGGTGAAAGCACACCTAATTTTTTTCACATCTTCTGGATTCCGCTTTTTCGCGTGTCAACAACTCAGGTAATACGTTGTAATTATTGTAAAAAAGGGTATTACAAGGAGGACTTTACAAAAGAAATGCAACTTGCATTTGAAAATTAATTCTTAATCACTCCAAATGAAATCTGTCACAGGAAAATTTCTATTAAGTTGAAATCCATATGCTACTGAATTTTAGATTTTTAAATACTTAGATAGCAAAACGAAGGCCAAAAGATATATTGCGCTGTTCATCAGAAGGGCTCTTAAAAATAGGATTAAGATCGTATTTAATATAGACTGAGAAACAATTCACCCCCATATATCCGCTAAGGCCATAAATGAAAGGATTACTGTTTAAACCACCTTTTATTGTGGTCTTCCTGTCTGATCCGTCCTGATCGTATTTTAGCTTTTGCCGGGTTCCCATATTAAAACCTCCATAAGCTCCTAAACCAATTCTAAATTGATTTTTTAATGAATACCTTATCCTATTCTCAGATCTGGTTGTATTAAAAGGTCCGAATTCAAAATGAATAGGAAATACCAGGTTATCCATTCTTAACTTCGACTTGCTTAAAGGGAATGCAAATGGAGTCTGTACAGTTTTTCCCTCATCATCTACCACATAGTATAGGTTATCCTGTGATTTTAACCCATTAAATTGAAAGGAAAATCCATAATGGAATCTCATGAAATTAGTCTTATTAAACACTCTCGTTCTCCATGTCCAGCCTATTTCAAAAAATCTGCTTCCCCATACCTTATAAGGTGTATCATTAAGAGACTGACCTTCTATAATAGCATTGTTTAGCCCAAAAGCAAAAACCAGGTCAGAATATGTCCTACGGTCATATTTTGTTTTGTTAGTAAAAATATCCCACTCTTCATCATCTATTTTTATTGAAACATCATCATCTATATTTATTATTACTCCTGCCTCCTCGTCACTGTTAATGGAATTATCTTCCTCCCCTAAAACATCTCCCTTATTTCTCTCTAACAAGGCAATTTTATTATCAATTATAGCCAATCTGTTCTCAATATTTAATGCTCGTCTTCTGGCTGCATCTTCCTTGAGCTCGGTGGCTTCTTCGGCATTAAATTTGCCTTCATCCAATTGTTTATTTATGGCTTCTATTTCTTCCTTTAAGGCTTCTTTTTCCTCAAGTGTAATTTTTTCTTTCTGTTCTTTTAGGTCTTGTATCTTGTCTTCATAATTGTCCTGTGCCACCACCGTATTGGCAATAAAACACATTAAAATTAATACGAAATAAGTATTGATAGTTTTCATTTTGTTTTTTGATTAATGATTGATGAATAAACTCTTTACTGCTTCTCCAATATAAATTGAAGAAATTATATTAAAACATGTGCTAATGATCAATTATTGCGATCAGCAACAGCTGTTCTCACTTTGTTATAACCAGATTTAAGTTTCTCGAAAATCTGATCCCGGAAAGACTGATTTAACTCCTCTTCCACCTGCGAAAGCAATGTTGCCGGATTAACTGAATTATCAGAATTTATAAGTTTTTCTGTTAAAATTTCCTTTTGAGCCTGCCTTAGGAGGGAATCTACCTCCATATCTGTAAGCTCTTTGTTGTTTTCTTCAAGTGTGGTAACTATTGCCAATACCTCCGCTATTTTTGTATCAATTTGCTCATTTGTATCTTCTAATGGCCTATTTTGTATCCCATCAGTATTCGCCAATTGAGCATCTTCAGTTATATTCAATTCCCGTTGAGATTCCTTTTTTGATACTGTGATTGATTTTTTTTCAACTGCTTCATAGGATTCCTTATCTCCGATCATTAAACTTTCTTCCTCAAGAATGGTTGCTTTTAAAAGGTCTTCTTTTTCTATGCCAATGACCGGACTTGAAGGTTTAGAAGCAACTTGCACTTCTTGATTTAAAGTCGCATCATCAATTGTAAAGTAGAGAACAGATAGTACCAACATGCCAATAAAACTTACTGCAATCCCATACCTAATATATGCGGTTCTCTTTGGTTTGAAATCCTGACTGATCTGTCCTTTAATCTTAACCCAGGCATCCTCTGAAGGTCTAATTTTAGACCCCTTTAAAGTCTCCCTAAGATGATTTTCAAATTTAGTGGGTTCCATAACCTAGTATATTTTGTTCTTTTAATTTATCCTGCAATAATCTCCTGGCCTTGAACAACTGGGATTTTGATGTACTTTCCGTAATATCCAACATTTCTGCAATTTCTGAATGCTTATACCCTTCTATTGCGTAAAGCACAAAAACCATTTTATAACCTTCAGGAAGATTGTCAATTAACCCCTGAATATATTCAATATCCATTGAAGAAGAGATTGTAATCTGGTTTAGAGTATTATACTCGTACACCTCATCGTCAAAGACTACAAATTGTTTTTTTCTGAGATACGAGATGGCTTCTCTAACCATAATTTGTCTGACCCAACCTTCAAAGCTTCCTTCATGCCTAAATGAATTCAAACTTTTAAATACTTTCACAAATCCATTGATCATTACATCTTCGGCATAATGCAGGTCCTTAATGTAATATCTGCATACTCCCAGCATCTTAGGTGCAAACTTCTCATAAATAGCGCGCTGTGCATTAGGATGACCTGAAATTGCTCTCCTGATCAACACTTTTTCATTATTGTAAAAAGAAATAATTTTCAAGCGTTTCATTTTAGTCTTCTATAGATAAAGACGTTTTGGAAATCAAAAACGTTGCCCGAAATCTGAAGTTTTTTAGAATTAATTTATAACTCTATGTAAATGTGGTGGTTAAGTGCTATTTTTTTCTATCTACAACATAACTTACCAAAAGCCTAAGAGCATCTTTATACTCAGAATCCGGATAGGTATTTAAAAGTTCCAAAGCCTTATTTTTAAAATCGTTCATTTTGGTTTCCGCATAAGACAGACCTCCCTTTTCTTTTACAAGGGCAATTACTTCTTTAACACGCGACTTATCTTTGTTGTAATTTTTTACTGAATTAATAAGCCATTTTTTCTCTTTGGGAGTACTATTATTCAATGCATATATTAATGGTAGAGTCATTTTTTGCTCCTTGATATCTATTCCCGTGGGTTTACCAATTCTTTCAGCTCCATAATCAAAAAGATCATCTTTTATCTGAAATGCCATCCCACAAAGTTCTCCAAATTTTCGAAAAGTTTCAACATCTTTACTATTGGGCTTTACAGAACATGCCCCCAGGCTACAACATGCAGCAATAAGGGTTGCGGTTTTTTGTCTGATTATTTCGTAATATACATCCTCTGTAATATCTAATCTTCTGGCTTTATCTATCTGAAGCAATTCTCCCTCACTAATTTCGCGTATAGCTATTGAAATAATTTTAAGCAAATCAAAATCTTCATACTCTACAGAAAGTAACATTCCTTTTGAAAGTAGATAGTCTCCAACTAAGACAGCGATTTTATTTTTCCACAGTGCATTTATGGAGAAGAAACCCCTGCGTTTGTAGCTATCATCAACTACATCATCATGAACCAAAGAAGCCGTGTGAATTAATTCTATAACCGATGCCCCACGATATGTCCTTTCATTAACTTTCCCATTATTAACCATTTTTGCGGTAAGAAATACGAACATTGGCCGCATTTGCTTTCCTTTGCGGTTTACTATATAATAGGTGATTCTGTTAAGAAGAGCCACTTTAGTGGACATGGAATCACGGAACTTTTTTTCAAAGAGCTCCATTTCTTCATTGATCGGTTCCGTTATTTGTGCGACAATTTTCAATAGAATTGATTTTATCGATGATGAACGATAAATTTAGGGAAAATAACAAGGGGAACGAAGTGAGAATAAAGAAATAAGAAGTTCAATCTGATCCTTAGTTAGTCTTGGTTTTATTATACCTGCATTGACGCATTAGGGCGATAATAAATTGCGATCTTAATTATATAGATTTGTTAGCCAATTGTCCACAAGCTGCATCAATATCTTTACCTCTTGACCGGCGAACAGTAACTATTATCCCATTTTGTTCCAGAGCCTCCACATATTTATTAATGGCATTATTAGATGCCTGCTTAAAGTCTGAATCATCTATCGGATTATACTCTATCAGATTTACCTTTGAAGGTGCAAATTTGCAAAACGCAATTAAAGCCTTAATATCCTTATCCTTATCATTAATACCTTGCCACACAATATACTCGTATGTAATCCTGCTTTTTGTTTTTGAATACCAATAGATCAAAGAATCTCTCAGATCCTTAAGATTAAAGATCGCATTGAAGGGCATAATAGACGTTCGTACTTCCTCTATTGCTGAATGCAGAGAAACGGCAAGTTTAAATTTGACTTCCTCATCGGCAAGTTTTCTGATCATTTTTGGGACCCCCGAAGTAGAAACTGTAATTCTTTTTGGAGACATCCCAAGGCCTTCAGGAGAAGTTATCTTTTCTATTGCCTTTAAAACATTATTATAATTCATCAATGGTTCACCCATTCCCATAAAGACAATATTACTCAATGGTCTATTAAAATAGAGCTCGCTTTCATTATTGATTACAACCACCTGATCATATATCTCGTCCGGATTAAGATTGCGCATCTTTTTTAATCTTGCCGTGGCGCAAAATTTGCAATCCAAACTACAACCAACTTGACTGGAGACACAGGCTGTGGTTCTTTCTTTGGTTGGGATAAGAACTGATTCTACAACCAATCCATCGTGCAATCGAACAGCATTCTTTATTGTACCATCAGAACTTTTCTGCATTTGATCCACTTCAATGTGATTAATGACAAAATATCCTTCCAGTTTTTTACGTGTTTCTTTGGATAGATTAGTCATTGCATCAAATGAATATGCAGATTTCTGCCACAACCATTCATACACCTGATTTCCACGGAATGGCTGCTCTCCATGACTTTCAAAAAACTCACGAAGTTGCTCCTTGGTAAGGGCCCGAATATCTTTCTTCTTTGCAACCATTGCTTAAGTAAAAAAATCCTGCCGCACCTATCAGAAATAGGCAATGGCAGGATTCTTTATTTAATTAATACATTATTTATATGATGAGCATGGCGTCACCGTATGAGTAAAATCTATATCCTTCAATTATGGCTTCTTTGTAGGCCCTTTTCATAAGATCGTGACCCATAAATGCCGAAACCATCATTAAAAGGGTAGATTTTGGCAAATGAAAATTAGTAACCATGGCATTAGCAATACTAAAGTCATATGGTGGAAATACAAATTTATTGGTCCAGCCATCATACATATTTAGCGTATGTTCGGAAGAAACAGCACTTTCGAGACCTCTCATAGCTGTTGTTCCAACAGCACAAATTCTTTTCTTCTTAATTTTAGCTGAATTTACAATCTCTGTGGCTTTCTCATCAATCACCAATTCTTCGCTATCCATTTTATGTTTAGAAAGGTCTTCCACTTCTACCGGGTTAAAAGTGCCCAGACCTACATGAAGTGTGAGTTCGGCAAATTCAATACCTTTAATTTCGAGTCGTTTTAATAAATGCTTGGAAAAATGCAGTCCAGCTGTTGGTGCCGCCACAGCGCCTTCGTGCTTTGCATATATCGTTTGATAACGGGACTCATCTTCAGGCTCCACTTCTCTTTTAATATACTTTGGAAGAGGTGTCTCACCGAGTGCTCTTAATTTCCTTCTAAAGTCGGTATAAGATCCATCATAAAGAAAACGAAGTGTTCTTCCCCTTGAAGTAGTATTGTCAATAACTTCGGCAACCAAATTCTCATCATCTCCAAAGTAAAGTTTATTGCCAATTCTGATCTTTCTGGCAGGATCTACCAAAACGTCCCACAACCTTTGTTCTTCATTCAATTCACGAAGCAAAAACACTTCTATCCTGGCCCCAGTTTTTTCCTTATTGCCATATAACCTGGCCGGAAATACTTTTGTATTATTAATAACCATTACATCTCCTTCATCAAAATAGTCAATAAGATCCTTGAACATTTTATGTTCAATTTTACCTGTATCTTTATGAACAACCATTAATTTGGATTCGTCTCTGTGCTCTGCAGGATATTCTGCCATCAGATCGTTTGGCAATTCAAAACTAAAGTGTGATAATTTCATATGTGAATTTTAGTTCGCCTTTTTGGCGGCTGCAAATATACAATCCTGAAGTAGGGCTTGTCAAGTAAAAGTGGTATTAAATACCTTTATAGCTCTTTAATCTTAAATCCTAGTTGTTCCAGATCTTTCCAAAAATCCGGGTATGATTTTGAAACTACCTCAGCATCGTTAATGAATATTGCCGTTTTTAAAGCCAGTGGGGCAAATGCCATGGCCATTCTGTGATCGTTATAAGTATCAATTGCCACCTCGGAATTTATTTTATTTGAAGATTCCAAAGTGAGCGTCTTATTGGTAACTGAAACGTTGGCCCCGAGTTTGGAAAGTTCGATTTTTAATGCCAAAAGCCTATCCGTCTCCTTTATTTTTAAGGTATGTAACCCGGTAAGATGACATCCAATTCCTAATCCAAAACATGTAACTGCCACAGTCTGGGCTAAATCAGGGGCATTAGCCAGGTCATATTCAATATCTGTTTTTTGATGAGTTTTAGTTTTAAACAGATTAATACTATCCTCTTTAAATATGGTCTTAACACCAAAATCTTTATATAGTTCCTTCAGAATACTATCTCCTTGCAAACTATCTTTTCTATAGGATGACAAACTAATTTTGGTCCCAACTTCACAGAGAGCAGTAATACTGTAAAAATATGAAGCCGAGCTCCAATCAGATTCTACTGTTAAGGATATTTCGCTTACATGTTTTTTTGGAAGGACCTTTACAGTATTCCCTTTAAAAGAGCTCCTTATCCCAATTTGATCTAACAGGCCCAACGTCATTTTAATATAAGGAACAGATGTAATATTACCTACCAGTTCCAACACCAGTCCATGTTCCAAACTTGGTGCAATAAGCAATAAAGCAGAGATGTACTGACTACTAATATCCGCGGGAAGGCTTACCTTAGGTTTGTTTAGGGTATTTCCTTTTATCAACAATGGGGGATAGTCCTTATTTTTCAAATAATCGATATCAGCACCCAAATTTCTCAATGCATCAACCAATATTTTTATAGGTCGTTCCTGCATTCTCTGTGAACCTGTGATTGTAACATTTGCTCCTTCCTGAGAAGCAAAAAAGGCTGTTAAAAACCGCATTGCCGTACCTGCGTGATGTATATCTACCCTTCCTTCTTTAACCTGAATGCCTTTCTGCATTACAGAAGCATCATCAGAATTGGATAGATTTTTAATTGTAATTTCAGGATAAAGCGCATTTAGTAATAAAAGTCTGTTGGACTCACTCTTGGAACCTGTGATCTTGATATATGAGTTCAGGAGATTACTGGAAGGGCCTGAGATATGTAAATTCAAATTGGTATTGTTTTAAACCGAAGCCAAAGATACTACTATTTCAGTTTTTTATTGTTTTGGTGCCTGTCATGGTCGCGTTTTGCCTTTATATCAAGCTTGCGGTCAAAAGCTTGCTGCAGATCAATGCCGGTCTGGTTTGCCAGACATAGAACAACAAAGAGAACATCGGCTAATTCTTCTCCTAGATTCTTTTCTTTATCCGATTCCTTCTCACTTTGTTCTCCATAACGCCTGGCAATAATACGAGCCACTTCTCCAACCTCCTCTGTGAGCTGGGCCATGTTTGTCAATTCATTAAAATAGCGAACGCCATGATCTTTTATCCATTTATCAACAGCTATCTGTGCATTTTCAATTTTCATAAGTCTTTATTTTTAGTGTCAATTATTATAGTAACCGGACCATCATTTACCAAGGTCACTTTCATATCGGCACCAAAAACGCCAGTGCCTATATTTTTTCCCAAATCTGTTTCCATCTGACGTACGAAAGCTTCATAAAGGGGTATTGCTATATTTGGTTTTGCTGCCCTAATGTAGGAAGGTCTGTTCCCTTTTTTAGTTGCTGCATGTAGCGTAAACTGACTTACCACAATAGCATCTCCCTTGGTTTCCAATAAGGATAGGTTCATCACTCCATTTGCGTCATTATATATTCTTAGGTTTACTATTTTCTTTGAGAGCCATGAAATATCATCCATGGAATCAGAATCCTCAATGCCCAGCAATATCACAGCGCCCACTCCAATTTCGTAGATTGTTTGCTCATTTACAACAACACTTGATTTGGATACCCTTTGTATTACCGCCCTCATAATTCTTCGTAATTGTCCATCCTATAGGTGTCTTCAGTCCCTGTAACAATCTGCACATAACTTCGATAACGGCTCCAGGACACTTTATCTTCTTCCAGTGCTACTTTAACGGCACATTTCGGTTCATCTAAATGAAGGCAGTTGTTAAATTTACAGTCGCTTTTCAATCTAAAAAATTCCGGAAAATAATCGCCTATTTCGTCTTTATCCATATCAACTACTCCAAAGCCCTTAATCCCTGGAGTATCAATAATCCTGGCTCCGAATTTCAGGTCATACATTTCTGCAAAAGTCGTAGTATGTTGACCCTGAAAGTGTTGATCAGAAATTTCAGTAGTCTTTAAATTTAACTCTGGCGCTATGAAATTAATAAGTGTAGATTTTCCCACCCCGGAATGCCCGGCAAACATACTCGTATGATCTTTCATCAAGTCTTTTACCTTATCAACATTTTTTCCGGTTTTGGCAGATATCCCAATACATGTATAGCCAATTTCTCGATACAAAGCAGCCATATACTTTACTTCCGCCAACTCATTCTCATTATACATGTCTACTTTATTGAAAAGGAGTACTGTTTTTATATCGTAGGCTTCGGATGTTGCTAGAAATCGATCAATAAAAATAGTATACGTTTTCGGATTCTTAAGCGTAACCAATAAAAAAACCTGATCAATATTAGCCGCTATTATATGCGTTTGTTTGGAGAGTTTAACTGATTTTCGAATTATATAATTCTTACGATCTTCAATTTTCGAGATAACACCTATAGTCTCATCACCAATTTGTTCGGCTTCAAATATCACCAGGTCACCCACAGCAATTGGATTGGTACTTTTAATTCCCTTAATTCGAAACTTCCCCTTAATACGGCATTCATAAATATCTCCTTCATCGGTTTTTACTGTATACCAACTACCGGTAGACTTATAAACAATTCCAAGCATAAATGTTTGTATTTCAATACAAAGAAACGATAATACTTTAATTTAGGGTGGTATAATTTACCTGGAAAGGCCAAAAAATCAATAATCTACACAACGTTTTATGAGAAAAAATTAATACAATAAAAAACCCGGCAAAAATACCGGGTTATTTAATTATTAGTTTAACCTTTTAGTCTTTAAAAATTATTCTACCCCCGGCCAGAGTTTTTTTATTGACATCTTTTGGATTTCCATAAACATGTACATCCCCTCCTGCTTTTACACTGATATCCAATTTTTGTGAAGCGTAAAGTTCTGCCTCTCCGCCTGCTGAAATATTTACACTTGCTACTTCTGTTAACAATTCCCTGCCTTCAAATACTCCACCGGTATGTATAACAATTATTTGATTTTTTGCCAATCCTGAAGCCTCTATTACCCCTCCCGTGACTGCTTTTATTTCCACATCCTTTACATCCATTCCAATTTTTATATGTGATCCTTCCTGAGCCCTTATTTCTATCTTCTCCTTTTGAACAAGTTCATTACAGACAATTCTAGCTCCTTCATTTCCGTCTATAGTTCTCAGATCTGTATAATAAACCTCTACAAAAGTATCCTCACCCTGGAACTTTTTATCCAGCTCCATGCGTAATTTTAAAACACCATTCTTATTAACGAATTTGATATCGTAAACGTTATGGCCTTTAATAATTATCCGGTTATCATCAGACTTAATAAGGTTCACTTCAATTAGATCATAAACTTTTATTTCCTGAAAATCGCCAACTTCTTTGTCAAGCATGGTTTGCGAAAAGCCACTAAAGGCAATAAGAAACATGCAAAACGGCATTACTTTTTTCATAATTATTTGTGTTACTAGTTTTCTTAAAGATAACGCTATTTACTTTTTGTTACACCTATTATAAGGATCTAAAATATTTAACTTCTAATTCTTTATGTGCTCCGCGGCATTTATGATTTTCTCCTGATGATTTATTGATTCCTGGTGAATAGCTTTAAACATTCGAAGCACAAATTCTTCACTCAATCCCTTCGATTCACCTTCCAGTATCATTTTGCCTAATATAGCATTCCATCGGTTGGTTTGAAGAACGGCAACATTGCGTTCTTTCTTCAATTTACCTATCCCATCTGAAACTTTCATTCGCTTGCCAAGTGTGTCAATTAGCTGATTGTCAATAATATCAATTTGAGTCCGCAGATTATTAATTTTTTGGTTGTATTCTGCTTCCTCATCTGTTTCCTTTCTAATCTTTAAGTCTTCCATGATCTGTACTAATTTTTTAGGAGTTACCTGTTGTGCGGCATCGCTCCAGGCATTATCCGGATCATGATGTGTTTCAATCATTAATCCATCAAAATTCAGATCCAGGGCGGTCTGTGAAATATCAAATATCAATTCCCTGTTGCCACTAATATGAGAGGGGTCATTAATCAGAGGGAGATCCGGAAATTTGGTCTGCAATTCAATTGCCATTTGCCATTCCGGGATATTCCGATATTTAGTTTTCTCATAGGTAGAAAAGCCCCGATGTATTACCCCCAATTTCGAAATATTAGCCTTTGATAATCGTTCTACAGCACCTAGCCATAAGGACAGGTCTGGGTTTACCGGGTTTTTAACCAGGACAATTTTGTCTGTTCCTTCCAAAGCATCAGCAATTTCCTGAACTATAAACGGGCTAACGGTAGAGCGTGCACCTATCCACAGCAAATCCACGTCATGTTCTAATGCAAGATCTACATGATTTTTGTTAGCTACTTCAGTGGCTGTCTTAAGTCCGGTTTCTTCTTTTACTTTTTGTAACCATTTGAGACCAATAGCACCAACTCCCTCAAAGTTTCCTGGTCTGGTTCTCGGCTTCCATATACCAGCGCGATAGTAGTTTACATCAGTATCTTTAAGCTCATGGGCTATACCTAATACCTGATCTTCAGTTTCTGCGCTACATGGCCCTGCAATTACCAGAGGATGTGATAACTTCATATCATCTAACCATGATCTTAAATCTTTTGAATTCTCCATTATTATCTGTCTTTATTATTTTGTGGTATTCCTTTTAATATTGCTTTTATCTTATTGGTATTGTCCATTTCTTTATATATGCCTTCAAAATTATTATCAATTAGTTTTTGTTTAAAGGCTTCCAGATTCTGAATATATTCATCCAAAGTCTCTACGACATTCTCCTTATTTTGTTCAAAAATTGGGGTCCACATGGCCGGTGAACTTTTTGCTAATCTAACCGTACTTTCAAAACCACTGCCCGCCATATCAAAAATGTCACGCTCATTTTTCTCCTTTTCAATTACCGTTTTGCCAAGCATAAACGAACTTATATGCGACAGGTGGGAGACATAGGCAATATGCCGGTCATGTGCTTCGGGATTCATGTATCTTATTCGCATGCCCAAGCTGCTAAAAATACCCATAGCCCTTTCCTGGAGTTTAAATGCTGTTTTTTCTACTTCACAAATTATGTTTGTTTTACCCTCAAACAGATCCGAAATAGCAGCGGTAGGTCCAGAAAATTCGGTTCCTGCAATAGGATGACAAGCCAGAAAATTTCGTCTTCTCGGATGATCTGCTACTATACTACAAATTTCTGACTTTGTTGAACCTGCATCTATCACCAACGAATCATCACCAATGACATCCAATAATTTAGGAAGTTCCTTTACAATAGCATCCACAGGGATACTAATTATAACAATATCAGCCTCTGATAATTCTTTTGAGCTTGCAATGCCCTCAATAAGTTCGAGCCTAATAGCTTCTTCAAGATGTACTGAACTTGCATCCATCCCAAAGATTGATACGTCCGGATACTTGCATCTCAGGTCCCTTGCCATTGAACCCCCGATTAATCCGATACCTACTATTATTACATTCATCTTTTTACTTATTAACCTTTAGGCCTTTTGCAATTCTCAGGATATTCCATTATTAAATTCCATTTCTTGTTTATATTCTTTATAAGGTCTTAGAACCTGTCGATAGCCTCCTTTATTTTTGATTCAGTCACACAAAGTGAAAATCTGATATAGCCCTCTCCATTGCTTCCAAAAATAGTCCCAGGTGCAATAAAAATATTTTTATCATTTAATATTCGATCTATAAAATCTTCTGAATTCGGTGATCCATTCGGCAATTTAGCCCAAACAAACATCCCTACAGCATTAGGGTCATAGGTGCATTGCAATTTATCTGCCAACTGAAACATCAACTTTCTCCGAGCTTCATATGTTTTATCTAATTGATCAAACCATTCCTTTCCACTTTTTAATGCTACAATAGCGCCTTTCTGAATACCATAGAACATTCCGGAATCCATGTTACTTTTTACTTTTAAAATCGCATTTAGATTCTCCTCATTCCCCAAAACCATACCAACTCTCCAACCTGCCATATTGAAGGTTTTGCTTAGAGAATTAAGTTCCAAAGCTGTATCCTTAGCTCCCTTTACACTTAAAATGCTCAATGGATTCTTACTTAATACAAAACTGTAAGGGTTGTCATTTACCAATAAGATGTTATGCTTTTTTGCAAAGGCCACCAATGTCTCAAATTGCAGAGCATTTGCCGTAGCCCCAGTGGGCATATGCGGATAACTTACCCACATGAGCTTTACACCAGATAAATCTTCCTGGGTTAAGCTTTCTAAATCTGGGAACCAGCCATGATCAGCATGCAAGTCATATTGCCTTGGAACTGCTCCGACCAATTTGGTGACTGATGTATAGGTAGGGTACCCCGGATTGGGAATTAATACCTCATCACCTTCATTCAAAAAGGCCATACTAATATGCATTATCCCTTCTTTGGAACCCATAAGGGGCAATATTTCATTAGACGGATCTACATCTACATTAAATTTTTCCTTATAAAACTGCGCTATAGTTCCTCTTAGTTCAGGGAGTCCTTGATAACTCTGATACTGATGTGCACCCGCATGTCTTATGGATTCCTGGAAAGAAGAAATGACGGCGTCAGATGGTGCAAGATCCGGGCTACCTATACCAATATTTATTATTGGTTTTCCCTCAGCTGCCATTCCCCTGACTTCCCGCAATTTTTTGGAGAAATAATACTCCTCTATGGTCTGTAAACGATCAGCAGTTTGTATCATAAACGAGCATTTTTATATTCACCTAAAACCCTGAAATCTTCTGACATAATATCCAATAATGATTTCGCTTTAGCAAAATGATTGTAATCCTCAAAAGTTATATCCACAAAAAATGCATATTTCCATGGAGTTTCAATAATCGGTAACGACTGTATTTTGGTCAAATTCAAATTGCAATCACTCATAACATTCAGAACGGCAGCTAAACTTCCTCGCTTATGATCTGTAATAAAACGTATGGAGGCTTTATTGATCTCTTCTCTTGGAATTTCCTTATTCTGCGTTTTTACGATAATAAATCTGGTGGAATTATTCTTTATGGTCTGTATTTCAGGCTCAATGATTTTTAAATCGTACAGATCTGCAGCCACTGCCGGAGCAATTGCAGCTATGTCTTTCAATTGGTTTTCCTGAATTCTTTTAGCAGTTTCTGCAGTATCAACATCTTCAACCATTTTTATATGTGGCTGAGACTTTAAATACTCTCTACATTGTAATAAGGCCATTGGATGCGATCGGACTTCCTTAATGTCTGACAATTGTTGCCCATTTAAAACCATCAAATTGTGGTGAATATTCAAATAATATTCTCCAATAATGTGCAAATTATTATGATATACAAGGGCATAATTAGGAATTATTGATCCTGCGATTGAATTTTCAATAGCCATTACTCCCTTATCCGCTTGCTTATTGAGTAATTGGTCTACCAACGTATGAAATGACAAGCATTCAACTAAATCTATATCATCACCAAAATAATCCAAAGCCACCTGATGATGATTAGACCCCTTAATTCCTTGTATGGCTATTTTAAAACCCATATGGTTAAGTTACTTTCAAAAAAAAATCCCGTAATTCACGGGACCTAATCTGATATATTGTTCACAATATTCTAAAACAGTCCCGTACTTCTTTTAAAAAAGAAATAAAAATAGAAACCATTCCAAAAATAATTGCGAGTCATTTTACTATAAATCTGTGGCTAAGGTAAATATTAAATTTAAAAATCGATGTTTATAAATATATTTTTTTGAATATTCACAGTATCCTCCATTTCTTTGCGGATAATTTTTTGAATGTAATTTTTTTTTGAGAATTTATCATTACTTCAAGTAAGGTAATGCTTCTCATTCTATAAACTTCCAATGGATTACTAAAAATAATACAAACGAAATTCGAGCTTAAACTTGCAATGTTTATTTTTACTAAAAATTTAACGCATGTCTTTAAAGGTCATAAATATCTCTAAGAGTTTTGGT
>Ga0209456_10000240_pt1 | contig 30827 bp, 24 predicted proteins | sample COG_11_FD_184755 | JGI IMG/M metagenome (GOLD analysis project Ga0209456, IMG submission 184755) | Pelagic marine sediment microbial communities from the LTER site Helgoland, North Sea, for post-phytoplankton bloom and carbon turnover... | ecosystem: Environmental > Aquatic > Marine > Neritic...
GCGACCTTCGCTAGTCCGGCAACTCCTGTGGGGCGATCACGCCCAGCCGCGCACGCCATTCCGCCAGCAAGTCCGCTCGGTTGCCAAACAAGCCTGACCTCGAGGATCCCGGGAACGGCAACTCGACCAGTTCGACAAAGCCATTGCGCGCAGCAGGGAAATACGCCCGGTTCGCTGTATCCGATCCCGCCGGCCCAAAGACAATCTCCGCACCATTGAGTGGCTTCGGCGAGATCACGCTGTCGACCCAGTGCAATCCGTTGATCGACGCCGTCACGCGATGCGTCCAGCGTGAGGTGCGAAGGTAAGCTCGGGAACCGGTACGGCCAAACGATATCTCCTCCACCGACCCTGGAAACGCCAGCGTCTGCTCACCAATACGGCCTTCTTCGAGAATGAGCTGACTCGCCAGCCCGGCGTCATCAACAATGACCAGGTAATTGCCATGCGGTGAGGCCTCGAGCAGACGAATTGGCCTGGAACCCTGCCACAACTGTTGCGCCGACCACACCTCGTCCGTATCACGACCAACCAGCCGCAACGCGCCGCTTTCGCCGCCAAGGTAGATCTGGTGGTTGTCGGCAAAAGCCAGTCCGAGGTGCGGCTCGCCGAGTTCCAGTTCGGCAACGAGCGATCCGTTTGTCGTATCGAACAGCGTCAGGCCTGCACTTTGCAGAACCGCCAGCAGACCGCCATCGGGTGAAAAGGACAGGCCGGTTACGACGTCACCGTCCACCTCAGGCGTGAACGGCAGCGGCTGGCCATTGTCGGTATTCCAGATACGAATCGTATTGTCTTCTGCGACGCTGGCCACGAATCGGCCAGTGCGGTCAGCGCGCATGAGGAGTATCTCCGCGGTGTGACCGATAAAACTGACATCATCACGCAAAGCGCCAATATCCTCGGGCCCGGCGCCGACAGGAAGGATATGCACATGACCGGCAGGATCGCCGATGACAATGCCATGCGACTCGGGCAGAGCCAGCATGACCTGGTCGGCCGAGGGTTGCCACACCGCGTGATCCCCCGGCGCTGTTAATTCTTCCGTGCCAGGCGGTATCTCGGTCGCGCGCCAGAATCGAGAAACACCGTCCGGATTGCCGGTGAAAAGCACCTGCTCGTCCTGGCTGAAGGCAAGCAAGACCTCCTGCACAGCACCAGCACGAACACCTATTGGCGAACCAATCAGTTCGCCGTCGCGACTCCTGTAGGTCTGGTACCCGGATTCGGTCCGTCCGGCCAGCACACTGGCACCTGACGCCGCGAACACGAGGTGCCAGTCACCTTCACCATACTGCTGCAGGAGTGGGCGCTGGGGGCGCGCGACACTCCACATGGACACACCTGATCGACCATGCACTACACCCAGCACGTCGCCAGCGGCCGCAAGACTGATCTGGCTTGCTTGTCTCCGCAGGTCGATTTGCGCCACAAGTTCGCCGCTTGCGAAGTCCCAGACGCGAACCGCACGATCGTAATCCGCGACCGCGACGCGCGAGCCGGACGGATCAATGGCCACCAGCGATGGTACGCCGGCCACTACCAATTCTGCTGCAACAGTGCCGTCGTCGAGCGACCAAAGTTCGAACCGCGTTTCGCTGTCGCCGCGATGCTCGACAAACAAATGTGTTCCGTCTCCAGTCAAACTGGCTCTACTGCTGGTTGCACCGATTCCAAGTGTCACCACGCGATCACCGGATGTCGAATCCCAGAGGATTACGCTCCCCTGAGTCGCTGTGATGAGATGCCGGGCGCCAGCGTCGAGACCGATCAGTGTCTCGTTCTCGCTTACGGCGATCGCACGAACCGGCTCCGCAAATGCCAGGTCCCAAATCCGCGCGCTGTCACTTTGCATCGCGCGTGCAACTGCATAGCGGCCGCTGTCGTCGAACCAGACGTTGTCCGTCTCTCGTTCGACAGGATCCGGGATGTCCAGGCCGCGCTGAAAATCCTCGACCGCACCCTGCGAGTTCAATTTGAGATTCCAGCCAACAAGTCGGCCGGCGATACCGAGGCCCTCGTCGCGCAGACTGATTGACCACGTACCCGCCAGCGATTCCCCGAGCAAGCCACGTAACTGATCTGCTGGAATGCGAATATCGTCATTGCTCGATGATCGCTCCATCCCTGTCTCGATTTCGACCGCGCGACCCGACGGCGCGATAATCTTGATACGCAAATCGGACAGGCGCGCATGACTGATATTCAATGTCAGGCCAATTCGACCAACCTCGCCTTCGCGATCGACGATAACGCGACGCACGAGCGGCACGACTTCGAGCGCGGTAACGGCCCAGCTTTCACGTTGCTGCAGCTCCTGGGTCGCGTATGACCATTGCGATATCTGCGCCCCTTCGGCAGAAGTCAGCAACATGTTCGCGGGATCAAATACGGTCGTGCGCCCTTGCTGGCTCGGGATACTCGCCAGCAGAAGTGGATAGTCATCTGCCACCAGGCTGGCTGCCCGCTGTCTGCGCCGTAACGTGGGCACGACGAGTGCTTCGAGGCTTGCCAGAAGCGCATCGTCTCGACGCTCCTCTCGTAGGGCCGCGAGTGTCTGCCTGTCCCAGAATGCGGCACGCATCGCGTCGGGTAGTCCCTCATGCTCGGGCAGTTCTGTCGATAGCTCCGCAATCAGGTTAACTTCGTCAATCGTCGCCGCAGCCAGTGCACGCTGCTCGACAAAGGTGCGAAAGAGACTGTTCGCAGTTTCTGCATGACCAGGAAAGGACCGCAGATTCTCATACGCCGAAACCGCCGCCTCGAGTTCGACTGAAGGTGAGGTCAGCACAGCCATGTAAGGTCGAGGCAGCCATTGCGTGTACCAGAATGGCACCAGCACAAGGAGCACCAACAGGCCGGCAGCCATTGCCGGAACACGCAGCCGGGTCGGCAAATTGTCGTTTGCCCAGCGGGTCGTAAAAACGGCCCCGTAGAGCCGGTTGCGAACACGCAAATTACCGTCGTGATCGATCTCAACGAGGCCGACGGCCATCAACCTGCGTTGCAGCATCGAGCCGAGATCCGCGGGCACCTCGATTCCCTTGCGGATACGACCATACAGGTTGAGCAGCGCCTCCTTCTGCTTGTGATCATTGACGATCACGCGGTGGATATGACTCATGTGCGGCTCGCTGTGCAAAGCAGCGCGGCCCGCAAGCTGGGTCAAAGCGATATGGTTAACCTGTGCCTCAACATTACCCTCGATACCCTCTCGCGCAACCTGCCGAGCCAGTTTCTGGCTCAGGTATGGCTGTCCCCTCGTCCAATAGTAGATGCGATCCAGCGCTGTTTCCGCGTCGTCGTGTTCGAGATTCAGCTCTGTCGCGAAAATCTCGAGTTCATCGCGTGTGAAGTCGTCCAGCACGATTTGTTGTGTCACGTTGAACGGCGAGAGCTCGGGTTCCGACAATAAGCTGACAGGGTCGCACTCGCCGAGCAGGACGAAGGTGAGTCGTGAAAAATCGGGGTCAGTTGTCCGTGCATTGTGTGCCGCGCGAATGCTTGCGAGCAGCTGGTTGGCAAACGACAGGTCTTCTATGCACTGGATCTCGTCGACGAACACGATAATCCGTTCCGGAACGTGTTGCAGAACGATCTCGGAGTAGAATTCGAGCAGCCGCTGTCGATTGCTCAGAATCGACTTGTCATGCCACCAGGTTTGCAGGTCGTAGCGGATTCGCAGCTGGCGCAAGATACGATACGCGACGTTGTAGTACCACCTTCCCGGGTCTCCACCGCCATCGCGCTCCCCAATCTGCGCGAGGTCCAGGATCGCAACCTTGCAGCCGTTTGCTTCCAGGCGCGCTGCAATTGCCGCGATCAGGCTGGATTTGCCGCTGCGATCGGGCGCCAGCACATGAGCATAGCGACCGCTGACCACCGTGTCGTACAACTGATCGTCCGCCTTGCGGCGCACGTAGCCCGCGCGCACGGCGTGCAGCGGCGCGCCGACGCTGAAAAACTCGCCGGTGGAGTCCGTCTCCTGGCGTCCGCCAGGCGGGTGCTGTTTGGTCGAATCGTCGCTCATGCGGTAACTATGTCGCCTGGGCTGTCCATTTTGGCATTATTCTTGGTAACTATGCAGAGCGAACGACGCCTAAAAAAGGACCTGTTCGGCGAAGTCACGATTCGCTCGGGCGGCAATTCGCCGGTGATTGTGCGGGATGCAGGCAAGGCTCGCTGGTGGATACGCCCGCTGTCGAGGCACCTGCTGCGGCGCGAAGCCACCGCGCTGGCAGCCCTCGAAGGCACCCACGGGGTGCCCCAACTTGTGGATATAGAAAGAGATTTTCTTATTCGCAGCTATTTGGCAGGCGAGCCAATGCAAGAGGCCAGGCCAAGTGACCTGGCGTGGTTCAACGCGGCCGCCCGCCTGCTGCGCCAACTACATAGTGCCGGGGTCGTACACAACGACCTGGCGAAGGAACCCAATCTGCTCGTTCTGAATGACGGCAGTCCGGCGATAATCGACTTCCAGCTTGCCGCGCACCGCACCAGGCGGGGACGCCTGTTCCGAATCGCGGCGTACGAGGACATTCGACATTTGTTGAAGCACAAACGCACGTACTGTGCGGATCGGCTGACGCAACGGGAACGGAACATTCTTGCCAAACCCTCACCGTTTTCTCGTTTATGGATGGCAACTGTGAAGCCGATCTACCTGTTCGTTACGCGCCGCATCCTCGGCTGGGCTGATCGCGAAGGCGCAGGCGACCGTGGCGCACAACAGTGATGCAAGCGGTGGCACTACGGTATACTCGCGCTGCCCAAATCAACGACACAAGAATTCAGGGACTCTTTTGTGGATTACTGCCATCAGCACAACCTCGTCGAACCCGAGCTGGCCGGCCGCGAGCGTAACTTCGGCATCCGCGTAACGCTTCCCGAGACGGATACGCTGCGCAAAGTTCTCGGAAATGACTGGGACCGCCTTCATTGGTACGCGAGTGAGGCCGAGCGCGATGCCGCGTTTGAACAGATGGCTACCCGTCACGGCTACTACCGCAAGACGGACAACCCAACCCAGGTTCTCGAGAAAGTCTCGCGTTGATCAGCGCGGCAACGCTCCAACGAACAGGTAGACATTGGAATTACCCTGCTCCCCGAAACCGGCGGCAAGGTAGACCGGGCCAATAACCGTGTCCAGCCCGGCGAAGATGCTTCCATTAAGCAGCGTCGAGTCAATGCTCATGTCTGAACGTTGTTGCCACACGTTGCCGGCTTCGGCCGACACACCGAGATAGACCGGGGTGTCGAGTATCCCTTTCGTTTCGCCGATTTGTCGGTAATAGACAAGCCTTGCCAGCGCCGCATGTGGTCCGCGGATTTCGCCTCGCTCAAGCCCCGACAGTCGCAGGAAGCCGCCGAGCGGAAAATAGTCCTGGACAGCGCTGTCCGATTCGAGCGTCGTCGCATAGCTTAGACCGAGCTGCAGGCTATTCCTGCCTCGACTCCAGGTCTGAGCCACCTCGGCTTCGATTGTGTCGAATTTGGAATCCGCACCGAAACCCGGGCGCGACAATGTCCAGGTCACGTCGCTGCGCAGGCCGTGTCGGGGAAACCGCGCTTCGTCCAGCGTATCGAAGCGCAAGCGCGCGAACGCACCGCCTGTATCGAACTCGACGTTGGGCAGCGCCGGATCGCCTACGCTTACGCGAGTCTCGCCTTTACCGCGAAACGCCCCAATCCGAAACTCACCAATGCGACCGAGCTCGCTGCCAACTGCCAGTCCTGCCTCTGCCTGGGATAATCGCAACCGCGCAACTGCCTCGTCCATGGAGAACGCGTTGATATTCGACCTTTCCAGCTCGATATGCGGCACTATGAACAGGCGCGAGTTGAAACTCAAGGGTTGGTAGAACTCTGAGAATAGCCGGGGGTCCGTGCCGAGCCGCAAGTCGCTGCGCCATTCCGCGCCCAGCCGGTTGATTCCCACACGCGTCATCCGCGCGGCCAGATTGAATCCTGTCGACCCGGCGAAGTCGTCTTCCAGCGAAATACCAAACTGCAGGAAATTTGGCCCCCAGCTCTTCGCGCGTGCCTGGTACTCCACGCCTGTACCGCCGTCTTCCTCGACCAGGCGATAGGTGACTTGCTCGTAGTACTGAAGCCCATACAGCCGATCCGCGTTTTGCGCGAGGACGGCATGATCAATCGGGTCACCTGCCTTGACGCTCAGTCTCGACTCGAGCACCTCGGGTGCAAGAGCGCCGTCGTGCACGACGCGGACGAAAGCCAGGCTGGAATCCGGGAGCGTTGGCCGCTCGCGATTCGCAAGGTATTCACCCCATGCTGTTTCCTCAAGTGCGACAGCCCCCAGGCGATCCGCATGCTCTCGCACCGCTGCCTCACCAGGCTCGATCGTATCGAGAATCTCCCCAAAATCTGTCGACGCGAACACTCCGAGTGCCGGACGGATCAGCACATCGTCATCGCCAAGTCGATCGATCTGTCGCAGAGTTTCCTTGCGAATCAGGATCGTCAGCATCTGTTCCGAAATTGTTACCGCCGAGCCGAGTTCTTCCGGCGCGTACAATGGAAACTCAACGTCGACAGCGATGATGATATCGACGCCCATCTCTTGCATCACGTCGACAGCCAGGTTGCCGACGAGTCCACCATCGACCAGCAGGCGATCGCCGATTCTCACCGGTGCGAAGACACCCGGTACCGACATACTTGCGCGAATCGACAGCGCGAGGTCACCCTCGTCCATCACCCAGATTTCGCCGCGCTCGATATCGGTTGCGATCGCGCGGAATGGTATTGGCAAGCGGTCGAAGTTATTGACGTTCGCTACGGGCATCGTGAGTTCGCGTAGCAGCATGTTCAGCTTCTGTCCCTGGATCACACCTTTGGGCAAAAGGAGTTCGGTGCCACGTAGACCGAGTTCCAGGTCGATCGGAACCTGCGCGTCGTCCTGTTTCCGACGAAAACTCAGGTCCTCTCGATCGGGCTCGTCTGACAGTGCATCTGCCCAGTCCACCGAGCCAACCAGGTTCTCGAGTTCTGCGGCGCTAATTCCGGTCGCATACAGCCCCCCAACAACCGCGCCCATACTGGTTCCGACGATCGCATCAACAGGAATGCGCCGACGCTCGAGTTCCTTGAGGACGCCAATATGCGCCGCGCCACGCGCACCGCCGCCACCCAGGACCAGACCTACCCTGGGTCGCGAGTCCTGTAGATCGGGATCGGCGGCTGGCTCGTCGGCAAAACAAGTATGCGTTGCAAGCACAAACAGGACCGCGCCCACTGGCGACCAGTGTCGCCAGCGCTTGATGTAAGTCATCGATCTACCTCACTTGTAGTGAATTGGCGTACTCGATCAAATTGTCGAGCTGCTGCGCCGCCTGCTCCGGATTCCAGCCGACTTCCGCAGCGGCGATTGCAGAGATTTCATCGTACAGGGACGTTCCCTGGTCGGCGTCGAAGCCAATCATCATCCGTCTGAATACAATATCTTCAAGCGTCAGCGCGAACTCTTCACGAATTGCGAATACGACCTCGGCGGCGAGCACCCGGCCGTCTTCGTCCAGGGCATGGGAGAGCTCGCCGGCACTCAGTTCGGCGACTGCCGCCGCGCGTCCGCCGTAAATCCCCAGCAATCGCTTGACGCCAGCCTCGCTCAGCGAGTCAAGTGTCCGCAGTGCTTCACGTGCGCGGTCGATTCCCCAGGCACCCGGAAGATCCGTGTCACGCGTGCGACAAGGAGGCAGTTTCAGTTGCTGCAACTTGGCCAGTTTGTCGACAGCCTGCTCCGCCAGGCTGCGATAGGTCGTGAGTTTTCCGCCGATGATCGACAACAAGCCGCTCGCGATTTCCTTGTTGGCCTTGATGATATGCCGCCGCGTGATCGCCGATTCGGGTCCTTCTTCCTTGTGCGGCAACGGCCGTACCCCGGCGTAGGCATAGTGGATATCTGCGCGCGTCAATGCAGCACTCGGAAACACCCGATTGGTTTCAGCGAGCAGGTAGTCCACCTCTGCGCCGCTCGCCCGAATGTGATCGAGGTCCTCAGCATAGCGGATGTCGGTCGTGCCAATCAGGTATTGGTCGTTCCACGGAATAATGAAAAACGGTCGGCCATCTGCCGCCGCCTCGACGTAAAACGCATCATGCGGCGCGCCGTCAAACTTGCCGACGATAATGTGACTGCCTTTCGTACCACCAATCAGGCGTTTCGACTGCGCAGGCGCCACATCGAGTACACGGTCTACCCACGGGCCTGCCGCATTGACGATCGCCTTGACCCGCACCGTGCTGGACTTGCCCACGTGGTCGACGCTGGTGATGGACTCAACAGCACCTTCCCGGACCTGGATTCCGGTGACTTCACAGTGTGTCCTTATTTCGGCCCCGGCGGATCGAGCCGCGAGCAGGTTTTCGAGCACCAGCCGTTCTGCGAACGCAACCTGAGCGTCGTAGTAGCGAGCGGCGGCGCGCAGACCTTCGGCCTGAAGTCCCGGCTCCTCCTCCTGGAGTTGGGTGCTACCGAGCATTTGGTGATTAGGAACCGTTTTGCGAATCGAGAGCAGGTCGTAGGCCAGCATGCCCATGCGAATCAGCAGCGGGCCGCGGCGCGCGCCGGCATAGATGGGAATGCAGATGCGTAGCTCTTCAACCAGGTGCGGCGCCGTCAGGCGCAGGCATCGACGTTCGCGCAACGACTCGTAGACCAGCGGGATCTCGCCGTATTCGAGATAGCGCAGCCCGCCGTGCACGAGGCGACTCGAAATGGCCGAGCAGCCGCTGCACATATCGTTCTTGTCGAACACAATGACCTTGAGGCCGCGCAGTGCCGCATCCCGGGCAATTCCGGCCCCGTTGATCCCGGCGCCAATGACCGCCAGGTCAAACCGTTCGAGGTCGCCATTCACGACGGCCGCACCTGGCCATCGCCGCGCACGACATACTTGTAACTCGTCAGCTGATCGGCACCGACAGGTCCGCGTGCGTGAATGCGTCCGGTCGCAATACCGATCTCAGCACCCATGCCGAATTCACCGCCATCGGCGAACTGTGTCGAGGCGTTGTGCAGGACGATTGAGCTATCCACCGCCCGGAAGAAGGCCTCGGCCGCGGCCTTGTCGCCCGTGACTATGCTCTCGGTGTGCCCTGAACCGTAGCGGCGAATGTGCTCGACTGCCATGTCCATATCATCCACGACACGCACGGAAATGACCGCATCAAGATATTCGGTTGACCAGTCGTCCTCGGTCGCTTCGCTCGCTTGGGGATCGATCGCCCTGACAACATCGTCGCCGCGGACCTCACAACCCGCCTCGTGCAACGCGGCACATACAACCGGCAACAATGTGCTCGCGGCAGCTTTGTCCACCAGTACCGTCTCCGCGGCGCCGCAAATCCCGGTCCGTCGCATCTTTGCGTTGAGAACCACGTCTCGTGCCATATCCTGGTCCGCCGCCGCATGCAGGTAGACGTGACAGATACCCTCCAGGTGTCCGATCACCGGTACCCGCGCCTCGTCCTGCACACGCTTGATCAGGTTCTTGCCGCCTCGTGGCACAACAACATCGACCCACTCGGCCATTGACGACAACAGGAACCCTACAGCCGCCCTGTCCGTGGTCGGAACCATCTGTACGGCCTCTCCCGCCAGGCCCGCCGACTCCAGTCCGCTGCGCAGGCAGTCGTAGATCGCGTGGCTTGAATGAAAGCTCTCCGAACCACCGCGCAAAATGACGGCATTGCCGGACTTGATGCACAGTGCGGCTGCGTCCGCGGTCACGTTGGGTCGGCTTTCGTAAATAATGCCGATGACACCGAGCGGAACTGCAACACGCTGGATACGCAGGCCATTCGGACGTTCCCATTCTTCGAGGATGCGGCCGACCGGGTCGTGCAGGCTGATAATTGTTTCAAGACCGGCCGCCATGGCCTCTACCCGATCAGCATCGAGCATCAGGCGATCGAGCAAGGCGCCGCTCAGGCCTTTCTCCCGAGCAGCGCTCATGTCGCGCTCGTTGGCTTCGACAATCGACGTCGCCTGCGTGCGTAGTGCGACGGCCGCGGCGGCCAAAGCGGCATTCCGCTGCTCACCTGTCGTGGTGGCAAGATCGGTCGCAGCCCGGCGCGCCGCCTTGCCCAGCGACGTCATCGTTGCGGCAATGTCCGCCGTCTTGTTGTCAGCCTTCATTTTCAAATAACACCAGTTCATCGCGGTGCACCATAACCGAACGACCGCGGTACCCAAGTTTGTCTTCTATTAGTTCAGACTGACAGCCAGCAATCTGGTTCGCCTCGTCATTGGAATACTCCGCCAACCCTCGGCCAAGCTCGGTGCCATCGGGCCCGAAAATACTCACCACGTCGCCGCGCCGAAAACTGCCGGTCGCGCCCGCCACCCCGACAGGAAGAAGACTCTTGCCGTTGCGCAGGGCGGCCACCGCACCTTCGTCAACGCTGAATGATCCCTGCACCTCGAGGACCCCGGCAAGCCATTGCTTGCGGGCGGCTGTCGGAGTGCCGTCTGCCTTGAATACGGTGCAACGCGCACCAGCCGAAAGCGCAGCGAGTGGATGTTCGATCTTGCCGCTGGCGATAATCGTCGAGCAGCCTGCATGCGTCGCTATGCGCGCCGCCTGTACCTTGGTTGCCATGCCACCGCTGCCCACGTCCGAACGGGTCTCGCCCGCCATTGACTGCAACTCGTCCGTAACCCGGCCGACCTCGGCAATATGTTCCGCGTCGGGGTTCTTCCCCGGGTCCGTTGTGTAGAAGCCGTCGACATCGGACAGGAGCACCAGCGCATCGGCCATAACCAGCTGCGCAACCCTGGCCGCGAGACGGTCGTTATCGCCGTAGCGAATCTCTTCGGTGGCCACAGTGTCGTTCTCGTTGATGATCGGAATCACGCTGCGATCGAGCAGGCGCCCCAGGGTGCCACGTGCATTCAGGAACCGTCGCCGGTTTTCGGTGTCTTCCAGCGTCAACAGGATTTGTGCGGCGCCGATACCGTAATGTCCCAGTATGTCCTGGTAAGCATGCACGAGTTGCACCTGGCCTGCTGCAGCAGCTGCTTGCAGGTCTTCGAGTCGAGCACGACGTTTGTTGATACCCAGCAGGGAACTACCGATCGCGATTGCACCGGACGATACGATAAGAACTTCGTGTTCCTTTGCCAGCAAGGCATCGATATCCTGCGCCAGGGTTTCCAGCCAGGCTCGATTCAATTCGCCGTTCGAGTCCACCAGCAGCGACGAACCCACCTTGACGACGAGTCGTCGGTAGTTCGCAAGCGCCGGGGCGGTCACGATCAGCCTACGAGCAGGTGCTGTCGATCGAACGACGTCAGAGTGACTTCGCCCTTCGATACCGCAACCGTGCCGCTGCGTGCGACGGCCGAAATATCGCCGAATTCCGCGGCCGCGCCGACGAATTCATCTACCTCGTCAACGGATCCGGTCAACTGCATCGTGCAGCTGTTAGCGTCCTCGTCCAACATCTCGGCATCGAAGCGCTTGGCCAGTGACAAGGCCTTGGCCAGCCCGCCTGTCCCCAGCTTTACCTTGACGATTGCGAGCTCTCGTTCGAAATGCTCTCCAAGGGTCATATCATGGATATTGACGACATCGACAAGCTTCGCGAGCTGGGCGTTGAGCTGCGCGATCGCCGCGTCCGAGCCCGTGACGACCAAGGTGACGCGCGACACACGTGGATCATAGGTTGGGGCCACGTTCAGCGTCTCGATGTTGTAACCACGTGAAGAGAACATCCCGGTCATGCGCGTCAGGGCGCCGACCTCGTTCTGAAGCAGGACTGAGATTGCGTGTCGCATGATGAATTACAAATGAAACCGATTTGCAGAGTAACAAGGGAGATGGTCGCGCAGATTTTCCAGTATTGCAATGCACCAGAAATTAGTAAACACTCGCGAAAAATCCGTAACTTATCGCTGAATCCCGAGTCCGATGAACGAGAGCGCCAATACCGCAGCCGCAACCCGGCATCCACTCGCAGGACGGCCTTTGTCCGGAGCCGACACGGTCGTGCAAATCCTGGCTGACGAAGGCGTAAACACGGTCTTTGGCTACTCGGGCGGCGCGATCCTGCCGATCTTCGATGCGGTGTTTCGCTACAACGACGTCCACTCGCCGGTGGACAGCGACTCCAGCATTCAGTTGGTCGTTCCAGCCAACGAGCAGGGTGCCGGTTTCATGGCCGCTGGCTATGCCAGGGCGAGCGGCGATGTCGGCGTCGCCATGGTGACCTCCGGCCCCGGGGCGACGAACACGGTCACACCGGTGCGCGACAGCATGGCTGACTCGATCCCGATGGTCGTGATCTGTGGCCAGGTCCCGACTGCCGCGATCGGCACCGACGCGTTCCAGGAAGCGCCTGTCGCTGCCATCATGGGCGCCGTCGCCAAGCATGTCTTTCTCGTCACCGATGCCGAAACGCTCGAGGACACAATCCGCAGCGCTTTCGAGCTGGCGCGTACCGGCCGTCCGGGCCCGGTTGTTATCGATATTCCGAAGGATATCCAGAACGCGGAAATCAACTTCAAAGGTAGCGGCAGTCTGCCATTGCACGGGTATCGACGGCGTCTGGCCAAGGTAGAAGAAAATTTCCTGAGTGACGAAGCGTGCGAAAGATTCTTCACCATGCTCTCCGAGTCCGAGCGGCCGCTGATCTATGCCGGTGGTGGCGTCATCAATGCCAATGCCACCAAACCGATGCGGCGGCTCGCCAACCAATACGGAATCCCGGTAACAACGACGCTCATGGCCCTTGGAGCGAGCGACACGCAGCACCCACTGGCATTGCACATGCTTGGCATGCACGGCATCGCATCGGCGAACTACGCCGTCGAGGACTGCGATTTCCTGATTGCCATTGGCGCACGCTTTGACGATCGGGTTGCAGGAAACCCGGGGCTTTTCGCTGCACGTGCCAAGAACATCGCACATTTCGATGTCGATTTCGCGGAGATTGGCAAGGTCAAACGGGTCAACTGGCACCACGTCGGCATGCTGGAGCGTGATCTCACGGACATGCTGGCTTACGGGCAACGCATTGGCTTCGCGAAGCTGTTCGACACCTGGCATGAGGAGATTGCGCATCTCAAGCAGGAATATGCCCTGAACTATGACCGCGATTCCGAGCTTATCCAGCCCTACGCAGTGATTGAAGAGATCAATCGTCACTCGAAAGGCGAGGCGATTATTTCCACCGGCGTGGGTCAGCACCAGATGTGGGCTGCGCAGTACTTCGATTTTCGCGAGCCACGCCTGTGGCTGACATCCGGCAGCATGGGTACGATGGGCTTTGGTCTGCCCGCGGCTATCGGCGCTCAATTTGCGCGCCCGGACCGCGTTGTCGTCGATATCGACGGCGACGGCAGTATTCGCATGAACATTGGCGAACTCGAAACGGCGACGACATACAACACGCCCATCAAGGTCATCGTTCTTAACAACTACGGCGATGGAATGGTGCGTCAGTGGCAGCAGTTGTACTTCGGAGGCCGCATGTCCGGGAGCGACAAGTCACTGCACAGCAAGGACTTCGTCAAGGCCGCCGAGGCCGACGGCTTCAGGTTCGCCAGGCGCCTCGACGACAAGGCGGAGCTGCCCGCTGTCATTCGCGATTTCATGGACTTCGAGGGACCCGCTTTCCTCGAAGTGATCATCGACCGCGATGCGGGCGTCTATCCGATGGTTGGCCCCGGACTCAGCTACGAAAACATGATTACCGGCGAGTGGATCAAGTGCCGCGAGAAACCGGCACACGACGAGCTGGACCCCAGCGAGATGTTCTAGTAACGAAGCTCTCACAATGACCACTTTGACAGGTGCCAGCACCAGGACGATCACCGGGTACATCGTGACCTTGCTCGAGTACCCGCGCTGGCTGATCGAACGCGAGGTCGATTTCACCCATTGTCATCTCGGCGGAAACTTCGACGGCAACGACCCGCAGTGTCGCGACTGCCGCTTCGGCGAAGCCTGCGACTGGCTAAACACCAATCGGAGTGAGCCAACACTCTCGTCTCCTCTTCCGGACTTGCTGCACGCCCTGAAGACTGCAGTCGCGTACGTCCGGAGCGACGTTCGCAGCGCCCCGACACACGACCGGAGCTGCGACTGCGACACCTGCGCCTGGCTACATGAGGCTACGAACTTCCTGCGCACCCACCGCCACAGGACATAATGCAATCCTCCCTTTTGTGAGCGCGGTCACGGCGCCACAAGGAGCCGCCGGTACACTGGGCCGTCTGGAATTCGTTTTCGCACGGGAGCTTTATCATGAGCCGCGCACATTTGAGCATTTTGAGCATTTTGAGCATTTCAGTACTAATTGCCGCCTGCAGTGGTGGCGATAGTCTACTCGGTGACACCGACCCCGAGGGAGGGTCGTTCGACATCACGTCACAAAACGGGCTGACGGCGGCCAGGGTCGCCTGGGAATCGGCCCTGCAAAGTGGCGATTTCTCCGATCTCGGTGGGGGTCTCGGCCTGTCCGCATCGACTGCCGGCGGCGTTGCGCAGACCTCGGGTCTTGTCGCCGGCGCCATGCAAAGTGTTCCTTTTGGTCCGACCGAGCTTCCCTGCCTGCCGGGCGGCGGCACGGTCACAATCTCCGGTGATATTGCCGATGAGACGGGGACGACACTTGCAGCCGATGACACGTTTACGGTCGTTTACGCGATGTGTGATGAGGGCACAGGTGAAGTATTCGATGGCCAGGTTGATTTTACGGTCGGCGATTTCACCGGCAGCCTGCAGTCCAACCTGTATATGCTCAGCATGGACGCGGTTGCTACCAACCTGCAGGTAATTACCGGTAACGACACGCTGACGAGCAACGGCGATGCTACCGTGACGCTCGACACGATTGACGCACCGTTCGTCTATGCCGGGACATCCGGCGCATCGATGACAACCGATTCCAACGCGAGCTCGGAAACACTGATTAACTACCAGTCAGCCCAGACCGTGGACGGCAACGACGAGAATTTCCCCTATACCCTATTCGCGGCCGGCTCGATCAACTCCACGCAGCTCGCAGGTATCGTGAGCTACTCGACGCCGATTCAGTTCAGCGGGCAAGGCACGGAATACCCGTCGGAAGGTGTGCTGCTTGTCGAAGGCTCGAACTCTGCGGCACGACTCATCGCGGTAGATAACATTAACGTCACGATCGAACTCGACACCAACGGGGACGGCGAAGCCGACCAGACCATCGAAACGACCTGGGCCGATCTGACGACCTGATAGCCTCGACCGGTTTGTTCTGGCGCTATCATCGAGTGCCCTGGTCAAAGTCCCGGATGCCAAGCGAGTCGACACCTGCCTCGCCCAGGGGCAATGCTGGCAGTTCCGAGGTATTATGTGAACTAGCTCAACGATTTCCGCCGGGATATCCGTGAGATTGACGGTACGGACCACTCATTTGCTTACGACATGCTGACTACGCCAAGACGGGACAATCTGAACAAGATCGTGATCCTCAATCCCAAAGGGGGTTGTGGCAAGTCGACGCTCGCAACCAACCTGGCGGCCAGCTATGCGCAGCGCGGACCGACGCCTGCAGTCATGGACTACGACCCGCAGGGTTCCACAATTGGATGGCTCGACCGCCGGTCCGAGGAACTTCCGGCGATCCACGGTATTGCGGCCTATAAGAATTCCATGACCGCAACGCGCAGTTGGCAACTTCGGGTTCCCGAGGATACGGTTAACCTGCTTATCGATTCGCCGGCGAGCGTCAATCACGATGACTTGCGCGAGCTAACACGCGACTCGACCAGCATTCTCGTTCCTGTGCTGCCGTCCTCGATGGATACGCATGCGGCATCCCGCTGTATCGCCGACCTGCTGTTGGTTGCCAAGGTCGATCGACGCGATCGCAAACTCGCCGTGGTCGCCAATCGCACGCGCAAGAACACCAAGAGCTTCGGCAAACTTATGCGCTTCCTGGATTCACTCGGAATTCCGATCATTGCCGTGTTGCGCGATAGTCAGAATTTCGTGCATGCGGCCGAACAGGGGCTGGGACTCTGTGAAATGCAGCCATCACGAGTCAAACAGGACGTCGAGCAGATAGAGAAGATTGTGGAATGGCTGGACGCCTGGCCGGAGCGACGTCGCGAGACGAGCGCCGTTACCGGATTTAGCCGGAAGCCCTCGGCACGTCGCGCGATTCTGCGACGCGCCCAATTTGGCTCAGCCTGACTCTTCCCGCTGAATCTCGGCGAACAGGTCAGCATCGACATTACCGCCACTGAGAACGACCGCCGTTGTCTTGCCGCCGGTGTCGATCTTGCCTGCGAGGACGGCAGCCAGGGCTACTGCGCCGCCGGGTTCGATAACGAGCTTCAGATTCCGAAACGCGAAACGCATAGCGGCACGCACTTCCGCATCGCTGACCACCAGCCCGTCGCCAAGTAATTCCTGATTAATCGCGAAGGTCAGCTTGCCCGGCATGTGTGCCTGCAATGCATCGCAGATCGACCGCGCTGAGTCATCAACGGTTTCGCGCTTCCCTGACCGAAGAGAACGCGCCGTGTCATCGAAGCCTTCGGGCTCCACGGCGTGCACGGATACATCGGGCAAGTGTGCCTTGAGCGCTGTCGCACTGCCCGCAATCAGGCCGCCGCCACCGCAACACACGAGCACCTGGTCGGGATTGGTGCCCAGTTCCGCGGCCTGCTGCCCAATCTCAAGGCCGACGGTGCCCTGCCCCGCGATGATGTAGTCGTGATCGTAGGAAGGAACGACTACAGCGCCCCGTTCCGCCGCAACCTCGCGCGCCAGCGCCTCGCGATCGCCGGTATAACGGTCATACGTGATCACCTCACCGCCGAGTCGCCGCGTATTCTCGAGTTTTGCCCGTGGGGCGTCTTCCGGCATGACGATGGCCGTCCGAATGCCAAGCATGCTTCCCGCCGCCGCGACTCCCTGCGCATGATTACCCGAAGAAAACGCAACAACGCCGGATCGGGCCTGTTCGGGGGAGAGCTGGCTCAGGAAGTTATAGGCACCTCGAATCTTGAACGACCCTGTTACCTGCAGACATTCGGGTTTGACAAGTACCTTGCCGCCGGCCACTTCGTCGAGTTCGAAATTCTGCAGCAGTGGCGTACGAACACTGACGCCCGCGAGCCGTTTCGCGGCGGACTCAATCGCAGCAACATCGATCACTTCCCGGACACCTCCGGGGGCGGCAAAAGACGATCGATCTTTGCTGCGCAGATGAAGTCATTATCCGAGAGCCCGTTGATTGCATGCGTCGTGTAGCTGATTCGGCAACTGCTGTAAGACACGGTCAGAACCGGGTGATGGTCTTCGCAGGTCGCTATCCACCCAACCGCGTTCGCGAATCCCAGCGTTCGGCCATAGTCGGGGAATGTCACCGTCCGGACGATGTGAAGGCCATCGTCGGTGATTGACCAGTCTGAGTGCAGCGCTTGCATCAACGCTTCAGCCTGCTCGCGCGTCAACGGTTCGACGCCGCCTTCGCAGGGCTTGCAGTGTCGCTGGGAGAGGTTTTCCGGCATCACGATTTCCTGTGAACGTATTCGCAGACATTAGCACGGGCACGGCAGAAAAAAAGCCGGCCCCACTACAGGGCCGGCCAGGCGGAGACTCCGAAGAGTCACAGGGAAGCTAGTTCGGGTTGGCTGCGAGTGAAGGCGTATTGTCGATAAACAAGGTGACACTGACGCGACGTTCGAGCGCATAGCTGTCGAGGGTCTCGTCCTGGGCGGCCGACTCTCCGTGAGCATTGACGTCGATTCGGTCCGGATGTACACCAGCCGCGACGAACTGATCGCGAATGAACTGCACGCGACGCTCTGACAGAAGCTGGTTGTAGCCATCATCGCCGCGCTCGTCGGCGAATCCGTCGAGCTGAATGTGGATATCCGACATACCGGCCAGAGTGCCGGCCAATTGCGCCAATCGGTCTCCCGTGGAATCGGCCAGGACCGACTCGTCCGTCCGGAACAGCAGGTCCATGGCAATGCCGGCCTGCAGCAGGCTGACGAGTTCAGGGCGCGCGACGTTTTGCAGTCGATCGATCTCGCTATTCAGGGAGTCGACGTCGCCCTCCAGCCGATTGACTGTATCGTTCGAGCTCACGACTGATTCCTGCAGCGTCTCGATACGTTCGTTCTTCTTGTGAAGCGAGTCGCCGATCTTTGCACCGATCGCGGCCCCGATGATCAGTCCAACTGGCCCGCCCGCGATTGCGCCAACGATCGAACCCGAGCCGACGCCTATCGTCTCCTCTTTCGATGCCTTCTGGGCGGCCTGTGACGGTAGGGCAAACAGCAATGAAACAGCTGCAGTGATGGCAATAATTGAGTTACGCATGTGAATGATCTCCTGGTTACTTGGCGGCCCATTGGCCTGCTTCGGAGTTCATTACACGATCAAATAGCGGTCCCGATCCGGCGCTATCGTGGAAAGATGGCGATCAATAATGGCGAAAAATGGCAGCGACGCGCTGCGGCTGGCGAGACTAGCGGTTCTGGTCGGTCAACGCGACGAACGTTCCGCCATTGCGGTCGCATAGCACACGCATAACCGCAGCGAAGTCACCGGCTGATTTGGGAATGTCGCCGCCGCCACGGAAGCCGCGGGGGAAACCGACGCCGTGAATACGCACTCGTCTCGTGCCATCCGCGCCGACGCGATTGCGCCGGTCGATTGTGTGCACGACGGCGTCAATATTGATATTGCCGGCGAAGTCGTCGCCAAAAACGTAAATACTGATCTTCCGGTCGGGCGCCCAGTAAGTCTCGATTGCCGCCTGAATGCCATCGACCGGGTTACTGTCACTCTGCGCATACCAGGTGCGCATTCGGCTGACCACCGCCTGGCGTCGGCCAGCGGTGTCCGGTATCCACTGCCCTGCGTATTCGGGGAACATGTAGTGGCCATCGTCATTCATGATCTGCATCCCCTTAACCTGGGGATAGGCATCCAGAGCTTCGCGCAGTTTCCGCTGCACCAAGCCCCAGTTGTAATTGATCATACTGTTCGAGGTATCAATAACGAAGATGATGTACTCACTGTCGACCGGAATACCGGCGACGGCATCTTCGTCACTGCGCCGGTAATAGGGCAAGAGGCGTTTCATTTCTTCGGTGAGGCGCTGACGGGCAGCTTGCAGCTCGCCCTCGTCAATTGTTGCCTCCTCGTCCTGCTTACTCGCCTCGTACTGGCCCCGGATACGATTGAGGTCGCCCTGCAACTCGGCCAGTTCCATCTTCGTTGAGGCGGCGTCCTGACTAACCTGCTTGAGCTCACGGTCGAGAATGGTGGATTCCCCCCGAAGATTGAAAAGCTCCTCCTGCAGTAACGCAATCAGTTGCTCGAGGTTCTCCTCCGCCTCCTCGATAACGACGGGCTCGTAAATTTTGCTAAGCACGAGCAGCAGGATAATCGCGCCGAAACCACAGCAGATGCAGTCAAGAAATGACAGGCTGAAGGCTTCAATATTGCGGCGACGACGTCTCATGGCTGCAGTCCCTTACGGCCAGTCCCGGCTGACGGTCAGAAACGAGCCTTGTGTCGACAACGCCAGCGACCAATAGGAAATCGGTGCCTGCAAGTCACCCTCCATCGGGAACAGCATGATGTTGATCGGAACGCCGGAGGGTATCTGCCGCACAGAACGATAGAAGATATTCAGGCGCTCCTGCGGTCCCACGACGCTCTTGTCCGTCGTTTCCGTTTCCATGGTTGGCATGCCATCGACGAGCAGGATGACATTGTCGGGACGCGGTGAGAGCGATTTAATGACCTCGAAAGCTGCGTACATGTTCGTGCCATTCTTTGGCGGCGTGCGCCGCAAAACGCGCACTGCCTCGTTCAACTGGACGCCGTCGTCCGCCGTCAACCACACGCCCTCCGTACCACGGATTACAGGCTCGGCCGTATTGTTGAACATGTAGATCTGGTACTGGTCATCTTCATCCAGCTGGGTCGTGATCCAGTTGACCGTGGCAATTACCTGGCGCCATTTACGCGATTTCAGTTGCTCCGACTCCGGCAGGTTGCGCCGGCGGATCACATTGACCAGCGTGTCGCTCAGCATACTCGCCGATCGATCAACCAGGATCAGCGTCCGATCGCCGCCGAGTTTCAGTCCGGTCAGGTACTGGCGATCGCCTTCACCTCTGAACTCCCGAATCTGCTTTCCCGCTCCGTCCTGCTCGGCCTTGACCGCCATCAGGCGCTGAACTTCTTCTGTCAGCGACTTGATGTCGGACTGCAGCTTCTCGACCCGCTCGATCTTCGCCAGCGTGTCTTCGTCAAACTTGTCGAGTTCGGCCTGCAATTCCTGGATCAATGCAATGATCTGCGCAATCTTGCTATCAGCATCTTCTTTCTCGACCTCGAGCTTTTGCTTCGTGTTGCGCGCAAGGGCGAGGTTCTTGCGGCCCTCCAACACCTCGATCTGGAGGCGGTTCGTTTCGGCCATCAATTCACTGTTGTCATTCTCGGTCGTCGCATTCACATGCGAATTGATGATCATGAAGAACAGGATAACCGCGCCGAATCCGCAACTCATACAGTCGAGGAACGACATGCTGAAGATCTCGGTTTGTCTTCGTTTACGCGCCATCTGACGACTCAACAAGAATCATGCGCAGTTCGACACCCGGTGTGCCAACACGAATGACGTCACCGGATTGCAGAACTGCCGAACCGTCAATCCGGTGGCCGTTAAGGTAAGTACCGTAGCGGCTGTGGTCGGTCACCACACACTGGCCGTTTGCCGAAGCAATTTCGCAATGCCGGCGCGATACACCAGGCATATCCTGACCAAGGTCGAGCCAACGCTCATCGTCGGCAGCATGCGTTCCAAGCACAAGCGCCGCCGCGGTTACCGGTACCGCGGTGTCGCCCCGTAAGATATGGGTCGGCTGCGCGCCGTCCTGACCGGTCGCCGAATCAACCTCGATTGGCGCCTGGTCCCATGGCAAGTGTCGCGCCAGTGTGACCGCACTTCCTGGCCGACTCTCTGCGACACGACTCAGCAAGCCGCGCGCGGTAGCGCCCGGCTCGAGCAGGTATACCTCGCCGCCTACCCTGGCCTTGAGTGTATCGGCCAATCCCGGCATGAGCGCAGCGCGGGCCGACAATTGCAAAGCCGGTGTCTCGCCGGCCCGGTACAGCGCGCGCAGGTTGCTGACGAGATTCTGGTAGACAGGTGTCGCTGCCGTTACCAATGCCAGCGACTCGATTTCCGCAGCGTGTGAAATGCCGCGGTATTCGATTTCCATCGGCACGGTGCTCCGGCTGGAGGCGATCGCCAGCCAATCGAGCATGCTGTCCTGTAAGACCTGCTCCGTCTCTGCGGTGTGGAGCGGATCGAAGCGGGATTGCTGCACGAACGTCTCGGCAATGACGCGCAGCCAGATATCGTAAAGGTCCAGCATGCCCGACTCGTCAATCACTATGGAACGCTCAAACTGCGCCTGGCCGGCCTGCGACAAGCGCGTCAGCGTGGCGAAATGCAAACTAAGATCGACATGAACCGGTACGCCATGAGCGTACTGCCGCCGCGTTGCGGCGACCGCCGCATCGACCATAGCAACAACTGGAATGTCGAGCTCCATTGCAATACCAAGGAGTAAACCCAGGTGGTCGTTACTCATGTAGCCTGGCACCGCCAGCACAAGATGATCGCCCGGCTTCGACGTTCGCCGCCAGAGTTCTTCCAGCTGCTGGCTGGCTATATCCGCAGGCGTCAGGTGTTGGAATCGCCGGTCGACGAGCGGCGTCGTTTGCAGGTCGGACCAGTAGCGATTCTGGATGCGACGCGGCTTGAGGCTGGCGCTGGCCCAGGCCGCCCTGCCGGTTATGAGGCCATCGTCTTCGAGTAACGCAAAACCGGGTTCACGACACAGGATGCGATCGCCATCCGTAATCAGGATGCCTGCGTCGTTGAGATGTGCTGCCAGCAAGGTCACTTCTTAGCCCGTCCGTGCCTCAGTCCGCCTTCAGGTGACGAATGACTTTGTCGTCAACGTAGTTTTCGCTTTCGAAAACCAGTCGCTCCTGCATCAACTGCAACTGGTGCACGAGAAACATCAGGAAGATACTGATCAGGAGCGCGATGAACGTGGAGTTGAACGCAACACCCAGGCTCTGTGTTACGCCGGCAATATCGCCCTGGACGGCCTTGTCGGCCTGTGCCAACGCCTCACCAATACCGCGGACTGTGCCGATAAAGCCAATCGACGGAATAGCCCAGGAGATGTAGCGGATCATCGCGAGTTCCGATTCGAGGCGGTCGGCCTCGGATTCAGAGATCGTGTGCGTGCTGGCCGAAACGTCCTGGATACTCCGTGTCGACGCAAACCGTCTTAGTGAATTGAGCAGCAGGCGTGGCAGCAACAGTTGTTGCCGGTCCTCCGGCAGCGCCTGGACCTGGCGCGCGAACTCCCGTGTATCCTCGGGCAGTATTCGCATGCCTTCGGGGACAGGCACGAGGTCAACGTCCAGCAACTTTCGCTCCGCCGAGATTTTCGTTGTCTTATACCCCATGATCGCCAGTGCCCAGAACATCAGCACGAAACAGGCCTCCTGCTCGAAGTCCTTGACCAGCACCCACACGCTTCGTTCGCGCACGAAATCAGGGTCCTGCTCAGCCATCATGTTCTGTTCAACGATCACTTCGGCCGCGTTAGGCCGCACAACCGAAACATAGAACGCATGCACAACAATGATCGCAATGATCAGGGCAAACAGCTGGAAGACAAATTCAACCGGGATGTTCTTCTTATTCATCTATTACCACTCGGCGGGAACGCATTTCAGATATCGGTAGGGAATGGAATCGACTGTGCAAACCGGACGTTTTCGGTCGGGTCGAAGTCATCGTCTTCTGCTTCCGTGTAATCTTCGTCGAGCCCTAACAGCTCCTCGATCTCTTCGTCGGTGATCTCATCCAGAGGGGAAGTAGCGTCTTCTTCCTGCTCCGCTTCCGGGACCTCAGCCTCTTCGTCCTGAGCCCAGAGAGGTGCTGCAGAAAAGCAGGCGAGCAATATCATCAGTAAGAGTCGGTTCATGTGCCAGCCTCCTTTCAAGCGGCTACAGCCTTTGACAAGCACCAGGCAAGATTGTCTCAAGAAATTTCGGTGGTCAAGACATCAATTTAGATGGCTCTTGAACGGCCTGCTGAAAAACAGCAGCAAGCCGGCAATCAGGATCGCAAGCGACACGTACATTGAGATGCGCCAGGGACTGGTCGCCGGTCTCAGAATTTCGAACCGGTCGACATAAATCGTCTCACAGGCACCGTCGCCCGTGTCCGTGCGCGTCGTGCTCGTGCCGCGGCGTCCACCCGGACTTTCGTAAGCCGCAAGAACGCCCCGGATACGCACCTGGTCGCCAATCTTCACCTTGCGCACCCGATCGCGAATATCATCGTCGTCTGAGATCAGGTGGTTGTTCGACAGCTGATTCATGTCGAACGAATCCCAGGCCTCCTGGTCCCGGGTCTTCACATTGCACGTGAAAATGCCGTTCCAGAAATCGATTTTCTGCAGCTGTGCACCGCCGGCGTTGTTTCCCCATACGACGCACACGTCCAGCATATTGAGGTGATCGTCGGCGAGGCGATGCATACGGCTGTTGTTATCGTGGTGTCGGTACGAGACGATCATGCCGACGAGATCGTAGTCGTACTCCGGCTCAACGAGGTAGTCGACGCCGTCCCAATTAGCGTCGAACGAGCGCCGGCCGGTTCTTGTCTGCTGCGGCTCATCGGCGATCGCAGCGACGTAGTCAATCGAGCCCGGTATCTCGTTCCGATTCCAGAACGAGACAAGAAGCCAGAAGAAGCTGATAACGAGTATGACATTGGTGACTTTTCGCATCGCCAGGGTCTCAGTCAGGATTTCAATCCGCGAAGCGTGCGATTCGAAAACCGACGTCGGGCCTCGGCTCGGAGCTGAAGTCGCGGTAGCTCAGGCGCAGTTCCGTCACGCCTGCATGTCGCCAACTTGACCCACGCACGACATGGCTCGTACCACGGTCTGGCCCGGTTGGGTCTATGACGGGTGTCGTCTTCCCCGGGGTGGGGACCGTGTAGAAATCATTAACCCATTCGGCAACATTGCCGCCGGCATCGAATATACCGAGCGCATTGGGCTTGAAGCGCCCAACCGGCGCAGTCGATGCAAAGCTGTCGTCGTAAGCCGGCAGGATCGACGGTACGAGTTCGATCGAGGTGCGATCAGCGTAGTTGCCGCTCTTCTCAGGCGGTGGCCACTTCGCGCCCCAGGAAAATTTCATCGGTTGCTTCCTACCCGCGTAGCGCATTGCAAGCACCCATTCAGCCTCGGTCGGCAGGCGGTACCCATCCGTGAGTGGATAAGCCGGTACCCATTCACCAAACTCATTCTTGTATGCCGGTGTCCGACCCTCGCGCTGGCTGAGCCAGTTGCAGTACTCCACGGCATCGGCCCAACTGACATTGGCGACCGGGTTGCTATCCGCAGCAAGCGATGGGTGCACCGACGCGCCCGAATCGTGGTTGGCACGGAACTCCGCAAATTCCTTGTTCGTCACTTCATTGATGCTGATCAGGAATGCGCGAGTCACCGTAACCGGCACGATGACCTCGTTGGCCCGCCGCCCAACTTCAGCCCTGGATGCTCCCATGGAGAACGTCGCCGGCTCGATACGCCGCATGATCTGCCCTGCCGGAGACTCCAGCGTCTTTACAATACGACTGTCTGCGATCGCCTGGAGGGACCGCAATCGCGCAGACACCGTCTGCGGATAACCAGGGCGCGGTGTAACCGCTCTGGACCAGCTTTCGTAGCCCTGGCGCCGGACTTCAATGGAGTGCGGCGCCGAACTCAGGCGGACCGTAGTCTTACCCTGGCCACGAGCCTGCCCGTCGACGTAGACGGTAGCATCCTGTGGCTGCACGTCGACCGTGACCGTGCCGAGGCGAGCAGACAGGTCCACGGTGATTGACTCACTGGCATTCGATGCCAGGCGCAGGCTGCGCCTGGTCACGCCGTAGCCCACCTTCGAGAGCCCGATGTCATAATCAACGTCCGGCGTAAGCGACAATGTAATCGGCGACTGTCCACGGTAGCGTCCATTTACCGTCACATTGGCCCCTCGCGGTATCGTGTTGACGATGAGGCGTGCATCCGCAGGCTGCAATGTCACCAACGGTAGCTGCTGCGAGACGTTGGGTACGGCGACGACAGTGCCATCCCATGGGCTGAAGCCGTCCTGCGAGATCGCTATCTCATGTGAGCCTTCCAGCAACTCGATCGTCGCCGGCGTAACGCCGACCTCCTGGTCCCCCGCGAAGATTTTCGCGCCGGAAGGTTCCGAATCGACCCGGACATTGGCCCAACGGGGTACGAGTTGAACGTTGAAATTCTCCAGCAAGTCGAGGCCTTGCATGTCGATCGCGCCGGTAAATGGCAGGAATCGGTCCGTCTCGACATTCACCGTGTGCAGGCCCGGTTCGAGTTCAATCGGACCGAATGGCGCTTTCCCGACCTGTCCCTGGTCAACAGTTACTATCGCGTCGACAGCAGGCTCGACCTGCACAAAGAGTCGCCCAGGCTTCTTACGCATGCGCAATGTGACCGTCATGGACTGTTCATCACCGACCTCGAAATTCTGCTCGATATCGTAGTAACCCCGCTTCTGTACATTGACCGTGTAGCTGCCTTTTCGCAGCAGCGTGCGGTTGCCGATCGGCAGTCGGAACCAGCCACCATCGATACTGAAGCTGTCGGCCCCGGCTGGCGTAATCTCGAACTCGACTGACTTGGCGCTGAATAACAGGTAGGAGGCAAGCAGCAATACTGCAAGACCGCCACCGACAATGAACTTCAGTGGGCTGGTTCTGTCTTTCTCCAGGCGCGCAGCTGTTTCGACGGCACGGGTAAATGCTGTCGGCGCGATTGCTTCATCGTCCGTTACTTCGTCTTCATCGGTCAGCTCGGGAGGCCGCGTGACATAGGCGCTGTCCTCCAGCCGAACATCCAGAATCAGGCGATCATCGTCGACCAGCAAGTGGATTCGGCTGCCATAGAACTGCAGCTCATCCCCGTCCTGCAGACGACGACTCGCACCGAGAGGGTCGCCGTTGATCGCCAGAGACGCGCCACGGCCAACGGGCTGCACGAAAGGTACGCCGTCCAGCAAATCGAACAACGCGACCGGCTCACCGCCGGGACCGGGCAGGCGCAGCTCGCACTCGCTGCTCGTGCCGACCCGCAAAGGAAGGTCACGCGCATCGACGCGGCGTTCGCCCTCCACGCTCCTGATGGTCAGATGATCGAAACTCAAATCGGCTCCTCACAACGAACAACGACGGGCTGCATATCGATTTCCGGAGCCACACGGAATTCGAGGCGCACATCGCGGTAACCTGAGCGTACTCCGACAGCCACGTAAGGACCGGGGCGCAGCTCGAGCCGGGTGTTCGTGAAAGTACCCAATGTCCCGACTTTGTATATCGATACTGATGTCATGTTATCGGAAACGAGCTCGACCGGAACAGGTGTCGCCGCCCGTTTGAGCAAACGGGCCAGTTCGTCGCGCTGTCCTTCCAGTCGCGGCCCGATTTCAGGCATGCGAGTTACGTCGACAACCAGTGTTGTCGCCCTTTGCATAACCGACCCGATTGAAAGCTTGTCCGGGTCCTTGATGTACTCATCCAGCTGCTTGTGAATCGCGTCCATACGGCGAGACTTTGCGAGACCGTCCATCGCGAAAGACAGGTTGGCATCGATCTTCAAAATCTCTTCGTAGGTCGCCGCAGCCGCGTCCCAGTGCTCGGATTCTTCGAGGGCAGCGGCCTCCTTTTCGAGTGTATTGATATTGTCGAGACGCAAGCCCTGGTCAACCTGCATCAAGCCATCAGCAGGTTCCGGGGAGTCCGGCATGAGTTGTTTTGCCATACGGAACGCGGCGCGTGCGGCAAGGAAGTCCCCCATAGCCAGGAACTCGAATCCTTCGCTCATACGTGAATCGAATTGCATCTTGAGGCGGGTTTCCTGGACACGGACCAGGCCGTCCAGCGCCGGCTGCCAGGCGGAATCCAGGTCAACCGCCTGCTGGAAGCTCCTCTCCGCCGCATCCAGTTCGAGTTCTTCTTCGTAGTCCAGCCCCTGGTCGACCAGTTGCAATACCGTGTCCAGATTGGCAGCTCGCTCATATCCGGCGCGCGCTTCAGGATGGTTGGGCGTGATCGCCACGGCGAGTTCAAACAGCCGCAATGACTCGACCCGTTCGCCTGCTTCGAACGCCTCTATGGCCCCCGCGAGCGCCTTTTCGAATGCGGGCTCAACCTGGTCGAACAGGGGCTCGAGGAGGGACAGCGCATCCAGGTACTGCAGCTCGGCCCTGGCCCAGTCACGCTTGAGATAGGCCTCGTCCCCCGCAGCATAGAATTCCTTCGCCCGGCTGTACGGGACCGCTGCCCAGCGCTGCACGCTGCGCCTCTCGAGCGTTTCGAAATCGGAGAGCAATTCGCCGAGAATCATGTCGACCTTGTACCGCAGTTTCTCCTCGTCATCGAGCCCCGTGTAGTCGGCATCGCTCTCGTTAAACTCGATCGTCTCGCCTTCCAGTGCCTGATTTTCCGGAGCGTAATCGCGATCTAGCCGATCCACGTCGAGAGGATCTTCCTGATCGGGTACGTCACCTGCGACGGGCGAGCCTCCTGGCGCTGACTCCGGAAAGGGGGTCGCCGCCGTCGGTTCACGAGTTTCGGCGGGTTCTCTTTCAAGAGATCCCGGCAGCAGGACCACGACGCCAAGCAACACGACTGCGGCTACGAGCAGACTGATGCCGAGCGTTCTCGGCGATACCCCGGATGCTGTGGCGGAAGGCAGGCTCGTGGGCTCCGACGTGCCGGCCGCCGCGGGCCGCCGGACAGCGGAGACGGTTTCGATACGCTCATCTGCAACGACAGGTCGCGCTTTTATCTGCGAACGCGCCGGCCCCGGCGCAAATCCAGCCTGCTCAAGCGTGTCGCGGACTTCCGCCGCATCAGGCCGGAGCGCTTCGTCGAATTCGAGCATGCGGGCGACCAGGTCCCGCACAGCGTCTGGCACATCTTCCCCGCTCACCGCCTTTAGCGGTGCGGGGACAAGCTTGTGAATATCAGCCCGTGTAGCCGACGCCGGCCACGGCGGTACGCCCGACACCAATTCATAAAGAAGCACACCCAACGAAAAGACATCGTCTGATGGCCGGGCGGGATCGCCACGCAGCACCTGTGGGCTCGCGGCCACGAGCGAACCTCCGCCGGCTGACGCGCCAATCGGCGCCGCCACGCCAAAATCAGTCAGATAAGGCGCGCCATTGAAATCGAGCAGAACATTTGACGCCTTGATGTCACGATGCACCACATCCCTGGCATGCGCGTATCTCATTGCGTCTGCGATCAGACCCAGCGGGGGCAGAATATTCGTAAGGGTCTGCCCGCTCAGCTCGCCGATATCGGCGCCGTCTATGAACTGCAGACTGTAGAAGGCTGCGCCTTCGTCCTCGTGAAACTCGAACACGCGCACGATATGGGCGTGCATAAGCCGGAGATTGGTCTGCCATTCATGCCGCAGGCGCTTACTGGCGTTACCGCCTGCGCCGACGATCTTGAGGGCGACGGCAGCCCGCGTCAGGCGATCTTTCGCGAGCCACGCCTCGGCCTCACCGCCACCGCCGAGCGGCCGCTCCAGTGTATACCTCTCGGCTAACCGGGTTCCTTTACTGAGTTCGAGCATCTTGCGCGATTATAGACTCGCTAGTTCGCGGGTGCGCTCTCGGTAGCGCTCGACCGGGAACCAACCTCGACCGTCTCTGTGAAGCCGGTTTCCGCCTGGTAGATTTCCTTTAGCAAGCGGCGCCAGTCCTCGTACTGCGCCGCCGCCGTGCCCGTCAGGCGCCGCTCTTCACCTTCGACGTTGATGATCATTGGAGCCGCCTGCGCGCCAAACGAATCGGACAACTCCGCGATGGCATCTTTATGCGAGTTCGCATCGCTACTCCGCTGGACACCACCGATGATGCGATTTATGCCCTCGGATATCGCCAGGTTTTGCAATGCGGCATTGGTTCGCCGCTGTCTGCTACTACTCGAGTTGTTCGTATCGACTGCCAGCGAGCCCGCAAGAACGACAACGCCCACGAGCGTCTGTAATTGCGCCGAACGCTTCACCTGCCGGTAGTTGATTGACTCCTGGCGCGACACCTTACGCCAATTGCGGTACGGAATAGAGATTCCATAATAAAAATTCGCGTAGTGCTCATTGAGCGTGTCGACAACAAAACGATCGCGCTCACGAATCTGCCTCAACCGGGCAACGGTCGGATCGTTTTCAGCCGGAAGTCGATCGATGGTGATAACGCCGTCTTCATCCATCGACAAATGCTCCCCGTAGGCAAGCGGTGACATGTCGCCAAAGAACTGGAGTTCGGATATCTGCCTGGTCTGCAGCAGCTCCTTCGGCGGCAGTAGTTCCGCATGCGCCTGCAAATCGTTTGCTATTTCATTGAAGATCTTCTGGTAAGGGTCGAGGCGACGGTCGCGACGATCTGAGTAGGATGTCACTCCGGTCTGCGTTTCGTACGACTTGCTGAACCAGTGACGCCCTGCCGCATCATCCACTGAAACATTGAGTTCGACGAACTCACCATCGGACTTTTCGATTTCGCCACTGATAATGATGTCTGTAAACGCGTCGCGCGACGGGATGACGCGCACGGCACCCCAGTACCCGGTTCCCTGCAACGTCGTCTTCAGGTGGTAGGCGAGGTACTTGGTTTCGGCCAGGCGAATTTCATCGAAGACACCTGTTTGTCGCGGGTTATTCTCCTCCTCGAGACCCGGGGCGAATTCAATAATGCCGATATCGAGCAGCCGGGATTCATCGACCGGCGTGGCTGCAACAACCAACTCGGTCTCGTCAGCGACGATAACCTCATTGACCGAGCAGCCCGTTCCCAACAGGCACAGGGCTCCGAATATCAGAAAAATCCTCAACATGGTGCGTGAACAGTCTCCCTACATGCCCTTGTACTTACGATACTCATCCCAAAGGCGTTCGCGCAAGACAGGATCTTCTTCGGCCAGGGCCGCTTCACGTAACTGTTTGGCAACGATGTCGTCGTCAATCAGTGCTTCGACATCGTCAGGCGTGCGCTTTGCGACTTCCTGCTCGTCGAGACCAGCCACCGAGCCGCCACCAACCTCGCCCGAACTGGGAGAGTCACCGCCGGCTCCACTGCTGCCGCCGCCACTGCCGGCGCCGCCCATCGCGCCAGCTGCCTGCTCGCCGAGGCTGATCGAACCGCCGCCGCTCCCGCCGGAGCCCGTGTCGAAACCTTCTGTATTGCGAGATGTCGTCGAGATTTCGCGCTGCTCCTGGCCCAGCGCCTCATCGAAATCACCCATGGATTTATCGAGTTCCTCGCCGAGTTCCTCAGCCCTTTCCTGGTCGCCGCCCGGGTACTGACCAACACCGCCAGCCCCGCCCTGACCATCGGCGCTATCGCAGCCCATACCGCCGCCGATACCGCCACCGGTTATGCCGCCGTCCGTGCATTCACTGCCCGAGGCGCCACCGGCCCCGCCGCCAGGGATACTCACACCCTGCATGCCTTGCGTGCCGCCGCCGGATCCACCCGAGGAACCGCCACCGGACGAACCGCCGCCACTCATGCCGCCACCGGATGAACCGCCACCGCTCATGCCGCCACCGGATGAACCGCCACCGCTCATGCCGCCGCCGCTCATGCCGCCGCCAGACATGCCGCCGCCGCTCATGCCGCCGCCAGACATGCCGCCGCCGCTCA
>Ga0209456_10000241_pt1 | contig 30702 bp, 25 predicted proteins | sample COG_11_FD_184755 | JGI IMG/M metagenome (GOLD analysis project Ga0209456, IMG submission 184755) | Pelagic marine sediment microbial communities from the LTER site Helgoland, North Sea, for post-phytoplankton bloom and carbon turnover... | ecosystem: Environmental > Aquatic > Marine > Neritic...
GTCGTACTGGCCAGCCCGCTGAGGTAGTCGGTTCCCGTGAGCTCGGCAGTGGCGGGCCCTCGTTCGGTCCAGGAGAGCGAGTCCCGCTCGATGCGCTGGATCCAGGTTTCGGCGATCGCCAGGGCGGTGTTCATTTCGTAGGCCGATCGGTTTGCATAGGTCACGCCCTGGTGCATCGCGAGGATGCCCAGCGAGCCAACGGTCATGATGCCGATGGCGATCATGACCTCGACGAGGGTGAACCCCGATTGCGTTCGTTTTCCGGGCCCGCTCATCGCAGCACCCGCGGCGATCCGGTCCCGGACGGTATGAATACTTTTCGCGTGACGCCAACCGCCGCACCGTTGAGCTGGCGATAGACCAGATATCCAAACCCGGCTTGCGAAACCGGGCTCGACCAGTTCGAGTGTAAGACATCGGCAATGAACACCTGGTTGTTCGAGCCCGCTTCGTAACAAAACGCCGCGTTCTGATGCCCGTCCACGCGAACGAGATCGTTGTCGCCAGGGTCGCTGTCGTAGGTGTCGGCGTAGAGATAATCGACGCAGCGCCAGTTACTGAGGCAGTCGAAATCGGTGAGCGCGAAGCCGGCGGTCTCGAAGGTGGCCAACGAGCAGGCACCACTGGTGCCGCGACGGGTCTCGAACGCGTAGCTCTGGATGAGGCCCATTCCGTCGTTCAAGTAGACCACTTGGTGGGCGCGGCCGTGGGCCATCGACATGTATCGCGCACGTTGAAACAGCGAGACCACTTCCCGAGCCACCATTGCGACTCGTCGATCGGCAAAGCTATCGGCCATGCTCGGCAAGGCCGCGGTTACGATAATCCCGATGACCACCACCACGACCATGAGCTCAATCAGCGTCAGTCCTTCCCGCGTCCGTTTTCTAGATTCCCCAGTCACGTCCGCTCTAACTGCAACACCCATGCCGAACCCAAACAGCCCCTAACTATCTGAAATCAAAGAGAAGACACCAAGCCTAAGTGCCCCCAGCTATGAACAACATGCACCCGCTATGAAAAAAATACAGGCCAATTAGGAGACGCACAGCTTGAGAGAGGACTCGCGTGTGACTGGAATACGACAAAGCGAAGCGGACGTCAGTCCGTGGAGCTGCCGGATTCCAGGTGCAATACACAGGCCCGCAAAGCGGGCCGAGTACACCGTAGGTACGAGTCCTCGTAGATACGTACGACACGTTTACAGAGAACGGGGTGCGGAAGAGAGGACTCGAACCTCCACGTCCTTGCGGACACATGAACCTGAATCATGCGCGTCTGCCAATTCCGCCACTTCCGCAGAAGAGAGGGCGAGATAGTGGTTGGTCCGCAGCCTGTCAAGGCAGGTCAGGCGGCGAAGGATTGTCGAGAGAGCTTCTGCGCACCGTGCATCGAGACCGCAAGCACCAGGCCTTCCATCGAGAGCCGGCACCGGGCGCCGTCGACCAGGCCCTGCGCATCGAGCCTGCCAATGAGCTCCTGAACACGGGTTTCGGGTACATCGAGCCAGGTCGCCAGCACTTCGGGGGTCGCCTCGATATCGGCTCGACCCAGCTCATACAGCGTCTCGAGCAACCGCCAGGCTTGTTTTTCGTCGCTATTTTCCATCAGATCAGCCATCAGATCCGTAGGATCGCTCAGTACTGAAAATCGGTCCAGTTTTTGGTGTTCAGTACGTCCGAAACCCACAAGGGATCGCATTCTATACCGTTTTCGAGTCAGATCTCAAGCCTGATGAGCAGGTACTTGTTGCAGTCCCGCTTGCTCGAAAGCTCCCGGATCTCGGCGGCCGGCACCAGCTTTCCGAAGCTCTTCAGCCGCTTGTGCTCGAGAACGAAATAGGCAGTACGGCCTTCGTTCTTCTCGAGCCATTCACGCATACGCTCGTTGTCGGTTTCGGCGAAGACGTACACGCGGTTGCCGGTGTAGAAGTTTTCGCCTTTCCAATTCATCTGCCAGGCGATCAGCGGCTCGTCCGCGCTTTCGCGAAGGTCGTAGTAGCGCTGTGTCAGGCCGCGAAGGCCCCAATGGTCGGAGAGGTCGACCATGTACACGTTCAACCCCCAGATACAAAACAGGACGGCCACGCCGACCAGCGCGCGTGTGGCAACATGGCGCCAGCGGCGAAACGCTGCCGCTGCGGTGCTTAGGCTTGCCGCGATCGCAAAGCCCGTGAGGATGGGGCGGTAGTCGAGGTGCGCGGGCCAAGCTCGGCCGTAGTTGTAGACGAACAGCTGGATCAGCCGTTCGTTCCCCTGTGGCCGAGCCGAGGTCGTCCAGCTCAGATCCCGTCCGACCAACGCGACGATGCACGCGCCGAGCAGCAGGGCGACACCGAGCCCAATGCTCCAAGGCGACGGCCGGAGCTTGCTTTCCGCTCGCGCCAAATCCCAACGGGCGAGCGCGGCAAGAACCGCGCCCAAGATGATAAGAGCAAAGGCCTTCGCCGGTTGGGCTTGGCGGAGCACCCAATCTTCTACTTGCACAGCATCTGCCGGAATGACCCCTCGCGGATCTCCGGCGAGCAGGGCGAAGCCGACAATTGCGCAAAGTCCCGCTCCGGCTGCGAGCAGCGTTGCCCCGGCTCTTCTGGATCCCCACCAGTCCGCCAAGGCGATCCCGACGAGGATCCCGACAGGGACGACCGCGGGAAGGATGTAGTGGTGGAACTTGGTCACCATCGCGCTGAAGAGGACGAACGACGACAGGAGCCACATCGATAGGAACAGCAGCGGCTCGTTGCGCACATCGCGATTCGACTGCGACCGGATGCAAAGGCCGACCATCAGGGACGCCGGGATCAAGGCGATCCAGGGGAACGTTGCGTAGCCGATCTGAGAGAGGAAGTACTCGATGGTCCCCGCGTCACCGTGCACTCCGCTCGCGAGCCGGTTGATGTGATCGTGGATCAACAACCGGTTGGTGAAAGCCGGGCCGTGCCGGACATACATCGCGACGTACCAGGGCAGGCTCACCGCCGTGACGATCAACACGCCCGTCGAGATTCGAAGGTCACCTGTTCCTAGCAGCGTCCAGCGGCGTGACGCGATCAGATAGAAGAGCGCCATCGCTCCCGGAATCGCGATGCCGAGCAGTCCCTTGGCCATGAACGCGATCGCACAGAAAAAGTAGAAGGCGTACATCAGGAGCGGGCGGATACGTTGCTCCTTGCGAAGGATCATTGCCAACCCGAAGAGGACGGCGAGCCAAACCGCGCCTTGCAGGAACGGCTGCCCGCCGAAGCCGCCAAAATGGGGGGTCTGATCGCGAGGGTTCGGGTTGCCCGGGATGTCGATGTTGGCGGCCGACCCATAGAGGAACCGATCGGCATGAGCGACGAGACCGTAGCCCTCCAGCCAGGAGATGTTGCGCGAGATCAGGTAGACCGCTTGGGGAAGAACGAGCAGGATGATCACGAAGAGCAGCAGGTGTTGAAAGGAGACCTTCCAGCGACCGAGCCGAAACACTGTGGCTTCGCGTTCCGGGTCTTCCTCGATCGCGATGAGCAGGCAGCAGGCTGCGATCGAAATCGCGGCTACCAATGGCAGGTCGGTGATCGCCTGGTGCGAGATGAAGAAGAATTGCGGCATCGTTGCGGTGACGAGCGTTGCAAGCACGCCAGCCCGCGGTCCGAAGTACCGTCGAACGGTCACGTAGATTGCGGCGAGCGCGGCCAGAGTCATCAGCAGAGTGGGGAGCCGGAGCGCCCACTCCGGGTGTGCAGGGTTGGCGTCTGGCATGAAGTCGACGCCGAGGACGCCCATGCTCATGGCCTCCATCCAGAAAAGCAGCGCAGGCTTCGACCAGAACCATTTGTCCTGTGCCCACCACAAGCTGATCCAATCGTTCCGCGCGAGGATCTCGCGAGCGACTTCCCCATAGTGCGTTTCCCACGGGTCCCAGAGGCTGGTCGTGCCGAGCAGCGGCAAGTAGATCGCGCAGATCCCGATCATCACGAGCAGGCCAGGGCGCCGAAGGCCGGCGGGCACCAGGCAAAGCAAGCCAAGAACGATCGTGATCGGCAACCGTTCGTATCCACCGATGGCGGCGCCTGCGATCCACACGAACAACGCCAGACCCGCCGACACCGCCAGCGACATGCGCTCGCCAGGCCGCTTGCCGAGGGTCGTTTGGCGCCAGGGAGTCGCGATGCCCTCGTGCGCAGGAACCAGCCAAGCAACCCAGGCCGTCGTGGCGAGCAGGGCGATCAGCGCGCCCCAGAGAGGGCCAAACGCAAATGGCTCGCGGTTGGCCATCCACAACACCATCGTGACCGTTGCCCCGAGCGCCGTGAACAGGGGGAGCCGCTTCTTCGGTTGCGCGCGACTCCGCTCGGTCATTTTGGCTGCTTGGTCGCTTCTTTCAGGTCGAAGCGGGTGAGACCTTTGGCGGGGACGAGCAGCACACGTTGGTGCTCGACCGCCGGACCGCCGGGCCGATAGAGAGTGATTCGTGCCTCATACTCGCCGGGTTGGAGCCGGACGCTGTGCCGGATTAGTATGCTTTTCTCGTCCGGCTGCCTGAACCGAGCACTCGCGACCGCCTCGCCCTCGTGAATGAAGTCGACATCGAGCTCGTCGATCCCGGGGTCGAGCGCGTAGGCTAGCTCCACGGTCCGAGGCCACACGCTCGCCAGGTGATTCCCCACGAGGACCGCACCGATGATGGCAACGACGGTCGCGATCCTTCGCCTCATTGACGATGGCCCTATATTCAACGGTGACTCCGACATGCAGCTGACTTTCCCCCAAACCCGCAGAAGGACCACAACCTTGGCACCAATTGGAGACAGTGTTAAATTGAGGTTCGCTTGTTAGTGCGCCGCCATGGTCCGCCTCACCAATATTCTTGAAAAGGTGAAGGGATACCATCCCCGAGCGGATACCGATCTGATCAACAAGGCCTACGTCTATGCGGCTCGCATGCACGACGGACAAATGCGCAAGTCGGGGGACGACTACTTCATCCATCCGGTTTCGGTGGCCGACATCATCGCGGACATGCAGCTCGACACTGCGAGCGTCTGCGCTGCGTTGCTGCACGACGTCGTCGAAGATTGCGAGGTCAGCATTCCCGAGGTGGAAACGGTGTTCGGGGAAGAGGTCGCCTTCCTGGTCGATGGCGTGACCAAGCTCGGCAAGGTGAACTTCGCGTCGCGTGAGGACCGTCAGGCAGAGAGCTTTCGCAAGATGTTGGTCGCAATGGCGCGCGACATTCGCGTGCTCTTGGTCAAGCTCGCTGATCGCCTCGACAACATGCGGACGCTCGAGCACATGTCCACGTCGTCGCAGGAGCGCATCGCCCGGGAAACGATCGAGATCTACGCACCGCTCGCCGGCCGACTCGGGATTCAATGGCTCAAGGCCGAGCTCGAAGACTTGAGCTTCAAGCACCTCGAGCCCGAGGCTTACGCCGTCATCGACGAACAGGTTCAGAAGGTTGCCAAGAACACCGACAACTACATCGCCGAGGTCACCACCAAGCTCAAGAAGATGCTCGTCACTCGCGGCTTCTCCGTGCAGATCAGCGGGCGCCGGAAACACCTCTATTCTTTGCACCGCAAGATGAAGTCGAGCGGGATCGGCTTCGAGCAGGTGCACGATTTCGTGGCGTTTCGGGTCATCACAGAGAGCGTTGCCGATTGTTACGCCACGCTCGGCGTCATCCATTCGGGGTGGACCCCGGTGCCGGGGCGCTTCAAGGACTACATCGCGCTGCCGAAGTCCAACATGTACCAGTCACTTCACACGACCGTGATCGGGCCGAGCAACCGGCGCGTTGAGATCCAGATCCGCACGCATGAAATGCACCGGACCGCCGACTACGGGATCGCCGCGCACTGGCAGTACAAGGAGCACGGCGGCGGCATCGACCCAAAGGACGCGGCGCGCTTCGTCTGGCTTCGTCAGCTGATGGAGTTCCAGAAGGAGGTTGCCGACCCGGAGGAGTTCTACGAGAGCGTGAAGGTCGACCTGTTCCCGGAAGATGTGTACGTCTTCACGCCCAAGGGAGACGTCATGACCTTCCCGCGGGGCGCCACGCCAGTGGACTTTGCGTACGCGGTTCACTCCGAGGTTGGTCATCGCTGTTCCGGCGCCCGGGTCAACGGGGCGATCGTTCCGTTGCGGCACAAGCTGCAAAACGGAGACGTCGTCGATATCATGACCAGCAAGAACCATCATCCGAGCAAGGATTGGCTGGAGTTCGTGACGACCAGTCGTGCCCGCTCGCGCATTCGCCTCTACCTGCGGGCCGAAGAGCGGAAAGATGCGGTGAAGCTCGGCAAGGAGCTGCTCGAAAAGGAGCTGCGAAAGAACCAGATGTCGCTTTCGCGGTTCCTGAAGAGCAAGCGCGCGAAGGAAGTGCTTTCGCGCTTTCACGCCGGCTCCGAAGAAGAGCTCTACGCGCGTATCGGCATCGGTAAGCTGGCGCTGCCAACCGTGATGCAAGAGGTGATTCCGAGCGAGGACACCGAGCGCGACAACCTTCGTCCTGGTTTCATCGAGCGCACGGTCCACCGCGTTGCAGGCGATGCGGACGCCACTGGCATCCGTATTCAGGGCATGGACAACATGCTGGTGCGCTTCGCGCAGTGCTGCAATCCCGTTCCCGGCGATCCGGTCACCGGCTGGGTCACCCGAGGCCGGGGGGTTTCGGTGCATCGAAGAGGCTGCCCTCGCGTATTGGAGCTCGAGCCCGAGCGGCGCGTCCAGGTGACTTGGGCCGACCACGTGGACGTCGACCTGCCAGTTTCATTGCGCGTCATGACCGACGATCGAGCGGGAATCCTCGCCTCAGTGTCGTCGGTGTTCTCAACCAACGGCGTCAGCATCAGCGAAGCATCGTGCCTGTCCAAGGACGGCCGCGCCGAAAACATGTTCCACTTCCGAATTGGCGACATCGACCGCCTCCGGGAGATCATGCGAGGCGTGGCCAAGTTGCACGGTGTTATCGACGTCGAACGGGTCTGATCCCAAGCGCGAGCTGCACAACCGCTCAACCGTTCTCGTGTTCGGTAGCCCGCCATATGATCGACAAGATCCCGACCACTCCGGCGATCGACAGCAACAACAGCCACCAACTGATGTGTTGGACTTGCTCGCCCAGCGTGTTGAAGCCTCTGATGCGAAGCAGGCTCACGGGCACCAGCAAGGGGAGGGCATTGACGCCGGCGTGCATTGCAATGCTAGCCAGAGTGGATTTGGTTCGGAGAGCCACCGCGCCGAGCACAAGCCCTCCGAGCGCGGCGTACACAATTGCCGACGCTTCCAGATGCGCGAGGCCGAAGAGCAATGAGCTCCAGACGAGCGCAGGTGTTTCACCGTATTGCTTCTTCAGATCTTGGAGCAGCCATCCGCGAAACAGCAGCTCCTCGGTCAGCGGTGCGACCAGGACCAGCGCAAGCAAGACAGACATTCCGCCCCACCAGGTCGTCGGATTGATCAATCTATGCCGCCGTGCCAGCTCCTCGAAGCTGCTCGGCCAAACCTCTTGAACCAGGTTCCCGAGCTCCGCGAGCGGAAGCTGCATGAACGCTCCGGCGACGAAGCAGAGGGCGACGAGGCCTCCGACCAGCGGCCGGACGTGTAGGGATTCGAGTAGCCCGCCCTCCCGGCCTCGGTGCGGAAACGCGACGATGAAAAGGACCCCGACCGCGGCGGCTTGTACCAGCGCGTAGTTGAGCGGCGCCTGACCGGCGGCCCGAAGCGCATCGCCCCAGGGCGCGGACCAGCTTCTCAGCTGGAGCAGTCCCGCAAGGCCCATGAACAGATGGCTGAGGGCCGGGAACGCCAGCGCGATCAGTAGAGCTTTGAGATACCCGCCCACAGACAACGCGTAGCCTGCCACGTCCCCGTGGGTAATGGGCAAGATATGAGCCTGCCCTGGTTGGCCGACCCTGCTATAGCGGCTCAGCAGCATGAGGATCCGCTTCCTGTTCATTCTTGGCTTGCTGAGCCTCACGGTCGCCTGTGCGCACTCCGCACCCGCAGGCCGGAGCGCTCCGGTTCGAAAAGCGGAGCCGATCTCTCGGGCGGAGTACCCCGATCAGACCCGGCGCTTCCTGCGGATGTCGAGCGACGATTCGGAACGTCTAGGGCTTCGAGATCGCCTGATCGCTTCGGTGCTCCTACAGGCCCAGAATTTGGCGGACGTCGGTGACTACGAAGGGGTCGTGCTCGAGGTGAGCCGCTTGACCACCTTTCTTTCTCCATCCGACTACGCCGCGGGCGTTCTTCCGAAGCAGATTGAGCCTATCGCCAAGTACATCATCGACCGGGGCGGACGGCTCGGCGAAGAAGGATACGTGCTGGCCGCCAACTTCATTCTCGAACGGCTGACCGGGGACAAGCTCTATCAGCAGCACTACGACGAGGTTGCGACCTGGGGACGCGAGGCACGCGCGAACCTCGACACGGTTTCCGAGCAGTACGCGGGCCTGATTTCGGTATGGACCGACCATGCCGATTTGACGCCGGCGCCTGAGGTTCTCGACACCCTCGCCGGCTTGCACATCGCTGGCCGCGACGCAGTCAAATCCGAATCAGTCGAGGATCGCCACCGCCTCGGCATCGGTGGTGAGCGTCAGCTCAGGCTTGCCCCTTTGAATGTTGCTGCGGTCTACCTCACCCACGGCGACATCGTGGCTGCGATTACGAAGGTCGAGTCGATGGGCCCAGGAGGCGAGCTTCAACTTCGCTTGCTCGACCTGTTGCGGACCGCCCAAAGCGCTGATGAGCAGGGTGCAGCGGCGACCTTCGAGCTCGTCGAAGGCTATCGAGTGGCGCGGCCCGACGTTGCGGCCGGCCTCTGCGGGTCGTCGCTGGCTCGCTTCCAGACCGACTATCGGTTTCCGACCTGCATGGCCCGCGTGGCCGCCGATTCCGAGCAATTCGCAGATGCCACCGCCTGGTACGTGATCGCGATCGAGCTCGCGCCCGAGATGATGGAGCTCTACGACGAAGCGCTCGGCCAGCTCGACGAGTTCATCGAAGCCCGGCTCACGGACCCACACCCCGAGCGCTCTAGTGCGCTCGCCCGCGGTGCCGAAAAGATCCTCGCTGATCGATTGAAACGCTGGCCCGACTCTGAGCCGCCCATCGCACCCAACCATCTCGAATTCATGATCGGCATGCTGGAGATGAACGCTGGTCATGCTGCAGAAGCCCAACAGCGCTTCGAGCAGAGTCTCGAAAAGGACGAGAACGTTCAGGCGTTGATGCAGCTAGGGCTGCTGCTCGAACGTACGGACCAGCCCAAGGAAGCGGAGCAACGCTACCGCCGCGCCTTGGCGCTCAGCCCTTCGAGCTCCCTCGCGGACGACGTTCGACGCGCGGAGATTCTCGAGAACCTGGGCAACACCTCACTTGCGCAAGGCAAGACCAGGGAGATGAAGGTCCAATACCAACGCGCACTCGCAGCGTGGACCGAAGCTCGGGACCAGGTCGAAGGGGCCACTGGGGCGATCGTAGAAATGCGGCGCGGGGTCTTGCTCGACCATCTGGGTCGCCACCAAGAAGCGGTGGAGGCGTTCGAAAGCGCGATGACCTTCGCGCCCCAGTGGCGCGACGTTTATGCGGGCATCCTCTCTCACCTGGTCTCGTCGCCGCCGGATATGGAGCTCGCTTCTTCGGTTTGGCGGCGGTCGCAGTTGCACCTCACTCTGGCTCCCGAATGGAAGGTCTACTTTACGCTCTGGATTCAGTTCATCACGGCTCGTGCCGGCGAGTCGCCCGTTCAAGAGCACAGTGACCTTCTTCGGCGCCTCGGGGCCAGCTCCAGCTGGTGGGGCAAGCTTGCGAGCTTTGGCGCAGGCGAGCTCGACCACGGCGATCTGATTAGCGTCGCATCGAGTCTAGGCGAGAGGACCGAAGCGCTCTACTACGAGGGTACACGGCTCTTCATTGCAGGTGAACACGAACAGGCGCGCGAGCAGTTTCAGCAAGTACTCGACACGAACATGGTGAGCTTTTTCGAGTTCGAGATGGCTAGAAAGCTGCTCGCCGACGAGAAGCGGCCTGGAGCGCCGAAACCGTGATCGACTTCGAGAAGCTCGGAAAGCTTTATCTCGGAAGGCACATCGAGCCCGAGAGCGGCGAGCCAAATGAGATTCCCGTTCTCTACGACTCGAAGGACCTCACCACGCATGCGGTCTGCGTCGGGATGACGGGCAGCGGCAAGACCGGCCTCTGTCTTACGCTGCTCGAAGAAGCGGCCATCGACGGCATCCCCGCCCTGTGCATCGATCCAAAGGGCGACCTCGGCAACCTCATGCTCACCTTTCCCGAGCTTCGGCCGAGCGACTTCGAGCCCTGGATCGACCCAGCGGAAGCGGAAAGAAAGGGCCGCACGGTAGCCGAGCACGCCGAAGCGGTGTCGAGCCTCTGGCGCAACGGGCTCGAGAGTTGGGGTCAAGACGGCGCGCGAATCGCTCGCTTCCGAGATGCAGTCGACATCGGCATCTACACGCCGGGGAGCTCCGCGGGCCGGTCGCTACGCGTCTTGGAGTCGTTCGACCCACCCGGCGACGATGCCGACGAGGACTTGCAGCGCGACCAGATCATGGGCGCAGTCTCGAGCCTCCTCGCGCTCCTCGGGATCGACCCCGATCCGGTCAACAGCAAGGAGCACATCTTACTGTCGAATTTGCTGTCGCACGCTTGGTCGAACGGGGAGTCGGTCGAGCTCGGTGATCTCGTCCGCGGGATTTCCGAGCCGGCGTTCGATCGGATCGGCGTCATGGATCTGGAGACCTTCTATCCGGCGTCCGCGCGGCAGAAGCTCGCGATGCGGATCAACGGACTCTTGGCGTCGCCGGGGTTTTCCGCCTGGTTGGAGGGCGAGCCGCTCGATATTCAACGCCTGCTCTGGACCGAGGAGGGCAAGCCACGCATCACGATTTTGTCGATCGCGCACTTGAGCGAAGCCGAGCGAATGTTCTTCGTGAGCACGCTGCTCAATCGGGTGGTGTCCTGGGTGCGCAGCCAGTCCGGAACGTCGAGCCTTCGCGCGCTCCTCTACATGGACGAGGTCTTCGGGTTTCTTCCCCCGGTGTCCGAACCTCCATCGAAGAGGCCTCTTCTGACACTACTCAAGCAGGCGCGGGCGTACGGGTTCGGCATCGTCCTCGCGACCCAGAATCCAGTCGACCTCGACTACAAAGCCATTTCGAACTGCGGCACCTGGTTTCTCGGCCGGCTTCAAACTGAGCGTGACGTCGGGCGCGTCGTCGACGGGCTCGAAGGTGCATCCTCGGCCGCAGGAAGCGCGCTCGACCGCGGCGAGATCGAACGCTTGCTCGCCGGGCTTCGCAGCCGCGTCTTTCTACTTCACAACGCCCACGAAGACGCGGACGTTCTGTTCCACACGCGCTGGGCGATGTCGTACTTGCGCGGGCCGCTCACGCGCAAGCAGATCAAGTTGCTGAGCCCGCCTGAGGTTCGCACGGCGCAGAGCGCATCCGACGAGGCCAAGCCAAAGCGGGCAGCAACCGCTTCAAAAGGGGCACGACCGGTCATTGCGGCAGGCATCGGTGAAGCGTTTCTGGGCGATGAGCCTGGCACGTATCGGCCGCACCTGGTCGCGTCCGTGTCGCTCCACTACAGCCGAGCGTCACAAGGCCTCGACACCTGGGAAGAGTACGTGATTCTCGCGCCTCTCGACGAGGAGTCGCCGTGGGAGTCCGCGGAGCTCTTCGACGCCGGCGAGCTCGAGCTCCATCGCGAAGCGCCGGACGAGGCCGAGTTCATCGCGCCGCCCTCGGGCTCGGTCGGTAAGGCCCGCTTTCGAAGCTACGGCAAGCAGATCAAAACCCATCTCTACCAGAACCGCCCCAAGACCCTCTGGCGCAACAAGGCCTTGAAGCTCAAGTCGAAACCAGGCGAAACGAAAGCCGAGTTCTCGGCGAGGTTGCAGCTTGCGCGACGGGAAAAGCGCGATGCGGCCGCGGAAAAGCTTCGTGAGCAATTCACGAAGAAGGTCAAGCGCATGGAAGACCGCATTGGCCGAGCAGAAGACAAAGTCGAACGTGAGCAGAGCCAGTACGATCAGCAGAAGCTTCAGACGGGAATTTCGATGGGTGCCACAGTCTTGGGCGCAATCTTCGGCAGCCGCGGAATGGGCCGTGCAACGACCGCGGCACGGGGCGCGGGTCGGGTCGCTCGCGAGCGTGAAGATGTGCATCGCGCCGCAGAAGATCTAGAAGACCTTCAAGAAGCACTTCGGTCACTCGAGATCGAGGCCGAAGAGGAGGTTCGGGCTCTCGACGCGGAGATGGACCAGGATGCGCCCGAGCTCGAAGAAGTGATCGTCCGCCCTAAGAAGTCGGACATCCAGGTTTCGGACCTCAGGCTCGCTTGGAAGCCAGACTGATCTTCCCGAACGCCTCCCGCACCTCGGCGGGCGCCTCGACGAGCTCGATCAGCACACCTTCGCCGCCGATGGGCGCAGCTTCGTTGCCCCTGGGGTGAATGAAGCAAACTCGGTGGCCTGCGGCGCCCGGACGGACTCCACCGGGCGTAAATCGAACGCCCTGAACACCCAGCCATTGCACCGCGGCATCGATGTCGTCGACCCAGAGACCGATGTGGTTGAGCGGCGGCGTGTCAACCCGGGGCTTCTTCTCGGGATCGATGGGTTGCATCAGGTCGACCTCGACGGAAAAAGGTCCTGCGCCCATCGTCACGATGTCCTCGTCGACGTTTTCCTTCTCGCTCTTGAAGTTTCCGTGCGGAGTCAGACCCAGCGTGTCGACCCAGAGGCGGCGCAGCGCGCTCTTGTCGGCGGCGCCGACGGCGACCTGCTGGATTCCCAAGACCTTGAACGGACGACTTGTCATGTTTCCTCTTTTGGAGCGTCCGACCATACCCCGGTTGCCGCCGATGTCCACATGGGACAGTCTCTCGCCGCGTGAAGACCTCCCTCACCGGCATCAAGCCCACCCACCTGCCGCACTTGGGTAACTACCTGGGGGCGATTCGACCTGCGCTCTCCCTGGTCGACGAGTACCGCACCCTCTACTTCATCGCCGACTATCACGCGCTCACGACGGTCCGCGACGCGGACGCGCTTCGCGGTTACATTCGCGATGTTGCAGCCACTTGGTTGGCCTGCGGCCTCGATCCCAAACGCACACTGCTCTACAGGCAATCCGACGTTCCCGAGGTGTTCGAGCTGACCTGGGTCTTGAGCTGTCTGCTGGCAACCGGTCAACTCGAGCGAGGGCACGCATACAAAGATGCATTGGCTCGCGGAGAGTCGCCGAACGCCGGCATTTTCAACTACCCGCTGCTCATGGCGGCCGACATTCTGCTCTACGACACCGACGTGGTTCCGATCGGCAAAGACCAAAAGCAACACCTCGAGCTCACCCGTGACGTCGCGATGCGGCTCAATCACGTTTACGGCGAAGGCACCTTGGTCGTGCCCGAGGCCTTGATCAGTAAGGCCCCGCTCGTCCCCGGTACCGACGGCGAAAAGATGAGCAAGAGCAAGGGAAATGCCATCTCACTCTTCGAGTCGCCCAACAAGCTCCGCAAAGTGATCATGGGCATCAAGACCAGTTCCGAAGCCCTCGAAGAAAGAAAGACCACGGAGGGCACGACGGTTTACGAGCTCTACAGCTTGATCGCTCCCGACCGGGCGCCGGACATGAAGCGGAAGCTCGCAGCGGGGGGCTATGGCTGGGGTCACGCCAAGGAAGATCTCTTCGAAGCCCTCGAGGAGGAGGTCGGTCCCAAGCGAGACGCGTATCTATCGATACGTGCCAACGAAGCGGAGCTCGACGAGATTCTGCATGCAGGCGCGGACAGAGCACGCGAGATCGCGCACGCCACCATTCAGCGGGTTCGAAGCGCAGTCGGTATCGATTGAATCAGTAGACGCTACTCCACTGAGAGTCGTCCTCGAAAGACTCGGACTCTTCGGGCTCGGCTCCGGGTTGAACAGGCCGTTGGATTTCCGGAATCACCAGCAAACCAGGATGCCCGCTTTCGATCGACTCGTTGGTGAGCAGAAACGTTTGCTTGTGCTTTTGCCAAGTTTGCCGAATCACAGTGTTCGCTAGGACCATCGTGCTCTGGTCGTACCAACGGACCGCCACACGGGAAAACGCGCCTGCGCCTTCCTCATCGGTTTCCGGGTTCATGCCGAGGATCTCGGTGTCCGCGATCTGGATGTCCCGGCCCCAGCGCATGTGCGACAGCTTGAACTGGGTTCGGAAAGGCGGAGAGACATGTCCACTCGCGACGTCCATGCGGCCCCAGCGGGCGCCTTCGTTGAGCTCGATCACCGAATCACGCATCCGCGTCTCCGGGCTCAGGTTCTGTATCAGGCAGCCGCTGATCCCAATCAGGGCAGTCACCCACCAAAATCTTCTCGCCATGGCCCGACGCTAGGCCCGACACTCCGACCTGGGCAACTAATTGGCGACGTGCGCGGCGGTCTCGGCCAGACGGGCCTTGGCGGCTCGGTTTTCAGGGTCGACCAACAACGCTTTTCGCCACGCTTTTCGCGCCGCCTCGGTATCGCCGTCGAGCCGGAGCGCATCTCCGTAGAGGACGTGGTACTCGGCCCGGCGCCCCCTCTTTCGGACGGCTTTCTTGGCCCACTTCGCCGCGCGAGCGCCGTCGTTCCTGGCGATGAACAGGCTTGCGTAGCCGGCCATGGCCTGCGGGTTCTTCGGGTCGAGCTCCCAAGCTCGATCGAGAGTGGCTTCGGCCAGGCGCAGCTTGCCGCTTCGAATCAAAGGGAGTGCGCGATGTACCAGCACATCGGAGGCCTTCGCGGGATCGCGCGGCAGGTTCTGGGTCGGGATCGAGGGCACTCCTGACTCGTTCGTAGGCGGCTTTGCTTTGGGTTGGACGCTGGCGGGTTCGGCTTTGGCGGGTTCGGCTTTGGCGGGTCGGGTTTTGGCGGGTCGGGCTTTGGCGGGTTCAGCCTCCGCGAGCTCAGCCTGTGCTGGTTTCTCTTCGACTTCAACGACGGCTTGCGCGGTTTCATCGATCTCGGTTTCGTCGTTCTCGACTGCCTCGATGCCATCGACCGGACCGGTGATCGGGCCCTTCTCGCCTTCGGTCTCTGCCTCGGCTTCCAGCTCGGCTTCCGAGGAGGCGATCGCGCCCGAGTCACTCCGGGCCCAAAGCTGCCAGCCGAGGACGCCGACTCCAGCCAGTAGAACCATCAGCAGCAAAGCTTGGATCCAAGCCGGCATGTCACGTGACGTGGGGCTCGGCGCCAGCAAGGTAGCAGGGCCCTCGAGCTGCCGCGCCAGCTCGGGCTCGAAGCTTTCGCGGGACGTGAACATCGGTTTGGGTAGTGGTTTTTGGCTCGCGGCCGGCGGCGGCGGCGGCGGAGTCGGCTTCCGAGGCACGGGCGCGTTCCCTTGCTCCTCGATCAGGTCCTGCGGCAGCATCTCGAACACCGGCGCCAAGCCGACTTCGGTAGCCTTTGGTGTCCGCGGTTTCGAGTGCGCGTGGTCGGTGTGCTTGCTGTCTAAGTGGCTCTCTTGCACACCGCGGGTCGCGGGAAGCGTTCGCCGTTGCGTGTCGACCCGGCCGAGCATCTGCGGGTTCTTTTTCGTCGGAGCTTCATCATCGGAAAAGACATGGAGCGCCGGCCCACCGGCCGAAGCTTGTAGGTGCGCGAAACGCGATGGCGCCATGGTCCGCGCGTCGTCCCTCTGCGCAGGTTGGGTTGCTTCGGGCGGCTTGGTCGCGTGCTCCTCGGCACCGGGCTCCGCTGGCGGAATCGTCGCAGCATTGATCTCGATGCCGCTCGGTCCGTCGGCGAATCCGAGCTGGTGCGACACCACGACCAGCGCTTCGTCGACGGGCATCATGATGTTGGCCACCGAAGGCAGGTCTTGTTCGCGCACCGACACTCGGCCCGAGTTCAGACCCCAAAGCGCGAGGAGCGCTGGGATTCCTTGGAGGCTCTGCGCGGTGCCTTCGTGGAGAGTGGCGTAGGCGCCGACGATCGAATTGTCGGCAATGTCGACTTCGACGCTGCGTTTGTGGCCGCCGATCGACAAGCGTCGAACGCCCGGCACCGAACCGAGGGCGCGAAGCAAACGTCCTGGGCCGATGAGCTCGAGCCGGGTGTCGAAGTCGATTTCGTCTTCTGCGCGGCGCGCGAGCTCGGCGTCTTGATCGATCATCGGCAGAAGACGGCCGGCAAGCTGCGGCAGGTCTGGCTCCGAATCGGATGCGGAGGTCGGCCAGAAGTCCTCCCAGCGGACGACCAACATCGACGACCAACGAAGTTGCGGATCCTTTCGCATCGCGCGGATGAAGTCGAGCCCTTGACCGCCAACGGCGCTCGAGTCCATGACGACAACCTGGGGATCGACTTCACGAATCCTCGGAATCACCGCAGTCGAAAAGTCCGCCGCCGCGATCTGAACCCCGCGTGTGATCAGAACATTCGCGAGCTTTTCGGCGCGGAGCTGATCGGAATCGAGGACGACCACTCGCGCACCGTAGAGTCGATCCAGATCGACGTTCTCCATGGGCACAGCTGCCGGTAGCGTAGAGAGCCGGCCTCCGGTCGTTTCTTGGAACTCGTACTCCAGCGGCTCTGCCTCCGCTACGACGTCGCGTAAGCGGTCGAGAACTTGCTGCGCGCGGTGCGCCGAAGAGTGTTCGGTCTCGACGACCACTGGCATCCCGTCGAGCAGGCCTTTGGGAGAGCGAATGCTCAGAATTCCCGTCCTCGTCTCGTCGGAAACCAGATCGATGAGCTCCTGAAGATTGTTTTCGTTGACCGACCCTGCCACCAGTCCAGGCCGTCGCGGAACCTCATCGGCAAGCTCGACCAGCTTGCGCGCAATGCTGTCCGCACCAGCGCCTCGCGGCACGACCGCTACTGCACCCGATCGGAAGTCCTGTGCTCCGTCTTGGAGGCTAGCGTCGCTCGAAACCACGGCGACAGGTAGAACATCGGTCGCCCGATTCTCCGCCATGCGTCGCACGACGCCCGCGCCTCCGCGGATTGCCGCATCGCCAATGAGAACGACCATGTCCGGCGCGTAGACGCGAACGGCTTGTTCGAGCTCAGCTGTTGCAGACGCAGCGACGGAGATCCCGTGGCGCCGAAGCGCTTCCCCCAACGCTGTCTGCATGGGCTCGCCCTGGCCTACCATCAAGAGAGTAGGCCGGTGCTCCTGATCCGGCATTGTTGAGATGTTGTCTGATTCTGTCGGATTTCGCCAGCTTGAGGTGAGGCCTGGGTTGGCTATGCTCCGCGCCGTATGAGCACTTCACCCATAGAGTTTCTTCGGGAGAGCTTTCCCAAGCTTTTCGACCGAGGGGTTGCAGTCCTGCAGAGCCGCGCAGCCGGCGGCGATGAGCGCGCCCAGCGCATCCTGGAGGATGTCAAAGGCATCACCGGTGCCGCGAGCCTCCAGATCGACGATGATCCCCCGATTGTGCTCTCCGCCCGGGAAGGGGCGCTCAGCTCGGACGGGGCACCTGCCGAAGGGGTGCCCATCAAGATCGCAGCTGCGCTCCCGGGCGATGCCGCCGGCCTGCTACTCGGTGAAGTGGCGAAGACCGGGGCTCTCGACGACGACGAGGTGGCTATCGGAGCCGCCCAGACCGCCTCCAAGCGATTCGAGGACGCCCTCGGGGGGCAGCCGATGACGTGCCACATCACGCTTCGCGGCGTGCCGGAGGTCGGCGACGTCAGGGTTCGCGTCGGCTTCAACGTGACCGAGCCCCCCAAAAACCCAGGTTTCACCACCGAGCTTCAGTTCTCGGATTTGGAGCAGGTCCAACGTGGTGAGCTCACGGTGCAGGAGCTGTTCTTGGGCGGCAAGCTCAAGATGGAGGGGGATTACTCCCTCGCGCTGCAGATCGCCATGCAGCTGCTGACCAACCCCCTCTGAACGGACGATCCCTACTTGGACCCTCAATTGCACCTTCAACGGGACGGGGGAACTTGCCCGTCGCTCCCGGGGTTCGATACTCTGATTCTTGTCAACGGGGGTTCATGTTTCGGGCAATCGCCAAGAGTCGCTATCTCGTGCCGGGCTTTCTGTGCTTTGCACTCGCGTTCGTCGTGGGGCCAGTCGGGGTCGCTTCCGGCGCGCTCGTAGGCGCACACGCAGCCTCCATTGCGGGCGTCGTCTCGGCGACGCTCGGTTTTTTGGGGCTGCTGATCATCGCGTCGGGCCTGCCGGCTTCGATCGACGTCGAAGCGGTCGATGCACAGCTTCGAACGATCTATCGGGAAATCGAAGAGGTCGAAGGCGTCATTGGCGACAACGTGAAGGAGCTGTCGAGCGGCTTGGGGGAACAGATGGTTGCCGTGGAGGAGACTGCACGCGCCATCAAATCGATGGCGATCTCCTTGCAGGCGATCAGTGACCGGGTCGAGGCTCTGTCGTCCAGCACCGAAGAGAGCGCTTCTAGCATCCTGGAAATGACGGCGACGAACCACGAGTTCGCCGAGAACATGAGCAACCTTGGCTCGAGTGTCCGCGAGACGGCGTCGTCGATCGAAGAGATGACCTACAGCATCAAGGAAGTCGCACGGAACGTCGATGCGCTCGCGCTGACCGCGGACGAAACATCTTCTTCGATGAACGAGATGGATGTGTCGATCGACCAGGTTCAGTCGAATGCCAACGAGACGGCGCGTCTCTCGGCCGAAGTGGCCACCGATGCGGAAACAGGTGCCGATTCCATTCTCAAGATCACCGAGGAGATCAACCGCATCAAATCGTCCTCGCTCGAGGCGGTGAGCACGATTTCCAACCTCGGCGATCGCATCGAAGCGATTGGCGACATCTTGAACGTGATCGACGAAGTGGCCGAGCAAACGAACCTGCTCGCACTGAACGCTGCGATCATTGCGGCTCAGGCTGGCGAGCATGGCAAGGGCTTTGCGGTGGTTGCCGACGAGATCAAGGACCTCGCCGAGCGTGCGGGCGCGTCCACCAAGGAAATCGCCGAGCTCATCAAGACGATTCAGGAAGAGAGCAAGAACGCGATCGAAGCGGTCGAGCGTGGCGCGGACACGGTCGACCGGGGTGTCACGGTGAGCGCAGAAGCGGAGCGTGCGCTCAAGAAGATCCTCGAGTCTTCAAAGCAGTCGACGACCATGGTGCGCGGTATTGCGCAGGCGACCGTCGAGCAGGCCAGGGGCTCGAGGCAGGTTACGGATGCGATCGGGCGCATCGCGGAAACCGTTCAGCAGATCGCCGCGGCGACCGCTGAGCAGGCGCGCGGCTCCGAGCTCATCATGAAGAGCGCCGACAACATGCGGCTGATCACCCAGCAAATGGAGAGGAGCAGCCAGGAGCAGGCCGAGGGCGGCCGCCAGATGAGCGGCTCGATCGAAAACATCTCCGACATGGTTCTCCAGCTCCATCAGTCTCATCGAAAGCATTCGGAGAGCTCGGAGCAGACTTTGGTGGCCGCCAATCGCATCCAGGAGCTCACGCGCGAGTACGAGAACCGCGTTCGCACTATGCATCGGGCGGTCGATCGCCTCCGCCAAATACGTTTCGAATCGTGATTCCCGTCAATACAGGCCGCTTGCTTCGGGGCCGCTCGCAGCTTGCCTGCGGTTGCCTCAGGTCGCCTCTGGTTGCCCCTCGGGGGGGCAACGATTCATCTTAGGGGTCCATGTTTGGCATCGGCCCGACGGAGCTAGCCTTCTTTCTCGTGATCGTCCTGTTGGCGGTAGGGCCGGACAAGCTGCCCACGTTCATGCGCACGGTTGGAAAGGGGCTTCGGCAACTGCGCAAGGCCAGCCGCGAGTTCAAAGACGCCATCGGGCTCGATGAGCTGATGCGCGAGGGCGATCCGTTCCGGGCTCCGCCGGTCCGTCCGCCAAGAGCGCAACCCGTGCGGGCCGAGCAAGAGACCGCAGCGCCCCCGCCGCCGCCCGCCGTTCCAACACCGAGCCCGGAAGCAACCGGTGTAGCCAGCGCGGCACCACCGCCGCCTCCGCCGGTAGCAGATGAGCCGGAGCCTGCTGCGGAAGCGGATGCACCCGCCGAGGCGAAGCATCCATGACATCGGCCGAGATCCAAGTGCCCGAGCCCGAGCCTCGCAGCGTCCCCGAGGACGATCAGGAGATGACGTTCTTTCAGCATCTCGGCGAGCTCCGTTCGCGCTTGCTGCGTGCGATCCTAGGCTTGATTCCTGCGGTTGCAGTCGGCTGGGTCTTCAAGAAAGAGATCAAAGACTTTCTCGTCGCGCCCCTTCAGCCAGCATGGGACAAGCTCGAGCTGCCCGGCCGGGCAGTGCTTCGATTCGCCGGGCCGGCAGACGCCTTCATGATGTACATGAAGAACTCGCTCATCGCGGGCGTGCTTCTCGCTTCTCCTTGGATCTTCTGGCAACTCTGGATGTTCATTGCGCCGGGCCTCTACAAGAAAGAGAAGGCCATGGCGGTTCCGTTCATCATCGCCTCGACGGTCTGCTTCGCTGGCGGTGCGATCTTTGGTTACAAGCTGGTGTTCCCCGAAGCGTTCACCGTTTTGCTTGGTTTCAGCGACGAAACACTGGTCGCGACGCTCTTCGTCAAAGACTACATGCCGTTCTTCCGTCGAATGTTGCTTGCCTTTGGCATCGTCTTCGAGGTGCCAGTCATCGTGACCTTCCTCGCGGGCGCCGGCATCGTCACCTGGAAGCAACTCCTCAAGTTCTCACGCTGGTGGATCGTCTGTGCATCGTTCATTTCGATGCTGCTCACCCCACAAGACGTCTACACGATGGTGATGATGCTGGTCCCGCTCGTGTTGCTCTACTTCGTAGGGGTTGGATGTGCATACGTGATCAGCGTCTTTCAGAAGAAGCCCAGTCCCTAGCCACGCTCCGGCACGGGGTAGGGCGGGTACTTGGGCACATCTTCGGGTAGGAACCATTGGTCGCCCCAGATACTCGCGCCGCCGTCGATGTAGAACGTCTGACCCGCGACGAAGTCTGCGTATCGCGACGCGAGATACGTGATCAGGTGAGAGACTTCCTCTGCGGTGCCGAGCCGCTTCAACGGATTCGCCTTTTCCGCGGTGTCGAGAAGCTCCGGGGGGTACTGCTTCGTACCGCTGGTCACGATCACGCCAGGAGCCACCGCGTTGACTCGGATGCCGTGAAGCGCCCACTCGACCGCAAGCGTCTTAGTCATGTTGTCGACGCCAGCGCGTGCGGCTCCGGTATGCACCATGCCCGGGAACCCGCGGATGATCTGGGCAATGACGTTGACGATTCGGCCTCGCTTCTGCGGGATCATCGCCTTGTTGGCTACCGCGTGCGTCATGGCCCAGGTGCCGATCAAGTTGTTCCGCACGACTGCGGCGAAACCTTTTGGCGAGAGCGCTTCTGCGGTCGTTGGGAACTGGCCGCCGGCGTTGTTGATCAGTACGTCGATGCGCCCAAAGCGATCGATGACCGAGTCCACGTACGCGGCGACCGCCTCAGGCTCCCGGATGTCGCAGGGCGCACCAAAGGACTCGATCCCCTTCTTTCCGAGCTCGGCCACCGCATTGTGCAATGGGTCGGGGCGCCTGCCGCAGAGCGCGACCTTGGCTCCCAACAGGCCCATTTCGGTCGCCGCAACGAGACCAATTCCGGTGCCACCCCCGGTGATCAAGACGACTTCATCGGAAAACAGGCCATCGGCGTACAACTGATCCATGCGCGCCTCATACCATGCGAGGCTCGGTCGGACGATTCGCCGCTCAGCTTGCTGCGACCGCGTCCCGATCACGGATTAGCGTCGTCACCAGCTCCTTCAAATCTTCGGCAAAGAAGGGCTTCGAAAGCGTCGCCTCCACGTCGAGGCGCCGGGCGATGTCGTTTCGCGCGGTGCTGGCGCTCAGAAGGATGACGGGCACATGGCTCTGCCTCCAGCGGCGACGAAACTCGCGCAAGAACATCTCGCCGTCTTCGATCGGAAGCATCAGGTCGACGACCATCAGGTCGGGCAATTGCACTGCGCATTGTGCCAGCGCCGAACGGACGTCGGCAGCGGTGATGACGGCGTGTCCGTCTTGCGCGAGGAGCACCTGGAGCATGCGCCGCACGGAAGGGTCGTCATCGAGAACGAGGATCGTCGTCTTCGCGGTCACCACTGCATCCTAACAGGACGTTGTCCCATCGCGAATATGCGCTCACTGCCTACATCGGAGCTGCTAGGCTCACCTGGCATGACCTCGTTCGTTCGTTTCAGCGCGGCGTCGCTCTTGATTGCTGCAGCCTGCGCCCCGAAGACCCCGGCCCCGTCGTCGAGCGCAATCGAGCCAGCAGATCTCTACCCGCTGCATGCCGGCAATGCATGGTCCTACGATGTCGATACGGGTGAAGCGTCGACCACGCTCGCCGTTACGCGAGTCGAAACGTTCGACGGGCGCATCGCAGAAGTGCACACAGGACACACGGTCTTGCGCTACGAAGTTCTCGTCGAGGGTATTCGGGTGCCGCCCCGGGACGAGTGGATCCTGCGTGCTCCACTCGAAGAAGGCGCCACATGGCCTGGCCGCGGAGGTCGCAGCGCGCGCTTGATCGCCACGGGCATGAGGGTCGAGACGTTGGCCGGCACGTTCGAACGTTGCATGGAGGTCTTGGAAACCGGCGGCAAGCTCGAGGTGGAGGTGCGCACCGTCTACTGCCCTGGTGTCGGTCCAGTGTCGGTCGACTCGACGATGCGCTCGAACCTGAGCGATCGCGCCCTCACCGTGTCCGCCCGGCTTCGCGGCTACGAGGTCAGTCCTGTTCCGTCGTCGCGCCGGTAGGCGTCACTTCGACTTCAACGAAGTGCGTTCGAAGCTCGACGACCAGTGAGATCGACCCTGCGGCGAGGAAGACCTGGCGCCAGGTCCGACCGTTCACGTCGGTCACTTGGAGCGCGTGTCTCGTGCCTGGCGTGACGCCGAACAAACCGTTGTCGATTCTCCTGCCATCGAGCAAGATCTCCGCTCCGTCGGGGACGCCAAGCAGCTCGACTGTGGCCAGTCGAGGCACCACCCCCGGAGGGGCCCCGGTTTGCGAGGCCGGCCCACGTTCCGCGAGGGCCCAGGCGATCGCCCCCAAAACGGCCAAGACGGCGAACGCCATCATCCAACGGCTGTCCAGGACCCGTCCCACGTTGTGCAACGGTGTTGCGTTCTCTTCTTTGTTTGGATTGGTCATGGGTTCTGTTGGTCACCACGGTTTTGACCCGTGTGCGATCCTCTTGCCATTGTAGGATGCCTGCACATGCTCCGTCACGTTCTGGGATGGATTCACGATGGCGACAGCAATTCTAGAAGCAAGCGGCCTGACCAAGAGTTACGGAAATCGTCTGGTCGTCGATCATCTGGACCTCAGTTGCCGCCGTGGCACGGTCCTCGGTCTTCTCGGCCCCAATGGGGCAGGGAAGACGACCACGCTTCGGATGCTCTATGGTTTCGTTCCTCCGGACGAGGGTTCGATCCGTTACGACGGGCGCCAGTTTTCGGATAGCCGCGATGAGGCCAAGCGCACCATCGGCGTGTGCACTCAGGACGACTCCCTCGACTACGACTTCACGGTCGCGCAGAACCTCTTCATCTATGCGAGTTACTTCCGCCCGAGAGTGGACGACCTCGAGGGCCGAGTCGCCGAGCTTCTCGCTCGGTTCGAGCTTGCCCCGTATGCCAATGCTTCGCCCCACGTCCTATCCGGTGGTTTCGTCCGACGGCTCTTGATCGCTCGCTCGATCGTGCATCGGCCGAGCATCCTGTTCCTAGACGAGCCTACGACCGGCCTCGACCCGAGTGCACGCCTCGACGTATGGGAGCTGATCGACGGTATGCGAGCGGAGGGCTTGGCAATCGTGCTCACGACGCACTACATGGACGAAGCCGAGCGATTGAGCGACGAGCTCCTCGTGATTCACGAAGGTCGCAACGTCGTTCATGGCGAGCCGCATCGTGTCATCGACACGGTGCTCGGCGATCACGTGATCATCGTGCCACGCGCGGAGCCCGCGCGTGAAGAGATCGCCGCCTGGTTGCAATCACGGGGCGCCCAACAAGTTGCAACGGTTCTCGGTGAGCTTCGCGTCCCCGTGAGCAAAGAGGACCTGGCCGCGCTCACCGCTAGATTCGGCGAGGCGACTTGGCAGGTGCGCCCACCCAATCTCGACGATCTTTTCATCGCGCTAGCACGACGGAATGGCAGGCCCGAGTGAGCGGGCTGCGCAGCATCACGGCGGTTGCCGACTGGCGCTCCTGGGCCGTATTTCGACGGAATGCCCTCGTTTTTCTGAGGAATTGGCGCACCGCCCTGATCCCTCCGGCCATGGAGCCGGTCATCTTTTTCGTCGCCTTCGGCGTTGGTTTCAGCGGCTACATCGAAAACCTCAGCTACCGCGGAGTCGAGATCAACTACGCGACGTACGTGGCTGCAGGCCTGATCGCGTACACGGGTTTCGGCACGCCGTACTACGAAGCGCTCTACTCGGCGTACGTTCGCATGTTCTACCAAAAGACCTGGGACGGCATTCTCGCGACTCAGGTCGAGCTTCCGAGCGTTGTTTGGGGTGAGATCCTCTGGGGTGCCGTGCGCGGTATGGTGAACATCTCGATCGTCTCGTCGGTGATTGCGGTCTTCGACTTGCTCGGCGTGGTCGATGTGAAGGTTCCGTTTCTCGTGTTCATGCCCGTGCTTGGTTTCGTTGCGGGCTGCGCGTTTGCTTCGTTCGCCTTGATCTTCACGGCAATCGTTCCGGCGATCGATCACATGAACTATCCGGTCTTCCTGATCGGCTGGCCGCTGAGTTTGGTCAGCAATACGTTCTTCCCGGTCGAGCCGCAGAGCCAACTGTTGTCGATGCTGATGCAACTCAACCCAGTCTACCAACTCGCGGAATGCGCGCGTGGTCTTCTCGTGCTTGGAAACCCCGGCCCTCACCTCGTCGGCCTGCTCGGATCGACGCTGGTTTTTCTCATTCCTTGCACCCTGCTCGCGGTGCGATTGACCCGCCGGCGAGTGCTCGGTGATTGAGCTTCTGAGACCCAGAAATTCATTTGTCAGATCAAGGAGTTAGAGCCTACATCAGTCCTTGCGTTGGCCCACCTTCAAGGCTAGAAACGCACCTATGGCTGAACCTCCGATCGCGGAACCGAGCCCGTCGGCACCAGGCTACGATCAAAGCGCAATTCAGGTGCTCGAAGGGCTCGAGGCCGTTCGGAAGCGACCGGGCATGTACATCGGCGATCCGCACGATGGGACGGGCCTGCACCATCTGGTTTGGGAAGCAGTCGACAACGCGGTCGACGAGCATTTGGCGGGCCACTGCGACTTGGTCCAAGTCATCGTTCATTCGGAAGGTTCGATCACTGTCGTCGACAATGGCAGAGGCATTCCGGTCGGTATGCACGATAAGGGTGTCAGTGCAGCCGAGGTCGTGATGACGCAGCTCCACGCGGGCGGGAAGTTCGATAGCGAAAGCTATTCGGTTTCGGCTGGTCTGCATGGTGTCGGCGTCAGTGCGGTCAACGCGGTGAGCGAGTGGCTCAAGATGGAGATCCGTCGCCAGGACAAACTCTGGTTTCAGGAGTACGAGCGCGGTGTTCCCAAGGCGCCTCTGAAGGCGATCGGCACGAGCAAGAAGACGGGGACCAAGGTCACCTTCAAGCCCGACACCCAGATCTTCACCATGACGGACTTCAGCTTCGAAGTGCTGAACAACCGACTGCGAGAAATTTCATTCCTGAACGCAGGCCTCGAACTGTTACTCGAAGACGAGCGCGGGGATGGCAAGAAGGTCACACACAAGTACGAAGGCGGGATTCGCGAGTTCGTCGAATCGCTCAACAAGAAGAAGACCCCGCTTCACGACGAGGTCATCTATCTCAATGCGATCAAGGACGGCGTCGATGTGGAGATCGCGATGCAGTGGAGCGACTCGTACAACGAGTCGATTTTTCCCTACACGAACAACGTCTTCAATCGCGACGGAGGCACGCACCTGACCGGCCTTCGCACCGCGCTCACCCGTGTCATCAATCAATACGGTTCGCGCGAGAAGCTGTTGAAAGACCTGAAAAACCCGCTCAGCGGTGAGGATGTGCGTGAAGGGTTGACCGCCATCATTTCAGTGAAGCACCCAGACCCGGCGTTCTCCTCGCAGACCAAGGACAAGTTGGTGTCGAGCGAGGTCAAGGGCATCGTCGAGAGTGTGCTCAACGAGAAGCTCAACCAATACCTCGAAGAGGAGCCAAAGGCTGGAAAACGCATCGTCGAGAAGACGGTGCTTGCCGCGCGCGCCCGCGAAGCCGCGCGTCGTGCCCGCGAGATGGTGCAGCGCAAGGGGGTTCTCGACGCGAGCACGTTGCCCGGCAAGCTCGCCGATTGCCAAAGCAAAGATGCAAGCGAGACTGAAATCTACATCGTCGAGGGTGACTCGGCAGGTGGTAGCGCGAAGCAAGGACGCGACCGGCGCTTCCAAGCGATTCTTCCGTTGCGCGGAAAGATCCTCAACGTCGAGCGCGCGCGCTTTGAAAAGATGCTTTCTAGCGCCGAGATTGGAACGCTGATCACGGCGCTCGGCTGTGGCGTCGAAGGCGGCGAGAACTTCAACATCGAGAAGCTCCGCTACCACCACGTCATCATCATGACCGACGCCGACGTCGATGGATCACACATTCGCACGCTTTTGTTGACGTTCTTCTATCGCCAGATGCCGCAGCTGATCGACAAAGGCTACCTCTACATCGCCCAACCGCCACTCTACAAAGTTAAGAAGGGCAAGAAGTTTCGCTATCTGCAAGATGACGACGCGTTGAGCCGGCATTTGATCGAGCTCGGCACTGACAACATTCGACTCGGCATGAAAGGCGGCAGCGCTCAGCTCTCGGCGGAGCCGCTACGAAATCTGCTCAAGGACGTGACTCGTTTCCGCCTGCTTCTCGAGAATATCGGGCACCGGGTGGACCCGCTCGTCGTCGAGGCGCTCGTCACAGCGACCGACTTGGAGGTCGAGGATCTTGCGGATCGAAACAAGGTCGAGGTAGCGATCGCGGCGCTCGAAAAGCACGTTCGCGCCAAGCGGGATGGCGAGCTCGAGGCGACGATCGAACAAGACGAGGAGCACGACCGGCACCGCGTCGTCATCACCACTCATGATGGCGGCGCGCACCGCGTCACAACCCTCGACTTCGATTTTCTTTCTGCGGGCACCGTCTCCGAGCTCCGCCAGATTTACCAGGGCATTCGAGCACTAGGTGAGCCGCCGTTCGTGCTCACGGTGCTCGACAAGGACGGAAAGCCAACTGGTGAGCCCTCCGAGGTCGCTGACGTAGACGCGCTCTGGACTGCGCTTGATTCGCGTGCGCGAAAAGGGCTCGGCATTCAGCGCTACAAAGGCCTGGGCGAGATGAACCCAGAGGAGCTCTGGGAGACCACCATGGACCCGGAGACCCGGACGCTTCTTCAAGTGCGCATCGAAGATGCCCTCGAGGCAGAGGAGCTGTTCAGTGTGTTGATGGGCGACCAGGTCGAGCCTCGGCGCGCGTTCATCGAGAGCAACGCGCTCAACGTGACCAACCTCGACATCTAGCTGGCGCGGCGCGATCCGCCGAGAAGGCCCTGGACCGCTTCTGCGACACGCGGAGTTTCCTGGTCGACGAGCTCGAGAAGAAGCCTCGCCCCTTCGACACCGGATTCTCGCTCGATGCCGCCGAGGAGCTCACCAACGCGCGACGCGCCGATCTGCTTGCTTGCTCCTTTGATCGAATGGGCGATCAGACGAACGGCTTCCATGTCGCCGCCATCCAGCTCTTTGCCGATCTGCTTCACGCACTCTTGGAGTTGTTCGACGTAGCCGATCAGGACGTCTTCGATGAAGTCGTCGTCTTCTCCGTCTAGCGAAACGAGCTGGCGAACCATGTCGAGGTCCAGCGCAGGCGGCGGCGGAAGCGTTGATATCGATTTCGAGGGGCGGTCGCCGCCGACAGGAACCCATCGCTCCAAGGCCCTGGCGAGCATCGAGATCCGAACGGGTTTGCCAATCGTGTCGTTCATGCCTGCCGCGAGGCAGCGATTCTTGTCGTCTTCGGCGACGCTTGCAGTCAGCGCGACGACGGGAAGGTCTTCGGTCTTCGGGGACTGCCGAATCCGTTGGGTCGCCTGGAAGCCGTCGATTAGGGGCATGTGGCAATCCATGAATACGATGTCGTAGTCGTTGGTCCGTACCTTGTGCAAAGCCTCGCGGCCGTCGATCGCGACGTCGACCTCACACGAGAGCTTCTTGAGCAGCGCTTCGGTCACCATTCGGCTCGTCGGGTCGTCCTCGGCGATCAGGACGCGCGCGCCCTCGCGTATACAGTGCTCTCCCGTGCCTTCCGAATCGGCAACACGCAATGTGGTCTCCGGACCGTGCGTGAGATCGAGCTCCGCCCAGAAGCTCGTCCCTTCGTTGATCGTGCTGCTCACTCCGAGCTCTCCGCCCATCAGCTCGACGAGCTGCTTCGTAATCGCCAACCCCAAACCGCTGCCGCCGGCGCTTCGGTTCGAACCGGCATCGCTTTGCTCGTAGCGGGTGAAGATCCTCGGAAGCGACTCTTTCGGGATGCCGACGCCGGTGTCCCGGACCGAAAGGCGGATTCGGGCCGTCGGCGAGTGATCGACGACCTCAGCTCTGATGAGGATGAACCCCGAGTCGGTGAACTTGATGGCATTGTTGACGAGGTTGAGAAGGACCTGACGGATCCGGCCACTGTCTCCCATGAATCGCTGGCTGTTGATCCCCTTGATTTCAGAGTCGAGCCGAAGCCCTTTGGCGGTCGCGCGCGGCTGCATGAGTGCAACCACTCCGTCGATGAGCGCGCGCATGTCGAATGGCGCGGACTCGAGCTCGACCTGACCCTTCTGCAGCTGAGAGAAATCCAGGACCTCGTCGACGATGCCCACGAGCGCGTCCGCAGACTCTCGGATCGCGGTGACCATTTTTTCCTGCTTGCTGTCGAGATCCGTATCGAGCAGTAGGGCGCTCAGACCGAGTACGCCATTCATCGGCGTCCGGACCTCGTGGCTCATGTTCGCTAGGAACTCGGTCTTTGCCTGCGATGCACGCTCCGCCGCGAGTCGGAGCTCCTCCAACCGAATGAGAGCGCGGCCCCGCACGATGTGGACCCCGATCGCGATTGCAGAGAAGCCCGCCAGGTATGCGACGCTCTTCACCCAGTTCACGTCCTGCACCCAAAGCGAAGTGATCCCCCAACCGAGGTCTCCGACGACCACGATCGCGATCAGCCACCTTCGATCGAGAACGACCGCGCCGGCAGCGAGCTGGAGGAGGGCGTAGAGATAGAAGTCGGATGGCTCGCCGCCGAGAGCGTAGCCGAGCGTAACCGTTGCGGTGACGACTAGGAACGCCGAACCACCGATGTGCACCGACCACATGAGCCGTGGAGGCTGGTGATGGGCACGCGCTCCGAAAGCGAGCATTGCGATCCCGGCGAGCCCGTAGATGGTCATCAGCTTCAGGTGGGTTTGGTCGATGTCGGTAGACCAGTGGCCCATGGAGAGCCCCTGGTAGGCTATCCCCCCGCAGATCAACATGATCGGCAGGTAGTGTCGCGTGATCGAGTTCACCATTCGCCAGCGCTCGTCGGCGCTCAGCGGCACTCGCGCCGCCAGCGTCTCTGCCGAGCACGCGGATCCCGGCTCCCAGGCCTGCTCCCCCTCGAGTTCGATCCCCATCTCATCCAGTGTACCGGCCGAAACGGCGCGATTCACGACTAGTCGGATGGAACTTTGTTACGTGCCTCACGAATCGTGCGGACGGCTGCTTCGTGTAGCAGCCCATTGGACGCAATCAGTTTTCCGGTCCGTGGATCTGCTTCGTCGCCATCGTATGTGGAAAGCCGGCCGCCCGCTTCCTGAACGAGGAGCGCGCCGGCGCACATGTCCCAGGCGTTCAGCCCCTGCTCCCAGTAGATGTCGTACGTACCGTCGGCGACCAGGCAGAGGTCTACCGAAGCAGCGCCGCAGCGACGAATGCCTCTCGCGCGCTGCAGGAAGAGAGCAAGCTCCGCGTGGTTGTTGTCGGCGTTCGTCCAGCGGTCGTACGGAAAACCCGTCGCGCAAACCGCCTCCTCGAGCTCCTCACGTGTCGATACCGAGCAGGGTTTTCCGTTGCGGAATGCGCCCATCCCCTTTGCGGCTTTCCAGGTAACGCCGAGGGCCGGCGCGTGGACGAGGCCGACCAGTCCCTCGGAGCCACGGTAGAGCGCGATCGACACGCCGAAGAAAAAATGCCCGTGCGCGAAGTTGGTCGTGCCGTCGATCGGGTCGACGTACCAGACCAACTCGCCTTCGCCGCTTTCGGCGCTCTCCTCGCCGACGATCCGGTGCCTCGGGAACTCTCGCGAGAGCTCTTCGCGGATCAGGCGCTCGCTTCCGAGGTCGTACTCGGTCAGCAAGTCGAAACGCCCCTTGCGGGCGATCTCCGCGCCGGTGCGCCAGCCCTCCATCACGAGCTCGCCGGCTTGCAGCGCTGCGCGCTCAGCGACCTCGAGGGCACGTTGGCTTTCTTCTTCGACGGGCATGAAGTCCTGCATTTTCGCGGATTTCTGGAACTGCGCCACGGGCATCTGCACGTCCGGCAGGTGTTCACTAGCATTTCGGCCTCAAAACCCGTAAAAGGCCGTGCGCTGCGAAGCCCGTGGTTCTGGCGCTGCCGAATGTAGGCAAGTGTAGTTATGCCCGACAAGGACACCGTGACGCCAAG
>Ga0209456_10000244_pt1 | contig 30477 bp, 26 predicted proteins | sample COG_11_FD_184755 | JGI IMG/M metagenome (GOLD analysis project Ga0209456, IMG submission 184755) | Pelagic marine sediment microbial communities from the LTER site Helgoland, North Sea, for post-phytoplankton bloom and carbon turnover... | ecosystem: Environmental > Aquatic > Marine > Neritic...
AGCCCGCATGTTGCACCAGACCGGCCGTGATTGTTTTCTATGCCCTTGATCTATTTCACCAATACAACGATTGGGATAGATCGATCAAAAGGACAGTTTGTCATCGGGGTCGGCCTATCCCGGTGCTGACTTGTTCAGCTTCGTCTGGGCTTGGTCTTCACTCGGACCGTAGCGACGGCTACGTTCCTCGCTCCAGACCGGCGCTCAGCCAAACCTGTCCTGCGTCATCGCTCGGGATACTGGTGCAATATGCGGGCTAGTCCGTATTTCTCACAAGCCGGCTTTGGAGGATTGTGTAATCATTGCACATGTTGAGGCATATGGTTTTAGCTGAAAAAATATGAACGATCAGGCACCTTCATTCCCCTCGCTCGGCTTCGACCTCGGCGAGACGGTGGATATGCTGCGCGAATCCGTACACGATTTTGCACAAAAAGAAATCGCGCCACGCGCGGCCGACATCGATCGAGACAACGAATTTCCAGCGGATCTCTGGCGTAAAATGGGCGATCTCGGCGTGCTCGGGATTACGGTCGAGGACGAATACGGTGGCGCAGGGATGGGTTATCTCGAACATGTCGTCGCGATGGAAGAAATCAGCCGCGCATCCGCGTCTATCGGATTATCCTACGGCGCCCATTCCAATCTTTGTGTCAACCAGATCCGGCGCAACGGCAGCGAAGAGCAAAAGCAGAAGTATCTGCCGCCGCTGATCAGCGGCGAGCACGTCGGCGCACTGGCCATGAGCGAAGCCGGATCGGGATCCGACGTAGTGAGCATGAAGCTCAAAGCCGAATTGAAAGACGACTGCTACGTGCTCAACGGCAGCAAGATGTGGATAACCAACGGACCGGACGCGGACACCCTGGTGGTCTACGCCAAGACCGCGCCCGAAGCAGCTTCCCAGGGCATCAGCGCGTTCATCGTCGAGCGTGGTTTCAAGGGTTTCTCCACGGCGCAAAAGCTGGACAAGCTGGGAATGCGGGGGTCCAACACCTGTGAACTGGTTTTCGACGACTGTGAGGTGCCCGCGGAAAATGTTATGGGCGGTGAAAACCGCGGGGTCCAGGTATTGATGAGCGGCCTCGACTATGAAAGGACCGTGCTTGCAGCCGGTCCGCTGGGGATCATGCAGGCCTGCATGGACATCGTGATGCCCTATGTACATCAGCGCCGGCAATTCGGCCGGCCCATCGGCGATTTCCAATTGATGCAGGGCAAGCTCGCCGACATGTACACCACGATGAATGCGTGCAGAGCCTACGTCTACGCCGTCGCGGCTGCCTGCGACCGGGGCGAAACAACCCGCATGGACGCCGCCGGAGCAATACTCTATGCGGCGGAAAAAGCCACGTGGATGGCGCTGGAGGCAATCCAGGCGCTGGGTGGGAACGGCTATGTCAACGACTACGCCACCGGCAGGCTGTTGCGCGATGCCAAACTCTACGAGATCGGTGCCGGCACCAGCGAGATACGCCGGATGCTGATCGGCAGGGAGCTGTTCAACTTGACCAAGTGAACTGAAAAACCGGCAAGATTTGAATTATGAAGGACAAACAGATAGACCGCGGCGGGGCCATTCCGATTAACGCAGGCGGTGACATCGCACCGAATTGAAATCTGAATTTGTTGGAAATCGCAGACATGAATAAAGACGACATCGTAATCGTTGGCGCCATGCGCACACCCATGGGTGGATTTCAGGGCGGGCTGGGTTCAGCCAGCGCCTCGGACCTGGGTGCCGTCGCTATTTCAGCCGCATTGGGACAGTCGGGCCTCGATGCCGATCGGCCCCAGGAAGTCCTGATGGGCTGTGTGCTGCCCGCCGGCCAGGGCCAGGCGCCGGCCAGACAGGCTTCGCTAGGTGCGGGGCTGCCGCTGGGCACAGGGTGTACCACGATCAACAAGATGTGCGGCTCCGGGATGAAAGCCACCATGCTGGCGCACGATTTGATCAAGGCCGGCAGCAACGACATCATGGTCTGTGGCGGCATGGAATCCATGACGAATGCGCCCTACCTGATGCCCGGCGCCCGCAAAGGACTGCGCATGGGGCACGGCGAGGTCATCGATCACATGTTTATCGATGGTCTCGAGGATGCTTACGAAAAGGGTCGATTGATGGGCACCTACGCCGAAGACTGTGCCGAAAAGTACGGCTTTACCCGGGAACAACAGGACGAATTCGCGATACGTTCCCTGACGCGCGCCAGGAATGCCACGGAAGACGGTACATTCAAATCCGAAATCGCGGCGGTAACCCTGTCCACACGCCGCGGCGAACACACCGTGGGAAATGACGAACAACCATACAATGCCAACATCGAAAAAATTCCGTCCCTGAAACCGGCATTCAGGAAAGGGGGAACGGTGACCGCAGCGAACTCCAGTTCCATTTCGGACGGCGCGGCGGCGCTGGTACTGATGAAAGCGGAAGCGGCGGAGAAGAGCGGCACACAGCCTCTCGCCAGGATCCTCGGTCACGTCACGTTTGCGCATGAACCGGGCTGGTTCACCACTGCCCCGGTGTTCGCCATACAGAACCTGCTGCAATCTCTCGACAGGGAGGCAGGGGACATCGATCTGTTCGAAATCAACGAGGCATTCGCGGTCGTGACCATGGCGGCAATGAGCGAGCTCGACCTTCCCGCCGACAAAGTCAATATTCATGGCGGCGCCTGCGCGCTCGGGCACCCGATCGGCGCATCCGGTGCGCGCATCCTGGTGACGCTGCTGAATGCGATGCAAAAATACGACCATAAACTGGGTGTGGCATCGCTGTGCATTGGCGGCGGCGAAGCCACCGCCATGGCCGTCGAAAGACTCAACTAGCCCGCATTTCTCTGACGTTATGACACTCAAGAGCGCAATACGAACGGATTCCCAGGAGTTCAAGGACAGCGCCACCGCAATGAAAAAGCTGGTCGGTAATCTAAATCAGAAGCTGGCCATGATAGAACAGGGGGGTGACGAACGCGCCAGGGAAAAGCATGTCAAACGGGGCAAGATGCTGCCGCGCCAGCGTGTCCGCGCCCTGCTCGACGATGACGCCGATTTTCTGGAATTGTCCCAGTTCGCTGGGTATCAGTTGTACGAGGACCCGGTGCCGGCGGGAAGCATCATCACCGGCATCGGCCGCGTACAGGGCCACGAGTGCATGATCATTGCCAACGACGCAACGGTCAAAGGCGGCACCTACTACCCGATCACGGTAAAGAAACACCTGCGGGCGCAGGAAATTGCCGAGCAGAACAACCTCCCGTGCATTTACCTGGTCGATTCCGGAGGCGCCTTCCTGCCCCGGCAGGACGAGGTGTTTCCCGACCGCGAACACTTCGGCCGCATATTCTTCAACCAGGCGCGAATGTCGGCCGCGGGGATTCCACAGATCGCCGTCGTCATGGGATCGTGCACTGCGGGCGGCGCCTATGTCCCCGCCATGTCCGACGAGGCGGTCATCGTCCAGGAACAGGGCACGATATTTCTGGCCGGTCCGCCGCTGCTCAAGGCGGCAACCGGGGAAATCGTCACCGCTGAGCAGCTTGGCGGCGCCTACCTGCACTCGAAGACCTCCGGGGTAACGGATCACTTCGCTCGAAACGATGCCGATGCGATCAAGATCACGCGCCGGATTGCGGCTAACCTGAACCGGGTCAAACGTGTCGAAACCCAGCTCCAGGAGCCCCGTGAACCAAAGTATTCACCGGAGGAGTTGTACGGCATCGTGCCGACGGATTCCCGCCAACCCTTCGACGCCCGTGAAGTTATCGCCCGGATCGTCGATGCAAGCGAGTTCGACGAATTCAAGCGACTGTTTGGGTCCAGCCTGGTGTGCGGTTTTGCTCACATTCATGGGTTTCCCGTTGGCATCGTTGCCAATAACGGTATTTTGTTCTCCGAGTCCGCACTGAAGGGTGCGCATTTTATCCAGCTCTGCGGACAGCGCGGTATTCCCCTGGTGTTCCTTCAGAACATCACCGGATTCATGGTCGGTGCGCGCTACGAAGCGGAGGGTATAGCAAAACACGGGGCGAAAATGGTTACGGCGGTATCCTGCGTGCGCGTGCCCAAATTCACCGTCATCATCGGCGGCAGTTTCGGCGCGGGTAACTACGGCATGTGCGGCCGCGCCTATGAACCCCGGTTCCTGTGGATGTGGCCCAACGCTCGTATTTCGGTCATGGGGGGGGAACAGGCGGCGATGGTACTCGCGCAGGTACGAAAAGACGGTATAGAGGCCAAGGGAGAAACGTGGCCCGCGGAAGAGGAAAGGAAATTCAAACGAACGATCCGCGCTCAGTACGACCACCAGGGCCACCCCTACTACGCGAGCGCCAGACTCTGGGACGACGGGGTTATCGATCCGGCGAATACGCGCGCCACACTGGGAAAAGCGCTGTCCGCATCGATGAATGCCGCTATCGAGAAATCCGGCTACGGTGTATTCCGTATGTAGCTATGGAGACCGCGTACAACACACTGCGAGTCAGCGGCGATTCCCGCGGCATCGCCACACTGATGCTCAATCGTCCCGAGGTACACAACGCATTCGACGAGACGATGATCAAGGAGCTCCAGCAGGCTTTGGAACATCTCGACAATGACCATCAGACGCGCATCGTGCTGCTGCGGGCCGAAGGCCGGAGTTTCAGCGCCGGGGCCGATCTCAACTGGATGAAACGTGCCGCGGGATTCAGCGAAGAGGAAAATTACGAGGACGCGATGGCGCTGGCCGAACTGTTGTCGACGCTCGACAACCTGTCCAAACCCACCATCGCCTACGTGCAGGGGCCCGCGTTAGGCGGCGGTGTGGGTCTGATAAGCTGCTGCGACATCGTGGCGGCGGCAGGCAAAGCCGTATTCGCCCTGTCTGAAGTCAAACTGGGTCTGGTACCTGCGGTTATCAGCCCCTACGTCGTTCGCGCCATCGGCGCACGCGCGGCACGAAGGTACTTCCAGAGCGCGGAACGCTTCGATTGCGAAGAAGCACACCGCCTTGGCCTGGTTCATGAAATAGTCGATGGCGAGGCGGATTTGGAACCTATCTTCAATGCATTGCTCGTTGGCGGCCCGAACGCGCAACAAATCAGTAAACAGCTTGTAGCCTCCGTTGACAATCGTCCCGTGACCCGGTCGCTGCTGGAACAAACCGCCCGTACGATCGCCAGGGTCCGTGTATCGGAAGAAGGCCAGGAAGGATTGAACGCATTTCTCGAGAAGCGACACAGCCGGTGGAACAAATCGATCGAAAAATGATCAATCTTCCCGCTAAAATCAGAATGTTCGAGGTCGGTCCACGGGATGGGTTGCAGAACGAACCCGTGACTATTTCGACGGGTACGAAAATAAAGCTCATCGACATCCTGTCTGAAACCGGCCTGTCCACGATCGAAGTCGGCAGTTTCGTGTCGGCGAAATGGGTGCCGCAGATGGCGGACACCGCGGAAGTACTGGCCGGAATCAACAAAAAACCAGGCATCAGCTATCCGGTGCTCACGCCCAACCTGAAGGGGTTCGAGGACGCCGCCGCCGCCGGTGCCAGGGAAGTCGCTGTTTTCGGTGCCGCTACCAATGCATTTTCCAAAGCGAACATCAACTGTTCCATCGAAGAAAGTATCGAACGGTTTGCACCGGTTTGCGAGGCCGCTAAAGCGCAAGACATTCGGGTGCGCGGCTACGTCTCATGCGTCGTTGGCTGTCCTTATGAGGGAGAGGTGGATCCAGCCCGGGTCGCCGACGTGGCGAAGAAGATATTCAACCTCGGATGTTACGAAATCTCCCTCGGTGACACCATCGGCGTCGGCACACCCCGGAAAGTGGAATACATGATCGAGGCGGTAGCGACCTACATTCCCATCGAAAAACTGTCCGTTCATTTTCACGATACACACGGACAGGCCCTGGCAAATATTCTCGTCGCGCTGCAGTGCGGCGTGAGCGGAGTCGACAGCGCTGTCTCCGGGCTGGGCGGATGCCCGTACGCTCATGGCGCCTCGGGTAATGTCGCTACGGAAGACGTTTTATACATGATGAACGGATTGGACATCGAGACCGGGGTGGACATGGATGCCCTTCTAAAGGCATCCGCGTTCATCTCCAAAGCGTTGAAGCATCCGCCCGCATCCAAGGTGGCGCGAGCGCTGTTACCCGAGTACGAATAAATCTGAAACGCCTCATGCGGATGCCGCCACCCTGACTTGATTCCGGCCCCGCCGTTTGGCGTTCAGCAATTGTTGATCCGCTCTGTGCAGCAAATCGGATAAACTGTCCTGCTCGGGTTGGTATTGCGCGACGCCTAAACTGATGGTAACCGGCAGGGGCTCGTTTGAGGTGGCCAACGGTGATTCACTGATCAGCAGCCTTATTCTTTCTGCGACTGCGGCGGCTTGATCGATGTCGGTATCCGGGAGTAGCAGCGCGAACTCGTCCCCACCCAGCCGGGCCGACAAGTCGCTGTCCGAGTGCCCTCTTCGGATACGTTTGGCAACGACCGCCAGCGCTTCGTCGCCGATGCCGTGGCCCTTGTCGTCATTGATTGACTTGAAATGATCGATGTCCATCATCACGGCGCAAAGCGCTTTCCCGTTTCGCTTCGCGTCGGCCAGCGTTTTCACGGCCAGCTGAATGAAGCCGCTGCGGTTCAGCAGCCCGGTCAGCGTATCCTGCAACGCCTGTTCCTGCAGGCGCGTCAGCGGCCGCATCATGCGTGGACCGAGAAAATACGCGAAGATTATGATCAGAACACTAATGGATATTGCCAGCACGATGCTTTGGCGCTGGCCATCCCGAATCGTTCCAACAAAATAATCATCCGGGGCGTATACCCCCATTATCCAATCCTCTTCGTGCTGCGGCGAAAACGGCACGAACTCGGCCCGGTAGGGCTTACCCCGTGCGCTGAAGCTCTGCGAGTGGGGTTCGTTCAACCTGGCCAGATCTACGGAGTCTCGCGCCAACTTACCCGTGAGTTGTATGGTGATGTCATTCAACTCGTTCAGCCTGGCCAAACGAAACTGGTCATCCTCGGTGGGTTGCAATAGCTGGGCCGCATCAGGAAACGCAAACACCTCACCATCGCGGTGCATGATGAAAGCGGCGCCACCGGAGGCAATCCCTTGACTGGCAAGAAACTCGGACAAGGCCTTCAGTTCGACGTCGGCGCCCACCACTCCCAGCAGACTGCCCCCTGCGGTGAACACCGGTGCCGCTACGGTCAATCCGGGTTGACGGGATGTGAAGAAAATATAGGGATCGGTCCAAATCAACCTACTCTTGCTGGTGGCGTCCTTGTACCAGAGGCGGCTACGGGGATCATAGATGTCCTCCGGATCGTGCATACGGGCTACTTCGACAAAGTTCTCGTCGCGCCAGAGCCGCTCGACCCGCCTGGCGTTGTCCTTGACATCGATGATCTTGGTGACGTAGCGGCTGTCAGCGCGTTCTGCGCTGCGCTTGGTGAACAGGAACTGGCCCTCCGGGGTTCCGAAGAACATCCCGTCAATATGCGGTACGACGTTGAGCTGTTCAAAGAAGTACCGCTCCAGCGGTTCTGTTAGTTCAAAGGAGAGGAAACCCGATTCAAACAAACCCTGGGACAGAAGCACCGCGGTCTGGGCGAGTGTAAGAAATCCCCCTGCATTTTCGCGTGTCTCGTCAACCGCGTCTTCGAGCAACTGCCGCGTATGGGTTTCCAGCGCTTCATTGGTTCTGATTTGCTGAGAAAACACGACCGCGGATACCGTAACAATCTCGACGATGATTAGCGCCGCTAACAGAGTCAACATGAGAGCCGTTTGGCCCGGCGGTTTTAGCGATTCTGGCATCAGTTGTTTACCAAACCTGTCCCCGATAGAGTATAGGAAGAACATCCGCCCGCGTCCAAGGCGGCGCCAGCGCCATTACGCGGGCGGGTACGAATGACTTTGGTCGACCGTCGATTGCCGATAAACCCTCGCCAGGGCACCGGCCACATAGCGCACAGCAAGACGGCACTTGTCTGCGAAAGAGATTCCCCAGCAAGAAGCGGATGGATCTGCGGCCGGGTCCGGGGTGAAATGGCGCCAACAGCAAAGCATCGGGAGTTGAACATGACGATACCCTCTGAACAGAAAATGCGCGCGGCAATTGCTGCAAGAGACAAGGCTTGCGACGGGCGTTTTTTCTACGGCGTGGTTACCACGGGTGTGTTCTGCCGGCCCTCATGTGCGTCGCGCCCGGCCCGGCCGGAAAATCTGCGTTTTTTCCCGGGCGTCGAATCTGCCCTGGCGGCGGGCTTCAGGCCCTGCAAACGATGCCACCCGACGGAAATCGCTCCGGGGCTGAACAAGCTCGTCGAGGTCGCACGATACATCGAGTCTCACGCCGATGAACGCCTGACGTTGGACGGGCTCGCAAAGCGATCAGGTCTCTCGCCATCGCGCCTACAGCGCATTTTCAAGGCTGCGTTCGGTGTCTCGCCCAAAGTCTATCAAGACTCGCATCGCATTAAGCGCTTCAAATCGTCTCTGAAGGATGGTGACGACGTCACCGGTGCTATTTTTTCAGCGGGTTTTGGATCCGTGAGCCGTGTCTACGGCGAGCAGGTACGCAGCATCGGCATGACACCAAAGGCCTACCGCTCCGGCGGCGCGGGAGAGACAATCGCCCACCTGTGCCGAGATACGGCGCTCGGCTGCGTGATGATGGCGGCCACCGAACGAGGGGTGTGCTTCGTACAATTCGGCGAAAACATGCAGACCCTTCTGCAGCAACTTCGGGCTGAGTTCCCAAAGGCGGAACTCATTGCCTCACCCTCCCAGGACACACCGGAACTCGACGCCTGGATTGAAGCGCTAGATGCACATATCAGCCAGGGCGCGCCGAGACCCGATCTGCCGCTCGATCTGCGCGGGACGGCGTTTCAAATGAAGGTCTGGCGATTTCTCCTCAGCGTACAGGAGGGCGAAGCCATCAGCTACGGTGAACTCGCCGCACGAATCGAAAAACCAAAAGCGGTTCGAGCCGCCGCTTCCGCATGCGCGGCGAACCGCATTGGTGTGCTGGTACCCTGCCACCGGGTGCTGCGGGGTGATGGCAGTCTCGGCGGCTATCGCTGGGGACTGGAGCGCAAGCGGGCGCTCCTCGATGCGGAGCGAGCCCGATCGAGTTTCAGCGATGGTACATAAACCTTCGATGAGTCCTTACCCCCACCTGTTCAGCCCGCTCGACCTCGGATTCGTTTCGCTACCGAACCGCGCGATAATGGGTTCCATGCACACCGGATTGGAGGAGATCGGCGATGGTCTGAAACGCCTGGCGGCGTTTTACGCGGAACGGGCCAGGGCCGATGTCGGAATCATGGTCACGGGCGGTTTTTCGCCCAATCGGACCGGGTGCCTGTTCGCTGAAAGCGCCATGATGTCGACGAAGCAGGACGTCCATGAACACCGGACCGTCACCTCGGCCGTACACGACAACGGCGGACGGATTCTGCTGCAGATCCTGCATGCGGGTCGTTACGGCTACCACAACGACATCGTCGCGCCTTCGGCCATTCGAGCGCCGATCAATTCCATCACGCCCAGGACCATGACCCAGGTCGAGATCGAGCAGACGATCAAGGATTATGCCCGCGCCACCGAACTGGCTCGGGAAGCCGGCTACGATGGTATCGAAATCATGGCGTCGGAAGGCTATCTGCTCAACGAATTCACCGCGCCCATGACCAACACACGCGAAGACGACTGGGGTGGCTCGCTTGAAAACCGCCTGCGCATGCCGCTGGAAGTGATGCAGGCCTGCCGTGACGCGGCCGGCCGAGACTTCATCATCATGTTCCGCATGTCCATGCTCGACTTGATCAACGAAGGCAGCACGTGGGACGAGACCGTAACCTACGCCAGGGGCATCGAATCTGCGGGAGCCGATATCATCAATACCGGTATCGGCTGGCACGAGGCGCGCATCCCAACCATTGCCCAGCCGGTTCCCCGCGCTGGATTCACATGGGTCACCGAGCGCATGAAGGGGCAAGTTTCCGTCCCCCTGGTCGCGACCAACCGCATCAATACGCCCGATGTGGCCGAGGACGTGCTGGCCTCGGAGCAAGCTGACATGGTCTCTATGGCTCGCCCGTTCCTCGCCGACCCCGAATTCATGGCCAAGGCACGCCGGGGCCGCGCCGACGAGATCAATACCTGCATTGCCTGCAATCAGGCCTGCCTCGATCACATCTATACGGGCCGGACCACGTCCTGTCTGGTCAATCCACGGGCCGGACACGAAACGCTGTTGAACTGGCGGGATACCGACAGGCCCTTGTGCATTGCCGTGATTGGGGCGGGCCCGGCAGGTCTGTCCTTCGCCGCGGTCGCCGCCGAGCGCGGTCACCGCGTGACCCTTTTCGAAGCGGGCGATGAGATAGGCGGCCAGTTTTTGTTGGCCCGGAACGTCCCCGGCAAACAGGAGTTCGACGAGACATTGAGGTACTACCGCAAACGACTGGACTCCGGCGGCGTCAGAATCGAACTGCGGCACCGGGCTACGGCCAAAGAGTTGATCGAGCGCGGTTTCGACCAGGTCGTGTTGGCGGCCGGCGTGGCGCCGCGCGTGCCCGATATACCGGGTCTGGACCACGCAAGCGTCGTGTTCTACCCCGAAGTGCTGTCGAAACAGGCCCAGGTCGGACGCCGCGTCGTCATCATCGGCGGCGGAGGCATCGCTTTCGACACCGCGCTCTACCTCCTTGAAGGAGATAAAACGGACCATATCGATCCCCGGGCCTTCGCGGCCCGATGGGGCGTTGAACAGCCCCCCCGGAACGAAAAACCTGCTTATGACATCACCATGGTACAGCGCACGCCCGGACGCATGGGGAAAAGCCTTGGCAAGACCACCGGTTGGATACATCGTGAAGTTCTGCGTCAAGCCGGCGTCAGACAGTTCACCGGCGTGACCTACGAAGGCATCGACGACCGGGGTCTGTGGGTGCTGGTTGATGGTGAGGTTCGAATTGTCGAGGGGGACAGCATCATTGTCTGCGCGGGTCAGACCCCAAAACGCGACGTCTGCGAAGATCTGGTGAAGGCGGGAATCGAAGTTCACCTGATCGGGGGCGCCCGGGAAGCGACCGATCTGGATGCCGAGCGGGCTATCGACGAAGGTACCCGTTTAGCGGCCTCCTTGTAAGGCCCCTGATAAGGAAGTCAGCACCGCGAACGAAGATTTTCCCAACGTATACATCGGACGGATTACCACCCACTGTCCGCACAAATGTCATCGTCGCGGGCTTGTGGCAAATGCCACATACACGCGATTAGACGCCCGCTAACATGGCGCTCACTGTCAAAAGGGACACCTATCAGGAGAACTTGTCATGTCAGACGACCGATCCAACCGATCCAGCTGGTTCAATCCGAATCTCGTAGTCCCGGGCCTGCCACTGTATGACAATGCCGGCCGGGGTCTTGCAGGAGTCGTTGGCCGCTTTTTTAACTTTGTAGTGGAGTTGGGAGAGCGGCTGAGCCGCCGCATAACGGCGAAACACCATTGAGTTGCACGCGGTACTTGCCCCGCATCATCAACCGCGATGCTGATGCAGTATGCGGGCCAGGCAGGTCCTTATTTTTTCCGGAATAGGAACCGGTTTGTTCGTGTCGCGGTCAACGAAGACATGGACGAAGTGGGCCGCGGCGCAGGCGGTATCACTGCTCTTACTGAATAAGCCGATCTCGTAGCGAGCGCTGGTCCTGCCCAGATGCCCCACCCGGAGTCCGGCGTCGATCGATTCCGGAAATGCCAGGGGCGTGTAGTAATTGCAATGACTCTCCACCGCGATTCCGATAACAGAATCGCCGTGAATATCCAGCCCCCCCTCCTCGATCAGGTATGCATTCGATACGGTATCGACATATGAGTAGTACACCACGTTGTTTACGTGGCCATAGATGTCGTTGTCCATCCATCGGGTTGGAATTGTCATGAAATACTTGTAGTCGTTGCGGGTTTCAGTGCGCGACATATCGGGGACAATATTCTTTTTCAGCTGGGATGGATGACAAAGACAAAATTATAATCGAGCCGCCAATGAGTAAAGTGCTCCGGTTTTAGGCAGTTTCAGGAACCGGTTTGGGTCGCGTCGAAATCCATGAACATCGGGGAATGGCCGGTCGAATCCAGGAACCTAACCAGGTCTTGCGCGCAGACTGCCGTGGTTCTGCGGTTGTCCAGGGGGTGAAAATTCAACGGATCGATTTCCAGCAGTGCGCTGTCAAGAACGACCTGCACCTTGGAATCGCGGTCATTTGCCACGCCGAACGGGCTGACGGCCCCGGGGACAACGCCCAGGTACTGCATCAGCATTTCGGGGCTGCAGAAGGACAGACTGCTCGTACCCAGCTCCTGCCTCAGCAATTTGAGATCGATTTTCCGGTCTTCGAGGCAGGTCACCAACCACATCTTTCCCTTCTTGTTGCGCAGAAACAGATTCTTGACGTGTGCACCGGGCAGTTCTCCGCGCAGTTCCCTGGACTGCTGCACCGTAAACAACGGCGGATGGTCGACGGTATTGTGCGCGATGCCCATGCCGTCGAGACATTGGAACAGTTCTTCCGGGGTCATCGCCGCGCTTTCACTCATGCTCGTTCCCGATCACTTACTTCAATCCTTTGGCGCCATGTCGACCTGAACATTCTCGGTACCAATGTCCCGCAGGTATTGGAGGCAGCGCGACTGGAACAGTCGGCTATGGTCGTGAGCCAGAAGCTCGGCGTTCTGCGCGTCGCGAGTCTCTATGCATTTCGTGATGCCACGATGTTCCGTGATGATCTTCTTGAGGTGCGTGCCGAGCCCGTCATCACTTGATGGGTCGTATGCAAAGGGTATGCGTAATATTCGCATGCCCTGATCCAGCATATTCTTGTACTGGCTGGACAGGTACGGATTGTGGGATGCATCACCGATGGCGGCATGGTAGTCGCGATTATACCCCGTCATCTCAAGGGGCTCGTGTTTTGCAGTGGCTGCCTCGAACCTTCCCTGTGCCGCCTTGATCTTCTCGATGTCGTCGTCGTCGCGGCGCTTTGCCGCCAGCCGTGTGACGGCGCGCTGGATCAGGTCGTAGGCTTCCACGAACCTCGGAAAGTCATGCAGATCTACCGTCGCAACGCGGGCGCCGCGATTGGGCAGTAACATCACCAGGCCGTCCGCCGCCAGCCGGATGAGCGCTTCTCTTACCGGGGTTCGCGAGACGCCGAATCGTTCCACCAGTTCCCTCTCTTCGAGGTTCTCCCCGGGCTGCACCGACAGGCTCAGGATTTCACGTCTGAGTTCCTGATAGAGCCAGGCGGTATTCGTACCCTTCGCTCTGCGTGAGTGGTTCATCGGGGCAGGATTCTGCTCACCGTCCATGACGCTTCATAGATCGAGCAGCAGGCCCGCAGCGTTGAATCCGCCATCCACATTGAGCGTATGTCCGGTAATGTAACTCGAGTCATCGGCCGCGAGGAAAACCGCTGCGTGGGCCACTTCCTCCGGGCGTGCGTAGCGCTTCACGGGGAGCACTCTGTGCCACTCGGCCCGCGTCGACTCCGTATGCATATTTTTTATCATGGGTGTATCCACCGGGGCCGGGGCAATGCTGTTTACGGTGATGCCGAATTCCCCGAGCTCCGCCGCCATGATCCTGGTGAGCATCTCGACGCCGCCCTTGGCCACCGAATAAGCGCCCCGGCCGGTAATCGCACGCTGACCGTTCACCGATGAAATATTGATTATCCGGCCGCCGCCCCCCTGCTCTTTCATAGACCTGGCGGCCGCCTGGGCACATAAAAAAACGCCCGTCAAATTGATTGCTAGCAGTTCGTTCCAGTTCTCGATGGTTATGTCGAGGAAACGCTGTACCCGCGCAATCGCCGCGCTGTTCACGATGACGTCCAGTCCGCCGTGACGTCCGGAGGCGGAATCTATCATCGCGTTGACGTCGTCCGGATTCGACACATCCAGCACGGCGGACGTAGCCTCGCCACCCTGGGAGCGGATGTTTTGAACCGTCTCATCAATGCCCGGTTCATTGATGTCGGCGACCACGACCTTTGCTCCCTCCCGTGCATATCGTTGCGCGATGGCTCTGCCGACGCCGCTTGCACCCCCCGTGACAATTGTCGATTTATTCTTCAGTTGCATGGTCAGTCCGCATTGTTGATGTGTAAATTCTTTGATAAATCGCGGCGGGGGCGCCGCTCTTACAAAACCCGACACGGCGTCTACATCTTTTGTAGGAGGCGCGCCTCGCGCCGATTCATCTCATAGCTATCCCACAGTCTCCGGAAGCTCCCTCTCCCTACGCGCGATGAAGTCCCTGAGCGCCTCGTCTACCGCGGGATCCATGGCGGGTTGTTCGTATCGATCCAGCGCCGCTCGCGCCGCTTTCAACCCCCTTGTGTTGGCATCCTCGGCGCCTTCGGCCAGCCATTGCTCATAACTATTATTGTCCAGCAACTCAGGCATGAAAAACGCGGTTTCGAAGTTTTTGAGAGTATGTTTGGTCCCGAGAAAATGCCCCCCGGGCCCGACCTCCCGTATGGTTTCGACGCACTCATCGAGGTCGCTCAGGTCCACCGGGGCAGCCAGCTTGCAGAACATCGCCACCTGCTCCGCATCCAGCATGAACTTGGAAAAACTGGCGGACAACCCGGCTTCGTTCCACCCCGCCGCATGAAAAACGTAGTTTGCGCCGGACAATAACACCGCCGACATGGTCATGTTGGACTCATAGGCCGCCTGGGCATCGTTGAGCTTGGAACCGGCAACCATGCCGCTGGAGCGCCAGGGCAGCCGGTAGCGCCTCGCCAGCTGCCCGGTCATGAAATTCATCTGTGAGATCTCAGGTGTCCCGGCCATCGGGGCCCCGGACTTCATCGATACCGTCGCGAGATAGTGGCCGTACACCATGGGAGAACCGGACTGTATCAGCTGCCCGAAGGCGATGCCCGCGAGAGCTTCCGCATTGAGCTGGGCCACCGAGCCCGCGGTCGAAGCCGGAGAACTGGCGCCAGCCATGACGAACGGCGAACACAGAACCGCCTGGTTGTTGCGCGCATAGACCTTGAGCGCATCCAGCATGGTCGCATCCCATACCAGGGGTGAATTGCAGTTCAGCACCGAGGTCATCACCGTATGTTCTTTCAAATAGTCCTCGCCAAACGCGATCCTGGCCATGGCAACCGTGTCTTCTGCCCGCTCCCTCGCGGTCGTCGCTCCCATGAATGGTTTCGTCGAATGCTTGAGAGCGCTGTAGGTCACGTGGAGGTGTCGTCTTGACACCGGAACATCGACGGGTTCACAGGTGATTGCTCCGGTGACATGAAGGCTCGGTAGCAGATAGGCAAGCTTGTGAAAATTATTCAGATCCGCCAGCGTGCCGTATCTTCGCTGGTTGTCGAGGTCCACCACGTACGGTGAACCATAGGTGGGCGCGAAAATGGTATTGCGCCCCCCGACACTGACGGTGCATTGCGGGTCGCGGCCTTGAAGTGTATAGCATTCCGGGGCCAAACTGATCAGTCCCATCAACAGATCCCTGTCGATGCGTACGCGCTGACCGGATATGTCTGCCCCGGCATTTTTCCATATATCCAGGGCCTCGGCGTCACGGAAATCGATGCCGACCTCTTCCAGTATACGCATGGAGGCATCGTGGATGAGTTCGACACCTTCCGAATCCAGTATCTCGTAAAGTGGCGTCTCGTGGACCAGCGTCGGCATATGTATCACCGGTGTCGCGGTACGAATTCTGCGCCGTTGCTCGCGGCCCCTTCGGACGACCCTGCCTTTGTCCGATGTTTGCTGATTGTCCTGTACGGTCATGGCGTGTAGTGCTGCTCGATGTATTGTTCAGAAAACTTTCCACTTTCGCGATCCGCCTCGATGCGATCGGGCGAACGCTGGCGCGGGGATCCGTACCCGCCGGCACCCGGAGTCTCGACAATGATGGCTTGGCCCTGCTTGACTTTGACACCACCCGGCTTATCGTCGAGGCGGGTGGTTTCACCATCGTCCTCGCGCAACAGAAATCGCCCGGTGCGCCCGGGCAAGCCGCCGTGCACACCCCAGGGCTGATGCCGGAAACGCTCTCCCACGCCGTTGAAAGAGCAGTTATGATCGACCGGTCGAACGACCCGGCGCAATCCCATTCCACCCCGGAATTCGCCCGCCCCACCCGAATCTTCCACTAGGTTGTATTCCTCCACAATCAGCGGATACTCCATTTCGATGGCCTCGACCGGCAGATTGGAGGTATTGGTGATATGGGCCTGCACACCGTCCTTGCCATCGTGTGTGGGTCGACCGCCTAGGCCGCCTCCCAGGGTTTCCAGATAGAGATAACCGTTTCCGGTCCTTGGGTCGGTACCGGCGAACACGGCCGTCGTATTGGCTCCGTTGGCGGCCGCCACGACCCGGTCCGGGAGCGCCCTGGCGAGAGCCCCTAGCACCACGTCCACGATACGCTGGCAGGTGTGTGCGCGGGCGGCGACGGGTGACGGAAAGCTCGCATTCAGCAGCGTGCCTTCCGGCGCGGTGATCTCCACGACATTCAGAATCCCCTCGTTGTTCGGCACGTCCGGGTCGAGCAGCGCCTTCAACGCGTAGCACGCACTGGCCTGAGTCGCATTCATGGTGACATTGATGTTGCCGGGCACCTGCTTCGAGGTCCCGCTGAAGTCGAAGTGGACCCGGTCGCCATCGATGGCCAGCTTCAGGTGTATTGGTATGTCGAAGGCGTCTATGCCGTCACTGTCCATCACATCCTCGAATTCGAATACGCCGTCCGGCACTTCGGACAACGCGCGACGCAGTCTCTTTTCAGTGCGGTCAATGATCTGCCCGAACGCGGCCAGCACGAAATCGCTGCCATACTCTGTGAAGATCTCCAACAACCGCTGACTGCCAAGGCGGCAGGCCGAGATCTGCGCGAAATAATCTCCCCTGCGTTCCTCCGGGATGCGCACGTTGAGCAGCAGCAGGTCCATGATGTCGCGCTGCAGTTCTCCTCGTCTGAACAGTCGGATCACCGGGATGCGCAAACCCTCCTGGTAGATTTCCGACATCCCGCCCGCCATGCTCCCGGGCGCCATGCCTCCAATGTCGGCATGATGGGCAATGTTGCACATGAAACCGATGAGCTCTCCGTCGGAAAACACGGGGCGCGCCATGTTGACGTCGGGCAGGTGGGTACCCCCCGCGGTATGCGGATCATTGGCGACGAATATATCTCCGTCCTGAATATCCTCGCCGAATTTCTCGAGAAGACATGCCATCAGCCCGCTCATGGAAGCGATGTGGATCGGCAGGGCCTGCGAGGCCTGGACCACGAGCTGGCCGTTACGATCCATGATCGCCGTGGAATGATCACGGCGCTCCTTGATGTTCGTCGAGTATGCCGATCTGGTCAGCACTACGAAGGTCTCATCCGTAATGGACAGCAGGCCATTCCAGAGTATTTCGAGCTTGATGGGATCCAGATCTTTCATTGCCGCGTCATTCCTGATTGCCGTCGATTCTGATGATCAGGTTGCCCGCTTTGTCCACCTCAGCCCGGTCGCCCGGATACACCGGCGTTGTGGTATCCAGCTGCTCGATAATCGCGGGCCCTGTTATCTCGTGACCGGGCTGAAGCTGACCGCGATCGACGATGCCGGTCTCCACCGGTCCGCCGTCTTCGAACCAGACTTCCCGGATGGCAGCAACCTGCGGCTGCCCGCTGCGCGATGCTGACGGCCCCGATGGGCTTTCCAATGTGCGCCCGGCACGTGCGGTCAACCTGAAGTTGACTACTTCTACCTCGTCGTCGGGGTTGAAGTATCCATAGCTGGTTTCATGCGCTTCGAAGAACAACTTCTTCAGTCTTGCCGAATCGGGCATACATTCAGGATCGAGCGTGCCTCCCCGCGCAATTCCAACCTCGAGTTCGAAGTTCTGTCCGACGTAGCGGGCGTCGAGACGAAGTTCGAGTTGTCTGCGATCCGGTTCGATCTGTTCGGATTTGAACCAGTCATTCGCAAGGCCGAGCAATTCTTCAACGATCGAGCGACAGCTCTTTTCCTCGCCCTTTTCGACCAACGTTCTATGGCTGATCACAAAATCCTCTTTGAGATCCGAGACGATCAGGCCCTGGGCGCAGACGATGCCCGGCGACAGCGGCACGACGATCTCTTCCATCCCCAGCGATACGGCGACATCCCGTGCGTGTAGGGGTCCCGCGCCTCCAAAAGGCATCAGGCTGAATCCCTTGGGATCATGACCGCGCTCGACGGAAACTGTTCGGATGGTGCGGACCATGTTGGACACAACGATCCCGAGTACGCCCCAGGCCGCGTGCTCGATGGAACTTCCGAGCTCTGCGGCAATGGGTTCCATGGCCTGTCGTGCGAGCGACATGCTGAGCTCCATCTCACCACCGATCAGCCCCCCGGGGGACAACCTGCCCAGTATCAAGTTGGCATCCGTAACGGTGGGCCTTTCCCCACCCCTGTTGTAGCATGCCGGACCCGGCTCGGCACCGGCGCTCGCCGGGCCGACTTTCAGCAATCCATCCCGGTCGAACCACGCGATCGATCCACCGCCCGCGCCCACCGTCTCGATATCCACCATGGGCAGCCGGACCGAGAATCCGGCTACCTGCCTTTCATAGGCGACATCCGCACGGAAGTCCCGAATGAGCGCGACATCCGCGCTAGTCCCACCCATATCAAGCGTAATGACATTGGCGCGCTGGGCCGAGCGCGCCACGTATACCGCACCGACAACCCCGGCCGCCGGCCCGGACAGAGCGGTGCGCACCGGAAACGACCTTGCTCTCCGGGCTGACATCAGTCCGCCAGCGGACTGGTTTATACCGAGGCGAGCTCGAGGCAACGCCTTGAGCACTCCCTGTTCGAGGTTCTCAAGATAGTGTGCCATTACAGGCTGCAGGTAAGCATTCAGCACGGTCGTGGAAAACCGCTCGTATTCGCGGAACTCCGGCTGAACCTCCGATGAAATCGAAACATGGAACCTTCTATCTGCTTTTTTCTGGATCATTTCCGCGACAGCCGTTTCGTGTTTCTTGTTGACGAAAGAAAACAGGAAACACACGGCCACGCAGTCGACATCATCAGCTATGGAATCGAGCAATTCCTCGACCTGCTCCCGATCGATATCCTGAAGCACGGTGCCGTCGGCGTTGATTCGTTCATGCACTTCGAGACGTCTCCGACGCGGCACCAGAGGCGGTGGATTGTCCTTAGTGAGATCATACATATGGGGGCGGGTCTGACGGCCGATCTCGAGCAGGTCCCGAAAACCCCGGGTTGTGATCAGCACGGGCCTGCCGCCCTTGCGCTGGATCAACGCGTTGGTGCCCACCGTGGTACCATGAGACAGATGACGGGCCTGCTCGAGCACCATCCCGAACTGCCTGGACATTTTCTGCAGTCCTTGCAGAATCGCCTGCGCGGGATCCGCGGGCGTGGAGGGCCATTTGGCCACATGGATTTTGCGTGAGGTGTCATCCAGGACAAAAAAATCGGTAAACGTACCGCCGACGTCTACGCCGATAGTCCAGCTCATAAAGTATCCTATGCGTACACCGTGTATACACAAAATTTACCACAGAATTCCACGGACAACACTACTTCTACGCGCTTTCGCTGAATTCTGATTTCAGGGTGAGTGGCGGAATTCCCGGCCCGATGGGCCTGCACAATCAAAAAGGGGGGAGTGATGCGATTCATTGATGCCGGGCAGGTCCACCATGCGCTGGATTTCCCGTCGCTGATCAGAGGACTCGATCGACTTCACCGTGAAGACACCCAGGAGATGCGGGACCTGCTTCTCGCGCAACCCATCAGCGACGGGGTGACCAACCACCTGCTGATCCGTGCCGCATGGCAGCATGACAAGGCAGTCGGGATGAAACTGGTGACGATTTTTCCCGGCAACCCGACCCGCTCTCTTCCCGCGGTGCAGGCGATCTATGTTCTGTTCGACGGCGACAGCGGCACTCCGCTGGCTGCGGTTGACGGGACGGCGTTGACCTTCAGGAAAACAGCGGCGGATTCGGCTCTCGGGGCGATGTATCTCGCCCGCAAAGACGCGGATCATTTACTCATGGTCGGGGCAGGTGCGATGGCGCCACACCTGATATCCGCCCACTGCGCGGCCCGACCTTCGATCCGGTCTGTCTCGATATGGAACCGATCGGCAGGCAAAGCCCGCCAACTCGCAGACGAACTCGAATTGGCCGGGGTTACGATAGAGCACGCTGCGGTACTCGAGAAAGCGGTGCGCTCGGCAGACGTCATATCCTGTGCAACCATGGCCAAACAACCTCTTGTTCTGGGCGAGTGGTTGCGCCCCGGCACCCACTTGGATCTCGTGGGTGCTTTCACGCCTGACATGCGGGAAGCGGACGACGAATGTTTTCGTGTCGCAACGACCTTCGTCGATTCAACAGCAACCACCGTTCACGATGTCGGTGAAATCATGATTCCCATCGCGAACGGGGTCATCGATGAGGAGGACATCGTTGCCGATCTCTACGATCTGTGCCGCGGCCGGCATACCGGCAGGGCCGGAGACGATCAGATCACGCTGTTCAAAAATGGCGGCGGCGGACATCTGGACCTGATGACGACCCGCTTCCTGATGGAAAGAATCAACGAAAACCACTGACCGGGACTGCTAAATGCGGCATTTCTGGTGTACCCTGAGCGGTCAGCGGAATGAAATAGCAAAAAATCCCCGATGACAGAACGCCTGGATGGCGCCCGAATACTGATCTACAGCCACGACTCTTTCGGGTTGGGGCATTTGAGGCGATGCCGCGCCATCGCACACGATCTCGTCGATCGCTACAAGGGATTGAGCGTTCTCATACTGTCGGGATCACCCATCATAGGCAGCTTTGACTTTCGCGCGCGCGTCGATTTCGTGCGCATACCGGGCGTGATCAAACTCCACAATGGGGAATACACCTCCCTGGGACTGCACATCGATCTCGACGACACGCTCGCCCTGCGCTCATCGATCATCCGCCACACCGCCGACATGTTTTCGCCCGATCTGTTCCTGGTGGACAAGGAACCCGTGGGCCTGCGCGGGGAAGTGGGCGAGACCCTGGCCATGCTCAAGGGGCGCGGGGTTCACAACGTGCTGGGTCTGCGCGACGTCATGGATGCCCCGAGGGAATTACGTGAAGAATGGGAACGTAAAAAGGCAATGCCCGCGCTTAGAGATCTTTATAGCGAGATCTGGATATACGGAGTACCGCTCATGGGGGACACTCTGAAGGGAATAGACGTGCCCGCAGAGGTCCGCGACAAAACCATATATACGGGATACCTGCCGCGCTACGTGCCGCATGATGCTTCCTTGACCCAGCCCATATCGCTTGACAAGCCGTACATTCTGGTGACCGCCGGCGGAGGCGGAGACGGTGCGACGATGATCGATTGGATAATTCGCGCCTATGAGCACGATGCCGGTCTGGATCAAAAAGCGGTGATCGTCCTGGGACCATTCATGTCGGCGTCGGATCAGCATGAATTCCGTAAGCGCATCGCGCGGCTTGACAACGTAACGGTACTCACCTTCGAGAGTCATATCGAAGTGCTCATGCTGCATGCAGACAGTATCGTTGCCATGGGCGGGTACAACACGTTCTGCGAAATTCTTTCCCTGAACAAGCGCGCGCTGCTGGTCCCCCGTTCGACCCCCCGCAAGGAGCAGCTGATCAGGGCGCGGCACGCTCAGGAGCTTGGCTTGGTGAAGATGCTGGATGGTGACGGGCCGCGCGACTGGAAAACAATGGCTGTCGCACTCAGGCGACTGCCAGACCAACCTCTGCCAAGTGAAGCGAATATCGGGGGCATCCTGGACGGGCTAACCACTGTTCACCAGCGCGTAAAACATCTCCTGGAGAGAGAGTACTCACCAACTTCGATGGTCGCCCAGCGCGCTACCTGAATTCCGGACATATCGCCTTGATTTGCTTTTCATTGCGTGTCAGTCTTAATGAACAGTACTCACATAAGACAGGATCAGCGCGAACTGTGGATCTGTACCAGGAAGCCGAGGAACTGAAAAAAGTTCCGATGTTCTCGAGACTCGAGGCATCCAAGCTCAAGCTGATGGCATTTACCAGCGAAGCCGTGGAATTTCACGACCAGGATATTCTGTTCCACGTCAACGATCCGTCAGACAGCGCTTACGTGATCATGTCCGGAGAAGTCGAGATCATGGTGGAGACGGATGAGGGCATGGTGCCCGTGGTAACCCGGGGCAAGAATGAAATTATCGGGGAAATGGCGGTCCTTACCAATTTGCCCCGATCGGCTACGCTGCGTGCCAAGGGCCCTGTCCGGACCCTGCGAATATCAAACGATGCTTTTTTGAAACTGCTGTCCAACAGCCCGGAAGTCGCGCTGGACGTGATGCGCCAGTTGAGCCTCAAACTGGCCGAATCCACGAACATGATGCAAAACCTCAGCCAGGAGATAGAGCGTCTGCAAAACCGGCTCGAGGAAGTCGGAGACTCTGAGTAGAAAACGGCCGCTTGCCATGGATCAGGACAGGTTCGTTGCGCTCTGGTCCCGGTGTTGCGGGCGCAGAGATTCGGCGGATGCCCTGTTCATGGGTATCGAAGGCAGCTATAGCGAACCGCATCGCCACTACCATACCGGCGCCCATATCGAACACTGTCTGCGGCAGTTCGATCGCGCGCGCGATTCAATGGAAGACGCAAACGCCATTGAACTTGCGTTGTGGTTCCACGATGTCGAGTACGACCCGCGATCCCCTAACAACGAGCAGGAAAGCGCGGAGCGATTCAGAAGAAGCGCCACGGGAATGATGAGCGATGACCTCGTGGAGCAGGTTTATCGCCTGATCATGGCGACGATCCATGACTACGCTCCGCAGGTGCCGAACGAGCAATACGTCGTCGATATCGATCTGTCGAGCTTCGGGCTTCCCTGGAACGAGTTTGTGATAGACAGTCGCAATGTAAGAAACGAGTTTCCGGCAATGAGCGATCGGGAGTTTGCGCAAAAAAACATCGCATTCCTGCGGATGCTTTTGGACAGGCCGAGCGTGTACTCCACGGCGTTTTTCAAGGCACAATTGGAGGCAACGGCGAGGGACAACATGCGAAAACAGATCGCACTCTTGCAAAGTTCCTGCAGCTGACTAACCGCTGATTCAGTACTGACGTTACGATACCAGCTACGCCGGGTCGGCGTGTGAGCGGCGCCGTCTTCGTGATTGACCATCTCTGGCTACAACGGGACATTGGCCATGTACAGCTTCAGGAATTCGTTTTCATCCATCGAAAACACATGCGCACAGGTCCAGTCGAGCGCTAGGGGGGGAGGACCGATCATGTCCCAGCCGGTGGCTTTGCTCAGCGTCGCGCGAATCACGCCCTTGTGAGTTACGGCTACGACCGGCGTCGACGCGTCGACCTTCTTTCCCATCCATTCCATCACGCGCTCCTGAACATCCCGCGGGCTCTCTCCACCCGTGGGCCTGAAGTCCAGACCGCGGTCCTCATTGTGCCGCATCGCATTCCGATGCCTTTCCCGCAATTCCGACAGCGTCAGGCCTTCCCATTCACCCCAGTTCATCTCCATCAACGCCCGTTCTAACTCGGGATCACTGCAGCCCATCAATTGCGCCGTCTGAACGGCACGCACCAGCGGACTGCTCACCCATCTGGCATTTTTGTAGTGGCAGGGAATTCTCTGCCTGCTGACCTGCCTCCGGCCCTCTTCAGAGAGCGGAATATCGGTGTGTCCCTGTATTCGGCCCGCCGCGTTCCATTCAGTACGACCGTGCCGAACCATTACGAAATAAGTCATGTTTTCTCGATAAGCCTGGAAAAAAGTTCTGCCTGGACGGTCGTGGCGTGGTGAATATTGTGCTCTCTCATGCATTTTTCTTGTGCGCGCGCACCCATTTTCTTCCCCAGATCCGGATTGTGAATCAATTCGCGAATGTACCGACTCAGCGTTTGCGTGTCATTCGACGGTGCCAACAGACCCGTAGTTCCATGCTCAACGATCTGCGGGATGCCCCCGACCGCTGATGCCACCACCGGCAATCCGCAGGCTTGCGCCTCGAGCAGTGCCATGCCATATGCCTCGTTGACAGCCGGCCAGACATAAAGGTCACTGGATCTCAAAATGGTATAGATTTCTTGTCGTGACAAAAGTCCCGTTTCCGTCGTACGAGCCGCAAACGGCTTGAACAAGTTCGATATCTGTTGCCTGGCGGGGCCGTCACCTATCATCAGTAAGTGCCAGCTGTCCTGTTCCACCAGGGTCAGCGCTTGGGCCAGTTCGCGGTATGAGGCAAGTTTGTCCCCTTCACGCATCATTGCCACGCAAACGAGCCACGGCGGGTCAGCCGCCACCCCCCACCTTTGCGCCACTTCTGCGCGGTCAGCAGAGATCGTGTCAATGCCATCAAGCGAGATAAACGGCTTCAATTCAACCAGTTCACAAGAGGGCTTCAGAACGCCCCGAAGGCAGGGATCGTCCTGTCGGTTCAAACTGATCACCGCATCGGCCGAGTGAATACACGCCCGGCACTGCTCGTGCCCGATATGCCATGGCCCGTTAATCTGTTTGGGGGCAAAAGACGCTTCAGCGACGACGTATGGGATCTTCAGGCTTGAACACACGACCGGGCCGATCCAGTCCGGCGCCTTGTGGTAGACATGGTAGGTAAACCAGAGTGCGGGTTGGCTATCGGGGGCGGAATACTCCCTGACCAATTGATGGGCAAGTTCGGTCCCTGTATCCCGTATTTGTTGCTGACGTTCCGGATCTCCCTCGCCCTCCCATGATCTGAACTCACTGGCCAGCTCTACATCGAAACCACCGTCCTCGATCGATTTTTGGAAAAGCCTGGCGACCAGGCGATCTCCGGAAGGGCGGTAGTGGAGTGGAGACTTAAGCGGTGCGTAATATGCGATCTTCAACGGGGAGCACGGATTCCGGGAACATTCGGATGAGTTGATCAATACCCTTGGTCAGGGAAAATCGTTCGCGCACGCGCTCGAAACCCGCCTGGCCTAGGCGCTTACGCAATTCGGGGTTCTCGACAAGCGATTGGAGCGCGCGCGCAAGGGAGTCGGGGTCTTTCTGTTCGACCAGCAAACCGGTAACGCCGTCTTCTACGAGTTCGGGAATGCCGGAGATGCGGGTAGAAACGCAAGGGAGTCTCTGGCTTTGCGCTTCGAGCAGGACGTTGGGCAGCCCGTCCCGGTCGCCGTCTTCGGCGACCCTGCACGACAGCACGAAGATATCGGCAGCGCGATAAGCACGCAGGACTTCATCGTGCGGTTGAGGTCCGCGCCAGTGGATCCGGTCAGAAATGCCCAAAGTCCCGGCAGTGCTCCGCAGCCGGTTGATTAGTGCTCCCCCGCCGATGTGCACGAGACGCCAGTCCAGGTCTCGCGGCAATCTGGACAGCGCCTCGAGCAGATCCCCATACCCTTTCTTCTCAACCGCGCGCCCGACGGAGACGATCTCAACCGGGCCGGCAGCATGCCCACTTGATAGCACTGATTCAACGGGCTGGCCCGGGTCGTCGAAACGACCGAAATCGAGACCATGGTAAACCAGGCTTGCCTTCAGAGGGTCGTCAGAGATAGATCGCAGATGGTCGAGGTTCGCGGCGGTACAGGTTACCAGCCACCGGCACTCGCGGAGTTTTTGTCTTTTTTCCCATTCAGGCGTCGTCCAGATATCTTTCGCATGTGCCGAGCAGGCCCAAGGAATCTGCGACATCAAACTGGCATAGCGAGTCACCGATGCCGGTGTATGAAGGAAATGCGCATAGAGAAAGCCGACATCGTCGGGCAGTTCCGCCGACAAAACCAGCGCCTGGCCAAAGCGGCGCACACGGTTCGGCGTGGGGTCCTTCGACAAATCTGAGAGCCAGGCGTTGCGTGCGACCCGGTAGCCTTTCCTGCGGCGGCACCATCGCCAGGCGCGAAGCACCCGCCGAGAGTCCTGATACAGGTACTCCGGCAGGTACAGAATCGGTGTACGAATTTCCGCATGCACTGGATGTGACGCGGGATCCGTGGGTCGTCGCAGAGAGGCGATTCGCATCCTGAGTCCGCGGGACTGCAAAGCGTATATCTCCTGCGCGATAAAGGTCTCGGACAAACGAGGGTAACCTTTGACGACTACGGTTACACTCTGTTGCGATGGTTCCATATTCGAGCCGGTGTGAGCATCATGTAACAATATAAGCTATCCTATGCGAATTCATCCATAGTGTTGTTGCCACGCCGCCAATATCAATGTCCAAGAAACCGGCCGGACAAGATGTACTGGATCCTTCGATATACCGGTACATCCTGAAGCACACCTCAAAAGACCAGATCTATCTATTCCTGCTGACGGCACTATCCATGCCGCTGGTATATATCACCCTCGAGATTCCCAAGATCATCATCAACGAGGCGATCGGCGGTGTGAACCTACCTGACGATATTCTGGGTTTCGAGGTCGATCAGATTTCCTATCTGCTCGCCCTGTCCTTCTTCTATCTCGCTCTGGTGCTGGTGGGTGGTGGCCTGAAATACGTTATCAACGTCTATCGCGGGATTCTTGGTGAACGCATGCTGCGGCGGTTCCGGTTCGAGCTGTACAGCAGGATCCTCCGTTTTCCACTGCCGCACTTCAAGCGTCTTTCACAGGCAGAAATCATTCCCATGATCACTGCCGAAACGGAACCACTGGGCGGCTTCATCGGCGATGCATTTGCCTTGCCCGCATTCCAAGGCGGGCTGCTGCTGACTTATCTGTCATTCATATTCGTCCAGGATCCCTGGCTGGGGCTGGCGGCCATTTCCCTCTACCCGATCCAGATATATGTCATACCCAAACTGCAGAAGAAGGTCAACGTTCTGGCAAAACAGCGAGTACAGACGGTGCGCAAACTCGCGGACGGTGTTGGTGAATCGGTTTCGGGAATCACGGAGATCCACGCAAACGATACCTCCTTCTTTGAGCGGGCAAAAATCTCGCAGAGGCTCGGCACCATTTACGACATTCGTTTTGAGATCTACCAGCGCAAGTTCTTCATCAAGTTCCTCAACAATTTTCTGGGCCAGCTGACGCCGTTTTTTTTCTATGCGGTAGGCGGCTATTTCGTCATCATGGGCGATCTGTCGCTGGGCGCACTGGTTGCCGTGCTGGCAGCCTACAAGGATATCGGTCCGCCTTGGAGCGAACTGCTGAAATTCTACCAGATCACGGAAGACGTCCGCGTCAAATATGCCCAGATAATCGAACAGTTTCAGCCCGAGAACATGCTGCGGCTCGAGCTGCAGAACGAGGTCCCGGAAAACATAGAACCGGTCAAAGGCACGTTGCTCTCAAATAATCTGAGTTACACCGAGGACCAGGTGGTAAAGCTGGTCGATGGCGCAAGCTTTCGCCTCGATCTGGGCAATCACACCAGCGCTGTCGGCGTCACCGGCAGCGGCACGGACGAGGTAATCAGATTGGTTGCCAGATTGATCTTTCCTACCGCGGGCCGCTTGATCATCAATGATAAAAACATGAGCGAAATGCCCGAAGCGGTGCTGGGAAGGAGAACTGCTTATGTCGGACCGAACGCACATATATTTGCCGGCACGGTCATGGACAACATTCTTTACGGACTCAAGCACCGCCCGCTCATAGAACCCGATTACGACGAAGAGCGGACAAAACAGCGCAGACGGGATTTGAAAGAAGCGCGGGCCTCGGGAACCAGCACCGACAACGTCGACGCGGATTGGATCGACTACGACGCCGCCGGCGTAGAAGACGACGCGGAGCTCGTCCAACGGGTTTTCAAAGTGTTCAAGGTTACCGGTCTCGAGGATGATATTTACAAGCTTGGGCTGAACGGAACCATTGCGAAAAATGAAAGCCACACCGCTCTGGCCCATCGTGTCCTGGAAGCCCGGCAAGCTCTGCACGAACGACTTTCGGATCCCAGGATGAAAGACCTCGTCGAATTTTTCGACCGCGAACACTACAACACCAACATGTCGGTGGCGGAAAACCTACTGTTCGGGACCGCGATTGATCCGTCATTCGATGTCGAAAACCTGTCAAAAAATCCGCAGATCATAACCGTGCTCGAACAGTGTGGATTGATCCCGGAGCTCCTGACCATCGGTCGAAAGATCGCGGATGTGATGCTCGATTTGTTTGCCGACGTCCCGTCAGACAGTGAATTGTTCGAGCAATTCAGCTTCATCAGCGCAGACGATCTGTCCGTGTTCCACGGCCTTTTGAACCGCACCGAGGAGAGCCAGCTGGAGGACCTCAAAGGAGAAGATCGTGTCTTGCTGCTGTCGCTGCCGTTCAAACTCATTCCCGCCCGCCATCGCCTGGGGCTCATTGACGACTCCATGATGGAGCGCCTGGTTAGCGCTCGTGCAGCCCTCCACGGCGAACTCGGAGATAACAACGAATATGTCAGTTTCTTCGACCTCGAGAAGTTCAATCACGCAATCACGATACAGGACAACATCCTGTTCGGACGCCTCGCGTATGGCAAGGCGCGTGCGCAGGCTCGCGTCGGAGAACTCATCCGGGAGACGGTAGAATCGATGGGACTGCGACAGGACATCATGAAAGCCGGCCTGGAGTTCGAGGTCGGCATAGGTGGCTCGCGCCTTTCGCTGGTGCAGCGTCAGAAGCTTGCGATCGCCCGAGGTTTGATAAAAAATCCCGATGTACTCATCCTGAATGACGCCACCAGCCCTCTGGACCCCGCCGCGGAAAACAAGATGATCGATAACCTAATTGAGCACATGGCCGGCAAGGGGTTGATAGCCGCATTGAGCAGTGTGGAGCTTGCCCGGAAGTTCGAACACACGATCGTGCTCGAAAACGGCAGGGTCATCGAACAAGGCCGGGCCGATGAACTGAGTGCATCCGGAGGCGCATTGCAGAATTTGCTGCGGGCGGAGTAGCGTAAAGCCCGCTGGAGGGCACGAACGCATCCATTGCCGCTTTCCGCGGCTCCACCGGACTTGCTATAGTCCACGTTTGTTAAGAGCAGAGCCCTTACTATGGATGCCAACAGCGTACCCCTACCCGATAAAGAGTTCACCCTCGAGGAGCTGGACAACGAGCTATTGCTCTATCACCCGACCAAGACGACTACCGTGTACATGAACGAGACCGCATCGATCATATGGCGACTGTGCGACGGCGAAAGGACGATCAACGAGATAATCAGCCTGATCAAGGATTCTTATCCCGAGGCCGGCAGCGGAGTCGAGCAAGACGTCGAGGCAACGCTGAAAATGTTCAGCGATCACGGTGCGATAAGTTTATAAGATCACACCAGATTGAAAACGCGCTACGTCAATTTCGCAGGCCAAAGCTTGTCTGTCGAGTACAGCCCCGATTTCTCAGAGCTGATCGAATTTCTATACAGCGACACCAATGCCGATCCGGTGGATTCTCCGGATGCCACCCTGAACGTACACGAGGAGGACGGCGAACTGACATTGCATTGCGGTGAAGAACAATTGTATCGGGGCGGCGAAATATCGGTACTGGCAACCGCGCTGATTCGTGAGACGATCCGTCAACTCATCGATAATAACGCGGACGGCATGGCATTGCATGCCGCGGCGTTGTCAAGAAACGGCAGGGGCATACTGATCCCGGGACAAAGCGGCAGCGGAAAGACCTCGCTCAGCACCTGGCTTACCTCTCGGGGCTTCAACTATCTGACCGACGAGTACGTATTCATCCGGCATAACACCAACACGATGCAGGCATTCGCGCGGCCGCCCAATGTCAAGGTAAGGGGCATGGAGGCGGCGCTGGAGCATTTTTTCGACATGGACAAACACGAAGATCAGACCATCCAGAGCAACCATGTCGCGATGATACCTCCCCGTTTGTTGAATCCCGACAACAAACAGGAAAATCCGACGGTCGACTTGATACTGTTCCCCAGGTTCAGAAAAAATTCCGACCTCAAGCTGGAAAAGCTAACCAAAGCGAAGTCTGGGCTCGCATTGATGGAATCACTGGTGAATGCGCGCAACCTCAACGGTCATGGCTTCAACGAAGCGGCGCGGCTGGCACGCGACACGCCGGGTTACCGCCTCGAGTATGGCGGATTCGATCAGCTACATGAAGAATTCGACAACATATTGCCCTGACGAGGGCTGTGCCTACAACCAGCACGACCCCGTTGCTTTAGACTTTTCTTGTTTCTGACGCGTCAGAAACGGAACCGCTACGGACCGGGATTGCCCATCATCGGTTTGCTTCCGCCCGCATGGGCCGGAAGAATAATCGAGTCCACCACAGGCTTGTGCCACCTGTCCGGCAATACCTTGCTCGTGGTCCAAACGCCGCCGCCCGCGGCCAGAGATTTCAGCAGCTTTCGCCGTGCCGATGATGCTTTGTTATCGTTCATCGA